>ERZ808024.246-NODE-246-length-33790-cov-9.659390_pt1 | contig 33790 bp, 29 predicted proteins | sample MGYA00380181_ERZ808024 | MGnify/ENA primary metagenome ERZ808024 (study PRJEB31490, sample SAMN06133413) | mouse gut metagenome | isolation source: Z2_1 | host: mice | place: China: Chengdu | collected 2015-05 ...
AATACACTATCACAGTAAAATCAGAGCCAAAGAGCCGAATACATGACAATCCGTTGTGTGTCCGGCTCTTTTAAATAATCAGCCTACGGGCAGAAAGGAAGAGTGTATGAATGAAGAATATTTAAAAAAGCAGCTTGAGACAACAGAGGACAGGCTTAATGACCATGCAGAGCGTTTACGCAGCCTTGAAAAGGGAATTGCAGTGACAGATGCCAAGGTGTCAAGTCTGTGTGAAAGTATTGAGAAGCAGACAAAGTCGATTAATGCGTTGATTGGAACATTTGCAACCGCCCTGGTTGGATTTTTTATCTATGCAATCCAGCAAGGGATTTTTCACTAGGAAAGGGGAACAAAACATGTTTAAAAATTCAGTAATTAAAGTATCTGTTAATACCCAGAAATGGGCGAAAGCGGCAGCCGTGAGAGCTGTCAAGACCACGGCACAGACGGCGGTGGCATTAATTCCTGCGGCAGTCACAGTGGCGCAGGTGGATTGGAAAATGGTAATCGGCACGGCGGTGCTGTCTGGGATTGTGTCAATACTGACCTCCGTGGCAGGCATCCCGGAAGTAGAAAGCGAGGGAAAATAATATGAAGAAATTATTTATCAGTCAACCGATGAATGGTAAGAGCGATGAGGAAATTAAAAAGGAGAGGCAAGAAGCTTTATTACAGGTAGCAGAAGTGTGCGGTGAGGAAGTGGAACTAATCGACAGCTTCTTTGAAAATGCCCCACATGACGCAAGACCGTTGTGGTTCCTTGGTAAATCCCTTGAATTACTGTCTACTGCTGATGTGGCTTATTTTGCGGATGGATGGAAGAATGCGCGAGGGTGCCGTATTGAGCATGAATGTGCAGTACAGTATGGAATTGATATTGTGGGGGAGGGAAATAATCATGGCAAGCAGAAAAATCAGTGAAAAAGGGTTGAACTTAATAAAACAGTTTGAGGGTTGCCGATTGCGGGCTTACCAGTGTTCTGCCGGGGTATGGACCATCGGCTATGGACATACGGCCGGGGTGAGACAAGGGCAGACCATCACTCAGGCGCAGGCAGAGGAATACTTAAAGCAGGACTGCAGAAAATTTGAAAACTATGTTAATAACAAGGCTTATGTTCCGGTGACGGCGCAACTCAACCAGAACCAGTTTGATGCTCTTGTATCCTTTGCCTTTAATTGTGGACAGGGAAATTTGAAAACTTTATGTGCAGGGAGAAGTACGGCACAGATTGCTGCCGCTCTTCCTAAATATAATAAGGCTGCCGGAAAGGTCCTTTCTGGGCTTGTACGGCGTAGGGTAGCGGAGCAGAAGTTATTTAATACAGCGGTATCCAGTACCGTAGAAACAGCAAATACAGAAACGGAGGATTATAACATGAAAACGATTAAAAAAGGCTCTAAGGGAAACGCAGTAAAAGTATGGCAGATTATCGTCGGGGTAACAGCAGATGGAATTTTCGGCAGCGGCACGGAAAAGGCTACAAAAACGTGGCAGGCCAGTGCTGGTCTGACGGTGGATGGAGTTGCGGGGCCGAAGTCCTGGAAAGTTGGTCTTGAAACACTGTAAACATATTGGTAGTTAATAAAAAAGAGACCCCGCTGCCGCTTGGGCAGCCGGGGCTTATTTTTTCATTCCAGATATGATGATTTTGTCGCCATCGAAAGAGGCTACGACTGTTCTATTATTCAGATCCACGCCAAGGGCAGCCGCCCAGGGCTTCGGTATTGAGAGCTTGAAACCAATAGAACCGGAGCCGCTCTTATTGGCGATTAAGTTAAGTTCCCTTGTTTCAATACCTTCTGTTGTTTTCTTCATTTCCTACACTTCCTTTTTTTTATGACGTCGCAACGAATTTTATATAAAAGAGGCTTCCCGGCCGCCCTTCGGTATAGCCCGACGGGTAGAGCTTGCATAGCTCGGCTTCACATCACCTATTAACCTTTCATTATTATGGCCGGAGCGACAGTCGTGGCCTACATTGTAGGAGAGGGCTTAGTAGACGCTGCAGGAGTCGGAGAACGGGCCACACTTCCAACGACGCAGTACGGGCTTCAATCTATTACAGATCGGGGTCCGTTTTTTATTACAATTTTTCTTTTCCTTCGAGTATTTCTTCCATACGGCACCCCAGGGCTTCCGCCAGGGCGTACACGATATCTACGCGAGCGTGGTTTATTTCACGCCGGAGCTGTTCATAGTTTCCGATACACTTAACGGGCACCCCGGAGAGTTCCGCAAGTTCTGCCTGTTTTATTCCCTTTTCAATACGTTTTCTTTTAAGATTGCTTACCCGCACTGTATGTGGCACTTTATAACCTTGCATATTTTCCTCCTTGCGTTTATAATTTATAGGATGTTTCGCAGAATTAACGAAGCACCTAAAAGGCGCATCCGTCAAGATTATCCGGTATGGGGTGCCCCAGATGGTGTATATTTCCTGCAAGCCCACCAGCCTAGCGAGGGATTTGGAGGTGCTGCAGGGAAGAGGGTATGAGGTGAAGAAGGTGTGTTGTGTGGATATGTTTCCGGCTACCGGGAATATAGAAACCGTGTGCCTGCTTTCCTTAAAAAAATAGGCATTTGAGCGATTTTTTATATACCTTAAAAGTTGATTTTGACCAGGATTTGTCCACGGTATTTTTAGCCGTGGACAAATTTTATATACCGGATACCGCCCTTTCAAAAATATCCACACTTTGATTTTGCAAATCCAGTGGCTCTTTATTGCCAGAGAGAATATGAATTATTCTACCATATCAGAGAGTACAACAATTGTAATGGATTTTGGCAAGCACAGAGCATCAGCTACAATATAAGAAAAATTACGCCATAAGATAAAACACAGTCGACTTCAGGTATAGTAAGAGATACTGAAACTGTGCTAAGAGGGACTAGAGCAAAACAATAAAAATGGAAGCAACGGGGCTCGAACCCGTGACCTCTCGCGTGTGAGGCGAACGCTCATCCCAGCTGAGCTATGCTTCCATAACAATCATTATAGCACCAGAAAATCGAAAATCAAGAGAGAACAGAGAAAAATATTTCCCTTGAAAACAAGACCCTTTAGAAAAAAATGGAGCATACGGGATTCGAACCCGTGACCTTAACAATGCGAATGTTACGCGCTCCCAACTGCGCTAATGCCCCATAAAGATAGTATAGCACCTTTAGAAAGAAAATCCAATAGAAGATTACCTGATTTTTCACAAATTTTTGTTGACATAGATATCTGAGCCGCTATACTAGCTTATGAAAACAGAAAGCACGGGGGAAAAAAATGAAAATAGATACAGTAGTTTTTTTGTGTGAAATAAAAATAGTTCCGCGGCGAAAGGAGAAATTATTATGACATTACAGCAGGTACAGGGATTTTCCGTGGGAACGGAGGCAGTGCTCTATTGGGAAAAACCAAGACAGCTGCCGCAAAATTACCGTTATCAGATTTTTCAGGATGGAAATCCGGCGGGAAGCTCTGATAAGACCCATTATACCGTAGAAAACCTTATTCCTGGGAAGTCCTATGAATATTTTGTCCGGATTGTGACGCAGTCGGGGGAAAACTTAGCAGAGTACTCCCCTGTTACCCTGACCGTACCGGAGGAAAAGAAAAAAATAGATGTTACCCAGTCCCCTTATTTTGTGAAAGGAGACGGAAAAACATTAAATACGGCGGCATTACAGCAGGTATTCGATGACTGCGGGAAGGGGGAAATGGTCTTTCTTCCCCCGGGCGTTTATCTCACCGGGGCGCTGCGAATGCACAGTGATATGGAGCTTTATTTAGCAGAAGGAGCAGTGCTGCAGGGAACGGATAACGTGGAGGATTATCTGCCAAGGATTTGGAGCCGTTTTGAGGGCATCGAACAGGAGTGCTACAGCAGCGTGCTGAATTTAGGAGAATTAGACCATAAGGGCGGATGCGGCTGCCGGAATGTGGTTATCCGGGGAAAAGGAACCATTGCCAGCGGCGGCAGGGTGTTAGCGGAGCGGGTAATTGCCTCGGAACGGGAACGGCTGAAAATTTATCTGGAAAAGCTGGGGGACAAGATTTCGGAGTGTGAAAAACCGGAAACCATACCCGGCAGGGTGCGTCCCCGGCTGATCAATATGAGCAATGCAAAGGACGTGATACTTTCCGGCATCACCTTCCGAAACGGTGCAAGCTGGAATATCCATATGATTTACAGTGAACATATTGTCACCTGCGGCTGTAAATTTTATTCGGAGGATGTGTGGAACGGGGACGGCTGGGACCCGGATTCCTCCACGGACTGTACGATTTTTGACTGTGTGTTTTATACGGGAGATGACGGGATTGCCATCAAATCCGGTAAAAATCCCGAGGGGAACCGCATTGGCCGGAAAACCTCCCATATCCGGATTTTTGACTGTAAAAGCGCCTTTGGGCATGGCATTACCATCGGCAGCGAGATATCCGGCGGAATTGAGGATGTGGCAATCTGGGACTGTGATATGAGCCGCTCCATGTGTGGCATTGAAATCAAGGGCACCAAAAAGCGGGGCGGTTATGTAAGAAATGTTCAGGTTTACGACTGTGCCGCAGCCCGAATCATGTTTCATTCCGTGGGTTACAACGATGACGGAATCGGAGCTGAAAAGCCGCCTGTTTTTGAAAACTGCTGTTTTGAAAATATCCGGGTGTCCGGGGAATATTTAGACCATGACGGCGAGTGGCATTCCGGGGATGCCATTGAGCTTTGTGGCTTTGACGAACCGGGGTATGAATTAAAGGACGTGGTGTTCCGGGATATTTATCTGGAGGGAAAGGAAGCGGGAGGCAGGCAGAATCTTTCTCTGCAATACTGTGAAAATGTGAGCTTTGAGCGGTTTCACTGTTCCTAAAACGGTCACGGAAGGAAAAAATTCGTCATATCCACACCTTCTAAGGTCAGCAGCGCTGTCTTTACCTCAAGACCTCCCGCATATCCGGTGAGGCTGCCGCTCATTCCCACCACCCGGTGGCAGGGAATGAGAATGCCGATGGGATTGTGTCCCACGGCGCCGCCTACTGCCTGAGCTGCCGCTCTTTTTCCGGTGGCGGCTTCTAATTGTCTGGCAATCGCCCCGTAGGTGGTAGTTTCCCCGTAGGGGATAGTTAAAAGAATGTCCCAGACCAGATGACGGAAAGGGCTGCCGGAGGGGGCCAGCGGAAGATCCATTTTGGGATTTTCTCCACGGAAATAGCAGTCCAGCCACTGTGTTGCCTGCTGAAAGACCGGGAGACGGGCAGGTGAAGCGGTTTTGGCGGAAAAATCAATTTTCGGGAAATTTTGCGGCGAAACAGTTTCAGCAGAAAAATCCGGCGCATATTTTCCATGCTCCGTCCACAGCCCGGTGAGGCTGGTTCCGTCACTAGTTAAAGTCAAAGCCCCGACGGGTGAGGCGTAAGTGGTATAGTAAATCTTTTCTTTCATATCAAATATCTGCCTTTCATAAAAATAATTTTCTCATTTCCCCTGATAAGTAGTATAATACCATGGAATAGAAAGAGACAGCAATCAAGGATTACTTAAAAATAAAGCAGAAGGAGAACCAACCATGGAAAAGAGAGAGGGAAAACAGATGTCAGAAGCCTTTTGCACCAGCGCCGCGTTAGCGCTCTCCGGCGGCTTTCAGGACGCATATACATACAACACCAGAGACGGCGTGTTTTCTAACGCCCAGACAGGAAATGTGGTTTTGATGAGTCAGCATTTCATGATGGGAGAGTGGCTTGCCGGGGTGAAATATCTGCTGCCTATTTTTGCGTTTGCCCTGGGGATTTTTATTGCGGAACAGATACAGCACCGCTACCGTTATGCCAGGAGGCTGCACTGGCGGCAGGGAATCCTTTTAGCGGAAATCCTGATTTTATTTCTGGTGGGCTTTTTTCCGGCAAAGCTTAATATGGCAGCAACGGTACTGGTGTCCTTAAGCTGCGCCATGCAGGTGCAGACCTTCCGGAAGGTCAACGGTTACGCTTATGCCAGTACCATGTGTATCGGAAACCTGCGGAGCGGCACGGAGGCGTTTTCCGCTTATCTTCGGGAAAAGAAACCGGAGCAGCTGCAGAAAGCCCTCCATTATTTTGGCATTATCCTGATTTTTGCCGTCGGGGCGGGGATTGGAGGGAATCTTTCCGCAAGGTTTGGAAATCACATGATATGGTTTTCCTGCGGACTGCTTCTGGTCAGCTTTTTTATGATGTTTGGCAGCGGGAGGAAGCATGGAAAGGAGAATGTTTCCATATAATTAGAAGATAGTATGATTGAATGGTCAGGAGCTTTATGGAGGCATTCGGGTATTTCGTTACCACCTTTCAGCAATATCTCTGGAGCTTTCCCATGCTGTTTTTGCTGTTGGGAACTCATCTCTATTTTACTTTCCGTCTGCGTTTTATCCAGCGGAAGGTGCCAAAAGGAATCCGCTTAAGTATTTCAGGTAATAAACAGGGCTTTCCGGCATTGGCAACGGCGCTGGCTGCCACCATCGGAACGGGAAATATTGTGGGAATTTCCACCGCCATTGCCATCGGAGGACCGGGGGCGGTGTTCTGGTGCTGGGTAACGGGGGTGCTGGGGATTGCCACCTGTTATGGGGAGTGCTTCCTCTCGGCAAAATACCGTGTGAAAAAGGCGGACGGCACCTATGGGGGTGGTCCGATGTATGTGCTGGAGCATGTGCTGCATCGGAAAGGAATGGCGGCGGCCTTTTCCCTTTTTACGGTGTTGGCTGCCTTTGGCATCGGCAGCAGTGTACAGGCACATTCCATCCGAATGGCGGTGCAGGAGCAGGTGGATATTTCCCCTCATTTTATCGGCATAACGGCAGGGGTGCTGGCGGGGATGGTGATTATCGGCGGCAGTAGGCAGATTGCAAAGGTATGTACGTGGCTGGTGCCTGCTATGAGCATTTTTTATTTGGGGGGCTGTGTTCTTATTATATTCCTGAATTACCGGGTGTTGGGGGAGACGGTCCGTTTGATCTTTTCCTACGCCTTTACATTGCCGGCGGCGGGGGGAGGGCTGGCGGGCTCTGCCTTTATGGCTGCCATGAGGACCGGGATTTCCAGAGGTCTTTTTACCAACGAGGCGGGGCTTGGCTCCATTCCCATGACGGCGGCGACGGCGGAGACGAAATCCCCGGTGGAGCAGGGGTTGATTTCCATGACAGGACCTTTCTGGGACACTGTGGTGATGTGTGCCATTACCGGGATTTCCTCTGTCAGCAGCATGATTGCCCACCCGGAGGCATATGAGAATGTGGCAATGGATAAAATGTGCTTTGCGGCGTTTTCCCAACTGCCCTTTTTCGGAGAGGAAATGCTGTCAGTATCTCTGGTGATGTTTGCCTTTGCCACCATTATCGGTTGGAATGTCTACGGGGAATGCGCAGCGGAGTACCTTTGGGGGGAAGGAGGGAAAAAGGTGTTCCAGGTGGTATACATGCTGTTTGTCTATCTGGGGGCGGTGATGTCCCTTGATATTGTCTGGGGCTTGTCGGATTTGTTTAATTCCTTCATGGCAATTCCGAACCTGCTCTGTCTGTGGATGCTGCGAAAAACCGTTATTTCCGAATCTGCATAAGTTATTTTCGGACAGTTCCTAAGAAGATATGCCGCTAGGCTGGATCGGAAACTGACAATTTTTTACAATAGGGCAGATTTGCGCCACCTTTGCGGTGTGCCTGCTTCTGGCGCTGGTTTATATCACTACCAGGCTGGGGTATCAGTTTAACGTAGACACCATTGGCAGTCTGGCGGAAAAGGAAAAAGAGCAGGAGAAAATGTTAAAGGACGTGCTTTTCGTGGCAAAAGAGGTGCGGGCAGGAACGGAAAATGCCATGAGTATTGTCAGCGATTTAAATGACTCCACCGGGGTGGTAAACGGAGCTATGAAAGATATTTCCGACAGCACCTTACATACAGCGGAGAATATCCAGACCCAGACTACCATGACCCAGAGCATTCAGGATTCCATCGGACAGACCTTAGAGCGTTCCGAGAAAATGGTGCAGGTGGCAAAGCATTCCACTGAACTGAACAATAAGAGCGCACAGATGATGGAAGAATTGAAGCGGCGGTCCGAGGTGATTACCGACACGAATTCCGAGGTGGCGGAAGCCATGCGGCAGATTCAGGAGCGTACCAACGCAGTAAAGAGCATAGCAGATACCATCTTTTCCATTTCCAGCCAGACCAACCTGCTGGCGTTAAACGCTTCCATCAAGAGCGCCAGGGCAGGGGAGGCAGGACGCGGCTTTGCCGTGGTTGCAGATGAAATCCGGCAGCTGGCAGAAAAAACCAGACAGGAGACAGAAAATATCGCGGTTATCTTAACGGAGCTTTCCAACCATGCAGAGACAGCCGGAAGTGCCGTCTCCCGTTCTGTGGATGTAGCCAGCGCCCAGGATGGCATGATTGCCGCAGCCTCCGAGAGCTTCGAGGAAATGAACGGCAATGTGGAGCAGCTCATCAGGGAAATTGGGGAAATCGACCACATGTTAAACAGCTTATCCGAGGCGAATAATCAGATTGTGGAAAACATCATGCAGCTTTCCGCCACTACGGAGGAGGTAACGGCGTCCTCTGTTCAGGCAGCGGAATTAAGCGTGAAAAACTTAGACAACGCAGCCAGTACCAAACACCTGTTAGATGACGTTTTGGATGTATCGTATCAGTTGGATAAATATATGGATTAAATGGTAAGACAGTTGGGAGACACTAAGACGGTGTCTCCTGATTTTATGCACACGGGCGCAAAAGGAAATTCGTTGCTATCGCAACATGCACCCGGCGCAGCGAATAGGGAAGACGACTCTCCCCTACTCGATTGCAGATCCAATTTGCTACTTTTAGGATAGACAAATACCGGCAGATAAGGCTATAATAGGAAAATGAATATAAAAAAGGAATGAGGTAATAGTAAGATGTATGTAATACAATTTATCAGAGGCTTCTGCATGGCATTAGCCGACAGCGTTCCGGGCGTATCCGGCGGAACAGTGGCATTTCTCCTTGGTTTTTATGATGAGTTTATCGGTTCCATCGATGACCTGATTAGCGGAAACATGGAAAAGAAAAAGAAAGCCCTGTTCTTTTTAATTAAGCTGGGCATCGGCTGGGTGTGCGGCTTTATCCTTGCCATGCTGGTGCTGGCAAGCGTTTTTGAGAGCCATATCTACGTGATTAGCTCCCTGTTTATCGGCTTTATCATTTTTGCCATCCCTATTGTGGTGATGGAAGAAAAGGAATGCCTGTCAGCAAAGAAAAACTGTATTCCCTTTGTTATTTTAGGTATTGCGGTGGTGAGTGCCATCACCTATTTTAATCCCACCGGAGGCGGAGAGGGTGTCAGCTTAGAGCACCTGACCCCGGTCCTTGGCATTTTTGTGTTTATTGCGGGTATGATTACCATTTCCGCCATGGTGCTGCCGGGAATTTCCGGTTCCACCCTGCTTCTTATCATGGGGCTTTACCTTCCCATTGTTGCGGCAATCAAGGAAATCCTGCATTTGAATTTCAGCGCGTTGCCGACAGTATTCCTCTTTGGCTGCGGTGTCATTGTGGGGGCATTCAGTGTGGTAAAGCTGATTCGCAAGGCATTGGAAAACTTTCGTGCCCAGACCATCTATACCATTGTGGGACTGATGTTAGGCTCCATCTATGCGGTTATCATGGGCCCGGCTTCTTTGGAAAACCCCAAGCCCCCCATGGGCTGGCATGAATTTTCCGTGATAGCCTTTGTGATTGGCGGAGTGATTATTTTAGGAATGCAGAAAATGAAGGATTTGAAAAAATAATCAGAGGAAGCAGTATGAGAAAGTTATTGGTATATTTAAAAGATTACAAAAAAGAAAGTGTATTAGGTCCTCTTTTTAAATTACTAGAGGCATCCTTTGAGTTAATTGTTCCCCTTGTCATGGCAGCCATCATTGACCAGGGGGTGGCTTTTAAAGATAAGCCTTATATTTTAAAAATGTGTCTGGTGCTGGTGCTGTTGGCGGTGATTGGGCTGGTGTGCTCCATCACGGCACAGTATTTTGCGGCGAAAGCGGCGGTGGGCTTTAGCACCGGGCTGCGTCATGCCCTGTTTGAACATATGGAAAAACTGTCCTTCTCGGAAATGGACACGGTGGGAACCTCCACGCTGATTACGAGAATGACCAGCGATGTCAATCAGGTGCAGAACGGGGTGAATCTGGTGCTGCGTCTGTTTCTGCGTTCCCCTTTTATCGTATTCGGAGCCATGATTATGGCGTTTACCATTGATGTGAAAGCGGCGCTGGTGTTTGTGGTGGCAATCCCGCTGCTCTCTGTGGTGGTATTCGGAATTATGCTTATCAGCATTCCCCTCTATAAAAAAGTGCAGGGAGCGTTAGACAAAGTCCTTGGAATTACCAGGGAAAATCTCACCGGCGCCAGGGTAATCCGTGCATTTAATAAAGAAGAGGACGAGATAAAAGAATTTAACGGGCACAATGAAATGCTGACGGCAGCTCAGGTTTATGTGGGAAAAATTTCTGCCTTGATGAATCCTGTGACCTATGTCATTGTCAACGGAGCCATTGTGGCGTTGGTATGGATTGGGGCGCTCCGGGTGGAGGGTGGTGCTATCACCCAGGGAGAAGTAGTGGCTCTGGTCAATTATATGTCCCAGATTTTAGTGGAGCTGGTGAAATTAGCCAACCTCATTATTAATATCAACAAATCCATTGCCTGCGGAAACCGTATTCAGGCGGTGTTCGAATTAGAGTCTTCCATCAGGGATACCGGCATTCCGGCGGGGAAAACCTCCGGAACGGAGAAAGAAGACGGCGGCTTTGCAGTGGAATTTTCCCATGTGGGGCTTACTTATGCGGGAGCCGGGGACGAGTCCCTGACGGATATCCATTTTGCGGTGAAAAAGGGCGAGACAGTGGGGATTATCGGCGGTACCGGCTCCGGAAAGTCCTCCGTGGTAAACCTGATTCCCCGTTTTTACGAGGCCACGGCGGGCAGTGTTTTGGTGGACGGAAAAGACGTGCGGGAATACAGCTTAAAGGAGCTTCGGGATAAGGTAGGTGTCGTGCTGCAAAAGGCGGTGCTGTTTAAGGGAACCATCCGGGAGAATCTGGCGTGGGGAAACGGCAGTGCAACGGAGCAGGAGATGTCGGATGCCCTTCGGATTGCCCAGGCGAAAGAGTTTGTGGAGACAAAGGAGGGAGGACTGGACTTTGAGATTGAGCAGGGAGGAAAGAACCTCTCCGGCGGGCAGAGACAGCGCCTTACCATTGCGAGGGCCTTAGTGAAACGCCCGGAAATCCTGATTTTAGACGACAGCGCCTCCGCCCTTGACTTTGCCACGGATGCGGCGCTTCGGAGGGCAATCCGGGAGATGGAGGGAGAAACTACTGTCTTTATCGTTTCCCAGCGGGCAGCTTCCATCCGTCATGCAGACAAGATTGTGGTGCTAGACGACGGTGTTATCGTAGGGTTAGGCACTCACGAAGAACTGTTAGCGGGCTGTGAGGTTTACAGGGAGATTTACTATTCCCAGTTTAAAAAAGCGGCGGGAGGTGATTAGGCGTGAAAAGGATAGTGACAAAACAGCAGAAAACTACGATAGGAAAGGTGCTGCGCTATATCAAAAAATATTGGATGTACCTTGGGATTTCCGTTTTTCTTGCGGCGGTGACGGTGGCGCTGACCTTATATATCCCAATCCTCACCGGACGGGCTGTGGATCTGATTGTAGCAAAGGGCCTGGTGGATTTTGCGGGGATTCTTACGATTTTAAAACGGATGGCAGTGATTATCCTGCTTACGGCGGCAGCCCAGTGGGTGATGAATGCCTGCAACAATAAAATTACTTACAACGTGGTGCGGGATATCAGGAAAGAGGTATTTGACAGGATTGAGCACCTCCCTCTGTCTTATATTGACAGTCATTCCTACGGGGAAGTGGTGAGCCGTGTCATCGCAGATGTGGATCAGTTTGCCGACGGACTTCTGATGGGATTTACCCAGTTTTTTACCGGGGTGGTGACGATTTTCGGTACGCTGATTTTTATGCTTACCATCAATGTGAAAATCACCGTGGCGGTGGTGTTAATTACGCCCCTGTCGCTGTTTGTGGCGAGCTTTATTGCCAAAAAGACCTTCTCCATGTTCAAGCTGCAATCGGAAACCAGGGGAGAACAGACAGGATTTATCGAGGAAATCATCGGAAACCAGAAGGTGGTGCAGGCATTCTCCCATGAAAAAGAGGCACTGGAAAAATTTGACGAGATAAACGGCAGATTACAGAAATACTCCTTGCGGGCGATTTTCTTTTCCAGTATCACCAATCCGGCAACCCGGTTCATCAACAGCTTAGTTTACGCCGTGGTGGGGATTGTGGGAGCCTTTTTAGCCATTGCCGGAGGAATTACGGTGGGACAGCTTTCCAGTCTGCTCAGCTACGCCAACCAGTATACCAAGCCTTTCAACGAGATTTCCGGGGTGGTGACGGAGCTGCAGAACGCCCTTGCCTGTGCGGCAAGAGTGTTTGAACTGATGGAAGAACAGCCGGAGGAGCCGGACGCTTCCGATGCGGCGGTGCTCTCTTTAGCAGAGGGAAAAGTGGAGCTTTCCCATGTGAATTTCTCCTATACCCCGGAGCAAAAGCTCATTGAGGACTTTAACCTTTCCGTAAAACCGGGACAGAGGGTGGCAATCGTAGGACCCACCGGCTGCGGAAAAACCACGTTAATCAACTTATTGATGCGGTTTTACGATGTAAATAGCGGAACCATTTCAGTGGACGGCATTCCCATCCGGAAAATGACCAGAGAGAGCCTGAGAAACAATTACGGCATGGTATTGCAGGAGACCTGGCTTTGCAGCGGTACCATCCGGGACAACATTACCATGGGACAACCGGATGCCACGGAGGAGGAAATCATCGCAGCGGCAAAAGCTTCCCATGCCCACAGCTTTATCAAGCGTCTGCCGGAGGGGTATGACACGGTGATTGCAGAGGACGGCGGTAATCTGTCCCAGGGACAGAAGCAGCTTTTGTGTATCACCAGGGTAATGCTGTGCCTGCCGCCTATGCTGATTTTAGACGAGGCGACTTCTTCCATTGATACCAGAACGGAGATAAGAATCCAGAAAGCCTTTGCAAAGATGATGCAGGGCAGAACCAGCTTTATTGTGGCTCACCGTCTTTCCACCATTCAGGAGGCGGATATCATCCTCGTGATGAAGGACGGCAGCATTGTGGAGCAGGGAAACCATGAGACGCTGTTGGTGCAGGACGGTTTTTATGCCACCCTTTACAACAGTCAGTTTGCGAAATAAAAGAGAGGGAGACTATCCGGTATAAATCGGACGGTCTCCCTCAATACTTTTTTTAGAGGTAATATCGGCGTAGGTTCCCAGAGCCTCCTTGTCTCGGTCTGCCAAATGGCGGTAGAGCTCTAAGGCGCTTAAGTACAGCGGTTCAATCCCGTAGCTTTGGGCGTAGCGCACCCAGAGGGTACAGACTAAATCTTTAAAAGAAGCATAGAGCAGGGGCAGGAAGGTATTTCTGCTGATAAATGCGATTTCATGGTTAAATAGGTAGAGCAGTCTGGCAGCTTCCTCACAGTCATTGCAGCCCTTTAAGTCGTCTAAATAGCGGTGCAGGGCAGAGATTTCCTCATCGCTGGCGTTGTCTGCCGCCAGACTTGAGGCAAGGGTGATGAAGATGGTGCGTACCTCTAAAATGGAGCGGATTTCATTGTCCCGCAGCATACCGCCGTTGTATTTCATGACGGCAACTAAGGTGTCGATGGTTCCGTTCCGGTGAAAATCCTCCACAAATGTACCAATCCGTGGCTTTACCACGAGAAAGCCTTTTTTCTCCAACTCGGCGATACCGGCGTTTACCACGGCGCGGGATACCTGCATGGAGGCGGCGAGCTCCCGCTCGGAGGGCAGCTTTGAACCGATTTCCAGCTTTCCGGAAATAATTATATTTTCCAACTCCGTGACAAAAAGCTCTTTCAGGGAGGGGGCAACTAATTTTTTTAATTTCATAGAAAAGTCTCCTTATAGTGTCAGCGAATCAAAGCGTTTGGGGTGGTATGTCCACATACCACTTTTTCTATTTTAGTGTTGAGGGACAAAAAAATCAAGAGTATGCTATAGGATAGATTGTTTTTTTCCAGAAATTATTTTATAATCAGATAGGTGAAGTAAGTATAATAAAGGGTAAAAGAGAGTATTTATGAAAAAGAAAGAAAATGAAGCAGTAGAAGAACCCCTGCAGGAAGAAAAAGGGGAATCTGAAAATAAAAAAGCATATAAGGATATCCGGTGGGACAGGCTGGACAACACGGCGCACCTGTTTCCCGTCATTGCCGGAGAGAGCATGAGTAATGTTTACCGTATCAGCGTCACTTTAAAGGAACTGGTACAGCCAAAACTGCTGCAGCAGGCGCTAGATATGGTGCTGCCGAAATTTGACGGCTTTAATCTGCGGCTGCGTCAGGGGGTGTTCTGGTATTATTTTGAGGAAAACGGCAAAGCTGCGCCCAGGGTCCGGGAGGAAAGCTCCTTTCCCTGCCGCTATATCCGGCAGAATAAAAACCGCAGCTATATGTTCCGGGTGACTTACTATAAGTACCGGATTAATTTAGAGGTGTTTCATGTACTCACCGACGGTATGGGAGGCATTAATTTCTTAAAGGAGCTGACCTACCAGTATCTGCGGTTAGCCCATGAGGAATTACAGGAAAAATTAGGGGATACCCTGAGCACAGACACCTCCTTAAACCGGGAGGACAGTTTTTTAAAGAACTATAAAAAGGGTTCGGCAAAGGGGTACCAGACCAGAAAAGCATACCTGATCAAGGGAGAGAAGCTGCGGCCGGGAGAATTTGGCGTGATGCACGGCTATATGCAGATACCGGAATTAAAAGAGGTCTGCCATGGGTACGGTGTCAGCATTAACGAATATTTGGTGGGTGTCTACATCTGGAGCGTTTACACGGAGTGTCTCCATGGAATGCCCTCGGAAAAGCCCATCCGGGTGGCGGTTCCGGTGAATCTAAGGCCCTATTTTAATTCCAACACCACCAAAAATTTCTTTGTGATGGTGTCGGCGGAGTTCCACCCCACAAAGGAGGTATACACCTTCCGGGAAGTGCTGGGGATTGTGCAGGAGAGCCTGAAAAGCCAGATTAACAGGGAGCATTTGGAAAAGCTGTTTTCTTACAATGTGTCTAATGAGAAGATGCTGATTGCAAGGGCAGTTCCTCTTTTTTTGAAAAATATTGCCATGAAGTATGTCTATACCACTTCGGCGCTTGCCAACACGGCTACGGTGACCAACATCGGAAATATTTCCGTGGCGGAGGAATACCGCCCTTATGTGGAGATGTTCCATGCGTTTCTTGCCATGTCTAAGGGGCAGCACTTGAAGGGAACCATATGTTCCTATGATACCACGTTGGTATTCAGCTTCAGCTATGACTTGGTGGAGCCGGATGTCCAGAGGGGGTTTTTCCGAAAAATAGCGGCGGATGGTATCAAGGTAGAAATAGAGAGTAACGGGGTTCATTATGAGTAAATGCAGAAATTGTAACATTGAAGTGTTAGACGAAACGGAACGTTGTCCGCTCTGCGGCTCGGTGTTAGAGCATACCGTAGAAGTGGAAAATATGTACCCGGATGTGAGAATCAAGGCACGGAAGCTGACCTTAATCAGCAATATTTATCTGTTCTGTGCCATTTTACTGGAGGCGCTGTTTTTATCCGTCAATGCAAAACAGCATCCGGATGTCTGGTGGAGCCTGATTGTGGGGCTGGTGCTGCTATACGGTTATCTGTTGCTTCGGTTTGCCATTCTGGGAAAATCCGGTTATAAGGGAAAGACAGTGATTCTTACGGTGATAGCCATTCTGGTGCTGGTAGGTATTGACTGGGTGGTAGGCTACCGGGGCTGGTCAGTGAATTATGTGCTGCCCTCCGGCATTATGCTGATTGATGTGGGGATTATTGTCTGTATGATTATCAACCGAAGAAACTGGCAGAGTTATATGATGTGGCAGATTTTTATGATTCTTTGCAGCATTGTTCCGTTGATTCTTTGTGCACTGAATATAATTACGGCACCGGTGCTGTCTCTGATTGCATCCGGGTTTTCGGTATTTCTATTTTTAGGAACGCTGATTATCGGAGACCGCCGGGCGCGGGTAGAGCTAAAAAGAAGGTTCCATATTCGCTGATTCAGTGAGGATGATAGAATAAGGGTTGATGCAAAAACGGCATTTTACCCGTAATTTGAGAAGAGCAGGAGAGAAGTACGAAAAGAGATGGGAGAAAGTGAAGCAAGTATCAGAGGCAGGGTAATGCGGGATTTGATTGCCCGTGTGACAAATGACCATCTGATTGGGAAGAAAATTAAAAGCGGAGAACTGAGGAAGAAAATCGGCACGGCGGAGGCACCATGGAAATGCCCCGACTGCTTTGAGCTGACGGTGATTGAGATGGGAGCCTTTCAGATGGAGCTTCTGGCCTCCCGGGAGAATCCCAGCCGGAACAAAATCATTTTGCAGCTTCATGGCGGCGGCTATGTGGGCGGTATGCGCAATGCCTACCGGATGTTTGCGGGGCTTTACAATGAGGTGAGCAGGGGGATGAGCGTTTTGACGGTGGATTACCGGGTGGCGCCGGAAAATCCCTATCCCGCGGCGTTAGAGGATGCCTTTGCTGCATACTGCTATCTCATAGAGGACGGCTGGTTTGCAGAGCAGATTATACTGGCGGGGGACTCCGCCGGAGGCGGTCTTGCCATGGCGTTGTGCCATTATTTAAAGGATAAGGGGATGCAGCTGCCCTGCGGTATCATCGCCATGTCCCCCTGGACGGATCTGACCGCCAGCGGAGAGTCCTACGACACCAACTATGAGAAGGATCCCTTGTTTGGAAAAACTAGGGACAGCCTGATTTACAATAAAGATTATATTGGGGACAATGACCCGTTAAACGCCTATATTTCCCCGCTGTTCGGAGATTTCAGGCAGTTTCCGCCCATGCTCATACAGGTGGGCTCCTATGAAATGCTGTTGTCGGATTCGGTGAGTGTGGCGGCGAAAGCCAGAGAGCAGGGGGGGAAGGTGCGTTTAAGCATTTATGAGGGGATGTTCCACATCTTTCAGATGGCAGCAAAAATGCTGCCGGAATCTAAAAGAGCGTGGGTGGAAATCGGAAAATTTATTGATGTTTTGCAAGATGACTGACATTCATATAAACCGGAAGCCCGTTTTGATAGGTCACGTCCACTTCCCCCTGAATCAGCGGGGCAAGGTAATCGAGTAACGGCTGCTTGATGTCGTTTCCGGCATCGCTGATCCATTCCAGGGGAACGGATTTTGCTTCATTGGCAATATGTTTGATTTCCGCATAACCGTATTCAATACAATAAGGATTGTCAGAAACACGGTTCATCGTAACCATGGAGGCTGTGACACCCTCTTCGGAGAGTGCTACGGCCTTATTTCCTAAGGCAAAGGCTTCGTCTAAATCCGTTTTGGAGGCTAAATGAGAGGCGCAGCGCTGTAAAACATTGATTTCTACGGAGCGTACCTTCACCCCTAATTTTTCCTTCACCAGAAATTCCAGAGTCTTTCCCACACCGCTTAACTGGCTGTGGCCGAAGGTGTCCACGGATTGCTCCGAAGCGCTGATGTAGTTGCCGGAAGCGTCTCTGATACCCTCAGAAACCGCCACAATGACGTTGTTCTGCTCGAACAGCAGACGTTTTACATCTAACAGGAAATCCTCCTTGTCAAAGGGAACCTCCGGCAGATAGATCAGGTGGGGAGCCTTGTTGTATTCATTTCTCGCAAGGGCGGCGGCGGCAGTCAGCCATCCGGCGTCACGTCCCATAATTTCCACGATGGTAACGCTTTTTACAGCGTAGATAAAGGTATCATGGGAAATCTCAAGTAAAGAGCTTGCAATATATTTTGCAGCAGAACCAAAGCCCGGCGTGTGGTCTGTCTCGCAGAGGTCGTTGTCAATGGTTTTTGGGATTCCGATAATGCGGATGGGACTGCCGATTCTTTTTCCGTATTCTGACAGCTTTAATACCGTATCCATGGAATCATTGCCGCCGATGTAGAAAAAGGCCTCAATGTCGTAGTCGGCAAACTGCTTGAAAATATAGACATAAGAAGAATCATCATCTAAATAGTTTGGCAGCTTGTGGCGGCAGGAACCTAAAAACATGGCAGGTGTTACCGTAAGGCGGTGCAGGTACGCCTCATCCTTTTCCATCAGAGCGGACAGATTCATCAAATCGTTGTTTAAAATTCCGGTGATACCGTTTAAAGAACCGTAAATAGTATCATATTTTTCCGATTTCATTACGCCGTCAATTACTCCGGCGAGGCTTGCATTGATGGCAGCCGTGGGACCGCCGGACTGTGCAACCATACAGTTTTTCAGACTCATAATAAACTCCTTTGTGTAAATTTTTGAATACGGCTTGCCCTTGAAGGCAGCAGTAATTATAATAGAAAAAATGATGGGTTTGGTGCAGCACGATGTCTGCGCAAACAAAATTCACACAATATCATACCCAAAAAAGGGAAGATTATCAAGATTGAATTTTTTAGGAAGAATGGATTATGAGAGAATATATGTGTAAATTGTGTCCGAGAGAATGTGCTGTGGACAGGAGAAACGGGGAGAGGGGTGTCTGTGGACAGACGGAACAATTAAAGGTGGCAAGGGCGGCGCTGCATTACTGGGAAGAACCCTGTATTTCAGGAAAGAGCGGTTCGGGAACCGTGTTTTTTTCCGGGTGTGCGCTTCACTGTGTGTACTGTCAGAATAGGGAAATTGCAAACGGTACGGTGGGGAAGGAAATTTCTACCGGGCGTCTTGCGGAAATTTTTTTGGAGCTGGCGGAGCAGGGGGCGAATAATATTAATCTGGTAACGCCGGGACATTTTATTCCGCAGATTATTACGGCATTAGAACAGGCAAGAAGGCAGGGGATGAATCTTCCGGTGGTTTATAATACCGGTAGCTATGAAAATGTGGATATTTTAAAAAAATTAGAAGGTATTGTGGATATCTACCTTCCGGATTTTAAATATATGAGCGAAGCTTTGGGGAAAAGATATTCTAATGCTCCGGATTATTCCACGGTGGCAAAGGCTGCTATAGCGGAAATGTTCCGCCAGACAGGTACCCCCGTCTTTGGGAAAAAGGGGAGCGAGGCAGAAGAGGAGCCTCTTATAAAAAGAGGAACTATCGTCCGCCATCTTATTTTGCCGGGACAGACAGAGGATTCCAAAGCTGTCCTCCGCTACCTCTATGAAACTTACGGCGATGGTATTTTCATCAGTATTATGAACCAGTTTACGCCCTTAAGCAGCAGCCTCACCGCCTGCCCGGAGTTAAACCGGAAACTCACGGAGGTAGAGTACGACGAGGTGGTAGACTACGCCATAGAGCTGGGGATAGAAAACGGTTATATTCAGGAGGGAGAAACCGCAGAAGAAAGTTTTATCCCGGCATTTGACTGTGAAGGGGTATAGAAATTTGTTTTAGCAGTCCCAAAAGACTTGTTTTGTTAATTTATGAAGATTTCGCAGGGGCTGCAATTTCCAGCTCCCTGCACATCCGCTTAACCGTATAGAGGTAAACCAGGTAAAAGATGATTCCAAACATCCCCACAAGCAGGAGACATACCCCCAGCGAGGCTGCTTCCGTACCTGTCAGCTTTCCGTCATTTCCGAACATAATCAGCCCATACAACACGAACATCGCTCCCGTTCCAATTCCCACCGGAACCGCAAACACGTTCTTCGACTGGCCTTTTACTTCTTTCATCAGAAATTCCGGCGAAGCTCCCAGACGCTTCAAGTCATCGAACACATACCTGTTATTCAGTGCAATCGTCATGCAGCGTGTGTAGCTGATAATCATTGCCGCCAGAATGCAGATGATGGAGATAAACAAAAACATCATTAAAAATACCGCATGAGTCCGCGCAAAATCGTTCTTATCCAGCATTTTTATCTGGGGCATATAGGTCCAGTAATTGCGGAAATCCGTAGAATCCGGTGAATCAAAGCTGATTTTTGTCATAGCCTCCGTATCTCCCCAGTAGGTTTCCCCCCGCTCACCGACACATAGTTTTTCAACCCGGTCATAATAAGAGGGGATGGCATACTCTGGCTCGTAGCAGTCCACCAGCCGGTAAAACAGTGCAGAGGCAAAGGTGTAGCTGTCATTTCTTTCTACATTAAATACAAAAATGTGCTCCTTCCAGTACTCGGAAAGTCCCCTGGCAATCTTTTTGTAGTCATTGTCATTTAACACGTTGATTCCCTTCTGTGTTACCAGAAAATCAGCATGGACATATCCCTGAAAGGTTACCGGAAGGGTCTCTCCGGTGGTCAGATTGGTAAAAAGTTTACAGTCCGAATTGGTATAATACAATCCGGTTTCCTCTGTATTAGAAACGGCATAATAAGTACCGGGGGCTACGGTGAGGGATTGTCCCGTCAGGGCGCAGTAGGAGCTTTCGGAGAGAAAACGGCCTTCCTGTAAGAGTTCTCTGTATTCTGTGTGGTAACGGTTCCCTTCGTCCTCTATGTCTACCATGCCGTCGGTCCCTAACACCAGGCAGGGCAGCTCTTTATAATCCCTGAGGGAAAGACCATAGTCCGCCGCCAAATCGGAAATTTCCTTTTCGCTGAGAACCTTCTGGGAGTCCGGGTAACGGCAGATATAGCCGTAGGGGCGGTTTTCGATATTGATTAGCTGTCCGGTGGACAAGGTAGGCAGGTAGAAAATGGCAAATGCCGCTCCGGCAATGAGCACGGTGGAGACCAGCAGATTGTTTACGGTCTGTTTTCCCTGAAATTTCATCATGCTGTGGGAGATGATGTTTTTGTAAGGGTGTTTTTTGCGGGAGCGCCAGCCGTGAACGACGGTGTGCAGCATAATCAGGTAAAGTCCCACAAATACCGGGGCATAAAAAAGGTTCAGCCATGCCGGGGGATAGTAAAAACCAAACAGATTCATGTAAATGTAGGGGGCGCAGTAGCCCAGAACGGCGCCGCCGAAAAGCAGCAGAAGCCCCGCAGGGCCGCACCAGCGCCCAAGTTCCTTAACAGGCTCGTTTTTGTGTTCCTCGTGTACCACATCCATGATATTGGTGCGTTTTAAATAGCGGTATGCCGTCATGCAGGAGAAAGCCACCACGAGAAGAAAAAATACCAGGGACAGATACAGGCATTTAAAATCAAACACCAGCCTCATTTCTTCGCTGTCCACAAGGAAAAGGCGGAACATGCTCCAGAGCAGGCGGGTAAAGGGAAGGCCTGCCGCAATGCCAAGGAGGGAGGAAAAGCCGCTTAGGGTGATAACCTCCCGGAACAGTCCCGGCGCGATCCATCTGCGGGATGCCCCTAAAGCCATCAGTGTGCCAAGCTGTTTGGCTTTCTTGCGGAAAAAGAGATGGGAGGCATAGATGGTAAATACCACACAGCCAAAGAGAGCTAATACGAAGATGGCAATCATCTGTTTCCTGCTGTCACCGCCCTCCGGCAATACGAGAAGCACCGTGGGGGAAAACATCATGGCAGAGTAGGCTGTGATTAAAAGCAGGGAAACAAAGTTGCAGAACAGATAGAGCGCCGCCTGTTTCCGGTCGGCTTTCTGCAATTTCCGGAACAAATCCGATGGGGCTGCCATGGACTGTGCAGCTGTTTGGGAGTTATGCTTTGTTTTCATAGAGTTACCTCATTTCTTCCTAAATATTTTTTGAAAATTCCAAAGGAGCTTATTCAGCACCCATTTTTTTGATTTCCTCTAACAGGCGTTCCTGAAATCTGCTTCGGTTTTCCGGGCTGTTGCTGTGTCCTTCCGGGGTGTTTTGGCTTTGTCCCTGCTTCTCTAAGGTGTTGTACACAGTGCCGTCCTTCAGCAGAATCACCCGGTCGCAGAAAGAGGCGGCGTAGCTGTCGTGAGTCACCATGAAAACGGTGGCGTTTAAATTCTGTCTGGCATTTTCAAAGGCGTCAATGACGGCGCGGCTGGATTTACTGTCCAGATTCCCCGTGGGCTCGTCAGCCAAAATCATAAGGGGCTGGTTGATAAGGCTCCGTGCCACGGCAGTACGCTGCCTTTCCCCGCCGGAGATTTCTGCGGGGTATTTGTCCGCAATGTGTTCAATGCCAAAAAGGGACAGCAGCCGGCTTGAGAGGATTTCCGCATCTTTTTCCACCTTGCCCTGGATGATACGGGGGACTAAAATATTTTCCCGCACCGTTAAACCGTCAAGGAGCATGAAATCCTGAAAGACGAAGCCTAACTTCTCGTTGCGGATTTTTGCCAGAGCGTCCTCGGAAAGCCCCTTCAATTCCTGCCCGGCTAAGGTGATGGTGCCCTCGTCAAAGGGAATATAGCAGGAGATGCAGTTTAACAGGGTACTTTTCCCGGAACCGGAAGGGCCCATCACCGCAACAAATTCCTGCTGTGCAACGGTGAAATCTACGCCCTTTAGGACGGGATAGGATTTATTTCCGGTCCGGTAAGATTTGTGAAGGTTTTTTACATATAACATAGTTGATATACCTGCGCTTTCTTTTAGATTTCTTTGAGTTAAGAAGAGAATAGCACAGATTTTCCGGAGAAAAACGGGAGATGTCATTTTTGGAAGACGCTGTGTAACGTTTGGGAAAGGTCTTGAAAAAATGTTATGTTTGGCAGGTTTTTTGTAACGTTTGGGAAAGAAAAAAATGTTCCGGGAAGAGGAAAGCAGGTGTTCAGATATGGGGGAGATATGTTAGAATGAATGCCAGAGTAACAAAATACGGATTTCATAGGAGAAAAATATGCTTCGGATAGGAATATGTGATGATTCGGCAGATGCCAGGGATGCCCTGCGGTTTGCTTTGGAGAAAATAATCGAGGAAGACAGGGAAGAAATCGTTTACGAGTTTTCTTCCGGTTCGGGAGCAGTGCGGTGGCTGAATAACCACCCCGGGGAGATTGACCTTCTGTTTTTGGATGTGGAGATGGAAGGGGTAAACGGAATGGAAGCGGCGGGACAGATACGGGAATTTGATTCCCGGCTCATGATTGTGTTCTGTACCGGATATACAGATTATGTATTTGACGGCTACCGGGTAGGGGCGTTAGACTACCTGATAAAGCCTGTGGATACCGCAAGGCTTTCTGAGGTGATGAGACGGGTGCGGGAGCGGTCGGAGGCAGAGCGGGAGAGAAGCTATACCCTGAAAAATACGGAGGGGCTGTTCCGGTTTCCGTTGGCGGAGATTTCTTATTTTTACAGTGACAAGCGGAAGGTGATTTTGGTGTACCGGGAAAAGGAGTATGCTTTTTACGGAAAATTAGACGAGGTGGAAAAGGAGCTTGGGGAAAGCTTTGTCCGGATTCACCAGCGGTATCTGGTGAATCCCAGGCTGGTGGAGCATATCGGAGGTGATTTTGTTACCATGGGGGATAAAAAGCTTCCTATCAGCCGGGCGTTAAAGGAAAATGCAACGGTGAAACTGGCAAAAGCCATGCTGCAGTATTGATTTTGGGTCATAAGAGAGCGAGAGGAAGGAGGAAAAGGGAAAATGCAGCAAATCATGGTGGCTGTAACCAAATTACAGGTGGTTTTCATTTTGGCAGGAGGTGTTTTTCTCTATCTGTCTTTGGGGCGGCTCATTCCCGTAAAGGAAAAATGGTATTGCCGCATGGCAGTGTATTTCGGCTGCTGGCTCATGCTTTCCATGATTATTTTTATCGGCGACTGGGCAAATCTGCCGCCTGCTTTGGGTGTGTTTCTTCTGATTGTATGTCGGTGCTGCAGGGGTTCCCGCCTGAAACGGCTTACGGTGGGGTTCATGCTTGCCAGCGTTGTTTTTGCTTTTAACGGATTTCACGATAACTGTCTTAATTATTTTTTGAGAGAACTGCCGCATGAGATTTATTTTGGCGGCAGCCTGCGTTTCCTGCTGGCGCTGTTTCTTTATCTCTGGATACGCAGGCGCAGCCCGGAGCCGGACTTTGAACTTTCTCCTACGCTTTGGAAATTACTACTTCTTTTAACCTTAAGTCCCCTTGGGATTGAATTGGCGCTGGTGCTGCTTAGAAGTCCTTTTTCGGGGTGGGATGGCGGGACGATTCTTGCAGATACGGCGCTGTTTCTCCTTGCGTTCTTTGCATTTGTGGGGCTTTTATGGGCAATGCTGGTGTTAGACCGCCAGCAGCAGCTAGAGCAGGAGTATGCCTTAGCGCAGCACTACCGGAAATATTATGAGGCGTTAGAGCAGCAGCAGTTTGAAATCCGCCGCTTAAAGCATGACTTAGCGAACCATCTGCAAATACTCCGGGCGCTGCCGGAGGTAGAAAGAAACAACTACATAGATAGTATAATAGAGAACCAGGCTTTTTCCAAAGTGCTGGCGTACTGCGCAGATTCCACCGTCAATGCGGTGCTGACGGCAAAAGAAAACCTGATGAGGCAGAAGGGAATACGGTTTTATGTGAAGGTGGAAATCGGGCAGGAACTTTGGATGGAGCGGGCGGATATCTGTGCCCTGTTTGCCAATGCGCTGGATAATGCGGTGGAGGCATGTGAAAAGTTGACGGAGGGACAGCGGGAAATTTCGTTAGAGGTGCGGCAGGGAAAAGGGCTTCTTGTCGTAAAGACAGAAAATTCCTGTCTAAAGATAGAAAACGGGGAAAGGGGCAGCCTGCCAAAAACCACAAAAAAGGACACGGCAAATCACGGTTTCGGGCTGCGCAGTATCCGGGAAGTGGTGAAAAAATATGGCGGGCATATGGAAATCGACCAGGCTGCCGGGCGTTTTACGCTGTTTTTATACCTGCCCCAGGAGAAAAAATGTAAGGACAAGAAAAAGTAAAAGGTTGACGCATTCTGTAATATCTCCTATAATGAGACTGGTTAATGGTTATGAAAATGCTCTGGAGGGATGGAATGCGCGGTTACCTTCCTAAGATTAAGATAAAGAAAAATAAATATTGCTTTTGGGCTGCCATCTGTATTGCTTTGGCAGCTATTGTTGTATCCTTTTTTAAGTTCAGGCAGTTCAGCTATGCCTATAACCCGGTGGAAGCCGCCATTACGGACGGACCGGTCTGGGTGAGGGAAGCTCCGGTGGACGGAAAACCTATTGCCAGTGTGACGGGGGGAACTGCGGTGACGGTGACGGACGAGGCGCAGGGAAAAGACGGAAAGGTCTGGTACCAGATACTTTTTACAGTAGACGGAAAATCCGTGACAGGCTACACCCGGTCGGATTTTGTTTCCCTGGCGGGGACCTCCGAGGAGGATGCAGCATATCTGCAAAGCTTAAAAGATGCAGGCTTTCCGGAAAGCTATGGGATGAAACTTTTATCGCTGCATAAAAAATATCCCGGCTGGCAGTTTGTGGCGGTACAGACCGGGTTAGACTGGGAGGCCAGTGTGACGGCGGAGTGCGCTGCCGGAAAAAATCTGGTGCAGAGTGCGGTCAATGATTCCAGAAAGGCAACCGGGGAGGACGCCTATAACTGGAGTACCAACAAATGGTACGGGTTTGACGGCGACGGCTGGGTCTGCGCCTCAAAGGAATACATAGCTTATTGCATGGACCCGAGGAATTTTTTGGACGAGACGTATATTTTCCAGTTTGAAACTCTGGAGTATGAAGCTTACCAGGACATTACGGGCGTAAATAATATCCTCAAGGGGACTTTTATGGCGGGAGATTATAACGACACCGACGGGCAGAAAAGGAATTACGCCCAGACCTTTTTGGAGGTGGGAACCAATCTTTCCGTAAGCCCCTACCATCTGGCGTCCCGCTGCAAGCAGGAGCAGGGGAAAAAGGGGAGCAGCCCGTTAATTACCGGGCTTTATAACAACTATGAGGGATATTATAATTTCTTTAACGTGGGGGCCTACACTACCTCCACAGCGTCGGCGGCGGTAAACGGCCTGCTCACGGCAAAAAATAACGGATGGAATTCCATTTATAAATCCATTTCCGGCGGCAGCACTGTGGTGGCGGATAATTATGTAAAAAAAGGGCAGAATACCATATATTTTGAAAAATTTAATGTGGTGTACCAAAAGAGCCTGTATTCCCACCAGTATATGACAAACCTCATGGCGGCAATCAGTGAAGGCAGCAGCATGGGAAAGGCTTATGAAAACAAAAATCAGGCATTTGTGTTCCGGATTCCGGTGTACAGCAATATGCCGGAAAACCCGGTGGCTTTTACTGATAAAGGAAATCCCAATAACTGGCTGAAATCCCTGGAGGTGGAGGGCTGCACTCTAACGCCGTCTTTCCGGCCGGATACCACTGCCTATACGCTGGTATTGGGGGAAGAAACGGCAAATATCAAGGTAAACGCCCAAGCCGTGGCAAATACATCGACCCTGTCCGGCACCGGGGATTATGCCCTGAATTTAGGAGAGAATAAAATCGAGGTGGTCTGTACCTCCCAGAGCGGCGATGCCAGAACCTATACTATCACCGTGGCGCGGGGAGCGGCTTCCTCCAGCGGAACCGGTACAGACCCGGCAGTGCCGCAGGAAAACGGTTCCGCAATTATGTATGGAGACATTAACGGCGACGGCAGGATTTCCAATGCGGATTTGGTTTTAATGCAGAAGCACATTTTAAAGATAGAGACGCTGACAGGGGATGCCTTAGAGGCAGCCAATGTCAGCCATGACGGGGGCATCACCAATAAGGACTTAGTCATTTTGCAGAAGCATATTTTAAACATAGAACCTATCAGTCAGCAATAGAAATGCAGTAATTACGGAGGGAGAGACGGTTTTATTATGAAAAAGAAATTGGGAACATTTTTAACAGTACTTTGCATGTGCCTGCTGTTTTTCGGAACAGATGTCAGGGTGCAGGCGGCAGCGGGAAAAACCAGTGTGGCGGTTTCTGCGGGCACCGTCAATATCGGTGATACGGTAAAAGTTACGGCGCGGGCGACGGGCCCCTCCGGTGAGAAAACCGTAGCCACCATGACGGTTTCTTATGATACGGCAGTATTTTCCTTTGTGGACTGCTCTGCCACCTATGGGGGCGGCGGCAGCAGTGTCACGGCTACTTCGGACAGCTTTACCGTTACCTTAAAAGCGGTGGGGGCAGGCAGTTGTAAAGTGGCGGTGGCGGCTTCTGACGGAGTGGTGTTTGACACCAACCAGGAGTTAGATTCCATGGAGGGCAGCAGTACCACCATCAAAGTCAATAACGCTGCGTCGGAGACAACAGGCAGTACGGGAACTGCCGGCAGCACAACGTCAGACAACGCAGACAGCACTGCAGGCGGCAGCAGCCAGAATGCGGCAGCAGAGAATTTATCCGCAGACAATTCCTTAAAGGCACTTTCCATTTCACCGGGGACACTCTCTCCGGCATTTACCGGAAAAACCGTGCAGTATACTGCTACCGTGGCAAATGATGTGACCCGGGTGGCAGTGACCGCAACCCCTGCCAATGAAAAAGCCACTGTGGAATCCGTTACCGGAAATGAAAATCTTTCCGTGGGTAGTAATGCGGTGAAAATAGTGGTAAAGGCAGAAAATGGCGTGACCGCAACCTATGCCATTACTGTCACAAGACAGGAGACGGCAGCGGCCTCTGAGACTAACGACGAACCGGAGGTACTAACGGAGGAGCCTGTGGAAACCACGGGGGAGGCGGTGACGATTGGGGAGATTTCCTATCGTATTGTGGACAATTTTTCGGCAGAAAATATCCCGTCAGGCTTCTCGGAGACTACTGTAAATTATCATGGAACAGACTATAAAGGCGTAAACTTTGATAACGGTAATTTATCCATGCTTTATCTTGTACCTGCGGAAACAGAGGATTCTGCGGCTGCTAGATTTTTCCTTTATGATGCCACGGGAGATGGATTTTATCCGTTTATTCAGCTGAAACATGGGGATAATTTTATCATCTGGCTGCCGACTCCCTCAGAATATGTTGCGGCGGAAGGGGAACAACAGGTGGATATTACCGTAAATGACGGTGACACCATGAGCGTGCACCGGCCGGCAGGGGAAGAAACAGTGGATTTTTCCTTCTTCTATGCGGTAAACCAGGACGGAACCACCGGATGGTATCAGTATGATGCCTTAGAGCAGACTTACCAGAGACGGAATACCGTTTCTGCTGCGCCAGTGGAAGGGGAGACAGAGGAAGAGGTGGATTCTAATACTGCCTACCTACAGGAAGAGTACAATACACTGGAAATGGAAATGAAAAAAGAAAAATCATTTTCCAGAACGACGATAGGTGTGTTAATATTTATTATAGCGATTCTGATTGTCATTATTATTAATTTGCTTCTGCGCAGAAGGGACGGTATGGATTATGAGGATGACAGGGACGATTATGAGGAACAGCCGAAAATAAAGAAAACATCTAAGGCAGTCAGGCGTTCCGCCGATGACTTTTCGGATGAATTGGAAGAACAGCCGAAAGTCAGAAAAAAACCGGGATTTGCAAGGCATGAGAGAGAGGAGTTTGAGGATAATTACGAGGAATCTTCAGGGAATGAGAGAAAATCAGAACCCCAGAGGCAGAAAAAAGAAAATGCCGGAGAAACTCCAATCCATGAAACCGTCACCAGGAGCAAAGACGGAATAGAAGTCATAGACTTCAACGATTTATAGAGGAAAGAGGGAAAACAATGCAGACACCATATACAGCAAAAGCGAAAAGAGCGGTGGATTTGTCAAACCGAATGTCAAAATCCCTGCATCACAATTATGTCGGTACGGAACATCTGCTGTTAGGGCTGTTGAAAGAGGGAACCGGAACAGCGGCACAGGTATTGACGGAAAATGGCGTGGCTTTAGAGAAGGTATTAGAACTGATAGAGGAACTGATTGCACCGGAGGGACCGGTGCTTACCATGGAAGGACAGGAATATTCCCCCCGGGCGACAGGCGTTTTAGAGGGAGCGGCAAGGGAAGCAGCACGTTTCCATTCCGAAAAAATCGGTACAGAACATATTCTGTTAGCGATTATCAAGGAGGCAGACTGTGTGGCTTCAAGGCTTCTCAACACCCTTGCAGTCAATACCCAGAAAATGTATGTAGATACCCTGATTGCCATGGGCGAGGATGCCAATCTCTACAAAGAAGATTTCCAGAACGGGAAGCCTATCCGGAAACGGGACGGAGAGGGGACTCCGGTTTTAGACCAGTATTCCAGGGATTTGACCAGGCTCGCAAAAGAGGGAGCCTTAGATCCGGTGGTGGGCAGACAAAAGGAGATTGACCGTGTGATACAGATTTTAAGCAGGAGAACCAAGAACAACCCCTGTTTAATCGGAGAGCCGGGAGTGGGAAAAACCGCCATTGTGGAGGGAATTGCCCAGAGAATCATCACGGAGATGGTGCCGGAAACGGTGTTGAAAAAAAGAGTGGTATCCTTAGATTTATCCGGTATTGTGGCAGGGTCAAAATACCGGGGCGAATTTGAGGAGCGAATCAAAAGAGTAATTCAGGAAGTAAAGCGGGCCGGAAACGTACTGCTGTTTATCGACGAGCTTCATACCATCATCGGTGCAGGAGGGGCGGAGGGAGCCCTTGATGCCTCCAATATTTTAAAGCCAGCCCTTGCCAGAGGGGAAATTCAGATGATAGGCGCAACTACTGTGGAGGAATACCGCAAGCATGTGGAGAAAGACGCAGCATTAGAGAGGCGTTTCCAGCCGGTGACAGTGGAAGAGCCCACGGAAGAAGCGGCAATCGAGATTTTGATGGGACTGCGCCGTCAGTATGAAGAGCATCATCAGGTTACCATCACGGATGAGGGGGTAGAGGCGGCGGTAAGACTGTCGGCACGTTATATCAATGACCGTTTTCTGCCGGATAAGGCGATAGACTTGATGGATGAAGCAGCGGCAAAGGTAAGGCTTGGAGTGGGAACCCACCCGGAGGCGGTCGCCGCATTGCGCAGGGAGATAGAGGAAAAAGAGAGTGAATTGTTAGAGACGTTGAAAAACGGTGATATTGAGACGGCAAGAATCCGCAAAGAGGAAAAGGAAACCTTAGAAGCGGAGTTAGAAAAGTTATATGCCAAAGCCAGACGGGAACTGCGGAGGAAAAATCTGTCGGTGGGAGAGGAAGAGATCGCAGAAATCGTCTCCGGCTGGACAAAGATTCCGGTGAAAAAGCTGGCAGAGGGGGAAGCTGCAAGGCTGCGTAAATTAGAGGCGACCCTTCATAAGCGTGTGATCGGACAGGAGGAGGCTGTTACCGCAGTGGCAAAAGCGGTGCGCAGAGGACGGGTAGGATTAAAAGATCCGAAACGCCCCATTGGTTCTTTCCTGTTCTTAGGGCCTACCGGTGTGGGAAAAACCGAGATTTCCAAGGCATTGGCGGAGGCAGTATTCGGAAACGAGCAGTCCATGATAAGGGTCGATATGTCCGAATATATGGAAAAACACAGCGTTTCCAAAATGATAGGTTCACCGCCAGGCTATGTGGGACATGAGGACGGCGGTCAGCTCAGCGAGAAGGTGCGCAGAAATCCTTACTCTGTCATTTTGTTTGACGAGATTGAAAAAGCACATCCTGATGTGTTCAATATTTTGCTGCAGGTCCTAGACGACGGACATATCACCGACGCCCAGGGACGGAAGGTGGACTTTAAAAACACCATTATTATCATGACCTCTAACGCCGGGGCACAGGCGATTGTGGAGCCAAAGAAGCTGGGCTTTGCCTCGTCGGATGATGAAAAACAGAATTACGAGCGGATGAAGAGCAGTGTCATGGAGGAAGTGCGCCGCATTTTCAAACCGGAATTTTTAAACCGTATCGACGAGACGATTGTATTCCGTTCCCTGAATAAAGAGGACATGAAACAGATAGTGACCCTGATGGTAAAAGAGGTGGCGGAGCGCTGCAAAAAACAGATGAACATCAGCTTGACGGTGCGGGATTCCGTGAAAAATTATATTGTAGAGAAGGCATACGAGCCGAAATACGGTGCAAGGCCGCTGCGCCGGAAAATCCAGAATGAGATCGAGGATAAGCTGGCAGAAGAAATTTTATCCGGCAGTGTGAAGCAAAACAGTACGGTCATCGTCACCACAAAGAAGAATCAGATTGTGTTTGAAACGATATAAAAACGGTGGAGGGTGCAGTTTCCGGCAAAAAGAAAATCTTTGTGAAATATAACAAAATGACTGGAAATGAAACGGCAGATAGTATATAATAATCGCAAAGACAAAAATACATTTCCGGGCGGAATGCCGGAAAGTAAACGGTTGTCATGATGCCCTGCAAAGGCGGAGGGTAACACAAAATTACACATGGGAAGACGAAAGATTCCCACAGGAGGAAGAAATGGCTGTTATTAGTGAGTTAATTCGTTCAGAAGCAGATGGAACAATCAGTTTTGGAGACTATACCTTAGGTGCGAAGGCAAAACGGGATAATTTTGAACATCAGGGAGACATATACAAAGTGAAGACCTACAACGAGATTACGAAGCTAGAGCGTAACGGAATGTTTGTATATGAATCGGTTCCGGGAACTGCTGTTACGAACTTAAATGCAACCGATACAGGTATGACATTTTCGGTAGAAGGGGCAGAGGATGCTCAGGTCACGGTAGAATTAGAGAGTGAAGCAGAGTATGACATCGAGATTGACGGAACAGATGCGGGCAAGATGAAAACGAACCTTGGCGGTAAGCTCAGCGTGAGCGTTGAGTTGGGAGAGAAGCCGGTGGAAGTCAGCATTCGGAAGTGTTAATAAATATGTGAGATAAATACGCATGGAAAGACCCATCCGGGATGGATGGGTCTTTTTGTGAAGATTAGGAGGATTTTGGTGATGGTTGTTCTGTTTATGAATTAGAGAGAATGTTGAGAGAAGGAGTGATTAGATGGCAAAAGGAAAAACCACGGTATTTTTCTGTCAGACATGCGGGCATGAGTCCTCAAAATGGATGGGGCAATGTCCTGCATGTAAAGAGTGGAATACCTTTGTGGAAGAGATAATTGATAAAAAAAGTGTGGGGAAATCTAAAACCAGCAGCGGTATGGAGAAGAAGGGAATCCCCTTGTCAAAAATAGAAATGTCTGAGGATGAGCGGATTTCCACCCACATGAAGGAGTTAGACCGGGTGTTAGGCGGTGGAATCGTGCAGGGCTCTCTGGTATTGGTGGGAGGCGACCCCGGCATTGGAAAATCTACGCTTCTGCTTCAGGTATGCAAAAATTTAGCGGAGCAGGATATCCGGATGCTGTATATTTCCGGAGAGGAATCTCTTCAGCAGATTAAAATTCGGGCGGAGCGCATCGGAAGGTTTCGGGACAGCTTAAGCCTTCTGTGCGAGACGAATTTAGATACTATAAAAGCGGTGATAGACAGGGAAAAGCCTCAGATGGTGATTATCGATTCCATTCAGACCATGTATCAGGAAGAAGTGTCTTCTGCACCGGGCAGCGTGTCGCAGGTGCGGGAAGCGACGTCTACCTTTATGCAGATAGCGAAAGGAATGGGGATTTCCATCTTTATTGTAGGGCATGTGACAAAAGAGGGTGTGGTGGCAGGACCGAGGGTATTAGAACATATGGTGGATACGGTGCTATATTTTGAAGGCGACCGCCATGCCGCTTACCGTATTTTAAGAGGGGTGAAAAACCGTTTTGGCTCCACCAATGAAATCGGCGTTTTTGAAATGCGCCAGGACGGTCTTGCGGAAGTGGAAAATCCCTCGGAATATATGCTAAGTGGAAAACCTGAGGGGGCGAGCGGTTCTGTGGTCACCTGTTCCATGGAGGGGACACGCCCTATCTTAATTGAGGTGCAGGCATTGGTGTGCCACAGCAATTTTGGGATTCCCAGAAGGACGGCAGCGGGAACGGATTTTAACCGTGTCAATTTGTTGATGGCGGTTTTGGAGAAAAGAATTGGGATGAAGCTGGGGGACTGCGACGCTTATGTCAATATTGCAGGGGGCATCAAAATGAATGAGCCGGCGATTGATCTTGGAATTGTGCTGGCGGTGATGTCTAGTTATAAAGACCGTCCCATTGATGAGAAGGTTATCTGTTTCGGAGAAGTGGGGTTGAGCGGCGAGGTGCGTGCGGTCAGCATGGCGGAGCAGCGTGTGTCGGAGGCGGCGAAGCTGGGATTTGAGATATGTATTCTGCCGGCGGTTTGTCTGGAGAGTGGAGATGAGAGCTGGAAGAAAATGAAGGGGATGAAGCTGGTGGGGGTGAGAACGGTGAAGGATGCGTTGGATTATATTATGAGATAGCGGGGGCGGATTCGAGGGGGCAAAAGAGGGCTGGGACAAGGCTGTGGAGGCAGACGGGCGCAAAGAGCTGGGGCGAATATATTGTGTGAATTGTATATGCAATTAATGCAAAAATGGACAAAAAACTTTCTTTAAAAAATGTCGAAATTTGCAGTTGACAATCGAAAAACAAGGTGGTACTATATACAAGCTGACTGCTGAAACGGCAGTGAGAATACTTGAAAAACCCGCCAATGAGGAAGGGTTGGGAGAGTATTTATTTGATGGTTTTAGGAATTACATTTTATTATGAATGATTTCGAAAATGTCGAATAAAGAAAAAAGTTGTTGACAAATAAGATGACTTGTGATAGTATATAGAAGTTGTCGCATTTGAGAGATAACAAAGGGATAAGCAATAAACTTTCCCGGAAAGAACACTTTCTTCTATATAATAACGAAGAAAAAACTTCTTTCAAAAAATAAAAAAAGTTGTTGACA
>ERZ808024.248-NODE-248-length-33651-cov-8.486954_pt1 | contig 33651 bp, 25 predicted proteins | sample MGYA00380181_ERZ808024 | MGnify/ENA primary metagenome ERZ808024 (study PRJEB31490, sample SAMN06133413) | mouse gut metagenome | isolation source: Z2_1 | host: mice | place: China: Chengdu | collected 2015-05 ...
ACAAGGTATAATTGCTTTAGTAATATTACTTAATAATGGGAAAAATTTTAGAAAGAGGGCATTTTATTATGAGAAAAAAAATTGTTGCAGGAAACTGGAAAATGAACAAAACACCAAAACAGGCAGCAGAATTATGTGCATTATTAAAAGACAAAGTAAATACTGATAAAGTAGATGTTGTATTTTGTGTACCAGCAGTAGATATTGCAACAGTAGTAGAAGCTGTAAAGGGTACAAATATTGCTGTGGGCGCAGAAAATATGCATTTTGAAGAAAGTGGCGCATATACAGGAGAAATTGCGCCAGCTATGCTTACAGAAATGGGCGTAAAATATGTTGTGATTGGACATTCTGAAAGACGTGAATATTTTGGAGAAACAGACGAAACAGTAAATAAAAAAGTAAAAAAAGCATTAGAACATAATTTAGTGCCAATTATGTGCTGTGGTGAAACATTAGAACAAAGAGAAATGGGTATTAACATCGAAATCGTTCGTATGCAGGTAAAAGCTGGATTGTATGGTTTGAGTGCTGATGATGTAAAAAAAGTAGTCATTGCTTATGAACCAATATGGGCAATCGGTACAGGCAAAACAGCAACAAGTGAACAAGCACAGGAAGTTTGTTGCGCAATTAGACAGGTTGTAGGAGAAGTATATGGTAAAGATACAGCAGAAACAGTTCGTATACAGTATGGCGGAAGTGTAAATGGTAAAAATGCAGCAGAATTGTTTGCTATGGCTGATATTGATGGCGGATTAGTTGGTGGCGCAAGTTTGAAAGAAGAATTTGCAAGTATTGTAAATTATTAAAATTAATGTAACAATTACGAATGTGAAAAATAAAGTTTTTGTAGAGTATGAGTGTAACACTTTCAATATATTCAAAAAAATTGGCATATGCAACGGTATGACAAAATTGTAATGCAATATACTTGTAATCTGAAAATAAGGAGGCTATTATGAGTAAGAAAACAACGGTTTTAATGATATTAGATGGTTTTGGCATCAATGACAAAACAGAAGGTAATGCTATCAAACAGGCAAATACACCTACTATAGACAAAATTATTGAAAAATATCCTTGTGTAAAAGGCTACGCAAGTGGTCTTGATGTTGGCTTGCCAGAGGGACAGATGGGTAATTCTGAAGTGGGTCATTTGAATATTGGAGCAGGACGTATTGTATATCAAGAGTTGACAAGAATTACAAAAGCAATACAAGATGGCGATTTTTATGAGAATGAAGAATTGCTTAAAGCAGTAGAAAATTGTAAAAATAATGACAGTGCTTTACATTTGTTTGGTTTGCTTTCTGATGGTGGTGTGCATAGCCACAATACACATTTGTATGCTTTACTTCAGTTGGCAAAAAGAAATGGATTGGAAAAGGTATTTGTACATTGCTTTTTAGATGGTAGAGATACACCTCCATCTTCTGGTATAGATTATCTGGCACAGTTAGAAGAAAAAATGAGAGATATTGGCGTTGGTAAAATTGCTACAGTATCCGGACGTTATTATGCTATGGATAGAGATAAACGTTGGGAACGTGTGCAAATAGCGTATGATGCCATTGTATCTCGTAAAGGTGTAACAGCACATAGGTCTGAAGAATGTATTAAAAAATCTTATGAAAATGATAAAACAGATGAATTTGTTATGCCAACAGTGATTGTAAATGAAGAAGGCAAAGCAATCGGCAGAATAAAAGATAAAGATTCTATTATATTCTTTAATTTCCGCCCAGATAGAGCAAGAGAAATTACAAGAACATTCTGCGATACAGATTTTGATGGCTTTGAAAGAGTAAACGCTCCAAAAGATATTACATTTGTATGCTTTACAGAATATGATGTCACTATTGAAAATAAATTAGTAGCATTTAAGCCACAAAGATTGACGAATACATTGGGAGAATATATTTCTTCACTGGGATTGAAACAATTAAGAACAGCAGAAACAGAAAAATATGCACACGTTACATTTTTCTTTAATGGTGGTGTAGAAGAACCTAACCCAAATGAAGATAGATGGCTTGTACCTTCTCCAAAAGTTGCAACATATGATTTACAGCCCGAAATGAGCGCAATAGCTGTAACAGATGGACTCGTAAAAGCAATCAATTCTCAAGAATATGATTTGATTATTATAAATTATGCAAACCCTGATATGGTTGGACATACAGGCGTATTATCCGCAGCGATTAAAGCGATTGAAACAATAGATAGTTGTTTAGAAAGAGTGCTAAAAGCATTGATTGACAATAATGGACAGATGTTTATATGCGCTGACCATGGCAACAGTGACCAGTTGATTGATTATACTACTGGTGAACCATTTACAGCACATACTACAAACCCAGTACCATTTATATTGGTAAATTATACAGATGGTATTACATTGAGAGAAGGCGGTAAATTAGCTGATATTGCTCCTACACTTCTTGAAATGATGGATATTAAAAAACCTGATGAAATGACAGGAGAAAGTTTACTTGTTAGTAAATAAAATTTTGTGCTATTTGATGAAAATATGTATTGTTAGTTGAAAATAAAAAAAAAGTTTGCTAAAATATACCAAGATATATTATAAATTAGAGCAGAAAGAGGCGTATCATGTATGAAACTTGCTGAAGCATTGATTGAAAGGGCAGAACTCCAAAAAAAGAATGCACAGCTTTTAAGTCGTATTACAAGCAATGTTATGGTGCAGGAAGGTGATACTCCTGCAGAACAACCAGAAGAATTGATTGCAGAATACGAACAAAATATGAAACGTCTGCTGTTTCTTGTACAAAATATAAATAAAACAAATGATACCATACCTTTTGAAAATGGTACAATAGCCGATGCGATTGCTCAAAGAGATAATTTAAAATCAAAAATTAGTGTGTATCGTTCTATATATGAAGCCGCAACAATTAAACAAGAACGTTACAATGCAAATGAAATTAAATTTGTAAGATGTATTGACGCAAAAGCATTGCAGTATACTATCAATCAACTTTCTAAAGAGTATAGAGAAATAGATACAAAACTTCAAGGACTAAATTGGACTGTGGATTTCATAGAAAGTTAAAAAAAGGATAGAAAGGATAAATGCGTAGTGCAACCTAGTCAGGAGGTAATACCTGTACGACATTTGGGGGCATGGGACTTGTGCCAATATGATAAATGTAAAAGTCAATCATTGTTACAAAAGTACAATGTATTGTGTATTGTAATAACCAGTACTGGTTTTATCTTTTTCAGGGCGGGTGTGGGGATAGTATGGAAAAGTAGTATAATGTTAACAATAGTAAATCGTTTTTTTAAACGAAAAAATGATTTGCTATTATGATAAAGGTAATAAAATTTTTTGAATAAAGAGGAGGAAAAATAACATGAAAAGCTATATTGAAATTACTGATGTTCACGCAAGAGAGGTATTGGATTCCAGAGGTAATCCAACAGTTGAAGTAGAAGTTGTAGTGGAAGATAATGTAGTTGGTAGAGCAGCTGTACCTTCTGGCGCTTCCACAGGTGCTTTTGAAGCAGTTGAAATGCGTGACGGCGGTGCTAGATATGTTGGCGCTGGTGTGCAAGATGCAGTAAACAATGTAAACAATGTGATTGCTGATGCGATTATTGGTATGAATGCTCTTGACCAAGTTGCTATTGATACAAAAATGATTGAAATGGACGGTACACCAAATAAAGCAAAATTGGGTGCAAATGCAATACTTGGCGTTTCTATGGCTGTAGCAAAAGCAGCAGCAGAAGCATTGAGAATACCATTATATCAATATCTTGGCGGATTTAATGCAAAAACAATGCCTGTTCCTATGATGAACATTATGAATGGTGGTAAACACGCTGACAATACAGTAGATATTCAAGAATTTATGATTATGCCTGTTGGCGCTCCTACATTTAAAGAAGCATTAAGAATGTGTGCTGAAATTTATCACAATTTGAAAAGCGTATTGAAAGGAAAAGGTCTTTCTACAGCAGTAGGCGATGAAGGTGGTTTTGCTCCTGACCTTCCAACAGCAGACGCTGTTATTGACTTGATTAAAGAAGCAGTTGAAAAAGCTGGTTATAAATGGGGAGAAGATATTAAAATCGCTATGGACCCTGCTTCTACAGAACTGTATGACGAAAAAGATGGAAAATATCACTTCCCTGGCGAAAGCAAAATGACAGGTAAAGAAGTTGTTAGAACATCTGCTGATCGTCACCGGAAGGCCATAGGTTCTGAAGTACGCCAAAACCAGAAGGTCTGCCGCCGCTTTGGATGAACTGTAAGGGCTGCTGGTATGGATCGGCGTCTCCTCCGTGAAGAACAGATCCGGCCTGTCAAGAGGCAGATCTCCGTACACCTCGTCGGTAGATACCTGGTGATAACGGGTAATGCCGTACTTCCTGCATGCATCCATCAGGACTGCGGTTCCTTTGATATTGGTATCCAGGAACACCTCGGGATTCTCGATAGAACGGTCCACATGGCTCTCTGCCGCAAAATTAACCACTATATCCGGGTGCTCTTCCTCAAACAATCTGTATACCGCTTCGCGGTTCGTTATACTCTCCTTCACGAATCTGAAATTCGGATTGTCCATCACCGGTTCCAGCGTGGACATATTGCCCGCGTAAGTCAGGCAGTCCAGACAGATGATGCGGTAATCAGGATACTTGTCAAGCATGTGAAATACAAAGTTGCTTCCGATAAATCCGGCTCCGCCGGTCACTATAATATTCATACTGATACCTCTCTTATAAATTTATTCTAATATAATCCGTCCTGATATTTCCCGTCCAGGACATCCTTAAGATACTGACCGTACTGATTCTTCTTCAATACCTCGTACACTTCCAGAACATCTTCCCTTAAGATCCATCCGTTCAGATACGCGATCTCCTCTAAGCATCCGATCTTACGGTGCTGATGGGATTCCATGGTCTTGACAAAATTCGTCGCGTCCACAAGACTCTCATGGGTTCCTGTATCCAGCCATGTGAAGCCCTGTCCCAGAAGTTCCACATTCAGCTTATCCGACTCCAGATACACCCTGTTCAGATCCGTGATCTCCAGCTCGCCGCGGGCGCTCGGCTTCAGATCCCTGGCATACTCCACCACCCTGTTATCGTAGAAATACAGACCAGTCACACAATAATTACTCTTTGGATGCTCCGGCTTCTCCTCGATAGAGACCGCCTTCCCTTCATGGTTGAACTCCACGATACCGAAACGCTCCGGGTCGTCGACATAGTACCCGAACACGGTAGCGCCTTTGCCCGACTCAGCATTCGAAACCGCCGCCTTAAGCCGCTTCTTCAAACCGTGGCCCGCGAAGATATTATCTCCCAGAACCATCGCCACCGTATCGTCTCCGATAAAATCAGCCCCGATGATAAATGCCTGCGCAAGTCCGTCCGGGCTTGGCTGAACCTCATAGGACAGCTGGACGCCGAACTGATGCCCGTCCCCCAGAAGCTCCTTGAACCTCGGCGTATCCTGGGGAGTGGAGATGATCAAGATCTCCCGGATCCCGGCATTCATCAGCACTGACATCGGATAATAGATCATCGGCTTGTCATAGATCGGCAACAACTGCTTGGATGTCACCATAGTAAGGGGATACAACCGAGTGCCGGATCCTCCTGCTAATATAATTCCTTTCATTTGAAACCTCCTGTAAAGATCCGCAGCTTATGCTGCTTGGCAGACCGCCTGCCTGTTTACTTATAGTGTTCATATATTTATGCGTTTTCATTCTGTCTTTTCACATTATAAAGGGTGACCTTAGGTCACCTTCAAGCTTTTTTTCACAATATTTTAAAATTTATACTTATCCCCGCACACGAACACCCCCGCCTCCTTCGTGATCCGAAATCCCTTATCCGTCTTCCGTTTCACATAAGCACGGAATTCCTTATACCGCTCCGTAATGTACTGTCCCTGATTCCCATGGCAGGAAAGTACATAAGAAATCAGCGGTTCCGGCTCCGGTACCATCAGACAGTCCTCATACATCCTCCACTCGCAGGCCTTAAAATGCTCCTTTAAGATCGCCGCCCCGTTCTCCATTCCGAACCGGTCATACAGCTTATCCGCCGACAATACGATCCGGTCGTCGAAGCCCTGCACCAACAGACTGACCTCTTTCATGTGATCCTGCCCGTAAGCGCTGCACAGAAATCTTCCGTCAGGCTTCAGCACCCGCCGGACCTCCTCGCATACCCGCCGGATGTCCTCGCAATAGAACAGAACATGATTGGCGATCACCAGGTCAAAGCTTCCGCTCTCAAACGGGATATGCCCACAGTCGAATACCTCATAGGAAAACCGCCCGTCCCGCGCGCCGATCGCTCTCCTTGCATCCCTTAGCATTCCCTCAGAGATGTCCGACAGCGTGATATCCGCCTGCCCGGGAATACTCTTGAGATTCTCCGTCCAAAGCGTTCCGTCCCCGCATCCTAACTCCAATACCCGGATCCACGGACGCATCTCCAACTGTTCATAGATCCACGGGAACCATCCCTGCCGATTTTGGGAATACAGATTATGCAGATGAATCCTTGCAGAGATATTAGAAGCATTCTGGTATTGATTCTTAAGGCTCTTCTCCATTCCTGTAAGATGGATCAGATTCAACATCTGGTTCCAGTCGATAGTGTGTTCCTTCTGTATTGCTTCTGAGGTATCCATGATCGCCGTCTCTACAAGCTGCATCTGCTCGATCCTGTCCTGCACAAGCTTAAGCTGGATCTTCAGAGAATTCAGCATAAAATGATAATCCGTATCATCAATCGTCATCTCGCGGATATCATCCAGTGAAAATCCCAGATATTTAAGCAGCAAGATCTGCTGAAGCCTTGCAAAATCCTTATCCGTATAGAACCTGGCCCCTGATTCGCTCACCAGGGACGGCTTTAGGATGTCCTGCTTATCATAGTATCGAATCGTCCGCAAAGTAACATTCGCCATCCGGGCAAACTTGCCGGAAGAATAATACCCCTGCTTCTTCATCACACATTCTCCTCGCTTTCCGCTCCGCCGATCAACGCCCGCGCCGCCTGCAACCGGAACAACACGGACAAAAATACATCACTGCATCTATATCAAAACGATGCAGTGATGTACCTGTTCCTTCGTGTCGTCTGACATCTTTATGAAAATTTCGTCATATAACCCGGATACTCCGCATGCCCTGTCTCCAGGATTCCTCCCTCTACTGTGATCTTGATCTGCTCACATTCATATGCATCCAGGAATGTGTTGCACACACCGCCCATAATATAGTATTCTCCTGAAGTGCCCATACTTGAAATGTAGGAACCAAATGCATTGTTAAAATCAACTTCAAGCGTATCCTTCCCGTCTACCTCCTTGACCTCAAGAGACAGGATCTTGACATCCGCAGTCACTACCCCCTTATCGACCAGAGCGTTCAGTATATTCTCTGATGAGAAGGAGCCCATCTGAATCTCCTCAGAATCAAGCGCCGTGGCATCCTCGTTGCTGAAATAGACGGTGATATCCGGTGAATACTGCTCCTGTGAATCATCTTCCTCTGGCTGCCCTGACTCCTGACCGTCTTCTCCGTCCCTGGCGTCTCCGTCCTGTCCGCTTTCATCCTGGTCGCCCTGATCGTCCCGGCCGTCCGCATCATCCTGCTCATCCTCGTCCTTCTCCTGCGGCTCCTTACTGTCTTCCTGGCCGGACGCGCTCACCTCTTTGCTCTGAGCCTCCTCGCAGCCTGTCAGACAGAGAACCCCTGTTAACAGCAACATTGATAATAATAGTCTCTTTTTCATAATACATATACTCCCTTCTTTTACATCACGGCACAAGCCGCCGTTATCGTTTTGTGCGTATACTCTTTACTGCCCGCCCCGCATCTCTGAGCGGCCTTGTAATCTTCCATGAACGCGACGTACTGATCTCAGACAGTCTCTTGTTGGCTTTTGCTTCCCTTTTGCGGGCCACGGCCGCCTCCTTATGCATCTGCCATATGATCCTTCCCGCATCCGAATGCAGATCAATACTCTCAAACTCAATACGGACCTTGCGACAGGCCTTATCTCCCAGAGCAATCACGATCTGCGGATCCTTCTCATAGAAGAAGACGGCGTCATCCGCCTTAAACCCATGAACGATCTCATACTCCGCCGGCACGCCGTCAAGCAGTACCGTCAGGTTCTTAAGCCCGTATCTTCCGTCGTCGTCCGGGTCAAAACGGACCGCCCTGCAGCCGTCTGGAATATCTGACACAAATGCATTCTGCTGTTCCCCGCCTTCGGTCCTATATTCCACAACCGTCTTCGATTCCTCGCAGAATCCGCCGCCTGTATCAAAGAAGATCTCCGCCCTGGTCTTGTCCACATACTGATGCAGCGGCGACGACGGGTCTATGAACGAATATCCTATGTCCTTCCCGGAATCCGCGATCCCTTGTTCATCCGCCTTCATCATCTCTTCAAACAACCGCCTGGAAGAATCCGCATCCCTATATCGGTGGAAGAACGGCATCTTCTCTTCCCGCACCGGCTTGAATTCATCACGTCCTGCCAGAACATCAGCCAATGTATCAAGAAGCTTATCCTGCGTATCGATCACCGGCCCTGGCATAAACAGCTTCGGATCGTCCGCGATAAATCCTCTGTCCGCCTGATACCTTGCCAGATCAGGACAGGAAAACACGATCGGCTTATCCAGCAGCAGAAAATCAACATACACCGATGAATAATCCGTGATCAGCGCGTCAAATCCGTTCATAATATGATAGATCGTCAGAAAATTCTTATTCAGTATGTCCGTATCCAGGAAAATCATACGCTTCGGAAGCCTCACATTCTCTCCTGTGAAGAATTCATTATCCGCAAAATGCACCTTGGCAAAGATATATGCATGATTCGCTTCCAAAAACTGATCGATCTTATCCGCGTCATAATCTGGGTAATTGAAAATATTATTCCCGAACTGCTCACCTTCATCCTTCAGGCCCTTGCGCATAGTCGGAAGATAGAAGATCAGCCTGCTCGTCTCAACGTCTATGTCCGTGATCTTCTTAAGTTCTTCCTTCCCGTCAGACCAGAACATCATATCGTTTCTCGGATAGCCGGTCTCCCTTACCTTACGGGGATCCGCCGCAAACATCCCGCTGAGCGTAAGCTGCGACAGCCTGGACGGAGCTGTAATGAGATCCGTCTGCGTCGTGATGATCTTCAGCATCCGAAAATCATCCGAATCCGCAGCCGCGCTGTCAAAAAATCCGATCAGCTTAAGCGGGAACCCGTGCCACGCCGTCACATGGATCTGATCCGGCCTCTTCCTGTCAGCGAATTGAAAAGAGGACGTAATCAGAAAGCGTGCTCTGGAAATCATCAGCTCCGCCGTCTCTCCGCCCTCCAAACCGCAGGCCACCCCCTTCTCTCTTAACGCCTCCAGCATCTTCTTATCCTGTATAACCCAAAACGTCTCATAATCGGTATTCTTCGTCACATATTCCCATAATGCTCTCGAATTATCCGCGAAATCCGGCGACGACCCAAATACCATTAATTTCTTATCAACAAATTGCCCCATTCGTCTTACTTCCTCTCAAAATGTAACAGTTCAGTCTGAACCGTTACCTCAAAATATCCTAAGCTCGCTCTTAATCTTTGTTGTCGAAACCTCCGGTGTCCTATTCAGATAGACTACTTCGCATAAGCTTTTTAACTCGTCAAACTTCCCTTCCCAGTCGTCTCCTATTACAAACGTATCGATCTGGTATAACTTGATATCGCTGGCCTTCTGCTCCCACGCTTCCTCCGGTATGACCAGATCAACATACCGAATCGCTTCCAGAAGGCGCTTCCTCTCCTCGTAAGAGAAATAACATTTCTTATTCTTGATGGCATTAAACTCATTCGTAGAGAGCCCGACGATCAGGTAATCACCCAACCGCCTGGCTCTTTCCAGCAGATTAATATGTCCGTAATGAATCAAGTCAAACGTGCCATATGTAATCACTCTCTTCATATATTACCTCATCCGGCTCTTAATGATACACTACAACCGTCGTTCCGGCCGGGATCGTATCATAGATCCATTTCGCATTCTCGATCAGCAGTCTGACACAGCCGTGAGACAATGCCATGCCGACTCTTCCGTCCTGCAAAGTGCCGTTCTTATTATACAGTACAGAATGGAACAGATAATTTCCTCTGAACTGCGTATACCAGTAACATCTTGCCGCACCGGAATCAAAGTAATATCCCTTGCTTCCCACAGAGAAGACTCCCTCTACCGTAGGCGTTCCCGGCGCGCCGTCACCGCAGTCCCAGTAATGAACGAAGTCCCAGCCGTTCGCTCCCTTCTGGAATACACCCACCTTGTGTGTGCTTCTGTTCACCATCAGCAGATACGGCGTCGGACTGCTGTACATATTAGCTCTCGTCAGCATCTGGCCCTGCTGGGTAGGTACTTTGTACAGAGAGTAAGAAGTCTTGCCGAATCCGTTCATAGAATTCCCGGAATACACATATGCATGAGTCGTATATGCGCCGCCGCTCTTGTGTCTTGCGCTGTCTACAACCGCATTCCACTTGCCGCCGCCTCTGTTCACACCCTCATACCATACGACGTCGTCCTGACCGTTCGCGTTGCTCCATGTCGGGAACTGAACCCTGTTACCCGATGCACCCATGATCCCGACTTCATACTGTGTAGAATTGATCGGCATATTATAGACATAATTAAGCGGTGATACATTGGCTGCCGTTCCGCCTACACATGTCTGCGCCCCGTTATTCGCCGTCACATATACGTGAGCTTTATAGGCTCCGAAATGATGGGCATGATCTGCAACTCTGACATTCACAGCATATACGCCTTCCGAAATCCTTCCTGCCGTATACCATGCGATATCGCTCTGGTTATTCGCGCACCATACCGGAATCTGTACCTTGCCGACTCCTGAAACAGCCGTTACGCCGCTGACCGTTACCTGGAATGTTCCCGCCGTCCTGTTGATGTTGCCGATCTGTACCTGAGCCGCCATCGGCCTCTTTGTCACATCAAATCCGGTTGCCCCTGTAAAATGAAGGCTGCCGTCCGCCGTCTCATAATATCCGTGAACAATATATTTGCCGAATTCTCCGTGATTCGCAACCTGTACGTCGCAAGTATATGTACCGTTCTTGCCGGAAGCGTTATACCATCTGATATCATTCTGCCCGTTTGCCGCGCCCCATACAGCGAATCTGACACCTTTCTCGCCGCCCGGAACAACCAGGCCTGACAGAGTGATCCGGTATGTAGATTCCGTACCGCTGATATCCGCTGCGCCAAGAGACTGATATCCCGGCTTCAATTCACAGCTTGTAGCTCCTATGAACTGCAGTGCGCCTGTAACATCCGTCATATAGGCATGAACCGTGTATTTTCCGCAGTTATACCTGTGGTTCGCAATGTTAGCATTCACGATATAGTCGCCGTTAGAGTCCCTATTGGCCGTATACCACACAATATCCTTCTGGCCGGCTTCCGACCAGATCGGAACCTGGACCTGTCTGATCAATCCAACATTCTTGATTCCCGATACCTTCACCTGGAACTGTCCGCCGGAACTGCTGCCTACGGATGCCTCAACGCTTCCGCCTGACGGCGCCTCTGTCTCAAACCCTGAAGAACCAAGGAAGATCATAGAGCCATCCGGCATCTGTGCATATGCATGCACATTATACTTACCAAGTCCTGTGTGATCCATAACAGAGATCTTACATCTGTATGTGCTGCTCCCGTTATTAGGCAGAGTATACCACTTGATATCATCCTGGCCGTTCACTACGCTCCACGTCGGGAACTGGATATTCTTCGCTCCCGGTATCTCTGCTCCCGTAAGTTCAACGGTAAAGTCTCTCTCATTATTCTTTGTCATGGTAAGCTTTCCTGTATTAAGCTTGACCTCCTGGGTTGCCGAGCCCAGATAATACTGCTTGTCAGCCTTATCCGTAACATACACATGGATATCGTAAGTTCCCATAGAATACTTGTGATTCCTGAGATCTACATCAGTGTACCAGACGCCGTTGCTGCTTCTTACCGCCGCATACCATACGATATCGTCCTGACCGTTCACCCTGCTCCAGACCGGCACAAGAATCTCTTTTACCTGGCTGGTATCCATCCCGGAGATCACGACCCGGAATGTACCCTTCCCGCCGTTATAATCCGTCACTCTGATCTGGCTGCTATCCCTAAGCCGCGCCTCATCCGCCGGCATGATCCCTGCATTGGGATCCTCGGCCGCCGCATCTTCCTCATCTGCCGCGGCAGGAACCTCAGCATTATCCGCTGTATCATCCGTTATATCATCCGCAGCGTTATCTTCCGGGATCACCTGGTCTTCTGGTGTTTCCTGGGGAGGCTGTGTGACAGGCTCCGAAGCTTCGCCCGAACCAAAGGATATTCCATTCTCCGTCAACTGAACCGTAGCGTTTCCCGGCGCCTCTTCAACCGCCAGTACGTTCGTACCAAGCAGTGCGAGTAATATTGCATACACGCCTGCTCCTTTTAATAATTTCTTCATTCTTCCCCGCATAACTCAATCTCCTTTCTCATCTTCCCCTTCTTATCCCCTGGTAAAAGCTCCTCCTTTCACTTATCTTATACTAATCTGATTCAGCAATATCTCATACAGCTGTCTGTGCTTCTTCACTGTAACATGAAGGATCAGACCGCAGATCCATAACAGGATCCCGATGATCGCAAGCACGCCCGATACGATCAGCGTCGGGAACCTAAGCACCAGCCCCGTCGCAAAATACTCCAGCAGCACCGGGATAAACAGTATCAGCGCCCCGATCACGCAGATCACAGACACGGCAGAAAAGAACAACAGCGGCTTATAGTCCCTGAAGAGATTCATGATCGTCTTCAGCACCTTAACCCCGTCGCTCACCGTATTAAGCTTAGATTCACTTCCGACAGGCCTGTCCCTGTAGGAGACCGGAATCTCTTCCAACAGAAAATTCTTATCGAGCGCATGGATCGTCATCTCCGTCTCTATCTCAAATCCCTTGGACAGAACCGGAAAGCTCTTGACAAACAGCCGGCTGAACGCCCGGTATCCCGTCATAATATCCTTGACGTTACTTCCAAACAATCTATTGATCAGACCCCTGACAACAAGATTGCCTGAATTGTGAAAAGGCCTCTTATTCTCCATAAAATAAGTAGACGACAGCCGATCTCCGATCACCATATCCACGCCTTTATTCAAGACCAGGTCGATCATCGCAGGCGCATCCTCCGCCGGATAAGTATCGTCCCCGTCGATCATCAGATAACACTCTGCATCAATATCCCGAAACATGCTTCTGATCACGTTCCCCTTACCCTGCCGGTATTCATATCTGACGACCGCTCCGGCATCCCTTGCGATCTGGTCCGTCCCATCGGAAGAATTATTGTCATACACATAGATGACTGCTTCCGGCAGAACACGTTTATAATCCCTGACGACTTTTTCAATCGTGATACTTTCATTATAGCAGGGAATCAATACTGCAACTTTATCCATTCTATACTCTCCTTACTCTATCTCCAAGGCTTACTCCTAAAACACCTCCGCGTTCGGCCAGCAGACGCAGGCTTTGATAGATCGTCAGATATTTCGCGATCTGAAGCAGAGGATAAGTACCTGCCAGATACATATATACGCTCGACTCCATCTTTGAATCAAACCAACTGCAGAACAAGACGACCGCCGCGGCAAGCAGCGCTGCCGACAACACCATCCCGCATATACACAGCCACATCTCTATATGCCTTCTGTCCCTAGACAGCGCCGCTGTCAAAAAGATCAGCCCCGCTGCCGCCGCAATATTAGTCAGATAACTTAACAGATGAAACAGTGTATCAATTACCTTCACAATAATACCGACGATATGATCTATAATACCAAAAGACCCCTGCCTATCGGAGGGATAAGTTGTACGGCTGCGAAAAAAATCCTCCCACCGGCCGATATCCCTGACCTTACCGTGACTGATGCCCATCTTGCAGACGATAGCCGTATCTCCCTTATAGCAGGCAGCGCCCGTAAAATATCTCAAAAAATCCTTCCAATACTTCCCGTTCTGAATGTATTCCTTCTGTATCTGTACGCTGCTTAAATGAAGCAGCCCGTCCTTCTTAAGCGTTCCCTTCTCAAAGGCCTCCTCCAGTTCTTGCACCGCCCTGCCGCAGAATTGCTTCATCTTCCGTGCGCTCTTATAATATCCTGCATCATCAAGCGCACACCGCATGACCCACATCGGCATATCGCCCTTCATATCCTTGTTCGACCCTCCGCTCCAATTGAGTTCCTGACCTAATATCTCTTCCTCAATAGATTCAAGAGCCGGACTTACAGCAATGGCCTTGGCTATGGCATCGTTAGAACACCATACGTCGGGAGAAGCTCCCTTATCTTCTATCTTATATAGGCAATCCATCAGATCCGCGAATTCCGAGCCGGTACGTTCGCTTGTCACGAATTCGTCATAATGAATATAGTTCATGGTACAGATGCCTAGCGTTACTGCTCCGAGAGCAATCACCGGCAGAGCTGCCCAGATCGATTTCCTGACAAACGTCCCCGTAATATGTCGCTTCTTCCAAAACAGACACCCTATCGTAACCAGCGTGACCGTCAGAACAAACGGCATGATCCAGATGGAATCGTCGCGGATATAGTAGAAGAACGGAAGGCAGACAGCGCCGCCTGCCGCCCATCTGCGCATGCTCTTCTCATCCTCTCTTCTCAGAAAAACTGCGATCATGCAGGAAAAAACCAGTATCACAGCATATGGGATAAGCGCCGCCTGATAGGTTCTCTGTACGATCAGATACTTAAATCCAACCGGCGAATACAGGATCAGCAGGTAAATCGCCGCCCTCCAGACAAACGCCGGAATCAGCCTCTCTGCCGCCTTCACAAATACTGCGGCCGATGCAACGCACAATAATCCAACAGCGAGAGAATACGGCAGTCTGATCAAGTGGCATACTGCGACGAAAAGCGGATATGATACGCTCTTCACCAGCGTAACATGGGAGTAGCTCCCAAGCCACTGAAAATCAGCCAGACTCTCGGCATACCGAAACATAAGCTGATCGTCATATACCTGTTCCGTCCAATAAGACAACGGAATCTTCCAGAATAAAAACAGCCGCAAAATCGTCGCAAAAAATAATATCCTTAGTATGATCTGTCTCTGCCTTCTCTGCTTCTTTCTATCTGATAATCTCAAAGTCCATCTTCCCTTACTGTTATTCTATCCTATATATAGAATAATTGCCAACATTTTTTATTTTAATAAACTTTATTTTCTCACTCTCATACTCTCTAAGGCTCTCCCTGCCCGACATAAGGTACGTTACGCCCAACTGCTTCAAACTGCTGCCCGTCAGCGAGACGGTGAATACATCCGGCTGGTTTAACAGGAATTCCGGGCTCCCGCTCTCCTTTAAAACGATTGAGATGTGCGCATATCTGTTGTATACCTTCTCATTAGTTCCTTTTTGATCCAGAATCTCCCATCTGTCAAGATTCGGGTACACATTCGTAGAGTTGACCGTCGGCGCTCCCGCCATGATCCCCATATTGATACAGGGAAATCCTACTCCTTCCACAGCCCACAATGCTTCCGGATCCTGCCCGTGTACCTCCTCTATGGCCTGAATCGTCTCTGTCTCATATATATTATCCACGCCGCGTCTTACCGGATTGACAAGCGCTCCCGCAAATATCATCACGGCAATGCACAGCACGCTGAATCTCTTCCTGTTCCCGGCTTCATGATACCGAAGCAGCAGGTAGAAGAGCAGTATCCACAGAACGACCGTGAATATATAGTAACTCATTCTAGGGTAATAATCTTCATTTATAAAGCTTGCACAACTTACAACCGCATACCCGGCAATTACTGCCGCAGCTCCTCCGATGACAGCTTTACACCTGTATTCTGCCAGAGCCAGCCCCCGGATCAGAAGCAGGATATTCACGAACCCCAGAAGCACAAAAGCCCTTGAAGCAGTCGAAAAGCTCATAAGCGTCGCTTTCGCGATCACAGCCGGGAACCCGGCCACACACCAGATCACAAAGAACACATCCACACAGAGAAGCAGGGCGATCAGCTTATCTCTCTTTTGAATCAGCGCATACAGCGGAATCACATAACACAGGGGAAAGAAATCAATAAACTGTGCGCTCTCGCACACATTAACCCCTGTCCCTTCTCCCAGAAGCGCATACCATATATTCGACACATAGTTAAAGAACTCAAGGCCGATCCCGCCGCCTGTCTCCATACGCTTCCCCGGATATGCCGTATTAAGGACCAGCTCAACGGTCTCCTTAGAATTGCCCCAGACATGGAGCATGATCCCGGCAAACGCCGCAAGAACGATCACAATACAGAGTATATCCCTTGCACTGATCCGAAAACCGCGGTAATTCTCTATTATGACCCAGATTCCCAAGGCCAGGATCACATACGCCATAGGAATCTGCCACGCCGGATAAAGAATCAGAATAAAACCGCCCGCACATACTGCAATCACCGATACACAGGCCATTCTCACAGAAGTCCGCGTATCCGTCATATATTTTCTCAGGAGCAATACCGCCAACTGTCCGAAGACAAGCATCTCCACCAGACCGTTGATCGCAAACCACCACTGAACCACAGGCGCCAGCGCCACAAGGAAGGACCCTGCCGCAGACAGGCGCTTATCTCCTCCCGTAAGAAGCATGCACATCTCAAAGGATACCAGAAACAGCGCGATCCATCTGCCATACCAGAAGAAAGCCAGCCCCATCCCGGCCGGCAGAAAAAGATATCCCCAATAAAAGGGCTTGAAGATCATAGCAATATCCTTCACCGGCTGTCCGTAGACCATGAACATATCTGTAACAGCGCCGCGGACCGTATCACTGTAATAAGGAAATGCACCGCCCGCGTTACGATACTGGGACAGCATCATAGGAGTCGAGACCGCCCATTCGTCCGAACGGATCGGCCTTGCCGCTCCAAGAAGCGTTCCTGTATCCGTTCCTCCAAGATATGCCTGCCACGCGCCGATAGAAGAACCGTTCAGCTCACAGGCCACACACAGCACGAACATCCCGGCCGCTATGGCAAACCTCCATGTATACAGGAATTCCGTAAGCCTTGTGCCGTAATGTTCATACATAATGAACATTACGAACAGAAGAACGGCAAGGAGCCAGACCTTTTTTGATACGCCTGCCCTTCTAAGATAAAACAGCATATCTCCTGATTTGGACGCGTCCGCGCATCCCTCCAGCCAGAAGGCATATATCCCTGATACCAGTGCAAGCAGAACTGCCCCGGCTGCATATATCCCCCATCTATAAGCCATCGTCCTTCTTTTAAACATTATTCCCTATCCCCCATCTTCATTTATTTTAAGCTAAAATCACATCTTTCCAGAGACAGGTTCGGATTGTAATATGGATCTCCATTTTTCAGAATCTCAGGCCATTTCTGAGCAAACGTAGCAATCTCCCCGTTAAATCTCTCTACTTTCTCCTTCGTATTCTCCAGGCCTCTTGATTTCGATTCGTAATGATATAATTCCGCATACGGGTTATATACGATCAGATACCCCTTCTCGCGGATCTTCATACACAGATCAATGTCGTTGAAGGCTATCTTCAATTCTGTACTTAAGCCGCCCACTTCCTCAAAGACACTCTTCTTCACCATCATACACGCCGCCGTGACAGCGCTCATATCCTGCGCGCAGATGATCCTTGAAAAATATCCGTTAGCGCTCCTTGGAAGGCCGATAAACGCATGGCCGGCGATTCCGCCGAAGCCAACGACGACTCCTGCATGCTGTATGGTATCGTCGCTGTAGTAAAGCCTTGCTCCTACCGCGCCCACATCGTCATGCATACAATAGCCGAGCAGCTCTTCTAAGCATGCTCCGTTGATGAATTCAGTATCATTGTTCAGAAGCAGCAGGTATTCTCCCTTTGCGAATTTGGCTCCGTAATTATTGATCGCGGAATAATTGAACTCTCCTTCCCAGCATATTACATGAACCCTTGGATTCTCCTTCTCCAGATCCTTGTAATACCGGAAGGTCTCTTCCTCCTCGCTGTTATTCTCTACGATAATATACTCGTAATTGTCATATGTGCTCTTCTCCTCGATAGAGCTGATGCATTTGTCCAGATCCTCGATATGATCCTTATTCGGTATGATCAATGAGATCAACGGATGCTCCTCAATGATATGTTCAGTCTTATACAGTCCCAGATATTCCCCCTGGTGAACCTTCGCCGCAATACCGATCCTGTCATAATGCGCCTGGATTGCCCTTGCTCCCGCCTCGAAAGCATACATCTTGCTCTGCGGATTCTCCGAAGTGGAATCCTTGTGCGCTCTCCAGTGATACAGCACCTTAGGAATATGATGGACGCACTCTGCGGCCTCTACGCTTCGCAGAACAAAATCATAATCCTGCGCACCGTCGAATTCACTTCTTAACATTCCCACCTGATCCATGATCTTCCTTCTTACCACGAACAGATGGCAGATATAATTCATGGAACGCAGCAGATCAATATTAAAATCCGTCTTAAAATGAGGTTCAAAGTATTCCTTCCCGTTCATAGAGATCTTGTCCTCATCCGAATACATCGCATCGATCCCCGGGTCGGCATTTACCGCCTTCACACACTCGAACAACGCATCCGGCGCCAGCAGATCATCATGATCGGCAAACGCAATGAACTCCCCTGTCGCCGCATGAAGCGCCTTATTGGTATTCTCCGAGATCTTAAGCGGAGTCTCGCTGATCACTGCTTTGATCCTCTTGTCAGACTTCTGGTATCTGTCTAACGCTTCCGTCAGCGCAGACACAGTCTCGCCGCTCCCGTCCGACAGGCACAGTTCCCAGTTGCCGTAGGTCTGCTGCTTCACAGATTCTATCAATTCTTCCAGATAATTCAGCGGAGTCTTGTATAACGGGACGACAATGCTGATCTTAGGCATATAGTCAAAGCTTGTCTCTCTTTGAGCCTCCAGCTCCTTGAAAGATGCTTCGTTTGCCTTGCGCCAGGCCATATAATTGTTCTCATTCAGCCGGAAGAGCTTAACAACAGCGCGTCTTGCAGTTCTTTTTACCCCTTCTGTCTTAAGATAACTTACGGTCTTCGCCTTGATCTTCCTTGCCTCCGCAACTCCCTTCTTCACGACAGACGGATAGATCTCCTGACGGTATTCCGAACGGTTCTCTCCGTCGCTTAAGACGATCTTAAGCTTCTTACAGCCAGTGTCGTTAAGGATCAGCTTGAATCCATGGGCGTCTTCTGCCGACGCTTCCGGGAACTCCGCCACAACATCCTGCCTGTACATCTCCTCCGTCTCGAATTCGGCCGGCCTCCCGCTCTCGTCCGCGACATGGATCCGAACCGGACGGTCCTTCTTCGAAATATACCATCCCTTGATCTCTACCTTGCCGTCCTCCGCCTTAGATTCCTCGATAAAACTCTCTACCCGTCCCTTAAGCTTCGCAATCTTGCGGCAGGGAATCGCATACGCCAGACGCTTCCTGCCTTGTGCCTCTTCAAATATACGGATATACTGCCTGTCGCTCATATCCGCCGGCAGCGGGATCCAGAAATAATACTCCCTGTCGATCCCATAGGAATCCGTCAGATGTCTCTTCCTGATCTCTATCCCTTCCCGCACAGATATCTTCGGCACCAGCCTCTTATCATTCAGCAGAAACAGAAGCTTATTATCTCCCATCTCATTGTTGGAGAACCAGCATTGTACCAGCAATATATCGGGATTGCCGGTCTTCAGCCGATATTTGATAATTCTAAATTCATTCTTCTCAGTATTCATAATCTCACCTATTCAAATAATTTATACAGAATTTTCATAAATGCAGCGATAAATCCGATAAATATGATCACTACACAAAAAGTCTCCATATCAAAACGGTCCGTTACCGTCCGCATGATCATAGTGCCCTTAATCTCACTGCCGCCTATAGTCAGCGCCGTCCCCTCTTCTGTCTCCGGCTGATAGTAGAAGGAAACGCCCTTCCGCGGAGAAACCGGGTCCGACCAGACAGCAAGGATGTATTCCCTGTCCTTGCAGCCTTCGATCGTGTCAAAGCTAAGCTTATTGAACTTAGAAGGCTTAAGCTCAGCCGCCGGGCAGCTTCCTTCCGCAACAACCTTCCTGGACGATGCTTCCGCAATGCTGTATCTGACCTTCACATCCGTCACATCACCCACGACCTGACACTTGGCATAGATTCCGTCCATCTTCTCCTCGATGCAGACGAACTTCTGTTCTACCCGCTGATCTTCTAAGATCCCCATACTTATATATTCACTGTTATCCACACTCTTATCATATATCATGTTCATCTTTGCAATATGGGCATACCAGTATGCAAACACCAACACAATGATGATACCTAATATCCGCCTTACTTTTTTCATGCCAAACCTCGTCATTATCTACGTTTTCTCCGGCCGCACGGCTAGGACTGTTCATATTCCTTACAGATCTCTTCTGCCGAACCGAAGCGTTTCAGTTGTCCGCTCTCAAGCCATGCAATCTTGTCACAGATCTTCTTCACCTGAGCAATACTGTGCGAGACAAACAGTATAGTCGTCCCCTGGTCGGCCATAGCCTGAATGCGTCTCTCACACTTCTCCTGAAAACGAAAGTCACCTACCGAGAGCACCTCGTCCACGATCAGGATATCAGGAACGCCGATAGTAGCAATAGAAAACGCAAGCCTTGAGACCATTCCTGACGAAAAATTCTTGACCGGTACGTTCATAAAATTCTCAAGTTCCGAAAAACTCACAATATCATCATAAAAAGACTCCATCTCTTTGCGGGAATGCCCCAGAAGCGCGCCGTTCAGAAATACATTCTCCCGCGCTGTCAGATCCATATCAAACCCCGCCCCAAGCTCGATCAGCGGGGCCACGCTGCCGTTCACACGCACAGAGCCTTCCGTCGGCTTTAATACTCCTGCGATCGTCTTAAGCATGGTACTCTTGCCGCTGCCGTTCAATCCGATCAATCCCAGGGCATCCCCCTTCATCACCTCAAAGGACACATCCCTAAGCGCCCAGAATTCCTCAAAAGACACCTGGTTCTTAAGGCTCTTGATCACATATTCCTTAAAACTGTCGAACTTCTCAGAGGACAGATTAAACTTCATGGATACGTGCTCCACCTCGACCATTACCTTGTCACTCATATATTCTCTCCTAAATATTCTCCTACAGATTCAATATAAAATTATCCTGGTTCTTATAGAATACCCAGAATCCGATTGCAAGCATGATTCCCGTCTCTATCACAGCCACCAGCAAAGACTTCCACCCAAAAAAGGTATTATAAAGCATCACATTGCGGAACATCAGCACAATATTGGTAATAGGATTGAGCATAACGAACCCCGTCAGCCATTCCGGCAGCATCGCCATCGGATAGATCACCGGCGTCAGATACATGAGAGCCGTGATAAATACCGAATACAGATGCATGATATCCCGAAACTTCACCGTCACAGCCGCAAGTACCAAGCCGGCTCCCAGCGAGAAGAACACCAGCAAAAGCAGCGGAACCGGCGCAAGCAGCGTCATCCAGTGAAGCTCTGTCCTGGTGGCCATCATTACCAGCAAAAGCGCCGTAAAAGATGCCATCAGATTGATAAAACTCGAAAAAATGTGCGAAAGTACGAACAGATACTTGGGAACGTATACTTTCTTGATCAATGACGCGCTTGATACAATAGATGACATGGAACTGGTTGTCGCATCAGAGAAAAAGTTGAAGATCAACTGTCCGCTTAAGATATAGAGCGGAAAATTCTCAATGTCGAATTTGAAGATATTCGAAAACACAACCGACAGCACTATCATCATACAGAGGGGATTCAGCAATGTCCACAAAACCCCCAGAACCGAACGACGATACTTGATCTTAATATCCCTTGCTATAAGTTCTCCTAATAATGGCTGAAACTTTATAAAATTCTGTATATATGCGGACAAAACTCTTCCTCCTAATTCCAATGTGTTGCCTCCCCGCCAGCGGTTCGGCGGCATAACGTCAATCATTGCATTCATCCGGGAGCAAGCCTGCATCCCGGCATGATTGCTCCCAGGTGAATATAATGATAGATTGATGCTTGTCAAAACGCAAACTAGCAGTATCAGTAGATACTGCCGGTTTACGTTTTATGATTCTGTTCAATAATCTGTACTTACAGATGTGTATATATTCCTATTCATTGTTCTGCACCTATGTTTCTAAGCATACATTCTCTGCAATTCCCGATTATTATATCACTTCTTCCTATTGATTGCAACTTTTACATGGTGATTAATTTCCTGATCATACCAGCAAGCGAGCTGCCGTAGGTCGGATCCGTTGCCCATCCGTAACCGTTCGGATTCTCCTTCTGTCCGAGCCACTCTACATACGGCGCACATCCTCTCTTCACCTTGTCAAACCTTGGATCCACACATGTATTCTTAAGCGGATCGGTGGAAGCGTACGCTTTCAAATGCTGAATCTGCGCTCTTACTCCTTCCCTTACATTCTTAAAGCTTGCACAGTTACCCGTTGCATTGCCGTCTAATGCGCCAAGTCCTGCGAAGTTAAACTGGTCGATCTTCACAATGCTGCCGTTAAACTGCAGCCATCCCGTCTCCTTCATGGACTGCGCGAAAGCAACCTCAGCGCGCACGCCTTCTGCATTTGCTTCTTCTAGGAAAATCTTACAAAATTCTTCAAGCGTACCTGCACCGCCTTTGCCCAATGCCAGATTCGGATAGGTAAATTTACTCTGCTTATAATATGCCACCATCTGGCTTACCGTAGTCGAAGATGCCCCCATAATCGGTGTTTTAACAGCTTCTACCATCTGTGAGGTATTACCCACAAAAGATAACGTACCGCTGCCTGATGTAATATATACATGGATCTTATAGAGACCCGAACTGTTCTTATGGTTCGTTGGGCTTACATTCGCAACATAGGTTCCGTCACTCTGCTTCTTCGCCTCATACCATTTAATATCACTCTGGTTCGACGCACACCATACCGGCACCTGAACATTGGAAACTCCTCCCGGAGCCTTAGCGCCGGATACTACGACCTTGAACGCCCCTGACGCCGTATCATAACCTTCTACCTTGATTCCTGATACAGATGCCTTCGGCACGTCGAAAAACGTAGCGCCTAAGAAGCTCAGCCGTCCGTCCGCAAGTGTTGCATATACATGCACGTTATATCTTCCGGCAGATCCATGATTCTTCACTTCAGCCGTTGCCGCCCACTGACCGGACGTATTCTTAACTCCGCTGTACCATCTGAGATCGTCCTGACCGTTCTCCACACTCCAGGTCGCAAACTGCACTCCCCTGATCGCACCGAAGATATCGGTATTGGATGCCCTCAGCGCATACTTTGTTCCGCTGCCATCCAGATCAGAAGCCGTAATATCTACCTCAGGCAGCGTTACATCAACAGATGCGGCAGCGCCGCCGAACGACATAACCCCGTTGCCTGCTGTAATATAGGTATGAACCTGATACTTTCCTACGGAATAGCCGTGATTCGACATTCTCACCGTTGCCTTATAGCTTCCGTTACTCTGCTTCTGAGCGTCGTACCACTTGATATCACTCTGGTTCTTCGCACACCATACCGGTATCTGGATCTTCTCCACTCCCGATACGGAAGCTACATTCGTGATCGTAACGTCGAATGTTCCTTTGCCCTTGTCATATCCGCCTGAGACAACAGAAAGCGTCGGCTTGGACACCGTGAATGACGTTGATCCCAGGAACTTCATAGATCCGTTTGACAGGGTTACATATACATGTACGTTATATTTTCCGGCAGTCTTATGATTCTTAATATCTGCCGTTGCAGTCCATTTGCCGGATGCTCCCTTGCTTCCGTTATACCAGCGGATATCATCCTGTCCGCCTTCCTCGCTCCAGGTCGCGAACTGTACTGCCTTCACGGAACCAAGACTGCTTGCGTTCGCTGCGGTAAGCTGATACTTCGTCTCCTTGCCGTTGGTGTCTTCTGCGGTGATCTTCATATCACGCTCCACTGCCTTCACATTCACACCCGGAGCCGTTCCTGCGAAGGTCATGACACCGTTTCTGCTTGTAACATAGATATGGATTGAATAATTACCGGCCGCATAACCATGGTTCGCCGCATCTACCGTCACCTTATAGTCGCCGTTGCTCTGCTTCTTCGCCTCATACCAGTGGATATCGCTCTGATCAGCGGCACACCATACCGGCACCTGGACCTTGCTGACGCCTGCTGATGAGTTGACATTCTTGATGATGACATCGAAGGTTCCCGCCTTCTCATCATAATTATCCGTCGCAGCAGTAATCGTCGGCTCCACTGAAGGCGCAGACACATTGAAGGATGTCGATCCAAGGAAATTCTGCGTCTTTCCGTCTGACATCAGCGCGTATGTATGTACAATATAATTACCGGCAGACCTGTGATTGCTGACGTCGACCGTCACCTGCCATTTTCCGTCTGACACTTCCTTTGCCGAATACCATACGATATCGTCCTGTCCGTTCTCCTCGCTCCATACCGGTATCTGAACCGCCGATATCCCGGAAGGAGTCTTCCCGTTGAACTTGGCTACGATCTTATATTCTCTGTCGTTGCCGACCGGGTCCACATATACATTACAGCTTGTATCCGCCATGTTGAAGGAAGTCGTATGAAGCACCCTTCCCGATGAATTCTGTCCCTCTACCAGATAGGATCCGCGCCCATTGCCAAAATCACTGACCTTGAACTGAATCGTACCGGTTCCGCTGGACAGTGAATACCGCTTAGTCGTACCGGTCGACTGGTGCGTCACCTTGACCTTCCCGTTGCTTCCAAGGCCGTTCGCCTTGATATCAGCCGTTCCGGCGAAATCGTTCTGGTTCGTGACCCTGACGCTGGTACCCTTGGATAATCCTAAGAAATTAGCAATACCTGTTGCATCGGCAATACCCATCTGCTTAAGCTTGCTGTCCTGTGCAAGAAGCTGGGCGTCTTGTGTATTCGTTATAAACGCATGTTCCACGATGATACCTGGGAAACCTGCTCTCTTACTGTCTCTGATCACAGAATAATGATCTGCCAATGATCCGTCCGGATACTTGACCGGATCGCTTCCGTCACTGCTCTGGTAATCCTTGTCCTTGACTCCGCGGTCATATAATCCCAGATCTGTCAGCTCGTCCAGAATATACTTTGCCAGTTCTTTGCCATCCTTGTGTACTTTAGTGTTGTAATTCTTATTCGGATACCATACCTCAACACCCTTTGCCGACGCTGTAGCCGAATTAATATGCAAGCTGACGAATACGTCCGCTCCCCAGCTCTTCGCCATATTGACACGTTCTGTCAGGCCAACGGCCTTATCACTGGTTCTCGTCATATAGACGGTCACACCGCCGTAGCCTTCCAGCTCCGCCTTACAATACTGAGCGATCTTAAGCGTCAGATTCTTCTCTGTCAGTCCGTTAGCGCTTGCTCCGCCGTCCGATCCGCCGTGGCCCGGATCGAGCACTACCACTTTATTCTCCGCAGCCTTAGCCGTCGATGCCGGCAGAACGATATCTGCCACTGATGAAAGTACAGCGGCCGCCGTATCAGCAAAACCGACGCCGGAATTCTTCGACACCTTCTGATCAGTGTCAACCTCCTCGGCAACCGTCTCGAGAGTCTCCTCAACATCCGTCTCGGCGCTTCCCACATCATTCACATCAACGCTGACTACCGATACCTCAACCTCTTCCGGCGTAACCCCGGCTTCCTCCATCGCAGCCAATGCCGCCGGCTCTGCCGCCGCTTCCTCTGCGGGCGCCGCCACTCCGGCCTCTTCTGCGATATCGACCGCCTCTGAATTCTCATATCCCGGATAATATTCATTAACACCGAACATCGCATCGATTCCGATATCCGGCAGATTGATCACCTGCTCCGCGCCGTCCTGTACATACACGAACCGTAACAGCTTGTACACTCCGGCTTCACTCTCCTCGAATGTGCGTCCGAACAGATAGAGACTCTCTTCCCTGTTCGTCAGGCCAAGCTCCATCTCGCTGCCGTCAGGCCTTGCGCAGACAAGCTTCGCATCCGTCACATTCTCCGTACCGTCTCCGTAGGATACCGCAAGCTTCTGCTCTGCCGGTGTCTGAACATACGGAAGATCGATTCCTATGTAATTGATCAGTCCCGGAGCCGCCGCTTCCGGCTCTCCCTCCGTCCCGTCTTCCAGGCTCTGTGCCTCCGGCTCACCGGACTCCTCTGGATTCTGCACTTCCTGTGCATCCGGATTCTGTGTATCCGGCTCTCCTTCCGGCTGCTGTACATCCGGCTCTGCCGTCTCATCGACCGGCGCTGTGCCTTCATCCGTACCCGCCGGATCTGCAGGAAGATTCTCTGTACCGTTCTCGGCAACCGTCTCCCCGGGAATATCCCCCGTCGCCGACACTGTGTTAGGAAATATCGCCATACCTAACAACACAGCAGTCAGAACTCCTGCAATCTTTCCCCTTATTCGTTTCATCATGTCACTTCCTCCTTGTTATGCCTGCCGTCAGGAAATATCCCACGACCCTTACGTTAACCTCTATATTATATATCAGAATCACCGACATTTCAAGTTGTTAGCAAAAATTCGTAATAACTTTGTAACAATTCGTCATTATTCATGATTCTTTCTTCTCTAAGATCAGTTTCCTCGTGATAAAATTGTAAACCATCACCACTCCTGTTACGCCGATCTTAGATATCATATAATAAATATGAAGCTTCTCCACGCAAATCCACATCAACACCTGATTGATCCCCAGTCCGATAACGCTCAGAACCACGAAGATCACAAACTCCGCAATCTTATTCTGTCCCTTGCCTGTATCAAACACGAACGTCAGGCTCAATATATAGTTGACGATCACCGATACAGAGAAAGAGATCCCCGAGGAGATCAGATATTCCACCCCGAATTTCTCCGTCAGCAGTATCATCAGACCATAATCGATCAGGAAGCAGACAACACCCACTACTCCAAACTTCATAATCTGTTCTATTAGTTTCTTCATCTTAATAATCACTCCCTATCATTTCTAATCTGCACAGTTATGTAACCGTAACAGGCCGGCTTGTCTGAACCGTTACACATAATCCTTCAGCAGACGGCAATTCGGGTCACCCCATCCCGCGCAGACCGGGCAGTACTCCCGAATATCTGCTAAGAGAAAAAGGTGACCCGAAATCCTCTCATTTACCGCACAAACGCCTGGACAGCTCCCAATAAGTATTGTGCTCCCGTTCTGTCAACTACATACACATGCACACGATATTCACCTGATTTGTACCCAAAGCTCGGAACATTGATCTGCGAGATATAGCTGCCATCCTCCTGCATCCCCATCTGGATCCACTGCATGTCACTCTGGTCGCCCGCCGTCCACACTGCCATCTGAACGCTCTCGATTCCTTCCGGTATATTGGCGATATTCCGTACCTCTATGGGTATAATCCCCGTCACAATATCATAATCTCCAACCGTTATATCGGCGAATTCTCCTTCACGCACCAGCAATTCCCGCTTATTCTCATCCAGATCCGCTAATCTCTCCATCAATTCAGACTTTCTTCCGATCTGACGTTTCTGGTAATCAAGCCCGAACCGTTCTGTAAGAGTCTGCTTACTGGAGAACAGATTCGTTCCAAGCCCGAGCCTCTCTCCTTCGATCTCAACCCCCAGGGACGCCAACGTAGTCGGGAAATAATCAAAAGTAGTATAATTCCTCTTCGTATCTGTCGCAACCCCTGCTGCCGGATTGATATAGGAAGTATATACCCTGCGTATATATTCCCCGTCGATATCTTCGCAAAAATCCGAATCCATAGTCGGATGATCTCCAACCAGCACAATGGTCGTATTCTCATAGAAATCCTGCTGCTGGATCCATTTTACAAATCGGTCTACCTGGCGGCTGGAGCATGCCATTACGTTGGAGTATTGATCGTCGCCATAGGTATTCCTGCAGATCTGGCATGAATATCCGTCCTCAAAATGCGTGTCGACCGTCAGCATCGTCAGATTGAAGGGCTGCGCACCAGCGGCAAGCTCCGTCACCCGCTCTTTTGCGAACTCGAACAGCTTCTGATCCTCGTATCCCCACCATACCCGGTAATCCTCCGAAATCCTCTGTGTCTCCCTGGCATACTCATAATCTATGATATCAAAATTCCCATGCTCTGTGAAATACAGCCTTCTCCCGCCGAACGTAGCGTCCGAACCCACCAGCAAAGACTGCGAATACCCTGCCTGCTGCAAGATATCTCCCAGCGTGATCGCGCTGGCAAAAAAGGAATCCTGGGTATCCATACTGTTATCTTCAATAGAAATGCTAAGAGGAATCCCCGAGGTCTGGGAAAACATCGCCGCGATCGTCCAGGTCGCTCCAGGCATAGCGTAACCGCCGTTAATAGCAGTATCCGCGCCTGAGAAGTCTTCATTCTCCTGCGCAAGCCTTGTAAGCTCCGGTATAACATTCTGATCGAATGCCCCTCCGGATTCCTTGTCCGTATAGGTCGTCTCCATAGATTCAAGGAAAATATAGATCAGATTCCTCTTCTGCTCCGGGAACTTAAGCGCCACGTCCGCCGGATCCACATAGTTATCATCAATAAACGTAGAATATGTACCCTGATCCGCCACATAATTCCCCACGTCCAGCTTATCCCACGCCCCATGAACGGATACTGCCGATACAGTCAGCGATACAGCCACCCCGCCGCCCATCAGCACAAAATATCTTCTTCTCTTATTATGCCATGCGACAAACAGGATAACCGCCAACAGCATGATCAAAATAGCCGGTGCGACACACACGCTTAAATATTCCGCGATCATCTCACCGTTAGTTCCCTCCAGGGGCGCTGTCAGATGGTACACCAACTCATCCATCGTCAGGTTACTCCAGGTATCAAACATCCACCGGATACTGGTACAGATCACAACTGCCGCTACCATAAGGATTACAGATAACACCGTTCCTGCTACAAACAATATTTTTTTCAGAAAATATACAAATCTTCCCATGATTCAACGTATTCTCCTAATCTTCTGCATTTTTCGACATTTTTTATTATATAAGAAGGTTTCACAGTTTGCAATTATAAAATATATGATTTTCTTAAAAGTTTATGAAGTATTTATGAAGATAAAAAAAGCGGAGAAAAATACTCCGCCTGTCAACTCATTCTATTAAGAAAACAATCTCTCCGGGTACACTCCCTTCGCGATCAACTCTCTGACCGCCTGCACCACCGTGTCTTTATCTTCCTTATAAGTAACGCCAAACCACTGATCCCGGGACTCTAACACCTTCACCCGCACCTTATTCTCCGTAAGGAGCTGCCCGATGATCTTGGGAAGAAGGTATTCTGCTTTGACATCATCTTTCCCGATCTTATCCAGGAAATCGGCAAAGCCCGTCTCCAATATCCCGAAGAATTCCGGCAGCAGCCCCCACATATTCATGGAGACCGGAGAATCGAGATCAAGCCTTATCTCTTCTCCGTCCGTCTGCGCCGCCGCATATCCGTCCCGTTCCTGAATCTCATAGGTCTCTTCGATCTCCTCAAGCATGGAATTCTCATCTATCCTGCACACTCCTCTGGTCACGGTTCCATTCTTGCTAAGCGTATTCTTCAATCGGAATCCGACCATGCTGATCTCCGTGCCCGTATGCGCCTTGATAAGCTCCTGATACGCTTCCCGATATGCTTCTTTTCCATAATAATCATCCGCATTGATCACCAGGAACGGCCCGTCCACGATCTCCTTGCAGCAGAGAATCGCCTGGCCTGTCCCCCACGGTTTCGTCCTGCCTTCTAACTTACCGCGATATCGCTCAGGGATATCTTCCAATTCCTGAAATGCATAGTCCACGTCTACGACCTTCTCGATCCGGTTACCGATCACCTCTTTGAAATCCTTCTCAAGATCCTTGCGGATTACAAATACCACCTTGTTAAATCCTGCTTCCATGGCGTCATAGATGGAATAATCCATGATGATCTCACCGCTTGGCCCTACCGGCTCTAACTGCTTGATCCCGCCTCCGAATCTGCTCCCGATCCCAGCCGCCATGATCACTAATGTAACTTTACTCATACTGATAATCTCCATTTCTATCGTCGCCCGCCGGATACTGCCGGCAGGCTCTATCACTATTTTCAATAGTATCACGATTCATGTGCATTTTCAAGACGGTCTTCTATCGTATCAGCAATTGTAAACGCAATATTAACGGTTACCTAAGAAGCATCCGCTGTCTCCTGCAGCGAAGCCACACTCCCGCAGTTATAAGCACGAACGCCCCTGCAGCCAGCCACACCTTCTCACCGTAATTCCCTCTTGCCATAGAAAACGGATAGAACATCTTCATATATTTCTCCCCGCCCCCCATCGCCGCTATATAATATACGACAGGCGCCATGTATCCGATCACCAGATTGTCGCACAGCCCATAGAAGAACAGCCCCAGGCCTCCCAAAAACAGCATCTCCGTCAATGTTCCGCAGAAATATTTTCCCGCCGGGAATTCACATTTGTTATATACAAGCAACCCTACATACAGCCCGAGCATCGCCGCAAGAAGCAGTATATTTCCAAGGATCCGCACCAGATACACCGCCGAACCGTTCACGTACTTGGTATAAACCAGGTCTCGGATATCGCGGTCCTGCTCCGGCAAAAAAACCGGAGTCAGAAGGATGATTCCTATCAAAGCCGCGTACATCTCCAGGACTTTTGCCGTATCCTGCGCCTGAAGATTCTCCACTCCCATCAATAAAGGCGATACCAGAAGCATAAGGACGCAGATCAGAACATGCAGGGGGATGTGATGTTTAAGATTTACTTTTTCGATTTGCCAGTATTTTTCCACGAATCTGAAGCCTCCCTTTTCTTTTCTGTGAATATATATAAGCCGTCAGCAGGGTCAGCAGAAGAGCCGCCGCCGCATAGAGCGTCCTGTTCAGAGCAAGCTGCGCAAAACCGTCATGATATCCCTGCCAGTTAAATTCTGTATTATGCCTTGGCACCAGATTCCAGCCGTACATACCGCCTCTTAGAGTCTGCACGCCGCCAAATATCGCGACAAACCACCATGCCCCCTGTACCAGCACTGCCGCAGCAGTATCGGTAAGCTCTGTAAGGAACATTCCAAGCGCCGCCGCAATCATGATCATCGGCATCAGCCATCCAAAGGTATATTTGACAAATGCCAGCATATCCACGGTAATTCCGGCTGTCCTGGCATAATTCATGCATTTTGCCAGAGGAAACACAGACAGCGCAAGCACCGGAAGCACAAGCATCACGATCATCGCAAGATAACGGCTTGCCACAACCGTAAGAGACGGACATCTCCGGGTATAGATCAATTCCTGCATCACAGCGCGCCGGTCTCGCATTCCCCGTGTCACCGCAAGAAATACAGGCAGTATGCCCAAGAAGATCCCCATGTAATCACAGAACAGCCTGGCATAGCCGCCGGTCAGCCCGTCCTTCTCTATCAGGGTATTATACTCCTTTTTTGCATCCTCATAAGTCTTAGGAACTTCGGCATTCATCTCACGGTCATCCTTACCGTACTCCGAGCCCCCGCCCAGGATCTTATCCGCTTCATCCATCAGCTCGGCAAAACGTTCATAGGTCAGGCCGGCCGCCGGCTCTATCTTCAAAGGCTCCCGATACATCATATCCCCGGCATTCACATCATTCGGTCCCATATCTTCCGCTTCTGTCCCGCCTGACTCTGCCTCTTTTAACTCTGTCTGGGCCGTATACCAATCTTCCATCACGCGGCCCGCCTCTTCTTTCCCGGTGATTCCCGCCGCTTCCTTTAGGATCTCTTTGATCCTATGGTCATCTTCCTTATCCAGTGTTACATTCTTATAGAAGCCAATGGGATAAGTCGTATAGTTCCCGCGGAAATATTCTTCCGTCAGCTTCCCCAATGTATGGCTCATAATAATCTCAGGGTCATGGCTTGCCTGATACCCATAGCTCGCCCGTCCAGGCTTTGGCTCTTTTGCAATCTCCATATTATTGCCAAGCTGAGTCGTAAAACCAAATATCAGGATCAGCACGATCAGCCAGTATATAAGGCTTTTTGCCGTCTGCTTACATTCCTTTGCAAATAACTGCCCTAGCATCCGAGCTCCCCCCTTTCTGCGTGCATCAGGTACATATATGCATCTTCCACACCCGCTTCACAGAGCTTTGCCGAGGCAAACGGCCTCTCTTCCGCCAGAAAACGCGCCATCACATTATTACCCAGAGTGAGCATACTGGTCACGATATAATCCTTCTTCAGAGCTTCAAGCTCCCTCTTGCTGATCTCTGCGGTATACACCTTCCCTTCCGTCATAGCAATCAGATCCGTCACCGTCCCCTGATAGATCACACTTCCCTCGTCTAAGACGGCGATATCCTCGCAGGTCGCCTCGATATCCCCCACTATATGAGTTGACAGTATCACGATCCTCTCCTCCGCGATCTCGCACAGAAGATTGCGGAAACGCACCCTCTCCTCCGGGTCAAGCCCTGCCGTCGGCTCATCCACGATCAAGACCTTGGGATTATGAAGGATCGCCTGTGCGATACCGAGCCTTCTCTTCATTCCGCCGGACAAGGCCTTCACCTTCTTGCGCTTATCGTCCTGGAGATTGACCCGCTGGAGAAGCCTGGGGATTCGCTGGCGGCGCTTCGCCCTGCTTAATCCTGACAGCACGCCCAGATAATCCATGGCCTCATACACTGTCATATTGGGGTACATGGAGAAGTCCTGGGGAAGATATCCCACGATCTTTCGAACCTCCTGCGGCCTTAACGTACTTCTCCCGCACACGGATACTTCCCCCTCTGACCGGGGCAGAAGCGTCGCGATCACCTTCATAAGCGTAGTCTTTCCCGCTCCGTTTAAGCCTACCATCGCCACCTTCTCTCCTTTTTTGACAGTCAGGTTCATTTTATCAATGATCTTCTTATCCGACTGGGGGTAAGTATAGCTGACGTTTTCCAGACGAATCTCATGGGTTTCATCCCGGGGGATGCATTTTCCCCCCTCGAAACGAAAAGGTTCCTGATAATACAGGCATTCCATAAGACTGGAAAGATTCAGACACATTTTTCTAAGTTCCAGCAGATTGTTCAGAACGCCGCTGAACTGCCCGTTGAAGGAATTGACCGCCGAAAAATAGAGCATAAATTCCGCTGCGCTCATACCGCTTTCCAGACACATTTTCAACAGGATATAGCAGGTGGCCCCGCTCCTTAAGAATTCCAGGAGCGTACTGGAAAAGGTTCCGATCAGGTAAAAAATATGTTCCCTCTTAGAGTACGCCTGACGCGCCAGAAATGCCTTGTCTGTCAGACGCCGGATCCAGCTTTCCAGACCGAACAGGCGAATGTCTTTGGCCAGGGTCAGATCCCGGGTTCGACCGGGCAGATACCACATCTGTTTAGCAAGATGCGAACGTTCTTCA
>ERZ808024.257-NODE-257-length-32445-cov-10.362611_pt1 | contig 32445 bp, 33 predicted proteins | sample MGYA00380181_ERZ808024 | MGnify/ENA primary metagenome ERZ808024 (study PRJEB31490, sample SAMN06133413) | mouse gut metagenome | isolation source: Z2_1 | host: mice | place: China: Chengdu | collected 2015-05 ...
GCACTTGTTTTTTTTGTGGGTGTGGGACGCTTCGGGCGGCAAAAGGGGGGCTGTAGTTACGGTTATGGGGGCGGAGCGCACAGGGAGGGCTTTGTTTTTGTTTCGTTGTCCGGAGATAAGATGTTCTAAGAAATCTGCTGCGGGGGGTGGCGGGGGAGGGACGTAAACGGTCCGGAGGCGCCGTCCCTGGCGCCGTCGAACCTCGCCCAGCCTTCCGTGGCTGGGCGTTACTGTGTATCGGGCAGATTTCTAAGAACATCTAATCTCCTCCCAAAGTCACAAAAACAAAGCCCTCCCTGTGCACTCTGCCCCATAACCGTAACTCCAGCTCCTTTTGCCGCCCGAAGCTGCTTTACTGGCGCTGGGAGGTTTTTGGGTGGCGTTAGATAGAGGGGGTGTGCCGGAACGGTATTGGGGTTGGTGTTGCGGGGAGGGGATTTTAAATGATTTTTAAGGTTGTTTAAAGGGGAGATAAAGAGAGAGTTGTTAAAATTTAGAGGTGGATTTAGAAGCAAAAGAAAAGATGGGAGGAAGTAATGGGAACGATGAGAGGAAATGGGAAAGAGCAGAGGAACAGGCAGCGGCGTGTCAGGGAGCAGAGGAAGAGGGCGAGGAGGAGACGGAGGGTTGTGCTTTTTTTGTGGCAGATTGTGATAGTTGGGGGAATTGGGATTTTGTTGTGGGATATTTGGGGGAAGGTTTCTAGGACGGAGAATGGTGTGGAAGGGAGTGGAGGGTGGCAGGGGGAGGTAAGTTCTGTTTTAGGGGGTGAGAAAGGGAGTAGTGGAAGTGAGTTGGGGGATTATGCGGGGAAGATAGATGAGATAGAGGTGGAGGCACCGGTGAAGAGGGAGGAAAGTGAGGTTTTGCTGAGGTTAGAGGAGTTGGCGGAGGAAAATGATGTGATAAGGGAAATTTTGGGGAATGTGGAGGCGTATCCGGAGAATCTGCTGGAGGCGTTGGCGAATAATCCGGAGATGGTGGATTTTGCGGCGGGGTATCTGACGGCGGAACGGACGGTGCAGGGGGGATTGACGAAAGAGGAGAGGAAGCAGGAGCATCCTTTGTTTTTGCAGTGGGATCCCAGGTGGGGGTATGTGCCCTATGGGGACGACAGCAATATCGGGCTGGCGGGGTGTGGACCGACTTGTTTGTCTATGGCGCTTTTTGAACTGACCGGAGACGAGACCCTGACGCCGGATAAGATAGCGGGGTATGCGATGGAAAACGGGTATTATATGTCGGGGACGGGAACGGCGTGGGCGCTGATGGAGGATGTGCCGGGGGTTTACGGGGTTTCCGTAAATAAGCCGGGAATCAGTGACAGTATTATGAAAGGTGAGCTGGATTCCGGGCATGTGCTGATTTGCGCCATGCGTCCAGGGGATTTTACGGCGGCTGGGCATTTTATTTTGATTTACGGGTATGGTGAGACGGGATTTTTGGTCAATGATCCGAATTGTGTGGCGAGAAGTAAAAAGACTTGGAGTTATGAACGGATTGGGGGGCAGATAAAACAGATGTGGGCGCTTGGGGCGGAAAAGTAAGGGGGTGCTGTGGGGAAGGGACGCTTCGGGCGGCAAAGGGGGGCTGCTGCCGGGGAAAATCGGAAAGGAGTGTTTGGGGGATATTGTAAAAAATGGGATTTTTCGTTATAATGGTAACAGCGCAAAGGAGGAGAAGCTGTTATTCATGAGGGAAGAAATGACGGAAGAAAAAAGTGCTTTATCAGAAGAGAGGGTACAGGAGGAGGCAGGGACGCAGGAGAGGGAAACGGATGTTGTTGTGGGGGAAATCGAAGATCCTCGGGAAGCGGAGGTTAAGATTACGGACAAAACGCCGGATTTTTCTACTGTGGAGGTGAAAAATCCACGGATTGGAAAGGTGTTGAAGCTTCAGGAGGAAACGGAGCGGCAGAAGGAGTTAGAGGTGCTGCGCAGCAAACGTATTCGTCAGGAGCAGGAATACATAGACCGGATGCTGCTCTCGGTGGAGGAAAATTTAAAGAATACGAAGGAAGAACAGAGAATTAATGAGGAATTTGAGGAGCATATCCGCAGAGAAGTTTACCGTATGCACGGTATCAGCGAGGATAAGCTGCAGGGAATGACGGAGCGGAAAACTGCGTGGTATCAGGGGGCGGCATTTGCTCTGTTCTTTTTGTCTCTGGTGATGATAGCCTTGTGTGGAATTTTGCATGGCTTTGGATCGGAGATTTGTATTTTTATGGCATTTTATACTGCCATTGAGGGAACACTTTTGTCAAACGGGAGAAAGCAGTCCGTGGTGTTAGAAGGGCTGATTAAGCTGCTGTATCTGCTGCTGTTTCCGATGATGATGGTGATTTTCGTGTGCTATGAGCTGGGCTTTGAGGAATACCAGTGGCTGGTGCCGGTTTTTGTGGTGGCAGGCGTTGTGGTGCTGATGCTTGGAGCGGTTTCCTATTTCCTGTATGACCCGTACCGGGCGGACCGCAGGAATAAAAAGAAGGCGTTGAATTACATCAAAGAGATGGAGAAAACGGCGTTAAAGGAAGTGCGGTTGAAGGAAAAGAAACTGGAAAAAATGGAAAAGCAGCGGAAGAAAGAGGAAGAAAAAGCGGAGAAAACAAGGCTGCGCAGGGAGCAGAAAGATGAAAAAAAGGAGCAGAGGCAGGAAGAAAAAGAGGAAAAGGCGGCTTTAAGAAAAGTGCACAGCGAGGAAAGAAAGCAGAACATAGATACATGGTGGAAACAGCATAAGCCGTTTGGAAAAAATAAAGAAGAAATACCGGAAAAAACAGAGATTGCACCAAAAGAAAGTGTATCGGAGGAAACGGAAGATACCATATAAGTTTTGTAGAAAAATTAGGTTAAGATGAGGAGAAAGGTTGAAAAAATCATATATCGGAATTTTTCAACCCCAAGTTTGTGCGCACACGCCCAAACTTGAGATGCACAAAAGGCGTGTGCGCATGGAGGAAAGAATGGATCAGAATTTTAAATTTACAACACTAGAGTACAGAAGACCGGATTTTGAAAAAATCGCAGCAACTGCGGAAAAAGCAGCGGAGACAGTGAAATGTGCTTCTTCTTATGAGGAAGTAAAGGCGGCAATGAAACAGATGGAGGAACTGTCAAGTGAATATATGACGGACAGTACCATAGCGTCCATCCGCCATACCTTAGACACCACAGATGCCTTTTATGAGAAAGAGGACGAATACATCAATGACACCATACCTACGATTATGCCCAAAATTCTGGCATTTGACGCAGCGCTGATGGAGTCGTCTTTCCGCAGCGAAATTGAAAAAGAATATGGGAAACAGTATTTTGTGCAGATGGAGTTGAACCAAAAGACTTTCTGTGAAGAGAATATTCCACTGATGCAGCAGGAGGCAAAGCTGACTAATGAATATCAGAAAATCATGGCGACAGCAGAGATACCTTTTGACGGAAAAACGTTAAATCTTTACGGCGTGCAGAAGTATTTTGAGCATGAGGACCGGGAAATGCGCCGGGCGGCAGTGAGAGCTTATTCCGACTTTTATCATCAGCATGAGAAACGCTTAGAGGAAATCTGGCAGGAGCTTATCACCATAAGAAACCAGATGGGAAAAAATTTAGGCTACGATAATTTTATTCCGGTGGGTTATTTACAGCAGGGAAGAACGGATTACGGCATGGAAGAGGTGGAGTCCTTCCGCAAACAGGTGCAGGAGGTGATTGTTCCTCTCTGTGAGAAGCTCTATGAAGCGCAGAAAAAACGGCTGGGCGTAGACGAGCTGATGGTTTATGATGAAAAACGGGTATTTTCTGACGGAAATGCTGTCCCTGCCGGGGATGATGATTTCATGGTGGAACAGGCAAGGAAAATGTATCATGATATCAGCCCGGAAACCGGGGAATTTATCGACTTTATGATAGAGCATGAGCTGATGGATTTGAAAAATAAACAGGGAAAAGCATCTACGGGCTATATGACCTTTTTGCCTGTGTATCAGGCACCTTTTGTATTTTCCTGCTTTAACCAGACCATTTTTGATATGCAGGTATTGAGCCATGAATTAGGTCATGCTTTTGCGGGTTACATGGCAATGAGAAATCAGCCCGTGATAAGCTATTATATGAGTTCTACCGATATTGCGGAAATCCATTCCATGGCGATGGAGCAGTTTGCCTATCCTTATGCGGAGCAGTTTTTCGGGGAGGATGCGGAGAAATTCCGTTTCGCCCATCTGCAGGAGGCAATCACTTTCGTGCCCTTTGGCGTAGCGGTGGACGAGTTCCAGCATATTTGTTACGTCAATCCGTCACTGACACCGAAGGAGCGCACCTTAGAGTGGAAGAAATTAGAGGAAAAATATATGCCGTGGCGGAAATATGATGCAGACGATTTCTTTGACAGGGGAGGCTTTTGGTATCACAAGCTTCATATTTACCTTTATCCCTTCTATTATATTAATTATACCTTAACCACCATGGGAGCCATGGAGTTTAAGAAGAAGGATTTAGAGAACCACAAGGCGACATGGGAAGATTATTTGAAACTCTGCAAATGCGGCGGCAGCATGAGTTATTTAGAGACGCTGCGTTATGCAAATTTGAGCAATCCCTTTGAGGCGGGAAGTGTAGAAAAGGCAGTTTCCGTGGCAAGGGAGGCGCTGTTGAACAGCAAATATATGGAAGAATAACGGTCATGTTATGGCGGCTGTGTCATAAATTGGGAAAGAGCAGAAAAGAAGGGCATAAAACTTGTGCACATGGAGGTAAAAATGGAGGAATTATTGGAACTTACAAAAAAACAGCTTTTCATGCAGAAAATTATCAGCGGCTGTCTTGCTGTGATGGTGGTGGTGCTTCTTATGGGAGGCGGCATTTTAGTGGGACATATGAACCGTATGGCAGCCTCTATGGAAGATGTGATGCAGAAGGTGGAAGAGATTGATATGCAGTCCGTCAATGAAACCATTGAGGAAACCCAGAAGCTTTTAAAGAGCGTCGACGAATTTTCAACGGCGGTGGACGGGATGACAGAGAAGGTAAATGGTCTGAGCGACTGGTTTAGCGGATTGTTGGGAGGGCGGTAGATTATTTATGTTGATTTCTCCATTCTCTCGGAGATATGCCGTAAATTGTTTTAAATGCACGTGAAAAATGAAGCTGATTTTCGTATCCGACAGCAGAACCGATTTCTGAAATGGATAAGGAGGTCAGCTTTAATAATTCGGTCGCTTTTACCATCCGGTAATGGATTAAAAACTCCTGCGGCGAACGGCCGATAGAATTGCGGAAAATTTTTCCGAAATAGCTGCGGTTGATTCCGCAGACCGCCGCAATATCTTCAATGGTAATGTTATTCTGAAAATTCTGTTCAATGAAATTGATTGCTTCTTTGATGTAATAGTCGCTCATTTTACCGCTCTGGTTCAGTTCTCTTGCCTGTGCAGACCGGGTCAGGCAGTCTAAAAACAGATAAAGATGTCCGATGAGATGAAAGGGTGATTCCTTTGGGTGACGGACAATATACAGCATTTCTTCCTGTAATTGCTCACGCAAATCTTTGGAGTGGGAGCGGTAAACAGGCTGATTGACAGAAAGCTCTGTTAAGTCAAGGGCTTCTTTGACGCGAAGCCCGTCAAATTCAATCCATACATATTCCCAGGGCAGATTTTGATCGGCATAATAGGTCGTTATCTGTCCCGGAAAAATCATAAATCCCTGTCCGCTCTTAATAGAATAGGTCTGTGTCTCTCCTTTTGCATTATCTGCCATAAGTGTTCCGGTACCGGAAAGGATATAGTGAAACAGATAGTGATTCCGCGCAATGGGTCCAAAAGAATGACCGGGCGTACACTGCTCGTAACCGTATTGGTACATTCCTAAATCAATAAAATTTTCACTGGGAAATATGTTAAAAAATACATTGCTCATTCCATGCTCCTCCTGATGGTTTATACCAAAATGCGTTATCATATGTTATTATAGCACAAAATAAAGTATTTTGGTATAAAAATAGGAAAATGGCGGTATTTATAGATAGCATATTGGTATGTTATAATTTATGATAACAAAAGCAGAAAACGAAATTCAGTGAAAAGGAGAGAAAATATGGCAAAAAGAAGGATTGTGAAAGGAATACCGGCAGCAGTTGGGATTGCGTTGGCTTTGGCGTGTCTTACCGGTTGTGATCAGAACTTGGCAAGCGGCAAGACAGAGGTGGAACTAGTTTCCTACAAACCGGAGGCAGTAGAAGCCTTTGAGGAAATAGAGGAGCGCTTTAATGCAACCCATGATGATATCCATCTGACGATTGATTCCCCGAATGAAGCCATGACCATTCTGAAAACAAGATTTATCCGGGAGGATTATCCTGACATTGTTGGAATCGGCGGAGATATCAATTATTCTAATTTTCTTGATGCGGATTTATTTATGGACATTTCAGACCTGGAGGAAACAGGAATGGTGAAACAGTCCTATCTGGACATGGATAAGGAATTGGAATTTATTCCACAGGAGGGGATTTACGCATTGCCTTACGCTGCCAATGCGGCAGGTATTCTTTTCAACCGGGATATGTTTGAGGAGCATGGCTGGGAGACAGCGGAAACCTGGGAGGAATTTACCGCTTTATGTGAAGAAATTGATGCCAGCGGAATACAGCCAATCTATTTGGGGTATAAGGATACCTGGACATGTCTCGCACCCTGGAATGCCCTGGCAGTGGGCTTGACCGATTCTGATACCTGCAGCCAGGTAAATATGGGAAATACTACCTTTTCGGAAACCTATCGGGAGACGGCAGAAAAAATGAAAGACCTGCTTGAATATGCCGAGCCTAATCCCTATGCCTACGGCTACAATGATGCCTGTACTGCCTTTGCCAGGGGACAGTCGGCGATGTACCCCATCGGGAGTTATGCAATCCCTCAGATTAAGTCGGTGAATCCGGACATGAATATCGGCTCGTTTCCGTTTCCGGCAAATGAGAAGGAAGAGGATAATGTTTTAAATTCCGGGATTGATTTACAGTTTTGTGTGATGAAGAACAGCAAAAACAAAGAGGCGGTATATGAGGTGCTCCGCTTTTTATATGAAGATGAAACCATTCAGATTTATCTTGACAATCAGGGCGGTATTAGCTGCAAAAAGGGAGATTTTGAACTTTCAAAGGAACTGGAAGGTATGAAGGATTATATTGAAAATGACAGAATGGCAGATTACCAGGACCACCATTATCCAAGTGAAATGAGTGTGGATGCCATGATACAGACGTTTTTGCTGGATGACAGCGAAGATGCAGTGGATACCTTTTTACAGCGGTTTGATACGGATTGGAAGCGCTATAACAGGGATTTAATTAGAAAAGTACAGCAGTATCAGCAGGAAGAGGAGGAAATTCAATGAAAAGGAAGATGGCAAACAGGGAGAAAACGTTCTGGGCAGTGACGATACCGGTATTGATTTTGTTTTTTACCTTCAACACGCTGCCTATGATAAAAGGCGTCATTTACAGTTTTACAAACTACAGGGGCTACGGCACCTATGACTATGTGGGCTTCAGAAACTATATGGACCTTTTTACGGATGCCAGGGTAGGAAAAAGTTATCTTTTCACCTTTAAATATGCGCTGGCGGGAACCGTTCTGGTAAATGTCATCAGCTTAATCATGGCGCTTGGATTAAACAGTCAGATACGTTTTAAGAGCGCGCTGAGGGGAATTTATTTTGTACCCAATATTTTGGGCGGACTGGTGATTGGCTATATTTTCAGCTTTATTTTTACCTATATCCTTCCGGCGGTGGGAAACATGTTTGATATTGGATTTTTACAGAACAGTATTCTTGCCAGTGAAAAATATGCGTGGATTGGAGTGCTGATTGTAGGTGTGTGGCAGGCGGTAGCAATGAATACCATTATTTATATTTCAGGACTTCAAACCGTTCCACAGGATGTATATGAGGCGAGTATGCTGGATGGGGCAAGTAAATGGAAAGAATTTTGGAAAGTGACGCTGCCCTTAGTGCTTCCCTTTGTAACCATCAATCTGGTACTCAGCACCAAAAATTTCCTGATGGTATTTGACCAGATTGTTTCATTGACCAAAGGAGGACCGGCGCAGAGTACGGAATCTATTTCCTACCTCATATATAAAAACGGAATGGACGGAGGACAATTTGGTTTCCAAAGCGCCAATGCAGTCATTTTCTTTTTGGTGATTGTGGCAATTTCCATTTTCCAGATGACAGTCATGAATAAAAAGGAGGAACAGCTATAATGAAGGAGAAGAAAAAAACAAACTGGGTATTGACGATAGTATTGATATTGGGAACCGTTACTGTTTTTTTCCCGCTGTATATGGCAGTTATCATTGCTTTTAAGCAGCCAAGTGAAATGACCAATGATGTGGCAGGTGCACTGGCGTTTCCGGCGAAATGGAGCCTCGATAACTTCCGGCAGGCGATGGAGGTGACGGATTTCTGGAGGTCTCTGGGAAACAGCCTTCTCATTACACTTACAACAATTCTATTGGCAGTGTTGATTCATTCCATTGCAGGTTATGTAATCGGCAGAGGAATGGCAAAGAAAAAGAGCTTTCGCTTTATTTACCTGTATATTGTCAGCGGTATGTTTGTTCCATTTTCTATTCTTATGATGCCGTTGGTAAAACAGACAGCGCAAATGGGCTTAGGCAACCGGGCGGGGGTAATTCTTTTGTATCTGGTATTTTATATGCCGATGAATGTACTGCTTTATACAGGATACATGAAAAACATTCCCATGGCGTTAGAAGAAGCTGCGGATATTGACGGAGCCAGCACATGGAAAACCTTCTGGAAGGTTGTATTTCCCATGATGTCGCCTATGCACGCCACCGTGGCAATCCTTACAGCTCTTGGAACCTGGAATGATGTCATGACGCCTCTGGTGATTATGTCGGGAACCGGACAAAATACATTGCCTCTGGCACAGCTGAATTTCCAGACACAGTTTGGTACAAATTATAATCTGGCGTTTGCATCGTATATTCTGGCATTGATTCCGATTCTCATATTTTATATCATTTGCCAGAAACAGATATTAAACGGTGTCGCAAACGGTGCAGTGAAAGGATAGAGGAAAAAGAGATGGCAATTATTTATAATCCCAACAAAAAAATCTTCAGTTTACATACCAGAAATACAACGTATCAGATGATGGCAGACCGCTACGGATATTTACTGCATTTATACTACGGTTCTGCTAATAAGGGGCTGATGGATTATACGCTGGCCTATGCCGACAGAGGCTATTCGGGACAGCCCTATGAGGCGGGAAATGACAGAACCTATTCCCTGGATACGCTGCCTCAGGAATACCCTACCCTTGGAACCGGTGATTACAGGAACTATGCCCTCAACATAGAAAATGCGGACGGCTCCGAGTGCTGCAGTCTTAAATTTTCCCGTTATGAAATAAAAAAGGGAAAGTACCGTTTAAAGGGGCTTCCGGCAGTATGGGCGGATGAGAAGGAAGCGGAGACGTTAGAAATTGTGTTAAAAGACAGCGTCAGCGGGATAGAGGTAAGTCTTTTGTACGGCGTCTTAGCGGAGGAAGATATCATCACAAGAAGCGCTGTTATCCGAAATACCGGGGAAGAGAGGGTTACGATTAGGAAAGCCGCAGCCGCCTGTCTGGATTTTGTCTCAGGTGATTTTGACGTAGTAAAATTTTACGGAAAACACGCAATGGAAAGAAATGTGGAGCGCACCCGGGTGGGACATGGGACGGCATCCTTTGGCAGCAGGAGGGGAACTTCCAGCCACCAGTACAATCCCTCTGTTATTTTAGCGGGCAGGGATACCACGGAGGATTTTGGAGGCTGTTATGGAATGTTGTTCGTATACAGCGGAAATTTCCTGTGTGAAGTGGAAAAGGACCAGATAAATCAGACCAGACTGCTGATGGGGCTGAGTGATGAGCTGTTTTCGTATCCTTTGGAGGCGGGGGAGGAATTTACCGTGCCGGAGGTTATCCTGTCCTATTCCGCCAATGGTTTTGCCGAACTGTCACACAGATACCATTCCTGTATCCGCAGCCATGTATGCAGAGGGAAATATGTGAATACCGAAAGGCCGGTATTGATTAACAGTTGGGAAGCCGCTTATTTTGATTTCAACGGCGCCACCATCATCAGTCTGGCGAAGGAGGCGGCTGCGCTTGGAATTGACATGGTCGTCATGGACGACGGGTGGTTTGGCAGACGCAATGATGATAATTCATCACTGGGGGATTGGTATGTGAATGAAGAGAAGCTGGGCTGTACGCTGGCAGAGCTGATTTGCAGCATTAACAGTCTGGGGGTTAAATTCGGAATCTGGATTGAGCCTGAGATGGTAAACGAGGACAGCGATTTGTACAGACAGCATCCCGACTGGGCGATAAAAACGAAAAATAGAGCGCCTGTCAGGTCACGTAATCAGCTGCTTCTTGATTTTTCACGAAAAGAAGTAAGAGATTATGTTTTCGGACAGATCTGCGCAGTCTTAGACCAGGGAAATATCGAATACATTAAGTGGGATATGAACCGGAGCATGTCAGATGTCTATGCAGGGAATTTGACCTATGATTACGTGCTAGGTGTATATGATTTCTTAGAGAAGCTAACCTCAAAATACCCGGATATCCTGCTGGAGGGCTGCTGCGGCGGTGGCGGAAGATTTGACGCAGGAATGATGTACTATACGCCGCAGATTTGGTGCAGTGATAATACGGATGCGATAAACAGGACAAAAATCCAGTATGGCTCCTCTTTCTTTTATCCCGTTTCGGCAGCCGGCTCCCATGTGTCTGCCGTTCCAAACCACCAGACAGGGAGAATCACCAGCCTGAATACCAGAGGAATTACAGCGATGGCAGGGACCTTTGGATATGAGATGAATCCGGCGCTTTTAAGCGAAGAGGACAAATCGGTAATCAGAGAGCAGATGAAAAGATATAAGAAGTATGAAACGTTGATATGCCAAGGGGATTATTACCGGCTTTCCAATCCGTTTGCGGACGAATATTCTTCCTGGATGTTTGTCTCGGAGGACAAAAGGCAGGCTCTTGTGAATGTGGTGAGACTTGAGGTACAGGGGAACATGGCAGCCACCTATGTGAAACTGAAAGGTCTTAAGAAAGAGGCTGAGTATCTGGACCATTCTACGGGGCGCCTGTATACCGGAGTTGCATTGATGGAAACAGGAATCCTCCTTCCTTTTCCGAAAAAGGAATATGAGGCATACCAGATAGAGCTGACGGAGTTTGAAAAAATATCTGGGATCAGACAAGGATAAACGGAGGCTGTTTCGTAATACAGCAGAATGCCATTGTGAAAAAACATTTTTGGGTGTGTTTTACGCTGGATTATCTGTTTCACCGTTCCTCTTGGAAAATATTTTCACTGTGGTGCCGAAGTGGGCCTTTTGGGAAAAAGCTACGCTCCTGCACCATGAGGCCGATAGGTCGGAATATCTGGAAATGCCACAGCGTTAGAGGCGGATTACGATGCCATGAAGGATATTTTGTATCAATTTTTATACAGACAAATCGAAAGCGCTGCGTCTTTGACGGATCAGGCGCACGAAAGGAGGCATACATCATGAATGACATAATGGAATTTGCCAACAGAGAAGAATTTCGCGAATGGCTCCGTGAGAATTGTTTATCAAATGATGGTATCTGGCTTTTGTTCGGTAAGGCTGGCGGCCCAAAAACTATAAAAGCGGGAGAAGCCCTTGAAGAAGCTCTCTGTTTTGGCTGGATTGACGGGCAGATGGAAAAGATTGATGATAAGACTTATAAGAAGTAATTACGGAGGAACAGGTTGCCTGCCTATCCGCATTGTTGAAGGGGTATGAACCTGCCTACACAAATTTTCAAGCCATGTCTCCATCCGTAAAGAAAACTTATACACGGGCATACCTTGATGCAAAGACAGATACCGGACGGGAAAAGCGAATTGCCTAGATGATAGACAGGCTTAATAAAAATTTAAAACCCATGTAAACAGATAAAAAATCTTGAAAAAAGCTACAACAAGCGGTATCAGGCAAGCCTTATGGAAAACAGCGAATTTGTCCGTCAAGAAGGATGTCGTGTTGATGGGATTAAAACTGTATACTGTTACATCATCTTTCCACAGAGCATTTCGGTACAGACATTTCTTTTTTTCTTTCATAAAATCATGAAGACAGGGCTGCAATGCGCAAATAAGGTATTGGGCAAACTTACAAATTAGCAATCAAAAGTACAGCAATCAGCACTATCAGCAAAATGGTACAGAGAACTGCCAGACCTAAAAGAATCTTGCAGGTCTTTTCACCGAATATTTTTTGCAGAAACCCAAAGATAAGAATGCCAATCAGCCCGCCCAGCGTATTGTTAATCAAATCTGTAATGTCAGAAGCTCCGATGGCAAGTACAAACTGCATGACTTCATAAATAAAACTGATCCCAAGGGCAGGCAGCAGCTTTTTTGCAAAGGACCAGCGGGGCTTTAACATAGAAACATAAACGCCGATGGGAACAAAGGCAAGAATGTTAGAAAAAATTTCGTCAAAATCCAGTTTCCCATTGGTAAAAACGCAGGCTCCATAAGGAATGAGGTTGACGCTGCGTATCCGGCTCAGCCCGGAGACGGAAAAATTCATTTTAAACAAAATAATCCATGTCAGCAGAGTGACATAAAGCAGAAACAGTGATAATGTGATAGAATATTCTCTTTTCATATGAAACCTCCTTCTGAAAAAAGTGTACCAGAACAGAGTACTTTGTTTCTGTGGTTTTTCTTCGGAAAACCTTACGATTTTATGACGAAAACCGCAGGATTTTCTTAGGAGGCTTCCATGGGAAATCTTACCGTAAACAGGATACTTTCTTTTTCGCTTTCCGCCTCAATGCTGCCGCCGTGGAGGGTGACGATTTCCTTTGCGATGGCAAGTCCGAGCCCGGCGCCCCCGGTGGCGGAAGATCGGGAGGAATCGAGACGGTAAAACTGTTCAAAGATATGCTCTAATTTTTCTGGCGGAATGGTCTTCCCATGGTTTCTGATGCAGATTTCCGCTATAGATCCAACTTGCTTTAAGGAAAGAAAAACCGTGCTTTTCGGGTAACTGTAATTGACGGCGTTCCGAATCAGGTTGTCAAAAACACGTTCCGCCATGCCGGGGTCTAACAGCAGCGATATATCCCGTGCAAGGTCTAATTCCCAGGTCAGCTCCTTTTCCGAGAGGACAGGCAGAAATTCATCGGCGATTTGCTCTAACATCCGGCTGATATTGGTGCGCTCTAATTCCAGGGTCAGAGTGGTGAGGCTGAAGCGGGTAATATCAAAAAATTCGTTGATTAAATCCTCTAACCGTTCCGCTTTCTCTAAGGCAATCCCTGTATACCTGCTGCGAAGCTCCGGAGAGAGACCGGATTCATCCCTCAGCAGGGTTAAATAGCCTATCACGCTGGTGAGAGGGGTTTTTAAATCATGGGCGAGATAGACAATCAAATCGTTTTTCCGTTGTTCCGCAAGAAGCGCCTCCTGTTTCCGCCGGGAAAGGTTGTGTTTGATGGAATTGATTTTCCGTTCCGTGGCATTAAGCTCCGGAGAGAGGGAAACATCCTCCGTCCCCTCTGTAATCAGCGCATCAATTCCCCGGTTTATCTCGTTAAAATACCGGGTAAAAAATTTAAGGTAAATATGCAGCGCAATGCCAAAAATTATGATGATGGCAATCAGCAAATAAAGGGTAATATAGTTGCGGAACACCCGCTGATAAATACTCAGAGAGAGGTCGTAATCCCCGTTAAAAAACTGTAAAAATGCCACAACACTGTCAGCAAAGCGTCCGAAGATAACAAAGTCATAAAGGAAAAATACAGCCAGAAAAGAAGCCGCTAACAGGGCAAAGGTGTTAAAAAATAATTTGGTTTTTAATTGTTTGTAATCGTCATTTTTATGCTTATTTTTATTCAATGGTATATCCCACTCCCCAGACGGTTTTGATAAATTTCGGCTTACGGGGCGGTTCTCCCATTTTTTCCCGAAGCCTTGCGATATGCGCCATGACGGTATTATTGTTGTCCATGTATTTTTCACCCCACACCTCCTCGAACAATTCCTCCGATGAGACGACGCAGTTCTTATGTTCACAGAGATACCAGAGAATGTCAAATTCAATGGGAGTTAAAGAAAGCTCTTTCCCGTTCAGGGAACATTTGTGGCTGCTGCGGGAGATGGAAAGCCCCCGGAGGGCAAATTCGTCCGCTTCTGCCGGGGAATCTTCTGCCCGGTTGTAGCAGGTATAACGGCGCAGCTGGGTTTTGACTCTTGCCATAACCTCTAAGGGATTAAAAGGCTTTGTGATATAATCGTCCGCCCCTAAGGTCAGCCCTGTAATCTTGTCCATGTCCTCTGCCTTGGCAGTCAGGAGAATGATGGGGTAAAAATGTTCCTTTCTGATTTCCCGACAGAGGGTAAAGCCGTCCATGTCCGGCAGCATGACGTCTAAGAGGGCGAGGCTTAAGGTTTCCGTCCGGATACAGTCTAGAGCGTCTCTGGCGTTGTAAAATTTGAAAACGCGGTAGCCCTCATTTTGTAAATATACTTCCATCAAGTCGGCGATTTCTTTTTCGTCGTCCACAATTAAAATCTGTTCTGTCATGTGATTGCTTCTTTCTTGTTGCTTGTCAAACGTTATGCTGTGAGCGCTGTTAAGGGGGAATTTTGTTCTGATATTCTACCCTGTAATTTTTTGTATCATAACATGCGGAAAAATGCAATTCAATCCTGAATTTATCAAAATCCTTATAAAATCCTTAGAATTGCTTGCTATAGTATTTTTGGAAGAAGGAAAAAAGTGAGCAGTGCCCGCATTTTCCTTTGGAAAACAGGAAAGAAAGGGAAAGATTTTATGAGTGATTTTATTTTAGAAACAAGGCATCTGTCGAAAACCTTCCGGCGGCAGCAGGCGGTAAAAAACGTATCGCTGGCAATTCCGGAAAACTGCGTTTACGGCTTGCTGGGGGCCAACGGGGCAGGAAAATCCACGTTCTTAAAAATGGTAACGGGACTTCTGCGCCCCACAGAGGGAGAAATTTTCTTTGACGGACACCCATGGTCTCGGGAAGATTTGGCGGGCATCGGGGCGCTGGTGGAGACGCCGCCTGTCTATGAAAATCTTACGGCGTGGGAAAATCTAAAGGTTCGGGCGCTGCTGCTGGGGCTGCCCGACAGCAGGATTGCGGAGGCTTTGAACACGGTGGGGCTTACCGGAACGGGAAAAAAGAGGGCAGGGGCATTTTCCCTGGGAATGAAACAGAGGCTCGGCATTGCTTTGGCATTGCTTTCGAAGCCGAAATTTTTGATTTTAGACGAACCAGTAAACGGACTAGACCCCATGGGAATCTTAGAACTGCGGAATTTGATACGCAGTTTCCCGGAGCAGGGAATGACGGTGCTGGTATCCAGCCATATTCTAAGTGAGATAGAACAGACAGCGGACTACATCGGCATGATGGTGGAGGGCGAGCTGGCTTATCAGGGAAAATTAGACGGGCAGGAGAATTTGGAAAGCCTGTTTTTAGAAGTGGCGCAGAGAAAGAGAGGGAGTGTAAAATGACGGCATATGGGAACGGAGCACAGGAAACAGCAGGAAACAGCAGGGCAGCATATGGGAACGGAGCACAGGAAAAAACAGAAATCAGCAGGGCAGCATATTTTCAGGCGGAGAAAATGAAATTCCGGCATTCCGTGCTGCCAAAGGTGGTGGTGGGAATGCCCCTTTTGTGTATTCTGGCGGCGGTACTGCTGACTTATTCGTATTTTATCATTGACAGTTATAACTGGTGGTATATGTTTCTCTGCCCGGGAACGGCGGCGCTGCTTTCCGGCAGTATTTACATGAAAGACAAAAAGCAGAAGGGCAGAACTCTTTACTGCCTTCCGGTGGATATGGGAAAGGTCTGGGACGCAAAAATAGCATTCGGCGTATGTTATCTGGGGCTTGCGTCGGGAATCCTGGCAATAGATGTGTTTTTCGTTCGAGCCGCATTAAAAAATATTTTTTCCGTGCCATTACAGTGTGAACCGTCGGTGGCGGCACAGGCAGCGGCGGTGGTTCTTTTGTGGCTGTCCTTTTTATGGCAGGTTCCGTTCTGTCAGCTGCTCACCCGGTTTGTGGGGCTGTTTCCCATGATATTTCTTCATATGGCAGGGTATGTGATGCTGTCTGCCTCCCTGTCGGTGACTTCTTTTTATTTGGCTGCGCCCCAGGGAATACCCGCAAGAATGATGTGCGTCGTATTGGGCGTTCTTCCGAACGGACTTCCGGCAGAGCCGGGGCAGATGACCTTTTCGGCGGAACTCCTGGATATGAGTAGCGTCTGGCTGGGGGTCCCAGTTTCCCTGTTATGGTTTCTGGCATTCTGGTATCTGGGAAGAAAATGTGAGAAAATGTTTCGGAAAGGAGCTTAGGATTACTATGCAATTTATAAGATTACTGCAGGCAGAGGGGCGAAAAATGCACCGTACTCTGCTTCCGGTTATTCACTGGTGTCTCCCGGCGGCGGTCAGCCTGCTGTTTTTAGCCTATTACAGTTTTGCGCCCTGGAGCGTCGGTGACATGGTCAGCGGATATGTGGAGGTACTGGGGGCTGCCCTGCCGCTTCTTGGCAGTATCATCTGCGCTGTGTCGGTGGAGCTGGAAGCGGGAAATCATTTTCAGGTGATTCTGGGCGTTGGGAAAGGCAGGAAGAGAGTGCTGGCGGCAAAGTGGCTGGTATTGCTGGGAATGGAGCTTTTCGCTCTGGCGCTGGCGGTAGGAAGCTTTGCAGCAGGCTTTGCGTTGCTGGGGAAGGGGAAACTGCCGCTTTCCTTATGGCTGGCTGTAATGGGGGCGCTGTGGTTTGGAAGTTTTTTACTGTATCTTTGGCATCTGTTTTTAAATCTCCGGTTTTCAAAGACGGTTTCCATGGGGGTAGGTATGGCAGAATCCTTGATTTCTGCCCTGTTCCTCACGGGGCTTGGGGATGGAATCTGGCAGTATGTTCCGGCGAGCTACAGTGCGCGAGGAAGTCTGGAGATACTTAGGATTCATTTTACAGAAATGGGAGGAAAGGAAATTTCAGGTGAATATATGAGGCAATTTTGTGTAAATCTGTTGATAACAGTAGTCCTCTGTGCCATAATTTTTCTGTGGTTTCAATTTTATGAAGGAAGAACATGTGATGATTGAGATATTGGCAGTTGATGATGATGAGGGAATTCTAAGGGTGATGGAAAAAGCCCTTTCAAAAGAGGGTTATGCCGTGACGGCGGTCAGCGAACCGTTGCAGATAGAACAGATGGATTTAAACAGATATCAGTTGATTTTACTGGATGTCATGATGCCGGGAATGGACGGCTTCACCCTTGTGGAAAAAATCAGGGAGCGGGTGGACTGCCCCATCCTGTTTGTCACCGCAAAGACGGAGGAAGAGGACGTGATGCGGGGGCTGGGGTTAGGCGGCGACGACTATATCACTAAGCCCTTTGGCATCGGAGAGCTTCGGGCGAGGGTGGCGGCGCATTTGAGGCGGGAAGGACGGCAGAAAAAGAATTTAGTATCGGTGGGGGAAGCGCAGTTTTACCTGCTGGCAAAGGAGCTGCGCTATCGGGGAGAAGCCCTGAACCTGACCAAAAGCGAGTACCGTATCTGCGAATATCTGGCATTAAACCGTGGACAGGTGTTTTCTAAGGAGCAGATTTACGAGTATGTCTTTGGCTTTGACGGGGAGAGCGACAGCTCCGCTATCACGGAGCACGTGAAAAATATTCGGGGAAAATGCAAGAGGGCAGGCTTTGAACCGATAGAAACTGTCTGGGGGATTGGCTACCGCTGGAATAAGGGGGAAGCATGAAAAGGGGAAGAAAGACCTTGACGGGCATGTTTTTAAAATATATCTGTCTGTTCTGTGTTAATACATTACTGCTGCTTGTGGCAGTGCTTTTGCTGTTTAACTATTGGCTGGCGAAGGGAATTGTGCTCCCGGCAAACTTCGGGGAACATTCTATACGGGAAAACCTCCCCGCCATCATAAATAATGAGACTGTGACGGAAGATTTGATTCCGGCGGGGTGTTTTTACGGCATTTACAGCAGGGAGGGGGCGTGGCAGTACGGAAGCTTTACGGAAGAAGAGCAGAAAAGCGCATGGGAGCATTACCGGAAAAACCAGACCTCGGTAAGCTACGGAGGACGGCAGTACTATGGCTTTTATGAGAGAAAGAACCGAGAAATCGCCATTGTACGGTTTTATATGGTGGCGCATTTTGCCAAAGGAGCGGAGAAAGGCGGCATGGTAAATGCGGAAAATCTGCTGATTGGCATTTTTGTGGCACTGTTTTTACTGCAAGCCTTTTTTGTGGCAAAAATTTTTGCAAAGCGCCTGAAAAAAGAGCTGGGGATTTTACAGCAGGTAACGGAGGCGATTGAGAAAAATAATCTGGAATTTGCGGAAATGCATTCCGACGTGAAGGAGATGGAACAGGTGCTTGTTTCTTTAAACCGCATGAGGGATGCACTGAAAACTTCCTTAGAGAGGCAGTGGGAGACGGAGCAGAAGAAACGGCAGCAGCTTTCCGCCCTTGCCCACGACATTAAAACGCCCCTTGCCGTTATCCGGGGAAACGCAGAGCTTTTAGAGGAGGACAACCTGCCAGAGGAAGAGGCGGAATGCAACTGCTATATTTTAAAAAGCGCCGGAGAGTTAGAGCAATATTTTACCGCCATGAAGCAGCTGCTTTCTTCGGGGGAACAGCAGGGGGAGAGGGAAAGTTTTCCGGCGGAGCAGGTAAAAAATCTGTTTTTGCAGCAGGCAAAGCAGCTACAGCGGATATATCCCATGGAAATCTCTCTGGGGGAAGAGAGCACAGAGGGAATTTTGCAGATGGATAAAACCCGAATATTGCGGGCATGGAACAATCTCTTGGAGAATGCCATGGAATACACGGACAGAGAGCGGGGAATACGGATTTTCTTTGAAATGGGGGAGCAGGAGTCGAAAAATTACTGGATTGCCGGAGTGGGGGACTACGGAAGAGGCTTTTCGGCGGCGGAGCTGTGCCACGGGACGGAGGAATTTTACCGGGGAGACAACAGCCGCAGCGGCAGGGAGCACCAGGGGTTAGGGCTTGCCATTGCGGAGAAATTTGCCGCAGAGGAGGGCGGTTTTCTGCGCCTTTATAACTCTGCGGAAACAGGGGGAGCGGTGGCGGAATTATGGCTCCCGGTTTGTGATTTTACGCAAAATTAGAAGTGAGAGAGCTACCTAGACTGTGGTTTCCTTGTATTTCGTTTCTTCTTTTTTGCCACGCTGTAACCGAAGGTTCCTAATTTTTTCCCCAGCAGAAAATATTCGCCGTGGGAATAGCTTATGAGCCCGGCGGCATTTAAGTCAAATTTTCCAGTTTCGGTCAGATAGGCTTCGTCAACAGTGACATTAAGCACGTCCGCCAAAAACAGGGTATGGCTGCCTAAGGGTTTGATTTCCCGGACTCTGCATTCGATATTCACTGGGCTTTCCGCAATGCCGGGAGGGGCAATCTCTTTAGAAGGCAGGGGGGTTAAGTGCATTTCCTGGAACTTGTCCACTTCCCTGCCGGAGCGGATGCCGCAGAAGTCCGTGGCACGGGCAAGCTGCTCTGTGGTGAGGTTTACTACAAATTCCCCGGAGGCTTCTAGAATGTGGTAAGAATAACGCTCCGGGCGTACGGAGATAGAGAGCATGGGCGGATTGGTGCAGACGGTGCCGGCCCATGCCACCGTGATAATATTCGGTTTTCCGTTTAAATCCGGGTTGGTGCATTCCGAATCAGTTTCCCCCGCCGGATACTGGCAGCTTACCATAACCGCCGGGAGGGGGTAGAGCATATTTCCGGGTTTCCAGGATTGTTTTGACATATTGTCTGATACCTTTCTTTCAATAAAAATCCGGCGTCCCAAAAGGTAGATTTTCCTTTCTTTTGACCGTCAAATCTGAAACAGTTACTTCATTAGAATATCCATCAGATAAGCGTACACATCTTCATTCTGGTTTTTCCAGTTGTCGCAGATGGCTTCCGCCTGTTCCTTCTTTTTCACCGTCAAAGTCAAATCAATGAGGTTAGTGCCCCGCTCCCGGAACTGGCAGCGCACGGCGTAGTCCTGGTTTGGGGTTTTGTAGTAATCGGCGAGAATGGAGTTGATATTCCGCAGCTCTAACTTATTTTTCTCTAAATATGCCAGAGTGTCGTGTTCGATGGCATCGGTAATCTTGTCCTTAAAAAAGCCGAGGGTTTCCCTTCCTGCGGCAGTAATGTAATACTGGGTGTTGCTGTGGGTGGATTCCGCACGGATCAATTCGGCGTCCACCAGGTCGCTGATTACCTGCTGTACCCGGAAATAATCGGTGTAATCCTGCTCTAAAAAGAAATTAGAAATCTGAGTGTTGGTCAATGGAAAATCCACCTTATCAAGCATGTTTAAAATGGTAAGTTTGTAGATTGTAAATGGCTCTGCCATATGTGTTACCTCTTTCTAAAATATTTTCCCTGCCATAGATTTTTTTCTTTCATATATTTTTGAATGGTATTTAATACCCGTTTTTTATCGGCACTCCATGTGGGAGCAATCAGCAGATTTTTAGGGCCGTCCCCCGTCAGGCGGTGAATCACCAGCTCCGGCGGGAGGAGGGCAAGGCATTCCGTGACAAAATCGCAGTATTCCTCTAAGGAAAACAGCGGGAACGGCTCCTTTTCATAAAGCCTGCCTAAATCCGTACCTTTTAGGATATGAAGAAGCTGGAGTTTTATGCCTGCGATGGGAAGGGCTGCCGCATGACGGACAGATGCCCGCATTTTATCGGCCGTCTCCCCGGGCAATCCTAAAATTAAGTGGGTGATGATATCAATTCCCCTTGCATGGAGGGCAAAAACCGCATCCTCAAACTGTTTTAAGGTAAAACCGCTGCGGATAAAGGAGAGGGTTTCTTCATGAATGCTCTGTAAACCCAGCTCCACCCACACAGGTTTCTGCCGGTTTAGTTCCGCCAGTAAATCTAAAATTTCCGGGGAAAGGCAGTCGCATCTGGTGGCGATGGAAAGGGCTGCAATCTCCGGCTGTAAAATGGCCTCTGTAAACAAATCCCTTAAAACCTCCACCGGGGCATAGGTGTTGGTGTATGCCTGAAAATAGGCGATAAACTTCCGGCAGTCTGTCTTAGCGCTGATACGCTTCTTTGCCTCTGCAATCTGTTCCGTGACAGAGAGGGAAGGGGCGGCTGCAAAATCACCGCTTCCTCCGGCGCTGCAAAAGATACAGCCTCTGGTATCTAAGGTTCCGTCCCGGTTCGGACAGGTCATGCCGCCGTTTAGGGACAGGCGGTAGACCTTTTCGCCGAAATTCTTTTTTAAATAGTAATCCAGAGAATAATAGGGTTTATCTCCCCAGAACCTGGGCGGCACCGGATTGTTCTCCGAAACAGTATTTCTGGAATTTATATTTTCAGAATCCATGTTTATAGAATTCATATCCATAGAATTAATATTCCTATCAGTTGTCCTGTTGGAGGAAGAAAGCTAGATATGGGATTTCACAGCCTGGCTTACTACCTCTGCCACACGTGGGTCAAAGGCCTCCGGCATGATAAAATCATCGCTTAACTCTTCATCGGAAACAAGTCCTGCAAGAGCTGTTGCAGCGGCGAGCTTCATTTCCTCGGTAATCTGGGTGGCACGTCCTTCTAAAGCGCCTTTAAAGATACCCGGGAAAGCAATGACGTTGTTGACCTGGTTTGGGAAATCGCTCCGTCCGGTTCCCACAACTCTGGCGCCTGCCGCTTTTGCCACGTCCGGCATAATCTCAGGAACCGGGTTTGCCATGGCAAAGAGGATAGCATCCTTATTCATGGAAGCAACCATCTCCGGTGTGACGATGTTGGGAGCGGAGACACCGACGAAGATGTCTGCGCCTTTCAGGGCATCTGCTAACGTTCCGGTCTGATGGGAAAGGTTGGTGACTTCCGTCATTTTTTTCTGCATCCAGTTTAAGTTCGGATAGTCTTTTCCGATGATGCCCTCCCTGTCGCACATGGTGACATTGGGGAAACCGTAGGTCAGCAGTAATTTGGTGATGGCGACTCCGGCAGAACCGGCACCGTTTACCACGACTTTACAATCCTCTTTTTTCTTTCCGGTGACACGGAGTCCGTTGATGATACCCGCAAGGACTACGATGGCGGTACCGTGCTGGTCGTCATGGAATACGGGGATATCTAACATTTCCTTTAAACGTTCTTCGATCTCAAAGCACCGGGGAGCGGAGATGTCCTCTAAGTTGATACCGCCGAAAGCCGGAGCAATATTTTTGATGGTGGTGATGATTTCTTCGGTGTCCTGGGTGTCAAGACAGATGGGGACAGCATTGACATTGCCAAATTCCTTGAACAGGACGCATTTTCCCTCCATGACAGGCATTGCGGCATAGGCGCCGATGTTTCCTAAGCCTAAAACGGCGCTTCCGTCAGAGATAACGGCTACGGTGTTTGCTTTCATGGTATAGGTGTAGGCCGCCTCCTTGTCCTCTGCAATCACCTTGCAGGGTTCCGCGACACCGGGGGTGTAGGCGATGGCAAGATCCTCCCTGGAATTTACCTTTGATTTGGCTACGGTATCGAGCTTACCGTTCCATTGCTTGTGCATTTCTAATGATTTATTTTCCATAAGTAAATCACTCCTGAATATGTAAATTTTTTCATGCTGTTTTTGCAATGAATCAATCATACCATTTTGATTTTTACAAATCAATGCTTTTTATTTATAGGAGGAGAATTGCTGCATTGAAAATAGAATAAGGGGCCAGGAGAGACATTATAAAAATTAGGACTTCCTATTTTGAAAAAGGTGTAGTATAATAGGCGTATCAAATTTCGTTACGTCAGTTCAGACAAAGTTCCCAGGGTTGATTAGGTGTGAAAACAGAGCAGTATCAGGAAGTAGCACGGGAAAATGAAAAATAAGGAGTCAGTATCAGATGAGAGAAAAGTATGAGAGTTTATCGTTAGCGGTTTTGCGTGATGTGGCAAAGAGCAGAGGACTCAAAAATATTTCTGCCATGAAGAAGGCAGATTTAGTGGAGTTAATGTTAGCAGAGGACGAAAAAGAAAAGCAGGAAAAGACAGCACAGTCTGGGAGCGGCAGGCAGGCGGGCAGCGAGAAAACAGAAAAAGCAGCGTTCCAGACAGACCATGGAGAAAAAACAGAGAGAGCTTCGGTGCCAAGAGAGCGTTCTGCTGACACGAGAACGTCAGGCGAGGGAGTGAGAGAGAAGGATAGCATAAGCGTGGAAGATACGCTGAAGGACTTAGACAGTGGTATTTCTGCCAACGGTATTTTAGAGGTAATGCCGGACGGCTACGGTTTTATCCGCTGTGAAAATTATCTGCCGGGAGAGCATGACGTCTACGTGTCCCCTTCCCAGATCCGGAAATTTAATTTAAAGACAGGGGATATTATCTGCGGAAATACCAGAATCAAGACCCAGCAGGAGAAGTTTTCCGCATTGTTATATGTGACAAGCATTAACGGCTATCACCCCAGCGTTGCCAGCAGGAGGAAGAATTTTGAGGATTTGACCCCGATTTTCCCCAACCGGAGGCTGCGGTTAGAGCGTCCCGGCGGCAGCGTGGCAATGCGTATCGTGGATTTGGTTTCCCCCATCGGCAAAGGGCAGCGTGGTATGATTGTTTCTCAGCCGAAGGCAGGTAAAACCACTTTATTAAAGGAAGTGGCGAAATCCGTTACCACCAACAATCCGGAAATGCACCTGATTATTCTTCTGATTGACGAGCGTCCGGAGGAAGTGACGGACATCAAGGAGGCAATCGAGGGGGAAAATGTGGAGGTGATTTATTCCACTTTTGACGAACTGCCGGAGCACCACAAACGTGTTTCAGAAATGGTAATTGAGCGTGCAAAGCGTCTTGTGGAGCATGGCAAGGATGTCATGATTTTGTTAGACAGCATTACCCGTTTAGCAAGGGCATACAACCTCACCGTTCCCCCCAGCGGACGTACCTTATCCGGTGGTCTTGACCCGGCGGCGCTCCATATGCCGAAGCGTTTCTTTGGTGCGGCGAGAAACATGAGAGAGGGAGGCAGCCTTACGGTTCTTGCCACAGCCCTGGTAGATACCGGAAGTAAGATGGACGATGTGGTGTTCGAGGAATTTAAGGGAACCGGCAACATGGAGCTGGTGCTTGACAGAAAACTCTCCGAAAAGAGGGTGTTCCCAGCCATTGACATTGTAAAATCCGGCACCAGAAGAGAGGATTTGCTCTTAGATCTCCAGGAGCAGGAGGCAGTGGATTCCATGCGCAAGGCCATCAACGGTATGCGTACCGATGACGCAGTGGAAAACATTCTGAATATGTTTGCAAGAACCAAAAACAATCAGGAATACATTAATATGGTAAAAAAGACCAGAATTATATAGAAAAGTCTTGCTTTTCCTAAATTGCTGTGCTATACTTAGTAAGCTGTTTAATCGGGACTTTCCTTTGGAGTAAGTACCATATGCGGATCGGGCATACGGGTATAAAAGGACTGGAACAGGCGAAACTATTAACGATAAGAATATAAAGAGGTGAAAATCATGAGAGAAGGAATCCATCCAGATTATTATCAGGCAACTGTTACATGTAACTGTGGCAATACATTCGTTACAGGTTCTACTAAGGAAGATATCCACGTTGAAATCTGTTCTAAATGCCATCCGTTCTACACTGGACAGCAGAAGTCAGCAAGAACTGACGGACGTATCGATAAGTTCAATAAGAAATATGGTATCAATAAGTAAATTTTAGAGAACGGTTACAGATAAGGTTGAGGTTTTAAAATCTCAACCTTTTTTACCATGTAGGGCTTGATGGGAGATGGTGTCTTGTCTGAGTGTTAGAGAGATGAGGCAATGAGCTGGCATTTCATTCTGAAATTGCTAAATTAGATAAAGGACTGACAGTATGAGATATTCCGGGATTGGCGGGCAGGCAGTCATGGAAGGCGTAATGATGAAAAATCAGGAGAAATACGCCGTGGCAGTGCGAAAACCCGACAATGAAATTATCGTAGAGGTTTCCGAGTACGAGGGAATCATTAAAAATAAGAAAATCAGAAACATGCCCATTTTGCGGGGCGTGTTCAGTTTTATAGAGTCTCTGGTGTTAGGCATGAAAACGCTGACCTTTTCCGCATCTTTTTATGAGGAAGAGGACGAGAAAAAGAAAGAGCCTGAGACGGAGGAAGAAATTAAAAAGGCGAAACGACAGGAAGATGTCATGATGGGGGGAACGGTGGCAGTGTCCATTGTCCTTGCGGTGGCGATTTTTATGATACTGCCTTATTATATATCCACATTTTTTCAGCGGTTTACCTCATCCTATTTGCTGGTGGCATTGTTGGAGGGAGTGCTGCGTCTGGCAATTTTTATCGGCTATGTGGCGGTGATTTCCCTGATGCCGGATATCCGGCGGGTTTATATGTACCACGGTGCGGAGCATAAATGTATCAACTGCATTGAGCACGGCATGGATTTGACGGTGGAGAACGTGAAAAAAAGCTCCAAGCAGCACAAGCGCTGCGGGACCAGCTTTTTGCTAATCGTAATGGTTATCAGCATTTTCTTTTTTATGTTTATTCATGTGGATTCAAGAATTTTAAGGTTAGTACTGCGACTGGTGCTGATTCCTGTTATTGCAGGCGTTTCCTATGAGTTTATCCGTATTGCAGGGCGCAGTGACAATAAATTGGTCAATCTGCTGAGCAAGCCGGGGCTGTGGCTGCAGAACCTTACGACCAAGGAGCCGGACAAGGCCATGATTGAGGTGGGGATTGCCTCTGTGGAGGCGGTTTTCGACTGGAAGGCTTATGTGGAAGAAATCAGACAGGAAAGGTAGGGGACAGCATGACCTATCGGGAAGCGGTAAAACGCGGAGAGGAAATTCTGACAGCAGCTTCGGTGGCAGACGCAAAAAATGATGCGTGGCTGCTGCTTGAAATGGTTTGCAAGATAGACAGAAGTTTTTACTATCTGCACATGGAGGAGGACCTTTTAGAGGAGCAGGTAAGTGAATATGAGATTGCCTTAAAAAAGCGTGCCGAGCATGTGCCTCTACAGTATATTGTGGGGGAAACGGAATTTATGGGGCTGAAATTTAAAGTCAATTCCAGCGTGCTGATTCCAAGGCAGGACACGGAAACCCTGGTGGAAGAGGTGTTAAAGGAGATAAAACCGGGAATGCAGGTGTTAGATTTATGTACCGGTTCCGGTTGTATTATCATAAGCATTCTCCACAATGCGCCGGGAGCAGTGGGAGCGGCCATCGACATTTCCAAGCAGGCGTTAAATGTGGCAAAGGAAAATGCCAGGCAAAACGGCGTTTCCGTGGATTTTGAACAGAGTGATTTGTTCCACAATGTGGTGGGAACCTTTGATGTGATTGTGTCAAATCCGCCCTATATCCCCTCAGCGGAGGTGGTGAAGCTGATGCCGGAGGTGGGGGAGTTTGAGCCCCTAGAAGCCCTTGACGGCAAGGAGGACGGACTGTATTTTTACCGGGAAATCATTGGTTCCTGCAGGGATTACTTAAAGCCGGAAGGCAGAATTTTTTTTGAAATAGGTTTCGACCAGGCCGAAGCGGTTTCTAAAATGCTTTGGGAAAACGGTTTTAAAGAGGTGCGTGTCATCAAGGATTTAGCCCGCAATGACCGGGTTGTGACCGGAATGCTGTAGCGTAGCGGAAACGTTTCTGAATTGTGGATTTGCGCCAAAGAGCGGTCGGATAACAGGAAGTTTTTGTAATAGAGAGGTGTTTACAAGATGTTTGATAAATTAGAAGATTTACTGATTCGATTTGAGGAATTAATGAGTGAGCTAAGCGAGCCGGACGTAGCGAACAATCCGGAGCGTTTCCGTAAGCTGATGAAGGAGCAGAGTGATTTGACACCTATCGTGGAAGCTTACAGGGAATATAAACAGTGCAAGCAGAATATTGAGGATTCCCTGGCAATGTTAGAGGAGGAGTCCGATGAGGAAATGCGGGAGCTGGCAAAAGAGGAGTTAAACGAGGCAAAAGCCAGAGTGGAGGAATTGGAAAATGAGCTGAAGATTTTGCTTCTTCCCAAAGACCCCAATGATGATAAGAATGTTATCGTGGAAATCCGTGCAGGCGCAGGCGGAGACGAGGCGGCGCTGTTTGCAGCGGAGATTTACCGCATGTATCAGCATTATGCGGAGGAAAAACACTGGAAGACAGAGATTATGGAGGCAGACGAGACGGGAATCGGCGGTATGAAGAGCGTTACCTTTATGTTAAGCGGAGCAGGCGCTTATTCCGTGATGAAGTATGAATCCGGCGTGCATCGGGTGCAGCGTGTACCGGAAACGGAATCCGGCGGACGTATCCATACTTCTACCATTACAGTGGCAGTGATGCCTGAGGCAGAGGAAGTGGATGTACAGATTGATGAGAAGGATATCCGTATTGATGTCTGTCGTTCTTCGGGAGCAGGCGGCCAGTGTGTCAACACCACTGACTCTGCGGTCCGGCTGACTCATATTCCTACGGGAATTGTGATTTACAGCCAGACGGAGAAATCCCAGATTCAGAACAAGGCGAAGGCGTTTGCACTGCTTCGTACCAAGCTGTATGATTTAGAGCAGCAGAAGGCCCATGATGCGGAGGCGGAGCTGCGTAAGAGCCAGGTGGGCACGGGAGACCGTTCGGAGAAAATCAGGACGTATAATTTCCCCCAGGGCCGGGTGACAGACCACAGGATTAACCTTACGCTGTATAAGTTAGATAAGGTGATGAATGGGGATATCCAGGAGATTATTGATGCTTGTATTGCAGCAGACCAGGCGGCGAAGCTGGCGAAGATGAATGAAGTGTAAATACGCCTGGTCTGCTGACCAGAGCGGCGAAGCTGGCGAAGATGAACGAAGTGTAAATACGCCTGGTCTGCTGACCAGAGCGGCGAAGCTGGCGAAGATGAATGAGAATTAGGTCAGTTAGTGTATCTAATAGGTCGAATTGAGAAAGTGAATAATTGAGTAAAGGAAGTGTCCAATATTGTTTTTTTCTGGTGTTGGGCACTTTTTACTTGAGACTTGATAGATGTATTGTAAAATATAATTGTAGCAAGAGAAAAAGTTTAAAAGAAATCTTGAAAAGAACGCAATAGTATTGTATATTAATAGCGAACATATGTTTACTGCGAAAGGAGATATAATCATGGCAATTAAATCCGAGACAGAAACAGTTGTAAAAAAAATATTACCTTATTTAGAACGGAGGGGATATGATATTGTTAATGATTTAGAATTTGAAAAAGGTATTTCAGTTGAAGAAGTTACTTCAAAGGTTTTTATTGATATACTGGTAACATTGGGGAAAAAGAATGCCTCTTTTTTAATAGAAGCAAAAAAATTATCAAAAAAGTTAACTAATAAGGACAGAGACCAGGCAATAAAATATGCTAAGTCGAAAGAAGTAGATGTTCCGTTTGTTGTTGTAACAAATGGTGTAGAAATTCAGTGTTTCAATACTCAGACTAAGCAGAGAATAAAATGGGATGGAAAAGTTCTTGATAAAATACCTAGCAAAGAACAATTACCAAATGTTATTAGAAAATTGCGTTCAAATCCATATGAAAATGATATATCTATTTCAAATGATAATAGTTTGCCATATAGACAAGGGTTGCCGTTAAGAAAGTTAAACGCATTATTTGCAAAAGGACATAGTACTATTAGAAAAATAGAGAAAGATGAAGAAAATGCATTTGCTGATTTTTCAAAGCTTTTGTTTTTGCGACTGCTTGAAGAAAAGGCTGATGTGGAAAAAGATTTTCCAGAACTCCCATATTCTTATCGCTTTTATGAACTTGCTAACTATCCAATAAAAAGTGCAGATCAAGTGAAGACGGCTATTAATAGCATGATAGGAGATATTGTTGGAAAAACGTCGTATGGGGAAGTGTTAGAAGAACCTATAAAAATTAAAAATCCAAAAACATATTTGAGCTTGGTTAAGGATTTGTCTTCTGTATCGTTTTATGATTGTAGCTATGATTCAAAAGGAGCTGCATTTGAATATTATGTAAGAGCCACGCTTAAAGGCAAAAAATTGGGACAGTATTTTACACCTAGACCGCTTATTAGAGTAATGGGAGCTTTAGTTGGCGAGAATAAAATAATAAATTCTGTTATTGGAAATACAGAAATTAAAATATTAGACCCTGCATGTGGTACTGGTGGATTTTTAGTTTTTTTGATGCAAGAAAATCTAAAAAAACTTCAAGAAAAGCTTAAAGCACGGGAGATTACAAATGATACATATGAAAATGCTGTAAAAAAAATAAAAGGAGAAGTGTTTTTTGGGTCTGATGCGAATGCAGGAGTTGCAGCTGCAGCAAAAATGAATATGATTATTGCTGGAGATGGACACAGTAATATAAAACATGAAGATAGTTTAGCTAAAAGTGCAACCAATTGGAATACAAGTAATCCCGATTGCACATTGATCTTTACGAATCCGCCTTTTGGGACATCAGAGGGGGAATCACAGTCAGATGACGACAAGGAGCAGTATGATGTAAAAACAACTAAAGGTCAGTATCTTTTTCTGCAAAAGATGGTGAATGCAACAAAACCTGGGGGAGAAATTTGCACAGTTATTGACGAAGGCGTATTGAATACCGATTCGGGTAAAGAATTGAGAAAGTTTATATTGCAAAATTGTTATATTAGAGCAGTAGTATCCTTGCCGAGCGAAACTTTTAAACCAAATAAAATTAATGTTAAATGTAGCTTGTTATATTTAGAGAAACGAAAGGTGGTAGATATTGATTTAGAAGATAATTATCCGATAGCGATTTGTAAACTTTTATCATTAGGATATTCTGGATCTGGAGATATAATTCGTGGTTTTGAGTTTGAAAAACTACTTAAAGAGGTAGGAAATAGTTTGCTCAATCATTCTTCTAAAGGTATACGAGAAGGATATATGTGGAGAGCTTTTGATGTGGATTCTGTTGCGATTGCATCTGATATAACACATAGATTTGATTATAAATACTGGGATATTGAAGTCTTAAGTAAATTAGAAGAAATGATTAAAGCACATAGACCGACAATAGATAAGCTAAATCAACTGGAAACATGTCGAAAGAGTAGTCCATCGGCAACAAATTATGTTGATGAGAAAGATGGATATGCAGTTGTAGTTAAAGCAGGAAGTAGCATTAGTAAGTTGGGCGATTTTATTTTGGAAGGGTCTGATTGGATTGAGAAATCATTATATGACGAATATTGTGAAAATGAGAAATTGTATTATGAATTATGCAAGAAACAGATTGAAGAGGAATTTACTGCATTAATTCAACAGCAAACTTCCGAAAGAAAAAGAGAACAATTACAGTCAGAAATGCGGAAATGCATAGAAAATATTAGGTTAAAAACCAATATTTTGAGAAAAAATGATGTCATATTAGCGTCAACTGGTGATGGTACATTGGGAAAAGCCTGTGTGTATAACCAGTCTATTCCTGCAATAGCAGATGGACATGTTACTATTATTAGAGTAGATTCTAGTGTAATTAATCCATATTATTTAGCTGATTATTTAAGGAAAGGTTTTGGAAATAAGCAAATAGAACGTTTATATACTGGTTCGACTGGCTTGATAGAGTTAACTCCAGAACAAGTTGCTAGTATTGTTGTTGACACTAGGGAAAGCATCGATGCTCAGAAACAAATGTCAAAGGAATTAAGAAACTGTGAAAAAAAATATGCAAAAAAATTGGAAGAGGCGGAAAAACTATTAAAACAATCTGAGGTGTTGATGCTGTAAAATAAGATGTTGTATCAATGAATTATATATGCTAACATACCACACGCTATAAGAAGAAGGTGTCGTGCAAGATGGGAACTTGTAATAACATTCAAAGCAATAGACATGAGTTGAAATTGATTTTTCTCGAACTGCTTTATAAGGAAAAACTAATAAACAAAGAAACTTATTATGCAGCCAAGCCTATGAATTAGAGGCATTCCCCTACAGCAGCCGACCAGGCGGCGAAGATGAACGAAGTGTAAATACGCCTGGTCTGCTGACCAGAGCGGCGAAGTTAAGCCGCATGAGTGAAGAAGGCTAAAACCCTTGATTTTGCTGGATTTCTTGAAATAAAGGGATTGACAGAAAAACAATATTTTTATGAAAAAGACGGACTTTGACACATGTCATCGCCCGTCTTTTTTGGGGGATTTGGATGCAATGTACACCCCTATTTGGGTGGCTTTGATGTATATATAGCCCTATATTTTGAATGGTGCTTTTTCTGCAGTCTGCGTGTGAAAATGTAGTTGCGATAGTTGTGGCAGATGGGTATAATATAGTTACAGAGGGGTAGACTGATTGAGAAAGAAGGTGTTATAGATGTTTTCATTACAGGGGTATTATGATGGTACAGCAGTTCAGACATTAGAAAAGATAACTGCGAAGAAGAATCAGAAATTGATAATTACGATTTTAGACGAGTTTATAGAGGAAACACCAAAGGGGAGCAGTACTTCTGCCAGAGGTTCATTGGCTAAGTATGCCAATACAGCCTTATGGGAGGAGGAAGAAACAGCTTGGGAGAAAGCGGCAGGTGAAAAATATGGTAATGCTTGATGCAAATGTTATTTTGAGATATCTGCTGAATGATAATGAAGAAATGGCTTCAGAAGCTGAGAAGGTTATTAAGGGTCATACGGCACTGGTTACGATTGAGGTTGTTGCAGAGGTCATTTATGTGCTGAAACGAGTGTATGCTATTGACAGAGAGGAAATCAAAGAGTCAGTTTTGGGATTTCTTTCCGAGGTGCAGGTGGAGGAAAGAGAGGTTTTGGTGTTTGGAATTGAAACTTATGCAGTGCAGAATTTAGATTTTGTGGACTGTATCTTATATGCTTATAAGTGTGTAAAAAAACATGATATCCTTACATTTGATAAGAAATTGAAAAAATTGTTAGCTAATGTATAAAACGTGGAGTCTGGCATATCAATGCTTGGCTCTTTTTTGCACACGGGCGCAAAAGGAAATTCGTTGCTATCGCAACATGCGCCCGATAATAATCAAAGAATAAGAATTAGGTTCTTAAGAGATTCGGAAGAAAGATTAAATCCTTGGGAAATAACAAATTTTGTTAGTAGAGTATCTACATATATGTATAAGATAGAAATCCTTAATACAATTGCATTAGCGATAAATCAAGGTATTGAGAAAAAGAATATTTTTGTACTAGATAAAGCATACACCACTTTACAAGTTTTTGATTAACTCATTTGTTTTAGACACAGATGTTTCAAGGCTTTGATAATGATACTGGAT
>ERZ808024.258-NODE-258-length-32397-cov-10.237005_pt1 | contig 32397 bp, 39 predicted proteins | sample MGYA00380181_ERZ808024 | MGnify/ENA primary metagenome ERZ808024 (study PRJEB31490, sample SAMN06133413) | mouse gut metagenome | isolation source: Z2_1 | host: mice | place: China: Chengdu | collected 2015-05 ...
ATTTCTAAATTGTAAACTTGGTTTCTGAATGTTCATATTCTTCTCCTTCCTGCCGGGCTCTTGCGCCGGCGCAAAAAGAGGACGCCGTTACACGTCCTCTTGATCCTCATCTATTTCCATCTTATCTTCTACCTGGGATTTGATATTCCTTACCAATGGCTCCAGGAATCCTGGTATAATCACGCCCATATCCTTAATATTCTCCAGAATACTGATAATCTCATTACAAATAATCCAAATCGCCACAATGCAAGCCACAAGGAATGTAAACGGGAATGTGTATCCGACCACATTTCCGGCATATGCTATAAGTTGGTCGATTACTGCGCCGACAATCACTAGAAGCCACATACACACCTTCTTCATGATCCCGCGAATACTCTTATAGGAATTGATATCCTGGCTCCGGTATGACGATGCCATAAGACCGGTCACATAATCTATGATGTTACATGCCACCATAAGTATCACAGGAACCGATAGCACCCCCAGAAGAGAAGAGACAAACGCAAAAACCGCTGTAAAACCCGCTTTAATATATGTTGCCTGTTCCATTTTCTTCATATACCTCACTCTCTTTCTAATAATTTCCACAAAAATAAGACCGCTTTACGGTCTCGCTCTGATTTCTGTCATTTCTTTCCTTTCTTTTATTAAATACAAAAACCATATAAATAATATTTTTCATTTACTACTGTATCATACGCATAAACATTACTATAATATTGATATGCGTATGTAGAGTTATACATATATTTTGATCTTGACCATCTTGCATTATCTTTGTTATATGCCCCTCTATCAATATATTGTCTCCCTTCATATGCTACACCTTCCTCTGGACCCTTTTCGATAGTATAACCTAATTCTGTATTTGAAAATAAAAATAAATGGCAATCTATTTTACTTGTAGATGTGCTATATGACATATAATCTTTTTTTACTAATTTTATTACATTTCTAAGCTCATCATTTATAGCATAATTTACGTCACGTATACCATAAATCGGATCATTATTGTAAAAATTTTCAAGGTAAACTGGTACCGCGCTATTTTTATAAACATATCCAGTTCCCGCGCTTGAACTATACCAATGTTTAAATGTGTTTTCCATATCATTACAAGCAAAAGTAATACCTGCTTTTCCGCTCCCATCCGCAAGATCGTCATGATTAAAACCAACTATTACATAACCGTCTTTTTCATCCCCAAGCTTCCACAACTCAGGCGCCACCCCCAAAGCCGATGCCTCCGAAATCTGCGCCCAAGTATTATTTGCCAACACCGGATCATAACTCATTAAACTGCCGCTTATCCGATTCAGATCAGACATAGTATAAACCTTCTTCGCTGTATACGGGAATAGTGCATAATTATACTGTGTATCTGCCACAACATCCGTATCCTGCAGTCCATCAACGGCATATTGATCCTTCACCTTACTATCCACAACCAGAATACCATCTTCTATACTCATCGGGTTACCGCCCTCTTTTCTCACCACCTTCGTTCCTTCCCATTCCGCGATTGTTTCACCGTTGAACACTACATTCTCCGGATCTGTCCAGGTTAGAGTCAACTTATCATTGCTTTCTTTCAAAGATAGGTTCTTACAATCCGACAACGGAACTCCGCCCAGTCCTCCACCTATCTTGATCCAAGTATAAGTTTCTCCTTCTTCCGTACAGACAAACAGCTCCCCATTCTCAGTATTGACAAAGAACTGCTTCAACCGCCCTTGTGTCTCCGGTGTCGGGCTGCCAGACCCGAATAACGGAACCAACTCATCCACCGCATACGACATATCCTGGATCGCTTTCTCGGCATCTTCTTTTATCTGTCCGATCGTCTCTCTTTTCATGGTTTCTAGCGTCGGAACTGTGGAGAATACTTTCTCCGGCTCCTGAATTCCCAAGCCGTCGAAATTCACCTTATACAACAATGTATCATTCTTCAACGCATGTTCACAGATGATATTCCCTGTTATTTTCTCCGGGCTAACATATGCATCTTCCGTTGGAACACCTTTAATCACCGCCAGACTCGCGCTTTCAATATTCGTTACAGAATCTTTTTCATAACGTACCGCTATCAAATCCGTTCTCTTATAACCCTGCATTCCATTTTCAAAAAACAGATCTACATAAGTATCTTCTTTTAATCGGATATGCCTGCCCTGCATCAGCAGATCCCCGTCAAATATCCTGACTTTATTATTCGATATCACCTGTGCTGCAAATTGCTTCCCGCGCTCAAGAACGAATTCCCCGGTACCCATAAGAGCCGCGTTAAAGGATCCCTGATCGTTAGAAGTAATGTGCTCTTCTCCGGCATACCCCGTAACCAAATGTAAATTAGCCATAATCACTTACCTACCTTATATGATGTGGTGACAATATCACCCTTTATTGTTACTATTTTCTTTGCTATCGGTCTTGCAACAAATATATTCGTAATGTGTTCCCTTGCCCCGACGATATCCCCTATGTCATAGTTCTGGGTACTTTCAATATTAACTTCCAGGCTGTCACTATTCCATGATTCCTTAAGTGCATCCCTGCCGCCCTTTTCCAGTTCCTCATCTGACTCGACGTTGACGTTCTCATACGTTCCCGTAATTTCATCCATACCAAAGATAGACTGATTATAGGAAATATTTCCCTGGAGATCTGCAAAGAGATGCATTACCGTTCTTTCTTTTAGTTCTCCCCGCCCCAGGCAGATCAAATGATTTACCGGCTTATAACATTTTTCAACTTGGAAATTAAGTTGTGAGCTGTCGAACTCTTCATCTTGGGAATAGTCAACCAAAGCTTCCGCAGACAGGACGGCAAATCCTTCCTGAAAATGAATTTTCAGTTTACCCTTAACAGACGACAGCATTTTCTTAATGCCTTCATAACCGTCTATATACCGGTTCATCTTATAATTGTTGATCACCATTTCAGAATCTACCGCGCTGATTTGAAACAGTTCCGACAAATTCATTCTCTCAATCAATGCTCCCAAGACCACATTTGCTTCCCCGTCGCAAACCAGATAGTCTTCCCCTGCATCGGGTTCGAGGACCTTGGACGCCAGAATTCCATGCCACGTCCTGCCTTTATAGATCAAAGCATTGGTATCTGTCTGGACCTTAACCGTATCAATGATCCCGCCATACTCCGAATTTTCAAAATATAAAAAATACCCCGGCTTACATACATGATTATTGATATTAGTCGTTAATTCAAAATCATTCTCATCACTTCCAAATGCAAGATCAAATGTGTAATCTCTCATTACCCCAATATCAATTTTTTCATCCGTCGCATAGATTAAGTCCATTTTGGCTCACTTCTTTCTTCCAATAACACAATGTCAAATCCAAACGCCTTATTCCAGGTCACTGTATTGGCACCGGCAGGAATCTTTTCAAAAATATAAGAATCCCTGTTGCGTTGGTGGAAATGATTCTCAACACTTCCATCACGTTTCGTAAGTAGGATCGTCTTGGCGATGCTGTCAATCGTCAGATACTCATTTTCTTCCACATGGCAATCCACCTGATAACAATGACCGCCGATATAGATTACCGGATTCACTGCAGCGCCATAAATGATCAGTCTGAAATTCACCCCGGCAAACCCGGTATTATTCAGCGTCTTTCCCTTCATTTCTGACATATAGTCATAGGGAAAATCTACCTGGAAATCTAAGTTTCTCCTCTCTGCCGCATCCTCTTTATCTGCTTCTAAAATTACACTTCCATTTTTACAGAAAGATGTAAGAGTCTCTTTAATCCACTGCGGATAATCCGTTGCCACCGTCAATGTCGTTTCCATATAATTTTTATTCAGCAGGTAATTACTTTTCTTGCTTCCGGTAATATAGCATTTTAAATAGTAATCGCCGATCACGATCCTTCCGTGCTCCAGGGCTAGAACGTCTTTTTCTGCAATTTCGAGCAGCCTGTTCTTCTGCATCAGCCCTTCACTCTCTGAAGCACAGCATATAATAATGGGGATCGCCTTTGTAACAATCCCCTTGTGAAATGATGATATCTTATTGTTATCCGATGTGAAATCCCACGAATAATCGTGTAAATCATTGCTGTTTACATAAATTCCACCCTCTCCCCAAGCCATTTCTTCTTGGATATGATTGATAAACTTGATCTTCTCTAGCATCCCTACACCGCCTTTACCAAACGTGCAAATTCACGTTCGTTAATCAGAAACTTCATGCTCAGCAATGCTTCATAGAACTTTTCTCCAAGCCCGTCATTAAGGTCTGTTATTGCTTCTAGGATCTGTTTCAAAATAGAGATCAATTCCCCGTTCTCCGATGCCACAGCGCTCTTGATCATATTCATCAGACTTTCCGTTCCGACCACTGTTTCACTCCCGGCTTCGCCGCCGGCAAGAAGCTGATTCGATTTCGCATTATACCCGAAGATCGTCGGCTGATTCATGATCATACCGTCCCTCATTGCCTTGGCATACCACTGAACCCCAAACTTCGGTATACTTGGCGGATTCAATGAGAACTTGCCGCTGATCGAGAAATGCGGCAGTTTGATCTTCGGCAGTGACCAGGAAAAATTGAAGAAGCTCTTGATCTTATCAATCGCGCCTTTGACAATACTGGTCGCGCCATCAAATATACTGCTAAACTTGTCCTTAATCGCACCCAGTACATTGGCAGCAATATTCTTCGCTCCCTCCAAGCCCCCGGATATCGTAGACTGAATCCCGCTAATTACATTGCTGATGGTTTCTTTTACTCCGTTCCACGCACTGGAGATCACAGACTGGATCGTACTCATTACCGTCGTCACTATTGATTTAATGGTATTCCATGCTGCAGTGATAAAATTCTGAATTGCTCCGACAACGGTAGTAACCACTGTCTTGATCGCATTCCAGGACGTAGATATCACTGTCTTGATCGCATTCGTTACAGTAGAAACTGTAGTTTTGATAGTATTCCATATATTGGAAACGACAGCTTTAATACCATTCAATATCGTGCTGATGGTCGATTTAATAGCATTCCACACCGTACTGACAACATTTTTTATACTATTCGATACATTGGTGATGACCGTTTTAATCGTATTGAATGCACTCGTTATAAACGACTTAAGAGAATTGATTATACTGGTAACAACACTTTTTATGCCATTCCACACGCTGGTAACTACTGACTTAATCGCATTCAGTACGTTAGTGATTGTAGATTTAATGGCATTCCAAGTCGTAGTTATAAAACTCTTAATTGCATTTACTACCGTCGTGATCACTGTCTTAATCGCATTCCAAACAGTTGTAAATGTTGTCTGAATCGCTTTCAGGACTGTTGATATAATCGACTTTATGGCATTCCATGTTGTAGTCAGAAACGACTGGATCGCCGTGCCTACAGTAGTAACTACGGTTTTTATCCCATTCCAAATAGTTGTAAAAAGCGCGGATATTGCTGATAGTACCGTAGAAAACATGGTCTGGATCCCCTGCCAGCAGGTTGATAAAAATGACGCAAGACCTTCAAAAACAGTTTTTCCAAACTGTGCTATTTCATCCCATAGGTTTATCAGAAAATCTTTTATAGCGTTCCACGCTGCAATGGCAGCCGACTTGATCGCTTCCCATATGGCAATCACGCCTTCCCTGAACCAATCACATTTATTCCAAAGTAGAATAATCCCTGCAATTACTGCAGTAATCGCAATCGGTACCAGACCGATTGCAGATACTACTGCCGTAATACCTGGAATCACTGTGCCGGTCACAAATCCAATCACAGTTGATATTACACCCACGATCTGCGGAACAACCGTTATAATACTTCCAATTCCACTGATTACTTTCCCGCCTACAATAAGTACCGGACTCAATGCAGCTACTAGAGCCATTACTGTCGCAATCACTGTTTTCGTTCCATTATCTAAACCACTAAACCAGGTTGTAGCCCTTTCCACAATACCGGTCACTGTCGTAATCGTTGGAACAAGCGCAGTCAGGAAAGCACTTCCGAGTTCAATCCCACTATTCTTAACTTGATTCAATGCCTTATTCACTTTTGCCGAAGGTGTATCCAACTTCTTAAGGCCCTCGCCAACCAGATCGGCAGTGCCTCCCATCTCCGCCAACGTATTATTGAATTCGTCCGCTCCGCCATTTAACAGGGCAATCGCAGCCTTTCCTGCTTCTGAACTTCCCCATAACTCATTGAAGTTCGTCCCTGTCTCATTTGCATAATTCTGTAAGATTGCAAGGACATCTCCAAGGGAATATCCATCGGCCATCAGTTCTTGGAAACTTTTTCCCGTCTGATCTTTTAGAATACCGCCGACAGTTGTTCCAGAATCACCCATCTCATTCAGCATAGAATTGGCATAGGTAGTAGCTTCAGCAGTCGCGATACCCTGTTTTGTCAATGAAACATAAGCGGTGCACAGATTATCCAGATTTACATTCATACTGGATGCCGTAGGGATGATCTTACCCATACTGGATGCAAGTTCATTTACTGTTGTTTTACCAAGATTCTGCGTCCTGACCAGATTATTGGCAATCTTATCTGCATCCTCCGTCTCCATCCCATAGGCATTGATTGCAGTAGTCATAACGTCAACAGCTGTCGCTGTGTCTGTAAAACCAACTTTTGCAAGATTTGCAGACGTTTTCACAAATCCTCCCAGCTTTTCAACCGGAACGGAAGCAGATAACGCCTGATACCCTGCCTCAGCCAGTTCCGTAGCCGATTTCCCTGTCTCATTTGACAATCCGATGAATTCTTTGGATAACGTTCCTACATTCACCTTTGTTGTATCAAACAATGTGGACATCTTGGCCATTCCATCGGTAAAATCACTCGCAGATTTTGTACTGGCGCCCAGCGCCCCGCCAATTGCTACAGATACCGGCGCTATCGTCTTTCCGACAGAAGAAATCTTTTGTCCGGCATCCTGCATTGTTTTCCCCAAAGAACTTGCCAGATTTCCTGCCTTCGTTGATACCTCGTCTATTCCCTTTACCGCATCTGTATAGTTGACCGTTATTTTACCAGCCAGTGAGAATATATCCATGATCGTTACCCTCCTTTCACTGAGGGCGTAAAGCTGTTTAATAATTTATCTGCCTTATCCAACTGTTCCTGAATCTGGCGACCGCTCAGCTCTTGTTCATTCTGCTCTATTGGAGCTTTACTTCTTTTCAGGAAATCCTCAAAACTGCCAACATTAGAGAATGAGTTTGCAACAGAAGCACAATAAAGCGACCAGCACATATCTTCGTCGTGTTGATTCAAGATAGTGCTGACCGCTTCGTCTAACCGTCCTCGCTTGATTGCCCGTCCTAGATAGCCATAGGGATCACCGTATCGCCTGTTGCAGAGTTCTTCAAATCTGGCTGCTCCGTATCCAGTAATTCGGCAGCTTCCCCGAAAAAATCCATCACCCCCTCGTCTTTGAAAAAGTCACGGATCATCTTTATAAATTGTGTGATTTTCATTTTCCTCATATTTTCTACTGTCACCGGACTTCCGTCCTCCCATTCCGCGCAACCTGTCAGGAATTTATATATTTCATCCTTCACGCTTGGAAGCTTCCTTATAAGGAATTTAGTAACCTTCATAATTACTGTCATTCCCACAGAACCGGCGTCCTTTTTCTGAAATGCTTTCAGATCCTCTTTGTCAAATTCCTCTGCGATAGATTCAATTCCAATTGCCTCAAGCACCTCACAAAAGTCAAACATACTGTCTACTGTCAAATTAAATTTTATCTCTGCCATAATAATTTATCCTCTCTTTCTTATTTCCTTTTTCTGCATGGATTTTTGGACGTTTTTTTAGGTCCGGGTGGCCCAACCAGGTCTTGGTCTTCTGGGTCCGCTGCTTCGCCTGCCGAATCATAATCTGCCAGATCTGCATTCTGTCCTATTGAATCCTGATCTGTCGGATTCTGATCCAAATTATTATCAGGATTTTCAGCTTTCTTGGCAGGTGCTTCATCCCGCATCACTTCTTCCACATACTGTCCAGCTCTTGTAATTTCTAAAAAGCGTTCATCAGTCAGGGAAACTACGTCCCCAACTGCATGAAACTCCTGTGTATTTCTGTCGATATATTCTTTTACTACTCTTGCTTGCATTGTAGCGTCCACTCCCTTCTAAACTACCGCAGTCGGATAATAAAGCTCAATATCCAACTTATTCAAAGTATCGTTCTCCAGATCGGCAGTACATTCGAACTTCACACTGAACGTAGTCTGCTCCGCATTCTTAGTCTCGATCTCAAATGCTTCCGTGCAGAGGGCATTCGGCAGGATGATGATGATATTCTTGCCGTTAGAAAGCGTGCCGACATAAGCAATATTCTCAAGATAATCCTCATCCTCCGTAATATTGATCTTAGACACGTACTTCGTGTAAGTTACATCTTCGGACTCTGCCTTGGCCAGATGCAGCGCCGTTACAAGAAGATCGTCCGTGACCTCTGTCATCTTTCCTTCAATATAGGCAGATTCACCTACCTTCTGCTTGGAAACGCCCTTGACAAGCACGGTAGCGCCGTCAACCTCCACATCAAGCCACTGTGCCTCCCAATGAAACTTAATGCCTCCAGACGTTGCCCCTAACGGAGTCCCATTCCAGTCGCTTTTCTCCGCATCATATTTCAGATTCTTATAGATTACACCAGCGCCGAGAATCATTTTCTTAATTGTCTCACTGGTAATACCGTGTGTTTTTAAACCCATATCTTCATTCTCCTTTCCACTCATACGTGAATAACGTGATCGTCACTTTAAATAACTCATCTTCTCCGGTAGGAACCGGCAAAACTCCCCCATAACGAACATGAAAAAGACGATCCTCCCATATCTCCTGAAGATCCTGGAAAATCGTCTTGATCTTGTCGCTTGCTTCCAGAAGAGCCAGCTTTGTCCCCCGCGACCATCCGTCTAAAGTAAATGTTCCGGCAGTGCAGCCGTCCTCATATCTATAATCGGATTCCATAAAAGATCCCACAAAATAAGGGTAAGATACTTCCTGCGTCCATTCCCCATATTCATAAGGAACTCCGGCTTCTTCTAACTTCCCGCCGATAAACCCTAACAGATCGACCATCATATCACCTCAATCTTGACATTATTATCTCTCCCAGACGCCTTTTCAGCTTCTCACGCAAACTATTGAATGCGTTGTACAGCGGTCTGTTAGGCCTTTTCCCCTTCGTAAAATGTCCCTGGCCTCTTGCGTCTTTATAGAACCAACCACCCTTCCTGCCGTCTCCATGAAGAGCATATTCGCCGGTCCCGTACTCCTCCCAGATCGCATTTTGAAAGTTGCTGCCAATGTGTACTGCTGATTCGGTTGCACCCTCCGAAACCTTATACTGATAAGATCCTCTTGTTTGGCCGGTGTCAACCCGGGAATTTCTCATAGTCTGAGATTGCAGTTCACCGCCGCTCTCGTATAAAAAAGCTCTCACTCCATCAGACAACACGGCTTTTACCTGTGCACTGTTATCTGTAAATTCAATTCCCATTCTGACCACCTATAAATTTTAAATAGATTTCATAATGCTCATTCATATTCAAGGGATTATCGATCAACAACACATCATAAACCAATCCGTCAATCATCATCCTTGCATTTTCACTGGTTATATCAACGTCTGTCTCTTGTCCTCCGACAAAAATCTTAGCTGTCATAGGCTGATAGTCACACAAGAAAATGTGTGTGCTTTCCTGAATCTTTGCACTGAATGCGGATCTGTCTGAATCTCCCGCAGACAGATCCAGCCACCCGTAAAGCTTCATACATTCCTGCCAGACCGGTACATGTTCTTTTATTCTGTTCGTACAACCGGCTCCCTTAACCAGAACAGATCCCCACAAATTACCGCCAACACTCATGCATCAAAACCTCGCTTTCATATAAGGTTTCAAAAAACCAAGTAAAGACACCGGATACCCCATAACCTGATTATTGGCATCCTGATCATAATAAGACACGCTGTACCTTGACAGGGTTTCCGACTTGATGCCTACCTTCTGCCTGTTCTTTGCCTCCCAGATCATCAATTCGATCACCCCTTCTTGCACATCAGCCGGGTACTCTACCTTCGTCACAAGATTTTTAGGAACATCAAACAGATCCGCATCGAGCCGGATAAAATTATCCGCAATTTCCGTAACCAAATACAGTCCGTCATTCACATCCGACTGTGAAATCTGGACTGTATCCCCTTCTTTAAAATATTGCGCGTGCCCATTGATCACATTCCCCTTGGAACTGCCCTCCATCCGTATGCTGCGGTTCTGAAAGTTGTTGTTAGTGTATGACCTGATCAAATGCTCAACTGCATTCAGTTTCCTTTTTAATGTTGCTTCCGATTTTCCGGAAAACTCAGGCATTGCAAGCAATTCTTTAACTGATACGATCATCAGGTTCACCGCCTCTCCCCTTAGACAACAGCCGCCTTAGAAAACTTGGCAATCACTACTTTGGCGGCATTGGTCAGCGCCACACCGTAATACTTTGCCGCAGTAATATCATGGCGCTGCTTCTTCGGGAACCACTCATGATCGACCTGTGTATCCTTTTTCAGGAAGATGGTCAGCGCCGGAAGTTCATCTTCCGAGTATTCTGTTTCAGTCGAGTCCGGCTCCGTCTTGATGATCGGATTCAGGTAATAAGTACCTGCTGCAACATATCCTTCTTCTCCTTTAGTCCCGTTCTCTTCATTCATCTTTACTTTCAGAGACTTCTTCACCCAGCATCCTGCGATCTTACCAATGGCGCCATTGACAGCAACACCGCTGGTGAACTTATCTGCCGACAGGAAATCTTCATCTTTCAAGAGAGTTGCTTCCTGGTTGGGATGGATGAACATCACCTTGTCAACACCGTCTTCTTCATCTTCAAACTTGGAAACAGCATCCACCACGCCACCATACCCGATCACTGCAGCCGGATCATGAACATTCTTACACGTGTATGCTGCATCCATCACATCATTGTCAATCTTATTCACAATGGATTTCGCGAGCTGAAGATTTGCCTGTCCTACCGGATCCCCAAGACCGCTATTGATCGCCGTCTGCAGGATCGCTACAGACTTGCCCGCGCACTTCACTGTAAACTTTGTACTGGATGCGGTCAGCTTCGTAGTGTCGATCTCCTTCCCGTCTGCATTTTCCGGGTCAAAATCATCCGCATCACCGATATAATTCCAACTCGGCACAGTCAGCGTATCACCCGGAACCCCCTGCAGATCCGTGTTCACATGGGCATACGGAGTAATTTTACACTGTGCTTCGATCTTGGCTTCAATCATATTTGCCATCACTTCCGGATTGATAATATCTGCAATTTTTGTAACCGCCATTCTCATTCACCTTTTTAACCTTTCATAATCTCATTATAAGCATCTGGATTCTCATTGAAGAACTTGACCTGCTCTGCATAAGGCTTCTTCAGAAGTTCCGCCCTGGTCATACCCTTGTCCTGACTCTGCTGATTGTTCTTATCCAGAGGCCTGAACCCTTCATACCCGCCCTTGCCTTTATCCTGGAACTGCGTTGGAAGCTGTGTCTTTAACGCCGCAACTTTATCACTCCATCCTTTGATGTTTCCTTGCTCATCCAGCTCCATTTTCTCACCCTTCTCCTTCAGTTTGAAAGTCAGGTAATCCACGTCTACAGCATTCTCCGCAAGCAAACCAACCTTTATTGCCGCGTCAATCTTCGTCTGCGCAAGCTCCGTCTCCAATTCCTGGACCTTTGTCTGGTAGGCGGTAACCTGGCCTTGAAGAGCTTCGTCTCCCTTGGCAGCTTTCTGCAACTGCTGGATCAGGTTGTTTGCCTCTGTCAGTTTAGTTGTGTTCGTCTGGTTTTCTGCATCCAGCGCCGTATATTTGGCCTTGGACACGTATTCCCCTTCTGACAAATCTGCAAAGCGTACATGCTCTAACTTGTCAGACCTACCTTCATTGACTTTCGCAATTGCATCCGTAACCGCTTTTAATACATCCGGGGAATCCTTTAACAGTTCTTCCAATTTCATGTTCTTCATCCTTTCTTTTTAGGAACTGCGTGTTCCATTATGTCAGTTATTCTCCCGCGACAAGGGGTATTTTCAGCAGCAGTTTAAATGTCATAAGCCTTTTCGGACACATAAAAAAGACCGTATCTCTACAGTCTTCATTACACTTTATCTCCACTCGTTCACTTATCAGGCGATCGTTACTATACCGTCATCATCGGGCTCTGGATCAATATGATTGTAAAATTCTTGAAACTCCTTTTTTGCCCATTCCGGCGCATCCTCTTTGATGCACCATTTTCCTGTATTGTCATCAAAATATTCATATCCTTTTTGTATAAATCTTGGTTCTTCTAACATACTATTTGATTCCTTTCAGTAGATTATCTAGTTTCCTTCCAAAAATCTGTGCAAATTCACGTGGATTTTCACCACCGTAATATTCAGCAAAAGTTTCAGCAAAACATTCTGGCTCAGATTTCATTCCATACCTGCTGACTTCATCACAATCCTTCTGCAACCCTATATAACTTGTTTTTGTATACTCCGGATGCGCCTTCTTGTATTCATCAACACATTCCTCTATAAAATCATGTTCCCAACCGCGGCCATTTATTACACATATGCTATTAGATACATAATGACCATATTCATGCACGAACGTCTTCCGTGTAGTTGCATTTGCAACTGTCCATTTATTCCCTGCACAGCGTTTCACATATTCCTCAAATGCTTGCTTATCTGAATGATATTTGCCGTTTAAAGCCATTTCAACAGGTGTACCGTTCCGATAATATTGAAAATATCCCAACGAAGTTTTCATCAAAGACGGTGCTTTTACAGCCAGTTTAGGAAGTTTTGCCGGATTAGATTTCACAAAATCAGGGTATTCCTTCTCAAATGCATCCATCCAACTTACCGCATCACAAAGTATTTCTTCATCAATCGGATATTTTCTTGAATCAGAAAATGCAATACCATATTTATCGAACAAAGACTTAACCGCTTCCTTTTTCGACTTGTAATTCTGAGGAAAATGAAGTCCGTGCCAGTTCTCATTACTTATATCTATTTTACCAGTTGTGTCTGGAACCTGCAAATATTTATTCTTAAAATCCTCAAAATCTTTCGTCTTGTCTAACCCAAAATACGAAGCGCGATCTTTCAGGGTATTAAGCTCATCCTGATCCAGATTCCACTTTGCTCTCTGTCCCATACAGCAGCGGCAATGTATATCTTCAGATGCCACACCGAAACCACCAGGATACTTTGCCTTATGACCGTTTACTTCAAAATAATCCTCAATCTCCCGAATCTGGCCGTCAAGAACCTTATGTGATTCCCTGGTCCGGTCATCCAGTGTGGAGATCCACTGCTTCACTACATCCGCACCATTTTCTTTTGCCTTATTCAGCATATCCATCTGTGCACGGTTCTGTATCCTGTGACCTTCCGTCCTGGAGATTCGCATGGCTTTATTCATGGCTTTATGGAAAGGGCTGTTCATACCATGCGCAATATGTGCTGCCATCTCTGTCCACGTCAAACCGTTCGCAATCCCTCTTGACAACTCCGCCCGGATCGACTTCTTCAAATAGCTTACATCCTCACCAAGTCGAGTATACAGATTCGTAGAGATCTTGCTGTCAGTCTGAACGGCATCTACAACCTGGACCTGGTCAATGGGAAAAATGAACGGAATACCCTGACCATGTATGTCATAAAGGGCTCCTAAAAAACCATCCTCATAACACCCGGTAAGGTATTCCGATATATTTTCGAATTCTTTATTCTGTAAGGCATCCAGAATGCCGTCAAGCTGCTTTTTCAATGTTTCCTGATACTGCTTCTGGTAAACGATGGACTGCAGATTCTCCATATCGGTACGGCCTGCCAACTCCCTGATCTTCCGTTCACAATCCATGGAAGCCCGTTGATATACCTGTTTCAAGAGCTGTAGGATTTTCTTTTCATTCTGCATCTGATATTTCAGAACTTCAAGCTGCCTCTTATTCACCTGTATCACCGCCATCATCGGGAACGATATTGTTTAATACCTGTTCGGCTTGTCTCGTATCCTGCTCTTCATCCTTTGGAAGTTTATCCCTGATCTCTTCATAATCAATATCCAAAATCTCACATATCGTCTGGACCACCGTCTCACTGTCAAGAACATTTGCAACAGAAAGAATGGTATTGATCATAACTTGCTGCTTCTCCGCATCTGTCTTTTCAATCTCTGCATTATCCTGAGCGTTGGTCATCACCTCCCGTTCAAAGACAAAGTAAACATCTTTCATCTGGTAATCCGTTTCGTTTGCAGCATTGATCTCATCCAATACCACCTTCAGCAATTTCCGGAAAAACTGCTTCAACCTGATTTCCAGTTTATTGCATTTCAGATCGAGCAAAGCATATCTGGACTTGATCACAATATTGGTAATATTCCCATCTCCAAGCTGTGCAGAATTAAATCCCATACCAAATCTGTAAATATTCTTTTCATCCAACTCCAGTTTCGCCTGCCTTGCCTGATAGGGAATATCCACGGTCTTGATATCAACAGCGCCGCCATTGTCCACACCGATATGCTTCTTAGCTTTTATGTTCTGGATCATTTCATCCAGGTTATTTCCTTGAAAACCGGATACCACATACAAGGCATCCGTAAAATCCTGCAGATTGTTGGAAAGGCTGCAGGCCATTAGATCATAATCGTCGATCAAATCTTTTACAGGCTTTAAACCGCTGACCTGCTTCCTGCCGTTATCCAAACGCCAGAACGGAATGAACCCAAAGCCCTTGCCGTATCTCCTTCCTTTCGGATCCGTAAATACGGTATGCAGCCTTGGGTTCATCTCCACAGAATCATCCGGCAAAATCCTGCCCTCATCAGCCTGTACATAAAAATACACTTGTTCCGAATCCCACACCTGAATGCGCTTGATCTTCTTCTGTCCTTTCTCGATACGGTCCACATACCAGTAAATAAAATATTCACATCCATCATCCGTATCTTTTGCCCGGATCTCAACCACACCCATCGAATCAGCGCACTCAAATCTGGTCCTGCCATCAGCATCCGTCACGGCATACATATATTCAAATCCCTTACTCGCCGCCCCGATCAACAGTTCATACACTTCTGAATAGAAATCATCGTTGAAATAATCGTCAAGTGCGGTCTGCAGCTCCGGAATGTCAGATCGGATGATATTCCCATCCCCGGATAGCATATATTGTACCTGCTGATCTACCAATTCTGTGAAGAATGGATGACTGATCCTGATATTGCTCTTGAATTTATCAAGTTGGAGTTTGCCGTCAGCATCATAATAATAAATCTGATATTTTAAAATATCATGCTCGCCGTTGTAATAGCGTTCCCCAATCCTCGCAAGCCTTTTCTTTTCAGAACTGATATCTTCTTCCATCAAATTTTGAATCTCTTGTGTTGTCAGCAATGCTAATCACCTCCATCTAAACCAAGCCATCCCTGCTTTTTAAACAGTTCATCCATCTTCGGGAAATTGATGGCTAAAAAAGACACCAGCATTTCATCCTCATTATACTGCTCAAGCCCTGCTTCACCAAAAAAAGCATGAATCGCTTCATGCCTGCACACTTCGTTATATCGCAATCTCTTTGCTTTCATATCGTCGGTTTCATCCAGCATATCCGACACCTCACGCACTGCAATCCTTTTGCTGTATTGCTGACAGATTCCATCATTCCCCAACTTTGTGAGTTCTTCGGTGTCATGTTCAAAACTATATTCTGTGCCTAAAATATTCACTTCCATCACCTCTCTTAAAACAACCATCTGCCAACCACAATATAAGACTCCAACGCATATCTCATTGCATCCATCAGGTGATTAAAATCATCTATCGGCCTATTCAGCTTGTTTCCAAGCTTATCCTTATCCCACGTATAATTGCTGATCTCTGTCAGGAAATTCACGCAACGGGGATGGATGATGATCTCATAATCCTGGATAAACTGGATACCGTTATTAATACTGTCTTTCCCCTTTTCAGCGCCGTTTACCCGGAGACCGTAACCCCTTAACTGGTCAATGCTCTTCGGTTCTGCACAATCGGCAATGATCTTTTCTTTCCCATATCCCATTGACTGGATATGCTCAAAAATCTTCCGGTTGGAAAGACCATTCTCATACATCTCGTCCCACACATATATTTTCCGGTGTTCAGTATCAATGAAACCTGCAAATAATGCAGACGGATCATTCGTGTAACCAAAGTCCAGGCCGAAAGCGGATTGAATATCTTCCCGGAAAACATAGCTTCTGACTCGCTTCGCCGCCTCATCCAACTTCAGGTACTCTTTTTTGCTGATCAGATCAAACTCTTCTTCTTTCCAATTCTCATAGACCAGACCATCCACAATCCCCCAATCGCCAAGGCCGGCAACCTTATACCGTCTGGGATTCTGCTTTTGCATGGTCTCAAATACTTTTCTATCTGCAGCATCCAGCCATTCGTTGCACAGGTAATTTGTGGTCAGTGCAAGCGTCTCTTCATCGGGATTGTCGAAGAATCTCTTTTTCAGCCAGTGATGTTCATTCCATGGATTGAAGGTGAGTGTAATCTGCTTAAACAATCCCGAACCTTCTGGAACGGCGCCGCGGATGGATTCATCAAGCATATTGAAATCATCTTCTGAACTGATCTCATACGCTTCTTCAATCCACATCCACGACAACACGCCCTGATCCACGGTGATGGATGTCACTTTCAGCGGATCATCAAGCCCTCGGAAATAGATCTTCTGGCCAGTAGGCTTGTAAGTCATTTCCAAGGGGCTTTCTTTGATATCCCAAAAGGCATCGACGCCCAATCGGTGAATGGCCCATTTCAATTCCGTGAAACAAGAATCCTTCAACGTTCGGAATGTTTTCCTGATAACCAGTGTATTGGCATCCGGGTATTTCATCATGTTAGTGATGTACCATAATGCCGTTGTCTTTGACTTCTTACTGGCTCTTGATCCCTTTACAGCCCTGTATCTGCCTTTCCACCGCCAGAATGTGCCATAGCCTTTTCCGACAATCTCAGGGAGTTTTAGATTCTGTTTTCCTTTTTCTGTCTGTTTATAATCTTCCGGATACAGAATGTACTTCATGTACCCGAAAACGTGCTGTGAAGAAATTCGCTCTCTTACCATAGGCACTCACCGCCTAATCTTCTAAGGCATCCTCACCAGATATAACAATGGGAACTGCGACATTCACATCAATCTTATCATTCCACATGCCTAAATGCTTACCGAGCAATTCGAGAGCCTTTATCTTTGAACCGATCTTCACTTCACGTTCCACACTGGATCCGGAATCTGTATCGGAATGTTTGTACTTGATACTCTCGATACAGGATAGATCGTCTGCAGTAGCTATGTCTTTAATTTCGCCTTTTTTATCTACAATGTCCGTCATGTTTACGAATGCCAGCTTTGCCAGTTCTAAGACGATCCGGTCTTGGTTCACACCGGTTCTTTTTGAGCGCTCTGCCATTGCTTTTGCTATGGCCGTTTGAATGTTAGGTTTTGTTAGGTTTTCGCAACCAATCTCTTTTGCACTATCAACAGAATAACCGGCTCTAATGGCGGCCTGGGTGGCGTTTAGATCAATTAAGTATTCTTCTATAAATCTAGTTTGTTTCTTCGTCATACAGGCTCACCACCTCTCAATTCCAGACTTATTTTATTGCATAGAAAAAACGCTAAGAGTGCTTTAAAAGTTTCAACTATCCTTTTGAAAATATGTTTTTATTGATTTTTCATTCCATCTTGATATAATTATTCTTGTAACAGTTTTAAAGAAGAAAAGGAGGGAACCAATGAGCAAAATGGGACATGCTTACATAGCAAAATTAGCAAAATATCCTTTATCAACAAAAAGCACGATTAATTAGGCGCCATCTTGATTATTTTCGTGACTTCTTCTTAAACTGTTATAATTCTGCAAATATAGTGCCAAAGTAATTACCTGGCATTCGAACCTTATGTTTGATGTAAGTCCAAATATGTAATTTAGGAGGAAGTCCAATGAAATTCCTCAAGATGGCGCTTGATGCGGATTTTCTCTTATTCATTCTTGGCATATTCTGGTTGGATATTGCCGGATACATACAAAACAGTATTGCCACATGCAACCCAAAAATATTTGGCTTTGTACTGGCTGTTGTTGTCTACAAAATTATAAAGTGTATAGTATCCCGTAGGAAACATAAGAGAAAGAAATGAGCCGGACTAGCTACCCGGCTCATTTTGCTATTTATACTTCTTTCAGCTTACAGCTTAACATACTTAAAAGCATACTGTCCGTACAAAACCGTACAAACCTCTATTTTTTTCTCATAAACCTATAGAACTCCAATCTTATTGCTTCTCCTCCACTTTTTGACTTCATCAATATTGCAACTTCTTCCCAAGACAATTTATGAAAATACTTATATTTTATAATGCGTTGCATCCGAAATGGAATTGCCCTCATCCACTCCTCTACTTGAATCTTCAAAGTTTCCGCATCTTCCCTCTGTATCTCCAAAATACGTTTTTCAAAGTTCCATCGGTTCACATCCTCCACAGTCTCAATTGTACCACCTAAAGAGAAGGACCTCGGCTCATAAGGCCACTCAGGATTGCTTCCTGTAACTTTATCCTGCACAACTTTCTTTTTCTTCTCTAACTTCCGAATCTCTTCCTCAGTCTCTCTGATTACAGCGCATGCATCTATGTAGTCACTCAAAATCTTTTTGTCCACGGTTGTTCCCCTCCTTAATCCTCGGGATGTACACCCGGTTTTCATGATACTTTTCCACCTTGGCATCCGGCTTCGTTCCTGCCATCTCTGCCAGGCGGTGTCTGTGCTCCAGGCCGAGAGTATGACGGTCCTTCCGCTGCTTCCTCACGCTGTCACTCCCCGCTTTACGATCTCCAGTGCGCAAAGAGCGCCGCAATTCTCACAGTCGATATCATCTGCATTAATATATCTGCAGTGGTTTCGGTGGCAGATATCACTGTGGGCAAATTTGTCCAGCTCTTCTATTACCTTGTCCAGATCATAGGCTGTCGGCTGCGCATTGATCACTTCTTCCACCTCTTCAAGGATCCCCATATTTTTTCGCATATCTTCTATCAGCTTCTCTGCATTAATCAACCTCATCTTCCCTGTCTCCTTCCTGATTCGTCGTTTTGCACACATCCCTGTCCCAACGCTCCAAAACTTCATTGATCACCCGGTCACTGTACTCCTTATTCTCTCCCTTGCTCATCTATATCACCTGTCTTTCCCTCTTCGGGTGCAGCATCTTTGCACGCTTCTCTTAACTTATCCCGATAAGCGCTCAATCTGCTTCCCTGCCGCTGGTTTCCTGTCCTCTCAATTTCAACAATCATTTTCTCTGCTTTCATAATGTTCTCCCTTCTTTTATGCAAATCTTAATTGTTTCTTACTATCATCTATCTTCATATTCGGCATCCGTTCCCCAACTTTTAAGTATCCACAGTTCGCCTGCACTATTTTTTGCGCCATGATCGGTACTACACTGTTGCCGATCCGCGCTACCTGCTTACTGACAGGATACTTATTACCATTGTAATCCCGGTCTATGATATAATCTTTCGGAAATCCCTGCATCACCTTTAATTCCTCAGGTTTCAGCATTCGAAGGAAAATATCTGAAATGATATACGTTTCTCTCTCTATCTCTAACAGGACATTCACCAGACCGAATCTGTCTTTTGTAGTAATTGTCCCCAATGGATCATCTAAAGTCTGACCACCTCCAGCACCATAATATTTGATTAGAAATGCTGATACTAAACCAAAATGACCCGGTGATGTTGTAATCGTATGCAGCGGACTTTCTAAACCCTGGCCGATTCCAGTCTTATAATATTTTGTAATAAATGCCATAACAAGTCCATACCTGTTACTTGTATCAACCGTCTTAATCGGCTCTGTCAAAAGCTGTCCCCGGGAATCACCTGCCCTTGTTTCTCCATGGTACTGGATAATAAATGACAGAGCTTCTTTGTTTCTGACTCTGTACGGATAGGGATTCTTTACGATATACTTACCAATTCCATTGGCAATTCTGGCATATGTTGCATCTGCAAGAGGTTTCTTCCGGTCGAATATGGATTTCCCAAGATCCGACCAGTCAATATAATCACCACACTGCTTCCATCTACAGAGACTATCTTCACTGGATCTACTATGTGTTGGCTCTGGCCAGATAATCTCTTTTCCGTCTCTCCTGAATACCGCATACCATCTTTTTCGGGTTGTCGGTGCCCCATAGTCTGCTGCTACCAGCTCCCGGCTGTCAAATATGTACCCAAGTGATTCCATGGCTTTGATAAATTTTTTGTAATCTTCCCCCTTCCGCTCCGGTATTGGGTGTCCTTCTGAATCCAATGGTCCCCACTGCTGTATCTCCTCCACGTTCTCCATAATGATCACATCTGGAAGAATCATCTTCGCATGTTTATATACCGCCCATGGAAGGATACGCAAGCCGTGTTTCCTGGGTTGTCCACCTTTCGCCTTGCTGTGACTCGTACAATCTGGACTCGCCCACATCAAAGATACGTGTCTGCCTTTTACATATTTCTGTAAATCAACTTTGAAGATATCTTCCGTTAGGTGAAGTGTATCGGGATGGTTCGTCTTATGCATCAGGATAGCATCCGGATCATGGTTAATTGCTATGTCCACCTGCCGACCTAATGCCATCTCTATTCCCACGCTCGCCCCGCCACCACCAGCGAAGCAGTCAATGATTAATTCTTTCAAGACATCACGCCTTCCTTCAATCCTTTTCTTCCACAGTATTCTCTTTTCATTGTATCCACGCCTCCTGAGGTATGTTTTCTACAAGTCTGTCTAATTCATTTAGCGCTGATCTCCCTCCAAAAGTCCACTTAAACCCTTCCGTTTCTTTATCTGCTTTTTCATACACCTCTTCTATTTGCTTTACCATCTGCAGGTATCCAGTATTTTGATCTCTCAGGATATCCATGGCAGCTTTCAAACAGTCGTATCGATACCTTAATGCTATAAATGACTGGTATACCCTGAAGCACTGCCTGGATGACGCTATAATCTCATCCTTTGTCATTCGTTTCAGTACTTTCTTGCTTTCATCTTCTGCCCAAGCATCGGTGCAAGATAATCCAAAATAATCCTGCTTATAAGAATCATATCCCAGAAGCCCTCCAAAATCCTCACCAGCACCTATCGCCACAAAAAATCTGTCAAAACAATCCGGTACCCATTCCTCATTCAGATCCGCCCTCATCTGATCACATTCAGCACACAAATCAGCAAACATCATTTTGACCTCATAGGCTTCATCTTCATCCCCGTCCAGAGCGTTAATAAGCGTATCGTCATCCGTATCAAAATACCAACGGACATTCTCACATTCTTCCTGGATATCCCATAGTTCTTCCTGAATGGTTCCTAAATTCAAATCTCTTACGATAGGCTTTTTATACCTCAGTTGTTTCGCCTTGAATCTTTTAGTTTCATCTGCATTTATTTCTTTCATCTCACAAGAAGCCCGTGTACACGTCACCCCGGCCGGAGGCTGGCTCCTTTCTATGTCTCTACTCTTCTGGATCTGACTCTACAACTCCAAATCTTCTCCCGCATGAATCACACGTCATTGTGCCGTCGGCATGCCCCATCGACACATCTTCCCCGCAAAACGGACAGTGATTAATTTCATCCGTATCTGATATTCCTCCGATATATGCGTACATCTCTAAACCTCCACTAACTTTCAGTCAATCCAACCTCAACTTCATCTGGCCAGATTCATAATTCATCCAAACAACTTCCGTCCGCCTACTCCCCATTTCTGCATGTGACCTGAATTCTTTCCTTCTCCATCCGGCAAGCATATCATCATACATCTCCGATGCATATCCCGAGATCATGATCTTCGCTTTACTGCCAAGCGCTTTCTGCAACATCTCTTCATGCCCTTCATCCGACATTTCATGCTTATACTGTTTCTGTTTCCCGCATCTGGTCCACAGAAGATACGGCGGATCCAGATACATGAACACATTCTCATGGTCATATCTTTCCATCAGCTCTATCGCCGGGGAACATTCAATCTGTACCCTTCGCAGCCGCTCTGCAATCTCTATCACCCATTCCGGCAGACGGTACCAGTTCCACAGCGCATACATCCGCTCTCTTCCTTGCACATCGTTCTTCCAGCCGACCTTATAACCATTCGTTCGGTATCCGTACCCCTGCCAACATCGTACAAGGAACTGACACGCTTTATGAAACCGATCCGCACCAAGCATCATTTCTGCTACCGGATCACTCTTGTAAGCATCATCATATATCTGTCGGCTGTACGGCGTTGCCATGATCAGCCGCGCTAACTTCTCTGAATCCTCCCGGATACACTGAAAGAGATTGACCACATCCCAATCCAAATCATTAATTGTCTCTATATCCGATGACATCTTCCGAAAAAATACGGCCCCGCTGCCAAAATACGGCTCCAGATATGTATGATGAGGTGGTATTAATTCCACAAGCTTATCTACAATCCTCCATTTACTCCCTGGATACTTTAATACGGCTTTCATACATTCCTCCACTAACTTTCAGTTTAATTCCTTGAAAAATTTTGCCAGTTCACATTCCTCGCAAATTCGATCCAGCATCTCCTGTGTTAATGCTGACGCCCGATATTTGCAATACTCATCACACACTATTTCCCGGATCTCCTCCAGATGATCCTCCAGTACCGCCAGCTTCTTCATTGCCCCAGGCAGAAGTTCTTTATCCCGGATCACCGGAACACTGGCATGATATTCTGTATATCTCTCCATAATTAATCTCCTTCCCTGATCGCCTTAATCCTCGCTTTCAAACTCTTCATCACCCATTCCTGCATATCCTCCTTCCGCTCCAAAGCTTTCATGACATCTTCATCCCGGGTTCCGCTACAGACCAGATGATGAATAATCACCCGTTCGCTCTGCCCCTGTCGGTGAAGTCTTTTATTCGCCTGGGTATATAGCTCATAATTCCACGTCAGCCCAAACCAGATCACGTGGTTGCCGCCCTGCTGCAGGTTCAGCCCATAAGCGCTGCTCGCCGGATGCGTCAGTAATATATCGATCTCCCTGCGGTTCCAGGCATCCTCATCACGGGACGTTTTAAGTTCCCGTATCCGCAGCCCTGACTTCGCCAACGCTTTCAGGATACGTTCCCTGTCATGCTGAAAGTTATAGAATACCAGGGCCGGTTTCCCCTGAAGGGATTCCACCAGCTCCAGGAATGCTTCGACCTTACACCCATGCACTTCATGTACACTGTGGTCATCATCATAGATCGCGCCGTTTGCCAGCTGCAGAAGCTTATTGCTCAATGCCGCTGCACTGGTCACACTGATATCGTCTTCATCTCCCGGCAGTTCCAGGACCATCTTCCGTTCCAGTTCTTTGTATGCTTTTTCCGCCTTGGTATCCAGAACGACCGGCACCTGATGATAAATAACATCCGGAAGCTGCAGGTAATCTTCGGCCTTCATGGAAATGCAGATGTCTGAGATCTTCTCCAGGATACTGCCTTCACTCCCAGGTTTCGCCTTGTAGTTATAGATCACGTTCTGTCCCCTCTCCCCCGGATCAAAGTACCGCTCCCGAAACTGCGTGTATCTCCTTCCCAGACGTTCGCCCCCGTCCAATAGATAGATCTGACTCCATAAATCATCCAGCCCGTTCGGGGACGGCGTTCCAGTCAATTCAACCAGTCTTTCAATATGTGCTCCCATGCTGGCCAGAGCTTTGAATCTCTTCGCCTTATGACTCTTAAAACTGCTGGACTCATCCACGACCACCATATCGAACGGCCAGGAATTCCGGTAGTAATCCACCAGCCACACCACATTTTCCCGGTTGACGATATAGATGTCTGCCGGAGTATTTAACGCCCGGATCCGTTTTGCTTGGCTACCCAGGACCGCAGACACCCGGAGCATCTTTGTATGGTCCCATTTATCCTTTTCCCGGGTCCAGGTTCCCTCTGCCACTTTCTTCGGCGCGATCACCAGTACCTTACGCACTTGGAAACGGTTGTATTTAAGGTCCTTGACCGCTGTCAGCGTAGTCACCGTCTTCCCCAGGCCGTTAACCCATATCCAAGAACAGCCCCAGCTTCTTGATCTCAATGATCTTGTTGATACAGTGCTGCTGGTATGCATGCGGCTTGAATATCATTTCGCATCACCTCCCTTGTGTTTCCGCCTCCTACAGGCCGTATCTGCAATCCAGCGCTCTGCTAATCTCATCATACCCCTGATCCTGGAAGAACTGACTCAGCCCGTCTATCCCGTAAATGACCACTACTTCCTGCCCCAGCTTCTTAAGCCTCCCGATCTGCACATCCTGCAGGGCTGTTAATCTTCCCTTTTCCGTCTTCAGTTCCACGAAGACTGGCTGTCGGTGCGGAAAGATCACGATCCTGTCCGGCACCCCGTCATTGCCCGGACTTACCCACTTGTACGCGATCCCGCCCAGCTTTTTCACCTCACACACAAGGATCTTCTCGATCTCTGCTTCTTTCATCCAAAATTCCCTCCTGTCCTGTACACTGCCGTCCGTACCCAAAACACCATTTTTCCTAACGCGTATTACTGATATATCTCTATTAGGTAATTTAGGTAATTTAGGCGGTATTATATATCCCCCTATTTTATTTATTTTTTCTTTTTATTAGATAGTTTGGTAACATTGGTAACATATAATAACTTTTCCTGTATTTCTGCGCTTCTCGCCGTTGCTGAAAGCCGTAACCAGATAAATTTTAATGGCTGCCAGGGTAACGTTACCAAAGTCACGAAAATTTACTTTGTCCCCCCTAATCTCTCATTGTCCACCGTACTTTGTACACGTTCAAAACCTCTCTGAACCCCATGCGGGCCATACCTTCTCTTCGATTTATTCCGCCTCCACCCCGGCATTGAAGTCAAAATAGCATTGATCTCCATACTGTCCTTTCGGCTCATATACTTCGCTTCACTGTTCAGACATTCTACCCAGATTTCCATTGCACACACTTTATTCCGTTTCACCAATAGATCATCTTCCGAAAGCTTCAGATTCCCGCTGTAAAACTGTCTCCTTGCCATCAGACCCATAGAATCCCAGCCAGACGGGATATCCCTGTCAAGAAACTCATGGATGATCCCTTCTTTCCCAGACAGCTCCCTGTGACTCTCCTGCATCTCCTCCGCCGCCTGTTCCAGCTCCTTCGACAGATATAACGGTTCACCAAGCATCCAATATAGATAAGCTTCCGCCCAGATCTGATCCACCTCCTGCGGAAGATCCCTCCAAACAGATTTCTTCGCCGGGTACACGCCCACATCCACCGGCCAGAACCTCCGGTTCCCCGTCACATCTTTTAGGAACTCTTCTTCATTACTGGTACCAAAGAACACACACCGCCGCGGGTATTTGTCCGTCCTCCTCCCATATGCCGCACGGTAGATATCATGGGTCTTGCTTAAAAACTGCTTGACTGCATTCGTCTCCTGCTTCGACATAGCCGTAAGTTCCCCGACTTCATTGATCCAGGTTCCCTGTATCAGCTCCGCCGCTTCCTTTCCCTCAAACGTTGTCAGGGAGTCCGAGAACCAGTCTTTTCCCAGAAGAGATAAAAACGTACTCTTACCGATCCCCTGGGGCCCGGCAAGGATCGGCATATAATCATATTTCACACCGCCGGTGACCGCCCTTGCCACTGCCGCACACAGGGCCTTACGCATCACCGCACGGACGTAATCACTGTCTTCTGCCCCCAGATAATCCGAAAGCAGCGTATCCAGCCTCCTGACACCGTCCCATTTCAGATTTTTCAAATATGATCTCACATCATTGATCCTGTTCTGGCTGCTGACGATCAGCAAAGCATTGTCCAGCTTCTCCTTCCCCGTGATCCCATAAAATAATTCCATATAGTTATAGTATCCGGCATCATCCGAATCCTTCCATCTGCGACGCCCAGTCTCCATGCTCCAGGGTACCTTACCGATGACAAGCCCGCAGCTCGCAAACTCATCCGTTACAATCTTCCCCTTTAATAAGGGGTCATTTTCAAGAACCAAAACCGCATTATTGATCGTCCTGGCAATATTTCCCTTCCCATCATGAGTCAAACGCTTGACCCACTCCAGATCCGGATCCTGTCCGGTTTCTCCGCTTTCAGTGCTGCCCTGCAGATCAAACGCTTTCTGTGCCTGCTCAAACTTCTCCCGCGCGATCAGATCCGATACCGCCGGATCCGCAGCCGCCAGCTGGCTCATAAGCACAAATGACGGCAGCTTATTATTCGGCGTCCCCTCCTTCGCTTCCTGGTCTTTCTCTCCATACATATGAAGGCGTACCAGGTCAAACGCGTTGACCAGAAGCCCCGAACAGGGATCCGTGGCATGGTGGGAATACAGGAACAGATCTCCATCGTACACCACTGCCCCGCCTACGGTAGAACCGCCTGTATAGGTATACCTGCCCGCCATAGCCGTCTCTTCATACATACCCGGGATAAACTTCTCCATCGCCTGCACAATGTTATAGGTACGGCAGAAAGCACCAATAATCCCTCTTTTTACCGTCGGGTCTTCCTGTTTCGCAATCCTCCTTCGTTCTATTGCATCCGTCCCAGGGACCTGCGGCCACTGCGTTACGTCTTTCCAGTCTCCGTACATTCCCAGGATCCCGTCCGTGCTGCAGAACCCGTTATCACATACTTCATATATGTATTCACTGTCACTGCAGCAGCTCGGCCAGTACATCAGACGGGACACATCAAACGTGGTCGGGTCACAGAACTCGATCCCGATCAGAGATGCCAGCTTCCTTGCCGCCGGTTCATATTCATCCGCTGTAGCTGTACGGTCTAACGGCACCACAAGACGAAGCCTGGGGGCATACCCGGAATGCTTTCTTGTGCTGTAAACCAATGCAGCACAGCCCAGAGCCCGGATCCTTCGGAGGATCTCATCTGTCTGCCCCGGAGGGATCTGGTCCATATCCAGCGTGATCAGATCCCTCCCTTCAGCATAGGCCGCCTTCCGGATATCATGGGTAAATGTACCTCCGACAAATCCGCCCACATCCTTTAACTCATCCTGCTTTACTTTTGGCATGGCAAGATACTCTTCCATCGTCTCCGGGCTTCTGACCGGAACACGAAGCCTTTCCGCAAATTCGGACCAGAAAATCTCCGTTCTCGGCCAGTGTTTAGTTTTCCTGGTACCGGCCATACTGATCCGGATCTTCCTGTTATTCTGCATCTTCCCGGTCCTCCTAATCTTTCATATAGTAAGCGCCCTCAAATCCCGCACCTTTCAACACCAAGCCCTGCGCCCAGGGAATCGGTTCCGCCATCAACGCGCAGATCTCTTCCACCGTTACACTCTGAGGGGCATCTATGATCACTTCATCGTGCACATGGAAAACGACTTGCAGTCCCCTGGCATGGATCCGCTTCAAGATCTCGGCCAAACAATCTCTCGCAATCGCCTGGACAATGTTCTCCGTCATCTTCCCGCCATAGGTTGATTCGATCCCCCATTTCTTATTTGTCCCCAGCCCGTAATAATGCACCGCAAGCCTTCCGAACTGGTTATCACTGATAAATGGCCTCGGATAGAATAGTTTCCTCCCGCTTGGCAGACGCACTGTAAGAAATGACTGCCCATACAACAGATCTCCTTCTAATGCAAAGATCAGTCCGGGAACCGCCTGCGGCTGTGCCGTCTGTACGCAGGCTATAGATGCCTGCTGCACCTTCCACCACAGATCCCGGATCCGCGGATTCGCATCTCTCCATCGCTGAACGATATCCGGTAATTCATCTTCCGATAATCCCATTTCCAATGCCCCCATCTGGATCAGTGCCGAAGTCCCGCCCTGGTATCCAAGGGCAAGCGTTGCAACCTTCCCCTTCTGTCTTAAACTGTATTCTGGATTCCCTTTTACAATCTTATCGATCGGGATATGGAACATCTGAGATGCGGTCGCTTCATATATCTTCCCGTGAGTAGCAAATACTTCATTTACCCACTGTTCTCCTGCAAGCCAGGCAATCACTCTCGCCTCAATGGCAGAAAAATCCGCGACCACAAATTTATTTCCTTCCGATGGGACAAATGCTGTCCGGATCAACTGCGAAAGAGTATCCGGTACATTTCCATACAGCAGCTTCAGCCCATCATAATTCCTTTTCTTCACCGCCTCCCTGGCATAATCCAAAGTCTTAATATAATTCCGCGGAAGGTTCTGCATCTGTACCAGGCGGCCTGACCATCTCCCTGTACGGTTCGCGCCATAATATTGTGTCAAGCCCCGGATTCGGTCATCCCCACATTTCGATACATCCATTGCCATATACTTCTTGATCGATGTCTTCCCTAATTGCTGACGGATCTCCAGCATCCGGTGCACATCTTTGGGATAATCCCTGCCAAGCATCTCCGATACTGTAGCCTTCTGCATATTAGGTACTTTGTCTCCCGTCTTTTCATAAATCCAGACTGACAATTGTTTCTCGCTGTTGGGATTCGCAAGACCCGTTAACCTGACTGCCTCCTCCGTTAGCTGTTGTTCACAGAAGCCATTGATAACAAGCGCTCCTTCCAACATCCCTGTATCGATCCTGACACCAAATGCATTCATAAGCACATCCATCTGCCAAAGACGTTCTTCCTCCGCCGGCATAGGAAACCGATCCAACCTCCTTAAGATCTCGTTTTCGGTCACAACATCCTGCATGCAATATTGCTTAAACAATTCCCACTTATCCGGGGCGTGCTTCGGCAAGTTCCACAATCTTCCTCCGTTCGTCCTGGTCGGTTTACAAGGTACACAGAAATATTTGATCAGGGCTTTTCCTATCGTAAGCTTTCGTTTATCCTGCGGCAGCCCGATCGCCTCTCCCGCCCGTTCAAGTCCTGCAGGGTATCCGCAGTAAAGCCCGTGGGCCATCGTGCATCTCCACTGCCCGACCGGGGTAACATACCCTGCCCGGTTCAGACAATACCATTCAAAAGCCGCGTTATAGGCATGCTTCACTACTTTGGGAGACTGCAGAGCTTCTCGTATCTCGCCGGGGATCTGTTCCCCCTGTGCCAGATCTATGATCCCAACCTCCTTTTCATCTGCTTTATATGCAAACAAGAGAATCCCGAAATCCGGGGACTGTGCATACTTGTACAGTCCCGCCTTTCCAATATCTACACTGCTCTTCGTCTCAATATCTATGCTCAAATGCTGCATACACTAAACCCTCTTTCATTAGGAAGGGTGCAAGCCCCCTCCACTACATCGGCATTCCCGTGATCGGATTGATCCTTCTTGGGGCTGACGCCTGCGGAGCATACGCTGCCGTTTGTGCTGCATAAGCTGCCGCCGTCTGCGCCGCCTGCGAGGTATAATCTGCTCCCGGCGCCTGCGGCTGCCGGCTGAATCCAAAAGCCTGCGCTGCAGTTGGGGCGCTTCCGCCAAGTGCTTCTCCGTCCCGGGTCTTCATAACCGGCCCCAGTCTGCAGCCAATCCCCTTTTTACCCCCAAAAGAATACGGAAAAAATTTTACATTCACTTTTCCATACATCCCGCTGTACACTTCCGACTGATTGATGATCGGATTGCCTGCGGAATCCACCACCTCTGGCGGATAGTCCGCCTTTGCACCCGCAGTAAATACCCAGTGCCCTTTGCACTCAGGTCCAAACTCCATCCCGTCTGACGGACGCGCTCCATCCCCGTCATGTACCGGAATCGGTACGATCGGCGGACATTGGCCGTTCCACTTCTCAGAAATCCCCCTCTGCTTTGCAGCTTCAATTGCAGCATTGATTCGTCCCATAGTATCCACATCTGTCTTCGGTACCAGTACCGTAACACTGTATTTCTCTTCCTGTCCCTGTATCGCAGCATAAGGCTTAAACAGATGGACATAAGACAACCTTACTTCTCCTGTCGTTACATTCGTTAAATCATTCATAATTTATTCCATCCTTTCCATTACTAATTATTTGTTTGAAACGCTTCCGCAGCTGTCACTTTGTTTGTGATAGCCGGCCGTTTGTCCGAGTCTCTTGCCAATGCCGGTTTCCCAGGCTTCTTGGTGACAAATTTTCCCACTGCCTCCTGGAAGTCTTTCTTTCCAACCATTTTTTCTACCTGTGAAAGCGTAAGCGGTTTTTTCTCCCACAACATCTCTTCTGGAGCAATCCCACCCTTTATCAACGTTTCAAATGCGGTATCCATATCTGTCCAATCACGCGCACTCCTGCCTTCTACTGCTTTCCATCCCGGAACATCATTTCCATTCAAACATTCCTTCAAGGCATACTCTTTGAGATTCTCCAGCCATTTAGCAACATCCTCTCCCTTCTCCAGATACCGCCCTACTTCTTCGTTACTGATGAGGGGCGGCAGCTTGTTAGTAAAAAATGCAAGACGCACGTTTTCCTCTGCCCGTGCCCTGCATTGTGCACTCGCTCTGCAGAAACGGCAGATTTCCTTTCCTGGAATATAATCTCCTTCCCCATTAACCGCAAGAGCTGCACGATCTTTCACATGTTCACCGAATTTCAGCAAGGCATCTATCGGACATTCCCATTCAGATATGGAATCAAGCCTCGGCTGCACAATCGTCAGTCTTACTTTATTGATTGGATATAACATGCGGTACGCTTGGTATGCACCCAACGCATACAGCATCAATTGCGGGTTCTCTTCTGCACTGACCGGAACACCTTTACCATATTTAAAATCGATCACATGGACCGTGTCCCCGTACAACAGGATACAGTCTGCAATCCCGCTTCCTTCGATCTCATCATTGGGGTCCGCAAGGGTATATTCCTTGAAATATACCCGCTGTTCAATCCTGACACTGGGCGCTGACTTTAAAGAAAGCGCCGTATTCCTTATGTAATCCAGATATTCATCCGTATACCCCTGCATCTCATCCTTCCACAGCTTGTTCTCACTCAGTTTCCTGACCGCATTGTTCAGCTTCCGTTTCCCGAATTCCTTTGTAAAAAAATAATTCCGCACTTTCATCTCTGCCAATTCATGCGCAAGCGTACCCTCTGCTGCCGCTTCCGACTCCGTATCAGGAAACTGATCCTCCAATTTCGCGCTGGGCGTACATGTCAGCCACCGGTGGGCACTGGATGCACTTAATAACGCATGCTTTCTTTCTGAATGTCCCATCAGATCTGCGCCCCCATTCCCCGAAGTGCTGTTGCAAAGTTCCCATACTGTTCCGGCGGGAGCATCGGCAGGGCCTCTACCCCATACCCGGCAAGAAGCTCTTGAAGCTGCACCTGCATTCCCCGATCCATCAGAAGCATTGCTGCACTGGCAAGCTCATCCAACGTATAGGTCTTTGAAGCTGTCGGAACTGCTGCTGACTGTACCAAAGCAGCTGACGTCTGTGATGCCGCCTGAACTGGTTGTGCCTGTGCCGGCTGTTGTACTGGCGTCGGCTGCACGGATACTTGCTGCACGGGGGCGGTCTGAGATTGTACTGACGGCTGTACTGCTCCCGCTTGTCCTGTCATTACCTCTACCGGCAGTTGTGTTGCCTGCGCGATCTGCGCGCTGTACGCCGACGTTTTCTGCTCACCCGGAACGGCTCCGCCGGGTTGGCTCTGGGACATATCAGACTGTGGTAATACCCCCGTCTGCTGAATCCCTGCTACTTTCTTAACAGTTTCCGTAATCACCCGTGCAATCTTATCCACCGCATCATCGTCAATCTTAATACATACGTGTAAATCCATACTTCTTTATACCTCCTTAAAATTTGATCATCTGGTTACATTTATCACTCCAGGACGGGTATTAACCTCCTGTGACAGCCTCAAAAAAAACGTAGATAACAGATTCCCATTCGTTGTTCTCTGTAACGTCAGATATCGCTCTACAGCATCCAGATACCCGGATGTCAGCACGATCGAAAACGCATGCCGGATTGCTCTCTCTACCCTGGATGGGGTAGTCTCATTCATTGCGGCAATCTTCCGATACAATGCCGTAAGCTTTGACCGCCACGCCTTGTCCTCTTCAAACAAGACCATAGCATCTGTAATATACTGGAAGCCCTTGACATTTGCCGGCATCCCCATCTCTATCAGTGCATTCACCGCTTTATTTTTCATTTGACGTCATCCTCCTTTTCCGCTATAATAGCGGTAGTTACTCATTGGAGCGCTTTAAGGTTGCCGCCTTTTACAAGCGCTCTTTTTTGTTATCCTGCGGAAAAACATGCCCCGCTTCTCCAGG
>ERZ808024.270-NODE-270-length-30705-cov-86.226166_pt1 | contig 30705 bp, 25 predicted proteins | sample MGYA00380181_ERZ808024 | MGnify/ENA primary metagenome ERZ808024 (study PRJEB31490, sample SAMN06133413) | mouse gut metagenome | isolation source: Z2_1 | host: mice | place: China: Chengdu | collected 2015-05 ...
CTTTTTACACGAAATACATTTATAAAAGAGATAAAAAAATTAATTTTGAGAAATTGTGCAATCAGTTAGTCTCTTAGTACAAAGAACTAAAATGGTAAATAATAGAGCTGAAATGACAATATACATCTAATTTTAATTATTTTTATTTGCAAAATAAAATTAAAACATAATGCAATATGAAGAAAATTATTACAACTTCGTTTTTATCTAGTATTTTTATGTATCACACAAATGCCCAGACGGTGGTAGAAGGGAATAAACTTCTGGACAACTGGTCCATCGGGATCAGTGCAGGAGGAACAACCCTGTTAACACATCCCCCATTTTGAAAACATACGCCCAATCACTGGGATAGAACTGAATAAACAATTGACATCGGTTTTCGGTTTTGGCCTAGAACTGTCGGGAGTTTTAACACTTTACAAGGTTGGACAATTTTTAACCGCTCCAATGTTAGTTTGTTAGGGTCGGTGAACCTGAACAATCTCTTTGGGGTTTATACGGGAATCCCAATACCTTTTGAATTTGAAGCCGTGACCGGGGTAGGCTGGTTACATTATTACATGAATCAGGGCCGATTAGACAGTTGTTACTTACTGAAGCACATGCAGATATGATGTGCTGTAATGATGTGACACGCTTCTTCGGAAAATACTGTTCTTTCGGAAGAAGTGGGAATTACTGGAAAAATACTAGAAAAAATATGCGGCCAAGGGGGACTGGACGACTGTCGCAAGGCAAATGTCTACATTGTTTTTGTTCTATAAATTTTATATCGTAAAATAATACATGAATTACTTAATTATAAAGCAACTTAAAATGAGATTTTTTGTATTTAAAAACTTGTGGTTTGCGATAGCAATCCTGTTTGCACTTTCAACTATGATAATACCGCTCACTTCTTGTAGCAACAATGATGCTGATATTGATGACAATGCTACATTCTTTGGACAATGGGAAGCTAATCCACATTTTGTTGGGGTTAAGTCTATCTATGATGACTTTTGTAGTAGTGTTGTCTATGATTTTTCCTCGCGGACGAAAGCGAAATTCCTTGTAAGGATGAAACAGACAATTGGGTCTTATGAAACAGGGCATTGGTACACAGCACATGATGAACATCTACTTAAAGTTACGGAAACTAGCAAAACAACAGGGACATTCGTCCTGATGTTTGAAGATGGAGAACTGGCTTCTGGAACAATTAATTACTCGATCAAAGGAAAGGAAATGATCCTCACATGGGAAGACGAAGACGAAGGGAAGCAAATCATTACATTCAAAGCTATCAGTGGTATCAAGAGCGAAGGAATTTTGGATTTGGATTATTAAATTTCCGTACTATAAAATAATAGATAAGTTGGCTTTTACTACAACGATCAACGGTGGAAGCCAATTTTTGTTTTTGCCAGTTTTCTGCTTTTATTCTTGATAATGAGTAATGTCATTCTCGCATACCGGAGCTTCCTTCGACTCTGGTAGCCCTCTCACTTGATAATTCATTTCTAAGAGCCTTCCCAAATGTTTCGTCTTTTGCCACTCTTCCTTTACGTACAAAGGGCGTTGAGATTCCATATTTCGCGCAGAACTTCCTGTTGGCATTGATTGCATACAGATACAGTTCTTGTAAGTGAATGCCCTCATTGAAAGCCTTGAAAGATTTGGCTACCCTCTTTATTTCAAAGCATGGTGGAATAAAGAGGGTAGCAGAGACTATTATTTCAATATGGAAAAGTTATAAGTCTCCCCTTTTACAGTAGAAAAGGAGATTACATCTTTATCAATAGAAGAAACCGTAATTTTTTCTCCCTTGCTATTTTTGACTTTCAACCAACGGGCAGCAGGGCAATATATCCGACATTCTCCACCATGACCGGAAGTAACGGCACATTGTGTTAGCCGTCCGGCATTCCATTCCATTGTAAAGGTAAAGTCTCCTTCCGCACGTAATCCCGTCACACTGCCATTTGCCCAAACAGAAGGTAGGGCAGGCAACAGGTGGATAAATCCCTGATGACTTTGCAGTAACATTTCGGCAATGCCTGCCGTAGCTCCGAAATTACCGTCGATTTGGAAAGGTGGATGCGAATCAAAAAGATTTTCATAAACTCCGCCTTGGTCGTTATCCATGCTAATAACTGTAAGTGTAGAAAAGTCAAGAGCAGATTTTAGCAAACGGTAAGCATGTTCGCCATCCTGCAAGCGTGCCCAGGCAGCGATTTTCCAGGCACGGCTCCACCCCGTCCCCAAGTCTCCACGTGATTCTAACGTTCTTTTTGCCGCATCTGCATATTTTGCGTCTTTATAGTAAGATATCTGATTACCCGGATAAAGAGCTATCAATTGGGAGAGATGCCGATGGGGATTTCCCAAGGTATCAAGTTTCTGACTATCTTCCCGCCACTCACGTATTTGCCCCCAGGCACCTAGTGTGACACCATTGTCCAAGCGTTTCAACTTCTCCGACAGCTTCCTTACAAAATCTGCATCCAACGGAATGCCTGCTCCTCGCAGGACACGTACAGCCTGCATGGTTTCGCTAAAAAGTTGCCAAACCAGTTGTTGGGTATATGCCACTCCATCTTCCCAAGGTCCATGTTCAGGCGACCACTCTGTCGGAGCAAGCAGTACGCCGTCAGCTGTTAATTGAAGCCTGTCAAACCAATATTCACAGGTACTGCGCATGACCGGATAGGCCACAGAACGCAGATAGTTGATATCTTGTGTGTAAGCATAATGCTTCCACAGATGCATGCAGTACCACGCATTCGCAGGACGGTTGATATTCCAATCCGTGTAGCCGAATATATTGTTTTGTGTGTTTACAGTCCATCCTCTGAGTCCTTCACTTCGTGCTAATTGTTGCCAGCTACCACCCGGGCGAAGAGCTTCAGTGGCAATATACCGGATGAAAGGTTCGTGACATTCGGAAAGATTACAGACCTCAGCAGGCCAATAATTCATTTGTATATTGATGTTGCTATGAATATCACATTCCCAGGGCGGAGCATTATCCCCATTCCATATCCCTTGCAGATTATTCGGCAAATTCATTCCACGAGACGAAGCGATCATCAGGTATCGTCCATATTGAAAATACAACATATCCAAATAAAGATCTTCTTTATGCAGGCATACCAGTTCATTTGTGGAAACAGAGGGTATTTCAGTCTTCAAATCAAACCGGACGCGGTTGAAAAGAGATTGATAATCATTCAGGTGAGTGGATTTCAATTGCTCATAACCTTTTGCAGATGCCCGTGCGAGCCGGTCTGTCAGGCGCTTATGCAGTTGTCCGGAAGTTTCTCCCACATAGGTAGCAGAAGATAAATCATAATTGGTCGCCGCCGTCAATAGAATAAGGACGGAATTGGCAGCATTCACACATAGTTTATTACTATCCGCTACCAATGTGCCACCTTCATTAATGACCTTCAATTGAGCTTCATAAGATAATAAATCCAGTTTTCTACGGAACAGGATACCATCTTTAGTGACTTCCTGTGGGGTACCCTGACGTCCGTCGGCAAGGCTGACGGAAAAATTAAGTTTCTTCCCGGCTTCCGGTGTACTAAGCCTGAGCACAATTACCTCATCGGGACGACTGGCAAAATACTCCCGTAAATAATGCGTTCCAGCCGACGTATAACTCACTTTGCCTATAGCCTCATCCAAAGAAAGTTCACGACGATATTCCCGAACATCTTCCTGCCCATCAAAATGAATCCATACATCACCAAATTTCTGATAAGCCCCACGACTGGTAGTGCTCCCTGTCCACAAAGTCTTTTCGTTAAAGAGTATCTGCTCACACTCTACACCTCCAAAGAACAAAGCTCCCAATTCTCCATTACCAATAGGCAAGGCAGAGGTCATCCAGTTCGTTGCGGGACGGTCATACCATAGTCGCATGGGAACAGTTTCTGTCTTTTGTTCAACGCCCGCAACCGGTCCGGCAAAAAGCAGAAGCGCACAAACATTCTTGATAAGATTTCTATTCAGTAACATAAGCTATATAACGATTACTACAACAATTTTATTTTATTCACACACAATTCCCCTTACCGTAACCTCGGCAATAACTGCCGGTGACTTCTTCACAAACCGGATACGTACAAAGCGCGCACGAACCCCGGCATCAGAAAAATCCACAGCAACATGCGACTCTTTTTTCCTATTAGCCTGTTTGTCTGACACGACTGTCCAATGTGCTTTATCTCCCGACACTTCAAGGACATAGCGATAGATACTTTCTTTCGGAAATTGAACCTGAATATTCTTCAATTCAAGCTCTTTCTCCGTATCCAATATCCAAAAAGGAGCGAGATCGTCTTTGGATGCCTGCCAATAAGTTTGCAAATTGCCGTCTGCCGCAAATCCCGCTACTTGATTTTCGTGATGACTACTGACGAAAGTAGGATTGTTCCGACCGAACTCCTGTACCGTTTTCTCCTTCTTCTCCCTTACAAAACGTACATAAGAACGCTCTCTCACTTCAGGAGTCAGCCCTTTCTTATAAGCCTCATTTCCCTGAAAAACTATCTCTATGCGTGCCGACTTCAGTCCCGGGGAAGTGGCTTCGAGCACAGAGATTCCCGCATAATAGGAACGAAAAGCAATAGCCGCTTTCCCGTCCATGATACGGATATCACTGTCAGGTTCAAAACAAATCATATTTCCCGTTGGAAATTCTCCCGGACCGGAAACAAGTCTCAGTTCTACCGCAGGGGAATTACTAACAGGTTTTCCCGCTGCATTCAGAACCGTAACCATTAATTGCACATCGTCCGTGCCGTCAGTAAGGATATCACCAGTGCGAGATGCTTCTAACCGCAGTTGCGCAGGAATACCTTCTCCCGCCCATTCCGGCGGTGCCACCCGGGTATATTCGTTCCGATACCAATACCAGGAGCGTTTGGGAATACGGAAATAGTCAACAATCCCCATCTTTCCCAATTGACTGCCGGCAATACTTCCATGGTCAAAGCCACACCATATCGCTTGTCCGCTACGCCACGGAATTCCTTTCCATCCATCGTTCATTTGCAGATCGCCCCATCCAGGACTATATTCGCCCGGACGTTCGGCAGTCACACTGCCATATTCGGACACCACATTCGGAATGCCCGGATTCTGAAAATCCGGCTGCGTTGCTCCATCCCCATTGTATCCTCCGATATCACCTATCTTATCTATTCTCTCATCTCCCAACGGGCGTTGCGCTCCCCCAATGGCTGCGGGACGTGACGGATCGAGCTGATGAGTCAAATCGACCATTTTTTTTAATAGCCGACGTACCCCTTTCATCGCCTCCGGAGCAGAAAAAAAGGCTTCGTTGCACATACTCCATGCCACGATAGAAGGATGATTACGATGAATACGTATCATCTCCTCCAACTGCTGCAAAGCACTTGCTTCGAATGCTTGTTCATCTTTCCTGTCTACCGGATAAGCACTTGAGTCCCAGTAACCATCTGGTCTGAAGCCTCCAATTCCCCAAAAAGGCGCTTCCGACCAGAATAACATACCTTCCTCGTCGCAGGCTTGCGAAAAAGCAGGTGCATGAGGATAATGCGAACCACGGATGAGATCAAAGCCAGCCTCTTTCATCAACAGGATATCCCGCCGCATGGCCGCTTCCGTCACGGCATCTCCCCAGCCTGCCTGATCCTGATGTACATTTACTCCTTTGAAAAACAAGTGCTCTCCGTTCAGGAAAAAACCTTTGTCGGCAGTCCACTCAAACCAACGAAACCCGAAAGGAGTTTCTACCCGGTCTATCAACGTTTGCCCCTGATAGACTGAACTGACTACCTTATACAGATAAGGATGGCGAGGATGCCATAAGGTAGGATGATTGATCGCTTCAGTGGTTTGTTCGAGCTTCTTCATAGAATTAGCTTCCACTTTCTCCTCATTCTCCACAGAAACAAGCATTTGACCTTCGGCATCTTTTACTTCCGTCAGGAGTTTGAATACCATCGTTTTATTCGCCTTGTTACAGATATCCGTACAAACCCTGACTACCGAGGATTTGCCTTGATGCGCCGCCAAATCCGGTGTTGTCACAAATATACCGTACCAGTCAATATGTACAGGTGACTTTCTCACTAGCCGGACATTACGGTATATACCTCCGCTAAACACATGTTCACCCGCCCTGGGCGCTACATTGGCTTTCCAGATATTATTTACGCGTACAGCAATCACATTATTTCCCATACGGACTGCTGAAGATATGTCAAAATAGAAACCTGTATAACCACCGGTATGTGTACCAGCCCTCTTCCCGTTCACAAAGACTTCCGCTTCCTGAAATACTCCGTCAAACTCCACGAAAAGCTGTTGTTTCAAATCTTTCGCAGTTAATTCAAAAGACTTCCTGTACCAGCCATAGCCTGTATAAAAGTCTTTCGACATAAAATAAGGAATACTAAAGGAATGAGGTATTCCAACTGTTTCCCAACTACTATCATCATAGTCTGTCCGTTCGGCGCCTGTATAATCACCTTGCATATACTTCCAATTCCGGTTGAAATTGATACTCTGTCGGCATAGTTCGTCTGTCTGAACTTTAGCACACAGGGTACCACTTAATAAACACAACAAAAAAAGAAGAATTAATTTCTCTTGTTTCATATCCAATTCTTATTATAATATTCTATCCAAATCCGATTATAAATACAGATGTTATCTCATTCCTTTATCCAACCCATATATTGGCAGTCCTTATACACACGCTCCCTATCAAGAGGGTAAACCTTATCAATTAACAATACCCTCTCCAAATCATTCGCCACCCGAACCGACTTGTCACTATTCGGGACAGGTAAGTATTCCGAATGTTTATAGGAAACAGGACCTCCCAGAATCACTGCACCCAACCGTTCTCTCAACTGCTTACGGAATTTCCGTACATACAAATCGGACTCACTTTCAGAAAGATGGTTGAGATTCAAAGCTATCCCGATATTACTTTCTCCTATCTCGCGTATCATTTTTATCTGTTTATCTACTGTATCCGCAATCCTGAACCGTGTGTTAGTCAGCAGCAACCGAACTCCCCTTTTCTCACCATATTCCGACAAATGACGAAAGGTCTTTTTCATCCCATCATATACCTTTTGCGCAGGATACTTGTCACTCTCAACTGGACCATGCGTCGTAAATAATGCCACACCTATTTGTAATTCCCCCATTTTATCCAGTATCCTCTTATAATAATCCATGCTTTTCTCATAATATTCGGGAACGGCATCACATAAAGTCAAGCCCGGGAAATGGTTTATCTCTTCTATGAAACTGACCACCATAGATATACCACGCTCATCAAGTAACTTCTTCTCTTCACGAAGTGCGTCTAATGAATAATTTGCCAAGTATTCCGCGCTCACACAGACTCCGCCGAATGCGTCATAAAAGCAATCAATTTCATCTATATCTTTAAGAATCCCTTTGGAGTATCTGTCCAACGCCAGAATATGATTTCTATTATCGGGCAATACATGCTGTTGCGACGATTGCTGTCCACCGGATATATGCTGTGCGTCAGGTAACTTATTTTTCAGAAGTCCATAAACTGTTTCCCAATCCAAACTCGGTGTATCAAGCAATTCATAACCATCGCCAGCTAACTTGAACATACCTTGTCCCAAACTTTTCACTATTTGAAAATTTAAACCTGCCAATTCAGAGGGAATGGAAAAACCTATCGGCGTTGACGGTATAAACAGTACATCTTCTCCATAAAGAAGCGAGAGTTTATCTGCTATCTCCTTCAGCTCAATCAAGGTTTGCTTATACTGCGGCAGACTACTGTCGAACGTCCAGCGTCCTGAAGCAAATCCTTTCCGCAAATCCGCAGTTATCTGTAATTTCTGCAAGCAGAACCACTTATTCTGTTCCTTCAAAGCGCAGCTGTCTGCCTGTAGCAACTTTTCGCCCTCAACGGATATCCCGCTAAAATAATCGAAAAAGGTAGGCATATATCTGATTGTTTCTTTGGTGAACAAGATATCGTCAAATACCAACAGCCGGTGATTCACAGGTTTCGCCTGCTGTATCTTCTCTGCCAACTCTACCCTCTCTTCATCAACAGATACGTCAAACAAACGTATATCCCCTCCAAAAATATACGAATCATTATCTTTCCCACCCATATCGCCCCGTTTCCCATTCGGCCAATATCCCTGAGCCTGAAACAGTTTTTCTCCTGCCGGAAGTTCATCTATTGATTTTATCCTTCCAATCTTCGAACGTATTGCAAAAGGCAGGCTCTCCAGCGTATTGTTATAAATCGCCAGCCGATATTTACCTTTCTCCAAATAATTCACTATTACTCCAAGTCCCTCACCCACTTCAAACAATTGTACAGATTTAAATACTGCATCCACTATCGACCTGAAGTGATTCAGTAAACCATATGGCCTGCCTAAAAAAGTGTTGAAACCGCCTTGCATCCATGTAGGTGGCTTGTTGTATTCCAAAGGAGCAGCATTCAGGCCATAAGCTGTAAGCGAAAGTAAAATTTGCCCCTTCCCCGCAGGAATATCAACGACTACCGGCTCTCCGCCAACCATTGCCAGGACATGAGCCTCATCGGGCAAAGAAGCCCGATAAAGTTCAAAGTTCCCCCGTTCTACAAGTTCATTTTCTCCTATCCTGACAATTCCTCCAGCCGGAACGGTTCTACTTTTATCGATTTTCCATTCCGGCCAAATACGTGCGGCATTTTCTGCCGTAACTATAAAAGTACCGCCCTCGTGAACATACTCTTTCACTTTATCCGCTAACTCCATTCCACCACTGAAAAGGTTTCCGGCAGCCACCATGACAGGATACTGTCTCATCACTTCCACACGTGCGTCACTATGCAATATATCCGCATTCTCTCCGTAAGGAGTCTCACACATAGCTCCCGTTTCATCATGGAAAAAGCCACTCCGTTCATAGTTCGGAAAAAATAGACTTATCATCGCATCCGTCAGAAAATCACCTGCTTCATAATCCATTCCGTTCCAAACCTGAAACCGGCCTGCGATATGGTCTGCCGGCATCCAACCTGAATAGAAATCATTGAGTAAAGCGATTTGTGTAACCATACTGCCCGGCTGTCCATACTTCTCTACAAAATTCGCACAATCGGTATGCATTTTACCAATAGGAGTCAACTCTCCCTTGTTATTGGCAAAATGCCCTTCGCACCATCCTGACTCCATGCTGAGTATCGTTGCATTATACATATACTGTGTATAATAAGAACGTTTAAACAACGATAAACTTCCTCCTTTATTCACACGCTCGTATTTCTCGTCCCGGGAGTAATTCTTATACCCCCATGTATCAAAGACCGATACATCACCGAACCACAAGATACCGTATTGTTTTCCCGCTCCGCGCAAATGCATGTATTGTACCTGTCCGTTGGTAATCTTATTCTGTGTTTCCGCCCCTGCAAGAATCGTATATCCTTCTTTCAAAATGTAATGCCAGTACCACAGGACACTCAACGAACTGCACCAGTTTCCCAAATCGGCTGCGACACGGTCAAAATAAGGCTGGGAAGCAAGATACTGCCTTCTGCGATCCGGAATGTATGGTTCCATTATCTGTTTATAGGTAAAGTTAAACCGGCCATCCTGCTCTCCTATATCAAATCCGGTAAACCGACGTCCCAGGTACTTTCTGATTTGCTCCGTTTGCCACTCCGCCACGATATATTCGCCAAAACTCCCATAAAAAGGACTTCCCGGCCCATACCCGCCTATGTTGTGAAGATACATCCCATGCTTTCCTATATATTGCAGCTTCCCCGTAAACTCCCGATCCTTTAAGAATGAAGCGCCAGGCCGGTATACCAGCCCCGGAACATCAGCCAGTTCAGCTTCGTTTAACGGAACATTCCGCCCGGCTACGAATTGGGTCCGATGACCGAAATCACTCCAGGAAAGAGCCGGATAAGGACGCCGGGAATATTCAGGATATTCCATCGGCTCAACCGGATAAGGATAGAGTATCGGATGTATGCGTGAACATAATTCACGCATACAATTATTCTCCTTATCAGCCGGAAAGAGTTGTACCGATGCACCAATATCCGGTACATTGAATAGAAGGAAAACGGTCAATAAGAAATAATGATATAATATTCTCATGTCTGTATCATCAAAATAGAACTATTCTTTTGCGTATTCTATCGACAAATTGTCCACATAGAGAATATCGTCATCCTCTCTTGAATCTATCACCATCCTGAATTTATCTCCGGCTTTCAGCAGACCGGTCCGATAGTTATATTGCACCCATTCGCCTGTACCCTGAACTGTATCATCAATACCAAAATCTGAATAAAGTTTGAATGGGCCGGATGCCTTATAAATCATGAAACTTATGGTATAATAACCGTCATTCCACACTCCGCCCCAGTCGAACATCAACTCTATTTTTCCTTTTTTAATGCTTAATGATTTAGTTCCGTTGAAAGGCCTTTCATTGGTTACAAGCGGATTCCCTTCTGTATAATATCCGATACGGTCTTGAATAAATGTCCAAGGTTCAATCACACTTCCGATCTCGTAGGTTTCATAATCGTCGAGACACTGATAAGCCTTTTTGCCGGTCACGGAAATACCTTTCGACATACCATTGTGGTTGACCGAATATACAGTATATTCAGCACCCGTCACCGAAGCTGCATAATCCAGGAACTTCTTGTTTGTCACCTCTTTATAAAACGTGCCATTTTTATACACTTTATACGAAGTGGCAAAACGTCCTGCACTCCAGGATAATAAACAGCCTTCAATATTAGTATCGGATGCTTCTAACTTGGCAGGAACACGAGGTTCAATGCCATCAGGGATTCCCAAATAACCCGAATCCACCGCGTAAGTAGCCGAACGCCATCCTTGGTTGTCCACAGCATAAATGCGATATTCAGTCAATGTATCAGGAGCAGAGTCGTCTTCATAAGATTCAACCGTCAAACTATCTGCAATCACTTTTAATCCTCTGACCAATGTATAAAAAGAAGCATCTTCCACTTTCGTCCATTTTAGGAAAACTGAGGTATCACCGCGACTAGCAGTTAATTGTGCAGGAGCACTCAAACGCTGAAGGGCATAATCTTCCTTTTCACAGCTTATATATACAATTGTAATAACAGCCAAAACTATGATATGTATAATATGTTTCATTATTTACTTATTATTTACTGGTTTACTTCTTGTTTCAAATTAATATCCCTCATTATTGGGGAGCAGATTAGGATTGGCATCAGTAGCTTCCTGCGGCAAAGGCCATAGATAGTTGGCAGGTGCAACAAAGACTTTGTGCGAACCGAAATTATACAGTTCGTCGGAAGTGATCGAATTAATCACATCGGCAGCTATCCCCCAGCGACGAATGTCAAAGTATCTCAACCCTTCAAAAGCAAATTCCCATTTCCGTTCATCCTGGATGATTTTCATCATAGCCTTCGGGTCTGTTGTATGAGCCACATGTGCTATTCCGGCACGGTCTCTCACTGCGTCCAATATATCAAATACAGACTGGTCTATATCCCCGAGCATCGTTTTCGCTTCGGCATACATCAACAGCACATCGGTATAGCGCAGAATAATGAAATCGGACTCGTCTTCCTTCAACCATTCTGTCTTTTTATCTTCGTTCATATATCCTTTGTTGATATTTAACGGATAATCTATCGCACACTGTGCATCAATGCCGCACACATACTCAGAGGTGAAAGGCATACCGTTCACGACGGAATAACCACCAATATAAAACGTACTTTCGAATCGGGGACCACGGTTGGCCCACTTATTCTGAGAATCATATACCATAGATCCTTCAGCCACCGTCTTGCCGTCAGTCAATGGATAAGAATCAATAAACTCCGGCAAGATAGATACAGTTGCCCATGAACCATTCATGCTTCCTGTCGGCAGTCCGGGGATTTTGCTTCCAAAAGGAGTATTGAATGTACTTCCCTGTTTGGTTCCGTTAGCTACATACTTCAGGCTGAACAATATTTCTGGGTTATTTTCATTCGAGTTGGCGAATATGCTTTTATAATCGTCCAAGAACATGGAATTTTCTAAGGTTTTATCAAGTTCCATCAATTCCTTTGCAGCTTCCACCGTATTTTCATAATCCTTGTTATACAAATAAGCACGTACTCTCATCCCCATAGCTGCTTGTTTGGTGGCAAGTCCCCATTTGTTATTATAAGGAGTCATCTCCAGGCAGCTGACAGCTATTTTAAGATCTGGGATAATCAGCTGGTTCGTTATATCATCAACCGAGCTTCTCGGCAACTTTGATTCGGAAGGAAGATAAAGACGATCGATCATTGGAACCGGCCCCCAAAGACTTGTCAGACGGATGTAACATATAGCCCTCACAAAATGCGCCTGTCCTTTTACATAATTCACAAAGTCCTCAGGAAACTCCGATTGCTTGGCCTCTATCTGTTCAATGATCGTATTCGACCAGGAAATAGCCGCATACACCTTCTGATATAAAGATGCGACATTGTCGGTCACGGATTTCAATTCACCCCGTGATATATCAAACCAGGGCTGCGTCCAACTATTCTTATACATGCATACGTCTGCACAAACTTCCCAATACAGATTCCCAAAATACGCTCCGTCTTTGGCTTCGTCGTCCAACGGGCGAAGCATGGAGTACAAACCGGTCACAGCCTGGTCAAAATCATCTTTCGTCTTAAAGAAATTCTCATTAGCCACCGTATCTTTCGGCTCCAGTTCAATCCAATCATTACACCCACTCAACATAATAAACGAGAAAGCGGATAAAAGCAATACATATATTTTTTTCATACTGTTTCAGTTATTAGAAAGTTAAATCAATACCCATTTTCACTGTCATCGCTTGCGGAATACCACCTCGTTCACCTGCACCGTTGGAGCGTTCCGGATCCAGTCCCCGGTAATCCTTCTTCGTCCAGGTGAATAAATTGGAAGCGGAAACATATACTCTCATTTTCTCCATCTTCAGCGTACGGATGATGTTTAACGGCAGGTCATAGCTCAAAACCAGATTCTTCAGACGCAGATAAGTTCTATCCATCAGGAAATAGCTGTTGGCGTAGTCAACATTAGGACCGCTTTCAACCCACAAACGCGGGACTGTCTCACTCGGATGTTCCGGAGTCCAACGTTTCGTCCAATATTGGCCAAAATTGGAACCTTGGAATGTCGGAGTATAATATTCGCATGTTCCATAGGTATAAGCATCTGCAATCCCCTGAAAATCAGCACTGATATTTATACCTTTATACCCAAATGATAAATTTGCGCCAAATGTCCATGCCGGATATTCCGTTCCCAATATCTGACGGTCATTGGCATCAATCACTCCATCCGGTTTTCCTTCAGGGCCACTGATATCTTCAAATACCAAGTCACCCGGTCCTGCTCCTTTCACATGGGGAGAGTTATCCACTTCTTCCTGAGTCTGATAAATCTTGCCGGTCCATTTCAACATATAATAGGAATTCATCGGTTTATTGCGAGTCGTAATTTTATTACCACTAATATGACGGTCGGTCTCTCCGGTCATTCCGGGGTCTATGGCATTGACCTTATTTTGAATATGTGACATATTACCACCAATGGAGAAATGGAAGTCTTTCAACCTCTTCTGATAAGTAGCCGATAATTCAAAACCGCTGTTTTGCACTTCTGCCAGATTGGTTAACACCGATTTGAATCCTGTCTCGTACGGCAATGGCGTATTGAATAAAATGTCTTTTGTCTTACGCATAAAGTAATCACCTTCCAATACCAGTTCCGAATTGAACAGATGAAGATTAAAACCTATATTCGTCACATTGGTAGTCTCCCAGTGAATATCCGGATTTCCATAGGAAGTAGGAACAACACCCGTTGCCACCTCATTCCCCCACACATAATTACCGTCATAGCCGATCTTGGCAATATAAGGGAAATTATCGCTACTATACTGGTTGCCAAGCTGTCCCCAGGAAGCACGCAGTTTCAGAAAGTTAACCGTAGGAATCTTTTTCATGAAATTCTCCTGTGTCAACACCCATCCCACAGAGAAAGAAGGGAATATACCATATTTGAAATTGGAACCAAACCTGGAAGAACCGTCACGACGCAGATTGAATTCGAAAAGATATTTGTCGGCAAAATCATAGTTCACACGTCCGAATTGGGAAAGAATGGCATATTGGGTCATACTACTGCTATTTTGCACCGTTGAAGGATCTCCCGAATCAAGAATATGCACATAATTGGAGATATACTTGCCCCTAGAGGTATCAAAATAGTCGTAATTAGTCGTTTCATAACTGGCAGCAACCATAGCCCTCATATGATGTTTGCCGATTGACTTGGAATATTCCATCTGAACATACGGGTTAATCCGGTAATCCCTGGCTGACGACATCTTCAAACTTCCGTTTCCATAATAACCGTCACTAATCACATCATCCATATCTGCACCTTCCGCGAGCAGTTCCTCATACCGCCAGTTTTTAACCTCCGGGCAGCCCTTCCACTCACTATAATCTCTTAATTGCACATTTGCATTGAGGTATGCATACACTTTCAGTTCAGGAAGAATGTCCCAACTCAAGAAAGCATTACCGTAAATGTTATTGTTTTTCTGATGAATCTCATTGTAAAGCATCTTAGTCAACGGATTCTCTCCTTGCACCTGCCCTGTATAGGACAAAGTCGTATTATCGGGCATCGCAATCGTACCGTCTGAGTTATAGGCCGGATTCAAAGGATTGGCACGCATCAGATCAAGCGCAAAGACCTCATCCACACTTCCGTTCGGAGTGCGCTGATCGCCGTAAGTATAACCGATAGATGCTCCGATCTTTAATTTGGGAAGTACATAAGTATCCAAGTTCAGACGGGCAGTAAGCCGTTTATAGTTACCACTGGATGCTATGGAGCCCTGGTCCATATAGCCTAAAGAAAAGTAATATTTGGTCTTATTATTTCCGCCGCTTGCACTCATATTGTATTCCTGGGTAGTAGCCGTTCGGAAAATCTGATCAAACCAATCAGTAGAACACGCACCCCTGAATTTGGGTGTACGGTATCTTTCAATTACTTCATCCGGAAAGGCCGCTTCCAATCCGGAATTGATTCGTGCCTCATTCATAAGGAGCATAAATGTTTCCGGGTCCGTCACCATGTCCGGCTTACTCTGGTTGGTCATTTGAGACCAAGAAAGACCTGCACTTACATTAAAAGTTGACTTCCCTTCTCCTTTTCCTTTCTTAGTGCTGACCAGTACAACACCATTCGCGGCCTGCGAACCGTAAATAGAAGCCGACGCAGCATCTTTCAAGACAGAGATACTTTCAATATCCTCAGGATTTACTACATCCATATTCGGAGAAATAACCCCGTCAATCAAGATAAGAGGAGAAGTATTATTCAACGTACCAAGTCCGCGAATGGTGATCTGCGCACCGTCAGCACCTGCCATACCGGACGATTGTGCAATATGTACACCTGCTATCTTACCTGCCAGACTCTGCGAAGCACTGGTAATAGGTCGACTCTCTAGTTGTTTCACATCAAGACTCGCCACTGCTCCAGTCAGATTCACCTTTTTCTGTGCGCCATATCCCACTACAACGACTTCATCAAGAAGCTGCGAATTCTCTTTCAATATGACTTTTACATACTTCCGCCCTTTAATAGCAACTTCTTGCTCTTCAAAGCCAATATAAGATACAATTAGGATATCTCCTGATACATTTTCCAAAGAAAAGTTTCCATCCACATCAGTAATAGTTCCTTGATTGCTTCCTTTTAACTTTACATTGGCTCCAATCACCGCTTCTCCGTTTGTATCGACGATTCGTCCCTTGACTATGTCGTTCTGCATAACCTGCAACTCCTCGTCTACTCCTAGCATTGCATAGGAAGGCTGCGTGTTTCCTATTAATAAAACAAATGTCGCTGTCAGGAATAAAGTCTTCCTTAACGAAATAAAGAAAAAATGTTTTTCCATAAAACTGATTTTAAAATTAACTATTCAAGGCATTGCACCCTCGTTTTGTCGCAAAACTAAACAGGATGCATTGCCTGAAAGGGGAGAAATTCGGCTTTTTTAGGGTGAAATTCGGCTATTGGGCGATTCGGAAGAATCCGTCGTGAATAAGTGAATCAAATAATCAGATCCGGCTATAAACTAAGCACATATTGTTTGGGAGTCATATTCATCTTACGTTTGAAAAGATCACGGAAATGTTTCACATCATTGAATCCGCATTTAGCGCATACCGTACCAATATTCGTCTCGCCTTCCTTAAAATATTGAACGGCTTTGAACAGCCGGTATTCATTTATAAATTCAACAACAGTCATTCCGGTCATCCCTTTTATTTTACGGTACAAGGTGGAATGACTCATCCCCATGTGTTCCGCAAAAGCCATTATCTCAAAACTGGAATTATTCAGGTTATTATCAATAACTTCCCGGCACTTCAACAGGAACATCTGCTCTTCTTTCGAGTATTTCTTTTCCGTTTTCGCCAATGAGTTCACCACCTCTGCCGATTCTACACGCGCCAACAGTTGATCAATACGTTTACGAAGATATTTTAATGAAATCGGTTTGGTCAGATAAGCATCCGCACCGCAATCAAAAGCCACCATTTGGTCTTCCTCTGAAGTTTTGGCAGTCAACATAATGACAGGAATATGAGCCAGTTTCTTATCTCCTTTCATCAATTGCAGGAAATCCGTCCCACTCATTTTAGGCATCATCACATCGCAGATTATGATATCGGGCAATGCGGTCTGCACCAAAGAAAGTCCATCCATGCCATTACTTGCCTTCAATATCTTAAAATCACCGTTTAAAAAGCGCTCCAGCATATCGAGTATCTCACTCTCGTCATCTATTATCAATAAGGTGTGAGGTGCTGCCGGCGAAGAAGCCGATTCTACTGCTAAAGACACGTACGCATTGTCTTTCTCAGATTTCGGCACAATGATGATTTCTTCTTCCGAAGAAACAAGTTCATCCCCTCTTTCTTTTTTGGGAAGTTCAACTATAAATTTAGCACCTTTATTCAATTCACTTTCCACGTGTATCGTCCCATCATGTAGTTCGACCAGATGTTTCACAAAGGAAAGTCCGATACCATCCCCCGTTGAAAAGATTTCGGTATTTTCTACCTGAAAAAAACGTTCGAATATAGCATCCTGAAATTCTTTTTTAATGCCGATACCATTGTCTTCAACCACTAACGTTATTTTTTCGTCCGTTTCATCGATAGATAATACGATTTTCCCTCCTTCCGGAGTATATTTAAAAGCATTGGAAATGAGATTGGACAAAAGAATCTCCATCTTTTCGGGATCAAATTCGACACGAATGACCGTCCGTGACGGCAAGAAATGAAAAATAATATTCTTCTGCTGGCACAGAGCTTCATAATCCACGGTCAAGTCTTTACAGAAAGCAACCAGGTTCAGTGATTGCGGCTCAAGTTTCAACTTTCCGGACTCCAGTTTACGGAAGTCAATAATCCGGCTAATCAGCTTATTCAGTTTCATAGCATTCCTGTACATACCCACCAAGAAAGACTTAGGAACCGAAACCGGCCCTCTACCCTCCTTGCTCGTCAGAAGCTCTTCCAAAGGAGAGGTTATCAAAAAAATAGGCGTACGCAGTTCATGCGTAATATTCGTATAAAAGCTTAGCTTTGCTTCGTTAATATTCTTAGCCGCTTTCTTCTCTATCTCATTCAAATGTACCAAATGTTTTATATTCAATTCATGACGGTATAGCCAGAATATAAAAATGATAAGTCCCAGGATTAGCAGGCCCCAAAGCGACAATGCCCAAGTGGTTTTCCACCAAGGGGGTGTGATAATAATCTTCAGGCGGGATGCCTTATCGGTCCATTGCCCTTCATTGTCGGAAGCCTTGACATAAAAATAATATTCTCCGGGGGGAATATTAGTATAGGATATCTGTCGGGCATGGGAGATTTCAGACCAGCCGTTTTCAAAATTCTCCATATAACAAGAGAATTGTACCTTGTCAGGAGAAATCAACTCCGGCGTTGAGAAATGAATCGTAAAGAAGTTCTGATCATATGACAAGTGTATATCCTCCGGTTGTATGCCATAGAGACTCACAACTTTATTCTCATGATTCAACAGTTCAAGATTGGTAAAATACACATGATTGACCTGTTCACCGTCATATTTAATATCTTCCGGTTTGAAACTGAACAATCCTCCCGTACTTCCAAAATACATTGCATCACCCTCTTGAAAACACGCGTTATAATTGAATTGGGTAGAAGTCAAGTTATCTTCCTTACCAAAACGAATAAACTTTCCATTGACAGGATTATAGCGGAACAAGCCATTATATGTACTCACCCATAAATAACCGGACTTGTCTTCCAACATCCCCACTACATTTGTATCCGTCAGGCCACTTTCAACTCCATACGGAGTGACTTCCCCGGAACTTTGGTCTAATTTATATAAACCGGCATATTCTATCGAGAACCATACTTGATTCCGGGAATCAATGAACATATACCGTACCATATTACCGGGGATGGGAGTTTTTTCTGATTCTTTAAAGTAATGTTCAAGAGGTTCTGTCGTCTTCCGGTCAAATTTATAAAGCCCATATCCCATCGTACAAACCCAAATGACATCGTTTTCAAATATAATATTCAAAGCATTCAGGTTACTCAGATTGTCGATTACCGTGAATGTCTCGCTCTTTTTATTGAAACAATAAACGTCTTCGGCTATAATCCAAATATTACCCTCACCATCGTCCTTTATCTGCCATATTCTATTTGCACTCTCTTTATCTTTAACCGGTGGCAAGACATAATTCTTAAAAGTGTGACCGGATAGTGAATAGCGACTGAGTCCCTTGCCATATATTCCCAACCAGGCGAAATCATCATCCACTGATAACGACAAAAGATTGTCTCCCGAAATGCCGCTATTATGCGTTGTATATTTCAGTAGCTTGTCATTTTTTACATCATAAATATTCAGTCCTCCGCCGTCCAGTCCCACATACAACCGTTCCTTTTGAGAAACGACAGCGGTTACCATATCATACGAGAGTTTTTTATTTTGTATGCAGAAAGACTGAAACCAGTCGTAATGTTCCGAACTTGCATTCAGCCCTCCCCGGTATGTACCAATCCAAAGATTCTGTCTCCGATCTACAAACAATGAATAAATGGCATCACTACTCATATCACTTTCCCCCGAAGAAATATCGGAACATCCTGATTCATTAAAAACCATCAGCCCGTTTCCATCTGTTCCAAATAATGTTTCATCTTTATAATCGACAATTGTCTTTACGCTTGACGGTATCCTGACTTCCAACTTTTCAAGGCTATTCTCTTTGTTCATCCTAAAAGCGAGACTTGGATAGCCTATACCAAAACCAAGAAAAATCATATCTTTATTTGTACTGTAATACAGACAGTCGCTCAGTATCTTTGAGTCAAACGGGAAATGAGCCCGAATCCTCATTTCATCGGGATCAATGACATACAAACCATCGGTGGCATGTCCGATCAATAAACCCTCTTTATAGCCTGAAATAGACAGCCATTCTATATTCTTTTTATAGTCACACGGTTCAAAGACACATCCTTCTTTACGCCCCAATAGTTGATGCGAAAAGGTCAATATAAAGACACTCTCTTGATTCACTACGATATTTTTGATGCTTTCCGTTATCTTTTGTCTTTCACCTGTCGGAAGAATCCATTCGCACAAACGAAAATTATTCTCTTTATAAGAATAAAGATTCAATCCCCGTTCGGTTCCTACCCAAAGCTCATCTCTCACCGAAGCCACGACTTCCACATGATTATTTATGATAGACAAACTGTCCTGAAGATCATGTCTGAAGATCGTAAAATCAACTCCGTCAAATTTGCACAGTCCGTCAAACGTTCCCAGCCAAATAAATCCCAGATGATCTTGGGTAATAGATTTTACTGTATTATTCGATAACCCATCCGACATATCCCAAACTTTAAAATGCTCATAGCTGGCAAAGACTGGGAAAGGAAGAATGATAAACAGTATAAAAATTATTATTTTCAGGTTCTTCATAATATAGCTATATCTTATAATACCACATTACTATCTTATTAAAATATAAAAAATTGTTCTTTGAAATATTGAAGTTTCTTAGTAGACAGAACATTAATGAAAAATCTCATAGATTAACATAACAAATATAGGAAATTCTTTGTAATCCGACTATAAATAGCGCATAAATTAAAAGGGAGAGCAACCTATATAAGGAAATATTTATATTTGCATATGATACATGCCTGTATCATCCTTGCTTCATGCAAACAAAACACAACCTTTTGGTTTCTGTTGTAAAAGTGGAATTCATTTTTAATACATCAAAACCGTATCCATACATGATGAATGGAGCGAATATGTATGAACTGGTATTTGCTCCAAAAGTAGAACGCATAATTTGCCCTACCCGATAATTTTTCCTTAGAAATACCCAATTCACAGCTCCCTCAATCAAAACAGATAAGATAAAAGCAATGATATATAGTGCGAAAGGAAAGATTTCGCTGGCAGTCCCCAATTATATCTCATGGGCACTTACCCAAAGAAACCATACAACAATAATCCATCCTCCCGTAAACATCAAAGTTGTAAGGATGTCTAAAATGCCACTTATCAATTTATTGACCAGTATTATCCGACAAACTCTTAAATCTATGGACCTATCTATGGGATAGGTATATGAATGCAAACCGACATTCCAAAATAATAATGAAAGCCATAAATAACCAGTCTATCGGCATGAAGCTAAAACCCCGAATGTAACATTCAGCAAAAGTCTTGCCATAGATACTGATAGATTGGTTCACAATCTGATCATTTAAATACCATTTTTCTCACTGCTATTACACCTTTTACTCCAATAAGAAAACAACATGGACTTCTGTCATTACTTTATTGTCTCCATTGGAACAGTCGAAGCATCTGCTGCAGCGCAGGCTTTCTCCACACGTTTGAAACGAATATTCAGTGTGGCTTCGGAAAATCCCGATTACGATTTTCCGTAATGGCTATAACCTTACCGATTTTCCGTTCACATAATGCCGCATACTGCTCAACCTTTTCATACGCTTTATTGTATGCCAATTCACGACTTTTCCTGAATAGCTCCGTCTTCTGGTCTGTGTCAAAACGGATGTCATTGATTTCAACCTTGTCAATAACAGCAATCTCGTCCAACAATGCAGAAAATCTTCCGGCATCTTTCACCAGTTTTTTTACGGTAAGCTCAACGTTCTGTTCCGCTTTCTGTCCAAGACAGACACGGCGGCCATTCCTGTATTCATACTCCACCCGATAGCTGAGCAAAGTCGTCTTCAAATCCTTAGTTTCGATATTCTCGTTCTGAAGCACTTTCAAAATCGCCTGCATCGTCTGTTCCACAACCATCTTAGCCTCCTGAGTAGTAGGTGCTGTATGAGCGAAACTGATGTTTATTCGCGCCATGTCGGGCTGTGCCCGCATACTCCCAATGCCGGACACAGCTACGATATTCTGTTTTTCTTCGACCTTGAACTTACAGGATGCTAATGACAGCAACACCAATAACATTACGTTTATGTACTTCCAAGAAATTTTCATCTCCTATATGTTTCAAGCTGATTTATTATATAGATAAGTGAAAAGCATGCAATCATGGTGATGGTGTGCTAAAAGGGACAAACGATCGTTTATTCTTTTTTCAAAATATAATCTTCCGCAAGTTCCCCTGTCATTTCTTTTTTATCCATGTCCAGTTTACGCAAACAGTTTTCCCCCACATGGTAATAGGACAGTTCACCACCTTTTTCTTGGAGTGTCAGCAAGTCTTCTTTTACCGTGTATGTTCCCTCTCCATCCGATGAACTGTTTCTGTCAATGTATACGGAATGGAGTGTAAAGGTCTTGTCTGGATTCAACGTCAGAATCGTTTCAATGCCAGGACAATCAGCTGCCGGTAGAACCCCTTTGTAAGTTCCCTCGTAGTCCAATGAAATTTCCGCATTGTGCATGTCGGGGACTTCGATAGCAACAGTGTCTGTTTCGCTACTCTTGTTTGTTTTCACACCATTGTTGCAAGCGGTCAAAAGAGCACATGAACATACTAAAATAAATACTTTCTTCATAATTGTTGTTTTTGTTGATCAGTGATAATATAAATGTTGAATGAATCATACATAAGTATAAATTACTCTGCATTGAGATAAGTTAAAAAAAGCGTTTTACTTTTCCCTATTTCCTCACAGCTGTTTTGTCCGTTTTCTTTTAGAGTCAGATTGACAGCATCTATACTGAAGGAAGCAATCGTCGTATCGTTTATGGAATTAACATATTTCAATTGTGATAGGTTGTCAATCAATGCAAAAGTACTAACCGCATTCTTGAAAAGTTTCCCTTTTGCGACTGGCTTTTCTGCCTGCATTTTTACCAAGAGACAGGAGGTACCACCTGGCTCAATTACATCAATCGCAATGGAAGCATATTTTAATCCTTCAGGATAATCCTGCCTGTTTACAACACCTATCACCTTCGTATTATCTCCGACATACCGCGTCTTGTATTCATAGATTGATCCATGACCCGTTTTTTTTCTGGAATGGCTGCAATCGCAAAACAAACTTCCGACAAGAAGAACTGACAAGACTATTCTTGTGAATACCAGCAGTTTTATTCCTGTTGTTTCCATCAGTATATGTGTTAAAATATAATAGGTGTTTAACAAATTTCAATTGTTCCACACTGTCGAATTTGTCTGAAATAAACAAAATGACGGTATTTTTGGGCAAAATAAAAAACATCTTGCAAAAATGGGTAGATTACGCATGTTTTTTTTGTAAAATTAACAAATAAATAGTATTGTTTGTTGCCATTAGTTTTTAGCCTTCTTTTATGATGTGCTCCGTTTCTTTTTCACCCTTTCGTTTCCTGCCTTTTCCCCATTCCTACATAAGATGCTTCATAGCCTGTAATTTTATACCGATTGCAACGAGTTTACACATCTTTTAAAATATCAGTATTATGGAACCGAAAAACAAGGATTATGTTTTGGGCTTGGAAGACCGGACAGAAGTGAAGGGGCAAGAGGAGTAGGAAAAAGTCTCCGTCGTCTCAGGCATTAACGAATAAAGCAACCTCAAAACAATCGAAACTGCTACTAGCCAAGCAGCATTCCTAAAATTCAACAGCAAAGACGGACTGCTAAAGATTTTAATGAGCAATTTCTTCAAACAATTCAACTCCCCGCCCTGTTTCGGACTATACAAAGTCTTAGCAAGCAATGTGGAGCAAGGCGTAGAAAATCCCCGCACAATGCTCCAAAGCCGTAAACTGCCCAACACACAGCAGCCGGTGAATATGGATATACGCTTTGAGGTTTTTCTACCCATACAGGAGAATACTACTGTTATCGCCCCGAAACGGTAGACAGGAAAGTGCTCGACAGTTTTAGCTCCTCCCGTGAACGGCTGAAGTTGAGCGGAGAGCAGGAAAAGATGCTCATGTCAAAAGACCAACCTTATTACTATTGCCGTCTCCATGGGTGGCACGACCATCTATACCGAAGCGCGTCTTACTTTCTGCATAGGCAAAACGGAGATATCGGTTTGACCATCCATCCGCTCCGAAAAAAACGCAACTTAACTTCCTCCATATGAGACCCAGGTTTTCGCCCGAAGAAAAAGAGCAACTCTTCATTACGGATAATCTCGGCAGGAGCATCAAAGTGACGCTTAAACATGGCGAGCCCTTCTGTGTCTATGTTTCCATCGACCCGCCGACGAATGAGATCATCACTCTGCATACCGGCCAGGTGACGATTCCCTAGGAAATCAAGGACGTGCCCTTTTCCGATAAACAGTATAAAGACCTTGTGGAAGGTAAAGCCATGAAGGTAGAAGGCATGACCACCAAGAGCAGCAAATCTTTTTATATCACTCTGCAAGTTAATGCCGAAAAGAAAGGCATCGAGTTTATCTTCGGTAATAACAAGAGCTTGAAAGTACGGCCCAATGATGGCGAAAAGAGTAAAGTCAAACCTTTGTCTTGATTGAAATCAGAGTGGAATACGGAACGTTTCCACCATCTGCGGCGGCAGAAACATTTTTAGTTATCTTTGCCGTAGGCATAAAAAGCAAGCAGGTTATTTTTGAGGCCTTCAATCCCACAAAAAGTATGGCTCCGTGTCCTGAGAATCGAAGATCAGCCGTCAGAGGCCGTATAAAAGAATCCTCCCTGACAGAACATGGCTTATGCCTTTTATCCACTAACAACAGTAACAATATTACCATGGCAAAGAAAGTAGAAAAAGTCAAGTCCGCCAAAAGTGCGGAACTTCGGATAGTCAATCCCGATGTGTCGGGAATAGATATAGCTGACGGTATCATGCAGGTCTGCGTTCTTGCTGACCACTCCAAGGACAACAATCGTGCGTTCGGAGCATATACACCCGACCTACATGCCATCTCGGCATGGCTCAGGAAATGCGGCATAAAGACAATTGCAATAGAATCCACCTGGGGTTACTGGATACCGCTGTCCTGCCGTCTTCAGGAGGACGGGCTGGATATTGTATTGACCAACGCAAGGGACGTGAAGAACATAACGGAGAGGAAAACCGACAAGTCGGATGCTGAATGGCTGATGTTGCTGCACCAGTACGGATTGCTCAAGGCAAGTTTCCAACTGCACAACGACACCAAACGGATGAGGACACTCACCCCTCATCGTGATACCCTCTCCCTTAAAGCCTCAAGTATAGTCTTGCCCATGTAGAAAACTATGCAGCAGATAAACATAAAACTTACGCTTGTCTTGTTCGACATTACGGGAAAATCCGACATACGTATCATTGAAGCCATTCTCGCAGGTGAACGTGCCCCAAAGAAACTTCCCGGTCCGGCTAACATCCAGTGCAAAACCCCGAAAGAGAAAATAGCCAAGGCACTTGTAGGTAACTGGGAAGAAGGCCTTATAGTTCTGCTGTTGGTGCAACGTCGCACCGAACATTAAGAATCAGTAAGGAAAAAGAATATCAAGCTACGTGCTCCATCGTCAAAACAATGCCAGGTTGATTTTTCGAAGTATCGCTTCCTCGCTCGCCAACGCAAAGAACCAACTGTGAAATTTCTACCGCAGGATACGTTCACGGACCGGAGGTAAAACCGCAGTCCACGTACCATGGGCAAAAATGTACCTTTGCCACCACGTCCCGCACGGTTAGTAACAACAGTATATAATTCTCCACAGCTCAAAGAAGTCTCGTCAACACAAAGGTTAGGACTATATTCTGTTTGAACAGGACATATTCTGAGGCATGATCTAACTGTTCCCACTGTCTGTATGCGCTCATAAACTCCTTATACTGTGAAGTTAACAGTTTTCCGTTTATCCCATATGCATCTGCTATGAAGCTTATGCTAGCCGCGGTAGTTTCAATCTTCTTCTTTTAAAAAAGCAACGAACTCCAGAATAAGTTTCGTCCTTTCGCCCATAAGATCATCGTAAGCATAAGAAAACGTTTCCCCTGTAGCTTTGTCATACCAGCGACGACGTCTTACGTGGAGATAAACAGGTTTGCCACGCAGAGGAAAGTCCTGAATCACTTTCTCATCTGTAAAACCATGTAAAATCACAATTCCACTCTTGTAATCAGAACGTTTCATGTAGTTTTTTCATCAAGCCAAACTTCGATTTTGACGGAGTCCTCATGCCAACCGAAGATCTCGAAATACACCATTAGAACCTCGGAGAAGATGACTCGTAGTAATTTATGTAGGTTGCGATTGGAAAACATTAGACAAATTATTTTAATTTGAACGCAAAGATAGTTCACTTTAGCTTATTAACATAACATACAGGGTTTTCGGACTGACCCAGAATATCCCGTTGGTGAGGACAGGCTTTTTTACCAAGCTACTGATTGTCAAATTGTGTCAATACAAAATTCTTATGACGATACCTCAGAGCGACTTTAATACACCTACCATATTAACTTTTAAAAAAAAGAAGACGGCAGCTTTGATTATTCGAAACCGCCGTTAGGCCGCTGTATCTTGTTTAGGAGCAAAAAAATGCCGCCACAACAACGGTTTTTATCCATCGTTTATGGCAACCATATGTGGCAAAGCTTTAAATATTCTAATTCTTTCTAAGGTAGTCAATATCCCTTGTTTAGGTTTTCTAAAATTTCATAATACCTCCTTGTCGCAAGTTCACTTGGAAAACCCTTTTTACAGAAAGAAAGGTTTGCCAACTTTGGCACAACACGCTCTACCACAATTTTTCCATCAACCGTTTTAGATTTGAGAGTTTCAAAGGCTTCAAGGAAACGACGGTCATTTTTGGCATAGTCATAAAAAGACAAGACATATACATATTCAAACAAATTGTAGTTTCTGAATGGATATTCGACCTGCATAAATAGCGTACCAATTCCATAGTGGCATGGGCCGATTGGCTTACGAATAATCCAATGCCCCAGCAAAAATTCAACAGCTCTATCCAGTGCAGGCTCATTGTTGAGATATTGACTAAGACGAAATGCGTCAAGTGCTTTGAGCGTCGGTTGCGGATTTGAGTACCCGGTTTCTTCCCCATGTCCGAAAGAAAATTTATTGCACCGCCAACCGCCATCTTGATACTGAGTATCTAAGAAATGCTGAAAAGTTTTTTGAAGTCTTTCGTCCTCGGCATATCCCATGTGGCATAGCACGTTGGCGGCAATCGCCGTTTGGCAAGGATAGATACCTCCTGTCGGGTATATTCTAAATCTCCCATCCTCCTGCCATGCACTGAAAATCAAATCCGCAGCCGCTTTCAAAATAGGTCCTTGTGGTGACATTCCAAGCTCCAAAAGATAAAGCACACTATCAAAAGTGGAAAAGGGAGAGCCTTTAAGCAGTTTATTGTCTGGCGTTGCCCAAAGGTCTGCACCGTTATCATGCCGGTGAGATAGTATCGCTGCAACATCTGATAGATACCGTTTTTCTATTGCCATTTCCAACTCCTATTTATAAAGTAATTTCATTGCTATATTATTGTTGTAGGTCATAAATAAGGCAACAGACGGCAACCGTCTTGCCGATGACGTTTTTGAAGCATTTTTGTAATCTTGAACTGCTCATATTGGCTTCACTCGCTAACTCAGGAATGCTCAGTACATTTTCGTTGAGTGTAAAATTCTTCAATCGTCCATTTTTCTTATCGGATGCCGGATTACAGTTCTCAGTTTTTCGGGAGCTACTTTTCGAGCGTCACTGAGATAAATTTCATGATGCATACGTTTATCTGCGATGTCGAGGACGTAACCTCGGCTCTCCATATATTCGTGCATGCGTGCAATAGTAGCCGGTTCATCATCATAAGACCCAATGTGCATGCATTGAACGCATATCCCTTCATCATAGGTCAGGAACTCCACCTTGGAGAAATCGGATTTCTTTTTCTTCTTTGCCTCCTTGATTGCCCACTCCAAATCTGCTTTTGTCACAAAATCCGGAAGGCGGATTGCTGAAATCCACTTGAAGTTTCCTTTACGCGCATAGTCGATACCTGTTGCGCCATCCTGCCACCAGAAGCCTTCAAGCGGGGGCACGACATAATCAAAATATCCTTCGATCCGATAATCGCTTTTTTGGCTCATTTTCACCGTAAAAGCAATTCCATACAAAAGCCCGATCGACTGTTTGTATTCTCCTTCCCGCGCATTCGGATCACCTTGCCCGCGGACCGTCATGTAGTTCATGCTTGGAACGGTAACAATGCCTGGTTCTCGGGAGGGCATATAAAACTCTTTGTATTCTTTCTTATAGTCAAAAGCCATTGTTTATACCTCCATTTTATCTATTTGTTGCTTGTTTTAATATGCATCTTTATCTTCTTCATGGCCCAATCATAATGGCTTGCCGTTGTCGAAACACAGTAGGAACCGAGCGTGGAAGTACCCGTCCAGTCGAACGAGCCATTGGCAAAGAGTTCATCATTGGAGAATTGCTCCAGCAGCGCCATTACCTCTTTGTGACTCTCTTTCAACTTCGCCTTTGCTTCTGTCAATGGCGTGCTTTGATGCTTCCTCCAAAACTCTGCGTTCATTGCCGGATAGGTTTTCCAGTTGTACGGTTTGGGCAGAAAGGTCTTGTACTCGCCGTTAAGATTGGTCTTTATCCAACTCTGTAGCAGTTGATGCCACTCGTACAGATGTACAAGCACATCACGCAGGTTCCTGTCCCTGCTCCAATGTGTTTCTTTACCGGCCGTTGCCATTTCTTCAGCAAAGGCTGCTTTCTGCTGTTCTTCGCTCATACTGTCGATGAGTTTCCACATCTTGTCGAATTGTCCGTTGGCGGATGCTGTCAAATCCGCTTTTGTCGTTGCTCGTGCCATAGTCGTTATCACTCATGTTTTATATAGTTCTTTGGTAAAACTCCAGCCAATGCCCGTCGGGGTCTTCAAAAGTCAGCAACTTGCCGTATGGCTCTTCTCTGATGTTCCCGATGATCTTCACATTTTTGCTTCTCAACTCATCCCGAACAAGTTCGATGTCCTCCACCTCAAACATAATCCTTGTTTTACTCGCAAAGACTTCGCCTTTGCTCTCCGGTCTTTTCAGGATGGCAAACGATGTCTCACCCAAAGCGAACCCTATCCAGTCACCATCAATGGCTTTTATCTCAAATCTGGTATTGCGATAGAATTTTTTCGAGCGTTGTAAATCGCTGACATAAATCCAGCAGGCATATATCCTTTTAATCTTCATCCTTATCATGTTCTTTTTCCGCACTCCGTGCAAACATTTTCGTGCTTTTATTGATCTATTAATTCTTGTATCTCGTTAAGATGCAACTCAATATGCCCCAAATATCCATCAATCATTTGGCGAAGAGTCACGGTTACGCCCTCAAAATTCTGCCATGAGTTTTCAAGTTTAGTATGGTCAACCGATTTTATCACTTGAATCATATGCAGATTATAATACTTCCACAACTGAATGCTAATATTCCAATCAGCATTTTGATAATCTTGTAAAGCAATCCACAAGTCATTATCCTGTTGATAATCGGGAAAATCAAGTTTATCATTGTACTGTAATCGAACCATACGTTGATGATTATTTGCGGCAGAATCGATCAAATGACCCATAATCTGTTTTATAGTCCTGCTTTGTTTATTTCTCTTGTTGGTAATTGTATCAACTGGTAAATCAATCAATTTTTGCGCCCAAATATCAATATACCGTAGAATCCCATTTGTAACATTTGAAAAATCCATTTTTAGCACTCATTTTAATATTCATGAAATGTCTTCTAATAAATCTTCACTCCATTTTTCTCTGGGTAATTCACAACATATCTCAATCAAATTGTTTTCAGGATCTCTGAAATGAGCAACCCTGGAACCCCCATCCTGCAATATACTTTGGTTTATCAACGAAATCTACTCCATTATCAGTCAATATTTATAGGTCTTGTCCACATTATTAACCTTTAAAACAATTACGGTTTTTTCTCTATTATTTGATGGCAATGTTTTGTCTAAGTTGCCAATCTCTTTTGCCATTAAATCAGATTTAAAAATTGAAAAAACCATGTCATGGGATTCTATTCCAATATCAAAACTGGCATAATCTCCTCCGATTTTTCCCCAGGTCACCTTTAATCCAAGCTTCTCGGAATAAAATCTAAAACATTTGTCAAAATCTGACACTAAAAGTCTAATGTTGTTTAACTTCATATTTTTATCAATTCCTCCTTCTGTTCTCCTTGTCGAAGCTGGAGATGTTAACTTTCGGCAAAGGATTTTTTCTTGATAACGCAAAGATAATGAATTTATTGCAAAAAGATCCAAAAACTTTCGGACAAAAGCTAGGTGCTTTTAATAGCTTCCTTACGAGTTTTTTCCGTATATCGTATTTGGCACTCAAATGCGACTGAACTTGAAGGAACTCCCACGACAGTAATAACGGGGGACTGCGAGCCACTACCAGAGCAGGTGGGAAAGGCTGCCTGAAAACCGTTCCTCTTATCGTGCGACAGTCTAATTTTTGCAGGAGGTACTTACGGTGGAGAATGGGTGCGCGATGTATCCATCAACTCTTGGAATGCGGCGGCGTTGCCTACCCCTAAGGAGGCGGCTTACTCTTTGTGAAGTGTTACTACCGAGAATCACACGATGATTGGCCACCAGTAGGAACCACATCATTTGGGCACTGGCTGTGCTTATGATTACCATATTATAAACAATGACCGGCAGTTCCTCCGTCAGGCATATATTGCCGGCAAGAATACCATGGCTGCATGCGAACAAAATACTTTCGACAGCAACTATGGGTTGTTTACAGGTCCTTCGGTCTTCAATGATGGCATTGCAAGTTATGAGAAGCCTATTTATAATCCACAAATAAAGGACAGTTATGTTTTGGCACATCCTGAATCGAAAAATATATTATGTGTTTGAGCACTAATTGTTTGTATTTTCAAACTTATAAGACGCTGGCCCTAATGGCGAAAGCCTGTGGTGACAAATGTTCTGTGAATGGCTATGAACATAAGGCAAAGGCACTGAAAACAAATATTCGCAGAAATCTCTATGATCCGCAGGCTAATAAACT
>ERZ808024.271-NODE-271-length-30268-cov-6.073764_pt1 | contig 30268 bp, 36 predicted proteins | sample MGYA00380181_ERZ808024 | MGnify/ENA primary metagenome ERZ808024 (study PRJEB31490, sample SAMN06133413) | mouse gut metagenome | isolation source: Z2_1 | host: mice | place: China: Chengdu | collected 2015-05 ...
ACGACCTGAGCCTATTACTCCCATACAACTTCAAAAATTAGAACAGAACTGCAAGTCGGATCTTTTCGGACGGATACTTTACTATTGCTTAATAACAAAGGCACCGGTTACTGCGACGTAACCGGTGCCTTGCTTTTCTTATCCATTCTCTCCACGAGTTATGCAGCCTTTGCCTTAGCGACAATAGCCTTGAAAGCTTCCGGATGATTCATTGCCAAATCGGCCAGAACCTTACGGTTGATTTCAATACCGGCTTTGTGCAGAGCGCCCATCAATTTGGAATAAGACATACCCTCCAAACGTGCGGCAGCGTTGATACGTTGAATCCACAGCGCGCGGAAGTTTCTCTTCTTGTTCTTACGGTCACGGAACGCATAAGTCAAACCTTTCTCCCAAGTATTCTTGGCAACGGTCCAAACGTTCCTTCTTGCACCAAAGTAACCTCTGGTCAATTTCAAAATTTTCTTTCTTCTTGCTCTGGAAGCAACATGATTTACTGATCTTGGCATAGTTTTACTTGTTTTTGAATGTTAGCGCCGATGCTTTGCGCAACGGACTTAAAGCTAATGCACTCGGTTAATAACTTTAATAATACTTCGTACGCTTTTGATTACTTCATAGCTAAGAGTTCCTTAACCTGGCTCACGTTCGTTATGTCAACGGTAGTGGAGTAACACAGATTTCTCTTTTGCTTCTTTGTCTTCTTAGTCAGAATGTGACTGTGAAAAGCGTGCTTTCTTTTGATTTTACCTGTTCCGGTAAGAGTGAATCTCTTTTTAGAACCGGAGTTAGTCTTCATCTTTGGCATCTTACTTATTTTTAAATTATTTAATTATATGGCAACGCACTATACCTACGGCGTTACTCATTTCTCGTTAATCTTCCTTCTTTCCGTCTGCCTTCGGAGCCTCTGCCGGCTTCGGCAAAGCAGGCTTCTTCGGAGCCGCGCCTTTCTTCGGAGAGAGCTGGATAGTCATCCTTTTCCCTTCCAGAATCGGCATCTGGTCTACCTTCGCATAGTCTTCCAGGTCGTTGGCAAAACGCAACAGCAACACTTCGCCCTGCTCTTTGAACAAAATGGAACGGCCTTTGAAGAACACGTATGCCTTCACCTTGTCGCCGTCTTCCAAAAAGCCTTTGGCGTGCTTCAACTTGAAGTTATAGTCATGGTCGTCTGTCTGAGGACCGAAACGTATTTCCTTCACGTTTACTTTTACCTGCTTCGCCTTTTGTTCCTTCTGACGCTTCTTTAACTGGTAAAGAAATTTAGAGTAATCGATAATACGACAAACAGGAGGTTGTGCATTCGGAGAAATCTCCACGAGATCTGCTTCCATTTCCTCGGCTATCTTCAGAGCCTGAGCTATCGGATATACTTTGGATTCCACTTCGTCGCCCACAATGCGGACTTCTTTGGCACGGATTTGTTCATTAATCCGATGTTGCCCTTTTAAGCTGTCATTCTTCATTAAATAACGTTTACTTCCGTTTTGTTTCTTATTTATTACTACTAAATTATCTTTCCTATCCGGCAAAAGCGCGCCGCGAGAACACCGTGCGTACGCTATGCTTTCATAATTGGGCACAAAGTTACCATTTATTTATCATATTCTGAACTTCTTCGTTCACTTTTTTAGCAAATTCTTCAAATTTCATGGTTCCTTGGTCGCCTTCACCCTGTTTGCGGACGGAAACCTCCCTGTTTTCAGCCTCTTTCTCACCGACAATCAGCATATAGGGGATGCGTTTCATCTCGTTGTCACGAATCTTGCGCCCGATTTTCTCGTTGCGTTCGTCCACAATGGCGCGGACATCGTAGCGCTTCAGGTAGTCTTTCACCTCATTGGCGTAGTCGTTGAACTTCTCGCTGATGGGCAGGATAGCCACCTGGTCGGGAGTCAGCCACAACGGGAACTTACCGGCGGTATGCTCGATGAGCACTGCCACGAAACGTTCCATAGAGCCGAACGGCGCACGGTGAATCATCACCGGACGGTGCTTCTGGTTGTCGGCTCCCGTATATTCCAGCTGGAAACGTTCGGGCAGGTTGTAGTCCACCTGGATAGTGCCCAGCTGCCAGCGGCGGCCGATGGCATCTTTCACCATAAAGTCCAGTTTGGGACCGTAGAAAGCCGCTTCGCCGTATTCCACTTTGGCTTTCAACCCCTTTTCCTCGCAGGCTTCGATGATGGCTCTTTCGGCCTTCTCCCAATTCTCGTCACTACCGATATACTTCTCGCGGTTCACCTTGTCGCGCAAGGAAATCTGTGCCTCGAAGTTCTCGAAGTTCATGGACTGGAACACGATGGAGATGATATCCATCACGCGCAGGAACTCATCCTTCACCTGGTCCGGACGGCAGAAGATATGTGCATCGTCTTGCGTGAAACTGCGCACACGGGTCAGTCCGTGCAGCTCGCCGCTCTGTTCGTAACGGCAAACCGTACCAAACTCGGCCAGACGCAGCGGCAGGTCTTTGTAAGAACGGGGCGAGTTCTTGTAAATCATGCAGTGGTGAGGGCAGTTCATCGGTTTGAGGAAGTACTCCTCACCCTCTTCCGGCGTATGGATGGGCTGGAACGAGTCTTTGCCATACTTGGCATAGTGTCCGGAAGTGATATACAGCAGTTTGTTGCCGATGGGCGGGCACATTACCTCCTGATAGTCGTAGCGTGCCTGGATGCGGCGCAAGAACTCCTGCAGGCGGATACGCAACGCGGCACCCTTCGGAAGCCACATCGGAAGCCCCTTGCCCACCGTGTCGGAGAACATGAACAGGTCCATCTCCTTACCGATTTTACGATGGTCGCGCTTCTTCGCCTCTTCCAGCAACACGAGATACTCGTCGAGCATCTTCTTCTTCGGGAAGGTGATGCCGTAGATGCGGGTCATCATCTTGCGGTCTTCCTGTCCGCGCCAGTAAGCGCCGGCAACGGAAGTCAGCTTGATGGCCTTGATGGGTGCGGTGGTCATCAGGTGCGGGCCACGGCACAGGTCGGTGAACGCACCTTGCGTATAAGTAGTGATGTGGCCGTCTTCCAGTTCGGAAATCAGCTCACATTTATAGGTTTCGCCACGGTCGCCGAACATCTTCAGCGCATCCGCCTTCGTGATGCTCTCGCGTACAACCGCCTCTTTCTTGGCTGCCAGTTCCGCCATTTTCTTCTCGATGGCGGGCAGGTCGGCTTCCTTGATGGTTGTCTCTCCCGGGTCTACATCGTAATAGAACCCGTTCTCGATGGCCGGACCGATACCGAACTGGATGCCCGGATAGAGTTCCTGCAAGGCTTCCGCCAGCAAGTGCGCGCTGGTGTGCCAGAAGGCGTGCTTGCCTTGTTCATCTTCCCATTTATAGAGAACCACTTCGGCGTCTTCATGGATAGGGCGCCCCAACTCATAAATTTCTCCGTTCACCCCACAAGCCAATACATCTTGTGCCAAACGTGAACTAATGCTTTCTGCAATCTGCAGTCCTGTTACTCCTTCGTTGTATTCGCGAACGGAGCCGTCTGGAAATGTTATCTTTATCATATAATGTTATGTATAGTTCGATTTTGAGAACGCAAAAATAGTTAATTCTTTATTGATATTCTACTTTTTGGCGAAAATGTTACTGCCGCGTATTCGTAAATCGCTTAATTATGTTGTAAGCGGAAACGATTCCCAGCTCGCCCGCCTTGCTCAGGTCTGATATTCCCTGCCGGTTGTTGCCCAGGAAGATATGCGTCAGTCCCCGGTTGAAATAGGCTTCGGCAAAGTCCGGATTCAGTCCGATTGCCTTGTCGTAGTCGGCCAGCGCCGCGCGGTAGTCTTTCAGTATGGAGAGCACGTTGCCACGGTTGTAATAGCCGTATACGAAATCGGGAGCCAGCCGGATGACGTGGTCCAAATCGTTCTTCACAATGTCGTAATCCATTGCCGTCACTTCCGCCTTCTTCGCGTCCTGCGCACCCACCCCTTCGTTCATGCCGCCTTCCGCCTTCTTGTAGTCCAGCTGCTTGTAGCGCACCAACGCGCGCATGAAGTAGGCTGGAAAGAAAGTGTCATCCAGCAGGATGCTCTGCGTGAAGTCGTCGATGGAGCTTGCGAAGTCCTGCACCAGATAGAAGTCGAGCCCGCGCATGAACCGCTTCCTGGCGTCCTTTTCGTCTGCCACGATGTCCGATGTGTGGGCATCTATCAGGGCGAAGTGGAAACGCACCTGCTCTTCCGTCAGCGGCGACTCCATATTGGTGATGCGCAACGGACGGGGCAATACTTTCGAGTGGTTCAGCTCGTCGATGTACTTATGATAATGGACCATGCGCTTCACATCGCTCAGCTTCTCATAGTAGGTCAGCGCATACATAGGTTCGAGCTTGATGTTCACGTTGCGATCCTGCACGCGTCCGCGATAGTCGCTCTTGTAGCGCTGTTCGCTTTCCGAGTCGTCCGCAATCACAATCTTGCGGTAGTTCTCCATATTCTTGTCGGACTTCTTGCGGGTCTTGCCGCCGATTTGCCCGGAGTCGCCGTCCGCGTTGTCCGCCACGTCCTTGTCGTTACTGCCGACAGTCACGCCGTTGCGCCTGTCAAGTTGCATTTTCATCACCTTGAACTCGTCCTGTTCGGCCCCTTTGCGGTCGCCCATCTTCTTGCGGGCTTCGGCACGGTAATGGTATCCTGCCATGAAGTTGGGATACTCGTCTATCACCTTGGAATAATCGCTGACGGCCCCCCGGTAGTCGCCCGTCTGCGCACGCAGCAGACCGCGGTTGAAGGTTGCCATCATATTGTCCGGCTCTATCTTCAGCACGAAGTCGAAGTCTTCTATCGCCCGGTTGTCATCTCCCACCTGCGCGCGCAGCAGACCGCGGTTGTAGTGACCGAGGAAGTTGTTGGGGTCGATGTCGAGCGCCAGGTCGTAGTCGCTCATCGCGCCCCGCAGGTTGTTCTGGTGGAAACGCGCCAAGGCGCGGTTGATGTAGTTGCCCGCGTTGCGCACGCTCAGGTGTATCGCCTGGTCCAGGTCGGCTTCAGCCGCCTTATAGTCGGACTGCTGCAGGCGGACAATGGCACGTGCCGTCCAGCCGTCGGGGTCGTAGTGGTCCATGTCGATGGCCGTCTCGAAATCCTTCAGCGCCTGTATCGTGTCGTTCTGCTTAAGGCTGACTTCGCCGCGCATCAGGTAAGCCCGCGTATAGCGGGGAGCGATGGTGAGCAGTTTGCCCAAGTCGTCCTTGGCAGTATCGAAGTCCTCTTTCTGCATATGGCAGAGGGAGAGGTTGTGCCAAAGCACCACATTCTCGGGGTCGTACTTCAGGGCGGTCCGGTAATCTTCTATCGCGCCGTCGAACTTATCCTGGCGGATACGCGCCAGCCCCCTTATCTGGTAAGCGCCCACGACGAAAGGATTGCGTTGGATGGCCAAATCGCAGTCCGCCTCCGCTCCCTGGAAGTCGTCCAAGTTGATTTTCGCCAGTGCGCGGAAGAAATAAGGCTCGTACAAATAAGGCTTCGCGTTGATTACCTGATTGAAATATTGGATAGAAAGCACGTAGTCCTCGAAATACAACGCGTTACGGGCAATGGTCATCACCCTTTCCGTATTGATTTGCGCGTATGACAACGTGGGCAACAGCAGCATTGCCAGCAATATCTTTTTCACCATCTTCTCTTATAAATGCTTGTAAACGAACAAATGTAACGTTTATTCATTTACCTATCAGGATATGTCCGAAGACTTTTTATATTTTTTGAGCCTTTTATACCTTATTATAGGGTCTGTCGCTTGCTTCCGCAGCCTACTTCTTGACGGTCTTCACCTTATAGGAGCAACGCGCCTTGCCCTTCAGCATGGCGTTCAGCTTTCCTTTTATCATCTGCTTGCGCAGGGGCGAAAGGTGGTCGATGAACATCTTGCCTTCCAGGTGGTCGAACTCATGCTGCATGACGCGTGCCAGGTAGCCTTCCACCACCTCCTCGTGTTCCACCAACTCCTCGTCCAAGTATTTCACACGTATCTTGTCTCCCCGCTTCACGGATTCGTGAATGCCCGGCAGACTCAGGCAACCTTCTTCCATCGAGACCTCCTCGCCCGACACTTCCAGGATGTGTGCATTGATGTAAGCCTTGCGGAAGCCCTTGTATTCGGGAAAATCTTCCGACAACACATCCAGGTCTATCACCACCACGCGGATGGGCAAACCGACCTGAGGCGCTGCGAGCCCCACGCCATCGGCACGATCCATTGTCTCGAACATATTCTGAATCAGTTCTTTCAGGCCGGGATAATCGGGAGCGATATCCTCCGCCACTTTTCTCAATACGGGTTGTCCGTATACATAAACAGGTAATATCATTTTGTTGGATTTATGATTTGTAATTTATGATTTATGATTTATGATTTATGATTTGTAATTTATGATTTACCGGCATGAATGCGTCCCGTCATAAATCATAAATCTGAAATCATAAATCTAAAATTCTTTTGCTTTCCAAATAGGTTTGCAGGATAATGGTCGCACTGATTTCGTCGACCAGCGCCTTGTTCTGCCGGTCTTTCTTCTTCAGTCCGGCTTCCAGCATGGTACGGTGTGCCAGTACCGAGGTAAATCGCTCGTCCACATACTCCACCGGCACGCCGGGCAACCGCTTCTGCAAGGAGCGCACAAAGGGTTCGATGCGCTTCATGTTCTCGGAAGCCTCGTTGTTCATCTGCTTGGGCAGCCCCACCAGGATGCGTTCTACCGGCTCTTTCGCCACATAGTCCGTGATGAAGGCGAGCAGTTCGTGGGTGGGCACGGTCGTAAGCCCGTTGGCAATCAGTTGCAACGTATCGCTGACGGCTATCCCCGTGCGCTTCTTTCCGTAATCAATGGCTATTATCCTACTCATAAAGCGAAAACAGGGATTAATATACCAGCTTCACATTGTCCACGTAGAAAGTGTTGCCCGGCGAACCGATGTAAGCCCCGCCGTGGCTGGACGTGAACTGCAACAGGATATGCGTGGGCGCGTCCTCTTCCGTCCCCCATGCCACTTCCTTGACCGGCACGCTCTCGCCCTTGCTGTTGACGGCGTAGCGCTCCTGCACTTGCAGGCGCATCATGTGCGCCTTATACTCGGGGCGCCCCGTGATGTCGCCGTACATGATGGAATAAGTAGCGTTATTATGCCAGTCGTCCGTCGTCGTATAGTAGCGCACCACGGCCGTTCCTACGCGCTTGGCGTAGATGTTCCCGTCTTTGTCTTCCCAGCGTTTCTGCAAGAAGAGGTTCATCTCGGGGAAGTCTTTCCCTTCCACATCGGTTATCTTGCTGAAACCGGTGGCACGGATGCGCTTCTCGCGGTCGGACATCTTCACCTTATAGTCGTACTGGATGGCAATGGGCTTCTTGGTGAACGGGATGCCCGTGTTCAGCATCTTCTGCGGGTTTTTCGTACCTTTGATGGGCTCGTGCACATTGCCGAGAAAAATCGAACCGGCAGCCAGCACCGTGATATCCACGATTCCCAGCACCTTTACGCTCTCCATCCGCGTATCCATACGCACACAGAAGCCGTCGCCCCGCTTCTCCGGAAAGACCGAAGTATTGGTCTTGGTGATTCCCGCCACGCGCGCCATCACATTGGATGTCGCCCAAGGGGAACCGCCCATGTTCTCATACGCCTTGTTCTCGGTGATAGTTGCCGTCGGGCCGATGGCATACACGTGCTTCGTGGCACCGCCGATGATTCCCGATTCCTTAATCTGGCGGTCAATCCACTGGTCCATATCTCCGAAAGGAAGCATCTCAACCTCATGCTGTGCCGATGCTGCTACACAGCAAAGCATCGCGGCGAGCAAACTCAACATACGAAGTCTTTTTCGAATCATTGTCTCTGTTCTCCTACAATTCTGTTAAAGTTCATAATTCCACTGCTCCAGCGCAAAGCCCCAGTTGTCCTGAACCAGTTGCACCGTGCGGTCGTCATACTTATATTTGTTTTTCTTATATCCCTTCTTTCCTCCTACGTACTGTTCGATGGCAGCGCGGGCTTCGGCGAAACCGGGTATGGAAAGCGCATCGTAGATGTGTTCCGTCATGTCCATCGCGTCGGCCTCAAAGTCCTCGAACTTCACCTCAATCAGATTGCCCGCCGGGATAGCCGCCTTGTCCGCCTCGTACTTATGATACAGCTTGGCATAGATGGAGAGGATGTTCTGTTCCAGTTCCGCCGGGGTAATGTCCTGTAGTTTCAAGGGTTGGATGGTGTTCGTAAAGAAGCTGCGCGTACTTTCAAATACCGTATAGGGATTGCGCATCAGGTAGATGAACTTGGCGTTGGGGAACATCTTCACCAACTCCTTCACGCGTCCGGTATGGGGCGGGTTCTTACTGAGGAACTGCGTGCCGTGCGTGTTCCACAAGGAAATCTTGATGAGCTTGACGAATGTCTCCTCAAACACCTTCAGTTCTTCCTCGCTGATGTCGTCGAACAGCAGGTATTTGTCGGCATACTCCTGCTGGTGCTTGGGCAGGAACCAGAAGTTGTAATAGGTATAAGGCATCATGTTCGCCAACGCAAACTCCTCCTCCTGCGGCAAGTCTACCGCCAGTTCCATATTGTCCGTGGGACGTTTGTCGGGCATCAGCCAACTCATGTTCTTCTTGAAGAAAGGCTGTCCCCACATCATCAGATGCGGGAATACGGTCTGATAAGTGGTGTTGTAGCCGAAATGCTTGTCACAAGAGAACACATTGTGCACGAACGTAGTCCCGCTGCGCCAATGGCCGAGGATAAACACGGGATCGTGTTCCAGCGGTTTGTCCGCCAGCAGTTTCCCGTAACGTTTCTCCTGCAGGGGAGCCAATGTGGAGAGCATACGGCACACGGCTTTCGTCAGCCGGTATTTGCCTTTGTATGCGGCATCTATCTCACGCCCTTTCGTGATGGCGTTGAACGTTTTCCAGTCAGCACCGACCAACGTGTTAATCGGCAGCTTGTTGAATTCTAATAAACCCATAGTTGTTCTATTGAGAATATTCTCAAATGAAGAATTAAGAGAACATTCCTACTTTTTTTATTTTTAATTCTCGGTTTTCAGTCTGACCGCCACTCCCTGGCGTTCCAGTTCTTTAACGGCTTTTTCTATCGCCTCATAGTGCTCGGGAGCGATGCCCAATTTCGGCAGGTCGAGCACGGGAAGTTCTTCGGAGACGTGCATATCCTTGTCCTCCACCCGGTCGATAATCATCCCCACGGCACTGGTGTTGTTGGTTATCGGGTCTATGAGGATGAATGCGCCGGTAGCCTTGTTCGCCTGATACGGGTCGAAGAACATCTCCTTGGCGGTGGTCAGCACCACGCGGGCTATCTGGTTCAGCTGCATCGGCAGGGTCTCTTCCGTCAGGCGGCCGTTCTCTACGGAAAGTTCCTCCATCGTATTGACGTCCACCTTATACTTGATGCTGTCGATGCGTGTACGGCTCAGATTGGTAGTCTGCTTGATGAAGAAAGACTTGTTCGCGTCCATCGGTTCCTCGTCCATCCACACCACCATCGCCTCGAAGTTGCGCTCCATCATCGGAAGGTTATCGGGATGCACCAGCATCTCCCCGCGCGAAACGTCAATCTCGTCTTCCAGCGTCAGCGTGACGGACTGCGGCGGGAAAGCGTAGTCGAGTTCCCCTTCGTAGGTCACGATGCTCTTGATGCGCGACTTCTTTCCGGAGGGCAACGCCATCACTTCGTCTCCCTTGCGGACAACGCCCGAAGCCACCTTGCCGCAGAAGCCTCGGAAGTCGAGGTTCGGACGCAGCACGTACTGCACCGGGAAACGGAAGTCCTTCAGGTTATGGTCGTTGTCGATGTGCACGGTCTCAAGGAAATCGAGCAACGAAGTGCCGCCATACCAGGGCGTGCGCTCCGATTTCTCCACCACGTTGTCGCCGTCGAGCGCCGAAAGCGGGATGCACGTCACGTCGGGAATGCCCAACGGAGCTATGAACTTCTTGTATTCACCCACAATCTCATTGAAGCGTTCTTCGGAGAAATCCACCAAATCCATCTTGTTGACAGCAAGCACCACGTGCTTGATGCCCAGCAAAGAGACAAGGAAAGTATGGCGGCGCGTCTGTGTGATGACACCCATGCGGGCATCTACCAGAATGATTGCCAGGTTGGCCGTAGAACCGCCGGTAATCATGTTGCGCGTATACTGTTCGTGTCCCGGCGTATCGGCAATGATGAACTTACGGTTGTTGGTGGAAAAATAGCGGTAGGCAACGTCAATCGTAATGCCCTGCTCCCGCTCCGCCTTCAGTCCGTCCAGCAGCAACGCATAGTCGATGTGATCGCCTGCATTGCCCATACGCTTGCTGTCGCGCTCCAGCGCGTCCAGCTGGTCTTCATACAGTTTCTTGCTATCGAACAGCAAACGTCCGATAAGCGTAGACTTCCCGTCATCCACCGAACCGGCAGTAAGAAACCTCAAAAGGTCTTTTTGTTCATCCTTATCAAGGAAAGCCTTTATATCAAGTCTTGAATCATCCATTTCTTAATTCTCAATTTTCAGTTTTCAATTTCCTAAAAGTATCCCTCACGCTTTTTCTGCTCCATGCTTGCCTCCTGGTCGAAGTCGATGACACGGGTGGTACGCTCGCTCTTGGTGGTGGTCATCATCTCTTCCACAATCTTCTCGATGGTATCGGCATTGCTCTCCACAGCACCTGTCAGCGGCCAGCACCCCAACGTACGGAAACGCACCATGCGCATCTCTATCTTCTCACGATACTGTTCCGGCAGGCGGTCGTCGTCCGCCATAATCAGGTTACCGTCAATCTCCACGCAAGGACGCTCCTTGGCAAAATACAGAGGCACGATAGGAATATTCTCCAACCGGATATACTGCCAGATGTCCAGTTCCGTCCAGTTGCTCAGCGGGAACACGCGGATGCTCTCGCCCTTATGGACGCGCGCATTGTATATGTCCCACAATTCGGGACGCTGGTTCTTCGGGTCCCATTGGTGGAACTTGTCGCGGAAAGAGAAGATGCGTTCCTTGGCACGCGACTTCTCCTCGTCGCGGCGCGCGCCACCGAAAGCCGCATCGAACTTGTACTTGTCCAACGCATGCAGCAGCGCCTGCGTCTTCATCAAGTCGGTATGCACCTTGCTGCCGTGCGTGAAAGGTCCCACTCCCGCCTCGAAAGCCGCCATGTTGCTCTCCACAATCAGGTTCCAGCCATACTTCCTGGCATATTCGTCACGGAACTGGATCATCTCCTTGAACTTCCATTTGGAGTCGATATGCATCAGCGGGAAAGGCACCTTGCCCGGAGCAAAAGCCTTTTCGGCCAGACGTACCATAACCGACGAATCCTTGCCGATGCTGTACAGCATCACCGGATTCTCAAATTCCGCAGCCACCTCGCGGATAATATGAATGGACTCTGCTTCGAGTTCCTTCAAATGGCTCAGTTTATATTCTTCTTTCATTCTATATTATATCTTCTGAATTTTCGGTAATATCAATTCCAGCAACTTGCCTACGGACTCTTCCAGGCTCAACACGGACGTATCCAGCACCAACGCGGGATGCACCGGCGCTTCGAACGGCGCGGAAATGCCCGTGAAGTTCTTAATCTCGCCCCGGCGCGCTTTCGCATAGAGCCCCTTCACATCCCGGCGTTCACACTCTTCGATGGGCGTGCTGACGTAGATTTCCAGGAAATCCTCCTTGCCGATAATCTCAGCCGCCATCTCCCGGATGTCATTGCTGGGACTGATGAACGCCGCAAGGGTTATGATGCCCGTGTCTACAAACAGTTTGGAGACTTCGGCAATCCGGCGGATGTTCTCCACACGGTCGGCTTCCGTAAAGCCCAGGTTGTTGTTGATGCCGCTGCGGATATTGTCGCCGTCCAGTATGCGGCAGAGCAATCCGCGCCTGTGCAACTCACGCTCCAGGGCGATGGCTATCGTACTCTTGCCCGAACCGCTCAGTCCGGTGAACCAAATCATCACGCCACGCTGTTTCAAAAGTTCTTCTTTGTCTTTCCTCGACAACATTCTGTCGAAAATAGGATATATGTTATTCGCTGTCATAATTCAATCAAAATGGCCAAATCAGAGGAATAAGGAATATGGAGATAAGGAATGTAATAATATTCAGCGGCAGGCCGATACGCACAAAATCCGTGAATTTATAATTACCGATACCCTGTACTATCAGGTTGGTCTGATAGCCGATAGGCGTTGAAAAGCTGGCGGACGCAGCCATGCAAATCACCACAAAGAAAGGTACCGGACTCACGCCCAGTTGCGATGAGATGGAAAGCGCCAACGGGAACGCAAGCGCAGCGGCTGCATTGTTCGTTATCAGTTCGGTAAAGAGGTTCGTGATAATGAACATCACAGCCAGCAACACCGTAGGGCCGTAATGTTCCGTCAGGCCGATGATGTACTTCGCGATAGCGTCCGCCACTCCGGAGTTTACCATTGCCTTGCTGATAGCGAAGGCGCAGGCTATCGTTATCAGGATATCCCACGATATGTATTTGGTATATTTGCGGGCAGGGAAGATTTTCGTCCACGCCATGATGATGGTCGTGACGGAAACGAAGAAGAACATATCCAGCTTGATGTCCGGGAAAGCCTCTTTCACGGCAGGCAACTCACCTACGGTAGCTCCGGCAATCATCAGAATCAGCAACGCAAGTGCAAACCAGCGTTTCCCCCGGCTGGCAACGGTTTCCGTGTCCTTGCCGTTGGCCAGCATCACGAACACAGAAGATTCTCCCCATGTCTGCACGAAAGAGTCGTCGGCCATCACAACCAGCGTATCGCCCTCCCTGAAATACTCGTTCTCCAAATCTTGCGTATAGCTTTGGCCGTTACGCTTTATCTCTTTTACTTCGGCACCATAATGGCGTTTGAAGTTGAAGTCCTTCAATTTCTTGTTGATACCCGGAAAACGGGAACCCAGAACGGCTTCCACCAGGTGCAGGTCGCTGTGTTCTTCCGGTTCGTCGCCCTCCTTCACGGCATCTTTCCGGACATCCGGCAACAGCCTGGAAGAGAACAGGAATAAATAGACAATACCGGTCACGGCAATGAAAATCCCCACTTTACCCAGTTCGAACATCGTAAATCCCTCATAGCCGGCATCCAATATCATGCCATGCACCACCAGGTTTGTGGAAGTACCAATCAAAGTACAGATACCGCCCAAAATCGTCACATACGAAAGCGGTATCAGGAATTTGGTAGCCGGAAGTTTTACCGACTCGGCCCAACGTTTTATAATCGGAGCAAAAATCACGACGACCGGTGTATTGTTCAGGAAAGCCGAAATAAAGGAAATCGTCGGCAACATCCGGAGTTGTGCCTTGAAGACAGAAGTCTTGCCTTGCGGAAGAAGCTTTTTAATGAGCTGCCCCAGCGCACCGGTCTGGCGGATACCTTCGCTGACCAGAAACAGCATGGCCACCGTAATCATCCCCTTATTGCTAAATCCCTCCAGCATTTCCTTGGGGGTCAGTATTCCCGCACAAAGGAACAACACCACTACCGAGAAAAGCACCATTCCCGGACGCATCTTGTCCAGAACCAGGGCTATCACCATGCCCAACAGCGCTAAAAGCACAAATATGATTTCAAACGTCATATATTACGAATCGTTATTTAATTACGCCTGGGCTCTACTATAAACCAAGGGTTCAACAAATCTTCCTTATTATATCGCAACGGTTCCTCTTTCCCTGCCTGATAAATCTCCATACCGGCAGCACGCGCAATGGCGTGTCCGGCCGCCGTATCCCATTCCATGGTCGGAGCAAACCGGGGATACACATCCGCCCTGCCTTCCGCCACCAGGCATATCTTGATGGAACTTCCGCTGGAGACCAACTCCACATCCGGATGACAACGCTTCACTTGCTCAATGTACTCTTCCGTTTCGGCGGAGAGATGCGAACGCGATGCCACAACCACGAACCTGTTGCGATTCTCCTTCACCGGCAGCCGGACTGCCTTCGCCACCAGCTCTTCCAGCGACGCCCCACTGCGTTCCGTGAAATCCGACAGTTTATAAGCGCCTAAAGACTCTTCGGCGAAATAAAGCTCCCGCTTCACCGGCAGGTATATGATTCCCATTACAGGGACGGAATTGCGCACCAAAGCGATATTGACGGTGAACTCGCCATTCCGTTTGATGAACTCTTTCGTACCATCCAGCGGGTCCACAATCCACAAAGTGGTCCATTGGCCCCGTTCCGTATAAGGCAAATGCCTTCCCTCTTCGCTCAACAACGGATACGGCGTTTTCTGCAAATAACCGGCAATCGTCTTATGCGCTTTTTTGTCAGCAACCGTCAAAGGAGAATTGTCCGCCTTCTTTTCTACTTGAAAGTCCGCAGCCGGATCGTTGTAAATGGTAAGAATATCTTTGCCGGCGCTGAGCGCTGCATCAATCGCGTCGAGTATATATTGTCGTTCCATATTATATGCTAAAAATACATAGGGTGCAAAGTTAAAAACTTTTCCGCCGTCCAAAGTTTTTAACTTTGTTTTATAACTTCTTTTAAACGAAAAAGAGGAATTTATAAGCACTTTTCACAATCACCGGAAACCGTGTTTTCACAATCATTTCCAACGGATTATGAAAAAGGCAGTAACTTCCCAGCTACTGCCCTATCTCGAAAGGAGGGAAATACCCCTTTCTCATGGAATTACCAAAAAGAATTCAAATTAATTGATGCGGTACAGCAACCAGGCACCTTGGAAATCCTTGCGGTTGGGATATTTAGCCTTGAAGGCATCGCGGGCGTTGGCAGCAGAACTTCTGTCTGCATAGGTGCTCACAATCACGCGATACATTGCAGCATCCGCATTGAATGCAACGACTGCATTGTAGCCTTCCTTGTCCAGGAAGTTTTTCAGGTTTTCCGCATTGGCTTTCACGCCGAAGCTGCCGCACACCACGCTATAGTCTTTCAGTCCGTCGGCACCCGACACCACCGTCACCTTCTCCTGACGGATTGTACCTACCGGCGCACTTTCCACCACTTTAGCCTCTACCGGGGCGCTAACCACAGGAGCGACCTCCTCTACCGGTGTAGTCTGCGGTTCTGCCAACTCTTGCTGTTTAGCCTTTTCGTATGCTTTCTTGTAAGCACTTTCACTTGACTTACAAGAAGAGAATGCCAGTACAACACATACTCCCATTCCTAACACTGCCAATTTTTTCATCTTTGTTCTTTTTATTTTTTGTTAGTAACTATGTCTATTCTCAAATCATGCTCAATATTTACGAAAAACATATTTCGTCCCTTCATGGTTCAGCAGCATCTTCTTCTTCGTAAGTCCTTCCACCTTGAACGTCCGTTCGCCGGCATCTCCCCAACCGAAGAATTTCTTATAGCTTGCCGAAGTTACCAGCTCTTCATGCGCCTCCTCATTTCCGGAACTGTTATCCGGCCACAAAGTTATAGAAATTTCATCATCTTTCAGCTTGTAATAGCCATAAAAAGATTCATACCACCCGTTTTCATTCATGCAATAGGCCAGGAAGCTGCCATTCTGAAAACCGTAGAAGATACTGTCCACATTCTGCACTTCACCATCGGGATACTGATATTCGCGCAGCTGCCACTTCCCTACCCAATCGGAACCGCCGTCATTCATGCAAGACACCAATCCCGACAGAGCACACACCCAACACAACATCAGTATCGTCCCGTTCAGCAATTTCTTCATCTTTCTCTCTTTTTCATTTAGGGGGCAAATGTACTCCGAACCGCCTATCTTACGCCCTACAACGCCGTTAAATATCATTAAATTGTATATTTTGTCGTTTTTCATGGCACATATCACCAAAAAACGTCGGCCGATGAACAATCATCCAAAATAAATTGTTAGTTTTGTCATAGTAGACCCAATTACAATTAACAAGAAAGGAGAATTATTATGAAAGGATTAAATGTTTTAGCAGCTTTTTTAGGTGGCGCGGCAGTAGGCGCAGCCATCGGTATTCTATTCGCCCCGGAAAAGGGAGAAGACACACGCCACAAGATTGCGGAAATCCTCCGCAAGAAAGGCATCCGTCTGAGCCGTAATGAAATGGAAAATCTCGTCGACGAGATTGCGGCAGAAATCAAAGGCGAGGCAAACGAATAAACCAAAACCATCCCTCAAAACAAAGCCACCATGTTTGCAAACGATAACAGCATTGAGAACATCCAGCAGTTGTTTTCCGATTTCAAGAAATACCTGGAACTACAAAAGAAATATACCCAACTGGAAGTAGCGGAAAAGCTGATCATATTGCTTTCCACACTCATACTCATATTGTTGGCCGTCATTCTCGGCCTGGTGGCTTTGTTCTACATTTCCTTTACCCTGGCCTACGTATTAGCCCCCGTAGTGGGCGGACTGATGATAAGTTTCGCCATGATAAGTTGTTTCCACATCCTATTGATTATACTGATTGTTGCATTCCGCAAGAAAATGATCATTAATCCGATGGCCCGTTTCATCGCAGGACTATTCATCGATAACCATAAGAACTGACATATCATGAATACGGATAATATCCCCCACACAAAAATTCTTACGCTGGAAGACCTTCAGCAGCGTAAAGCCGAAGCATTGGATGAGTTGCGTGCCCAAAAGCAGGTCATGGCCGAAACCGCACGGAACCTGTTTGCCCCGGTCACCCCTGCTGCAAACAAAGGGACAGCCATCATGCGTATGTTCAACACCGGTATGGCCGTATTCGACGGAGCCATGCTCGGAATAAAGCTGATGGGAAGAATCAGAAAAATATTCAGACACTAATCCCATCAGCATCAGCCTACCGTAACCCAAGCACTCCCGGCAAGCCTGTCACGCACAGACCGCCGGAAGCGCCATCGTTACCTGCAAACCTCTACACGGCCATCACTTGCCCGCCTATCACACCCGCAATGGCACTTGCCACAGCGATAATCACTTTCAGAATCTTATCCCATACCGATACTTTAATACTCATAATTCTCCTGTTTTTCTAATTGTTACTCTGTTTTTCATCGTGACTCATCCACCAATCACAATCCTTTTCATCCCAGCGGATCTTCTTCCTCATTGCCGCCCGGCTCACTGCCGCCGCCACCGCCGTCGCCGGCAGAAGAGCCGCCACCGGTAATCGCTCCCGTCCACTTTTCGAACTCCACTCCCTGCAACAAGGCACGGGTAGTGCCGATTGCGGCGGGACGTGTATATTCCGGGGTAAACTGGCAACGCAGTGCCGTCACCTGGCTCGGATTCACATCCACCTCATTCTCCACTCCCTTGCCACGCGTACGGGCCTTCATCGTGAAGGTACCCAATCCGTTCAAGCGCACCGTACGACTATTCAGCAGATGCATACGCATTGTCGACATCAAGTTACTGATTACGTTCTGCACATCACCCGGTGTCAGCGACGACTTCTCGGCGATACTTTCCGCCAGCACCCGTACATCCACTGTTTTTCCCACCTTCTTCAAACTCAGATGCCACGTCTTGACACCGGTTTTCGTCGCCAGTTGCGACTGTCTTGCATAATAAAATAGAGGCATACTATCTCTCCTTTACATTTAAAATTAAACATCATTCTTGTTCCGTTGATCAACGATGCAAAGGTGGCAATAGATACGGGCATAAACAAAGAAAACAGCCCCGATAGAGCTGTTTTCTGAGAAAAGTTTATAATACGTTGATTATTCGTCCCTTACAGGAAACGATAAATTAATCCTCATTGATAGTGCAGATACTTACGCGGTTCCAGTCAGGCTCCTCGAACATATTGCCCACACCTTGCCCCTCAGCAGTGATGCGGTTTGCAGCAATCTTATATCTGCTGACAAGCATATTCTTTACAGATTCCGCACGTTGCTTGGCAATACGGGCATTCACATCAGCATTTCCTTCCGGAGAAGCATAACCCTTGATAGACACGGTCGCGTTCTTATGATTCTTCATATAAGTGGCGATGCGCTCCACATTAGGAGTCTGCGAAGCCTCCACAGAAGTACCACCCTGGCGGAATGTTACAACAGATTCCAGTGTCTTCTTATTGTTGGTAACAGTCTCTGTAATCACTTTCGGAGCCTGGTTCTTGCAGTCATTCAGCGCTTTCTCCAAGTCAGCCACCTTCCGGTTTGCGTCCTTCAATGCAGCGGCGTTGTCATTGGCTTCACGGCGCAAGTTGTTAATCTGATTGTTCAGCGCGTCTATTTCCGATTGATTATACGGTTTTACAGTAGTAAAGTAACGCTTACCGTTGCTGCAATTGAAGTGATACTTCAGTCCGGCAGTAAATTCCCATGCTGCACGGTTGGCGTTGAAACATACATTATCACTGCCGTTTGCGCTCATGTCGTACACCAAAGCCGGTTTGAAAGCCAATGTCCATGCCTTCTCCTCACCTAGGTTGAAGTTGAAGTTAAGTCCCAGCTTGCTCGACATACTGTTGCCGTCGCCTTCACCATTACAGGCATAGTGCAACCAACCGATACCTGTCACGGTTTCCACCTCAAAAAGTCTCGGAGCGCCCGTATAACCGCCAAACAGGTTATTCAGGTTCAGCGTAGTCAGCAGGCTCACATTGGTATTGTCAAAAGCAGTCCGGCTCGAAGTCGTATTAATGCTCGTCATCGCTTCCAACCCCAATCCTACTACCGGAGTGATTTTTTTATCTAAGCCAACTCCCCAAACAGCTCTCATGTTCTTGAAGAATGCACTATGGGTAAGAGGAGTCGTCCCACCTACATTGACACCAATCGACCAGTTGTCAGTAAACTTGTTTCCTTCCACAGCATTCTGTGCATTAGCGGCCACAACAGCCATACACAATGCAACACTTACAATAATTTTCTTCATGTCTGTTTACTTTTAAAATTTCGGGGCGCAAAAGTAGAAATAAAATAATACAAATTCCAATATTTATAACCTAAATTAACAACAAGACTACTATTTCCTACAAATAGAACAACAGAACGGCCATAAGGGAAATCCATAAAAGTGATAAACTGGAGTAAGTTAGTTATAAGACTTCCAAAATATCCTCCTTCCTCAAAGGCATATACGGACCATCTTTCACTTCAAATATCACAGATTGATATGTCCGCGCAGAAGAATATATGTTTCCACCGTCTGCCGATGCCTGTGCACAGGTAGAACAGTCTACAATAGCCTTTTTTTGACTGCTTACTCTTTATCGAAAGCCTACAAAGAATCAGAACAATATTTATTTAAGATTTGCTCCCAAGAACTCCTTTAAAGGTTGCAATGCTTCAACATCTAAATTCCAATAATCCTGATTACCAAACAGCCAATCTCCAGAACCAAACTTGTTAGAAAATCTTCGGGGCAATTTCTGTGCCGCCATATAAGTATGTAATTTTGCCTTTAGATTGGGAACATTGTATTTAAGTTCACCAAATTCATCTTTTACACAAGAAACACATTTTTCATAATCTTCAAAGCAATCAAAAAATGTAGAATGCAAATCGCGTTGTACAGCATTTTCCATTAGTTTTTCCACGTCTCCATCATCTTGATTATTAGGATACAAAAAAAATGGTATTCTGACGTCTTATTATTTTTCGCTTCAATAAAAATCTTAGTCATATTACCTCACCTCTATTTCTTGGTTAATAGAATAATCCAAACTTTTTAAAGAGTAGTGATATGCCTTTAATTCATCATCATCAGTTTTCAGTAATTTAAAAGCAGCCACGATATTGTCAAATTCATTGAATGCAGCATCTCGTAGTCCTTTTATAGAATCCGTATCATGCGTCGTTATAAACAACTGCGTGTTGTTCCTGACAGCTGCATTAATAAGAACTTTCCATAAATTGCACATTACTGAATAATGGAAGCCATTACTAATCTCGTCAACGAGTAAGATTCCATCTTTGCATTCATATACAGTTGTCAAAAGAGAGACAATCTTTCTTGCCCCATCCCCCATCATATTTACAGGAATACGTTTTTCGAGACCTACATCAACAAGCATATCCTTATCTGTAAAAATAAAGTCTTTTACACGAGGCTCTATTAATTTAAGGCCTTCCACAATAAAATGCTCGTCTTTATTTTGAAGAATATTTTTTAGCCCCTGTATCGATGTACTAAAATCGTACTTAGGACTTAAATATGTGCATCGCAACGATTCCACATATTGCTTCGGCACAATACGTGTCGCATCTGTTGAATCTGGCGAGTCAAAACGTAATTGCGATTCAAAATGTTCATCATTGATTTTAAAATCGAATTTCAAACCGTATTTTCCCTCTTCAACATTTGAAAGAATATTCGCATCAGCTGCATTTAGAGATACATTATTCTGATTTTGTTCAAAAAGGTCAATTTTCAAATAGCGCTTCTCTTCATTCTCCATCCGGATATAAATTGGCTGACTGGAATCCAAATTGTAGAAATCCAATTTAAGGTCATTCAAACGAGCCTTACCATAACCACGCATGAAATTCACATGGATTGGCAGCAATGGATTGGACAACCCACTGGCCAAAAACAACGACTCCAACAATGACGACTTTCCACAATTATTCTTTCCAAAAAAAAGATTAATCTGTCTGAAGCCCTCTATAGAAGCATACCTTATTCCCCTAAAACGCTCTATTTTGATTTTGTCAAACATTGTTTCTGCAGTTGTTCGATTATATATTTCATATGCAAATATAAACAAAATATCTATACGGAGAAACATCACTCAGCAAATGTTTCTCCATTTTCATTTCTTAGGACACAATGAAAGCACCTCAATGACCACTTTCCCAAATATCCTCCTTCCCCAAAGGCATATACGGACCATCTTTCACTTCAAATATCACAGAAGGTTCCAACACATCCAACGTATGCCATTGCCCTTTGGGAATATGAACACCATACATCCCATTTCCAGGATGCAAATCATAACGCTCCACTTCTTCCCCACTATCATCATAGAACATTACATTGATATGTCCACGCAGAAGAATATATGTTTCCGCCGTCTGCCGATGCCTGTGCACAGGTAGAACAGTCCCTACCTCCAGCGCGTTAAGCAGCCGCTGCGCCTTAGCATCCAAAGTTTCGTGCAAATTGAAATTCATGCGCAGCCGTTCGTTCTCTCTGGCTTGGCCGGACACTCGATCCAGCAATTGTTCATCAATTATCATCTTGTTGCTGTTTTTAAATAGTTCTCGTGCAATGGATAATATTTACGTACAAAAATAATATAAATTACTACCAACCCAACCATAACAAAACAAAAATACACCCAACGATTGACAGGCAACCACAATAATCCAGCCGCAATCAAAAATTGCGCCACCATATAAATAGAAGCAACCACTACATGAGGAATTTTCAATTCATTCGCCATTAATTGATACAAATGCTTACGATGCGGCAAGCCGATATTCTCATGCAACATCAAACGATGAATAATTGTCAGCACGCTATCCACCCCATACACAGCCAATAACAAGATATACGTAAAATCCTCTGTCTTCAACATCAATTTACCTAAAACAAACAGAATAATATATGCTATTCCTACACTTCCCACATCACCGGCAAAACATTTTGCCTTCTTACGGAAATTAAATACATTAAAGACCAGTACTCCCATTGTCACTACTACCAAGAGAGTATTTTCCACAAAATTCAGCTTTGAATTTAAGTAAATTAGCGGCAACAGAACAGCTAAACTATATCCTCCTGTAATCCCATTAATGCCATCCATAAAGTTATACGCATTAATAACACCCACACACAGAATCAACGCAATCGCAATCATCCACCAACTTTCCAGATTCAGAATGCCAAAATCCTGGAACATCAACAGCATAGCGATAAACTGTACAACCAACCTGACTTTATTGGGTACACTATGAATATCATCCACGAAACTGATACCCGCGATAGCCGTCAATCCCGCCAGAAACCAAGGATAAGTAAGACCAAAGAACGCTACCCAAATCCACACACTCACCAAAAAGATAATACCGCCACCTCGGAGAGTGACACTTGTATGCGAACTTCTAAGATTGGGCTTATCAATGATATTATACTTATCCGCCACTTTAAAATAAAAAAGTTCTGCCAAAAATAGCAGAACCCAAACAATTAAATAATACATATCTTCTTTTTTAAATAAACGACTTGATTGTTTTCCTTATCCCATCCGATGCTCGCACAGGCATTTCTTTAATCTGCAAAGCAGCCTTTATTTTAGCATTACTTACCACATAATTCTCTGTCAGTTTGCGCAAGCGTTCCGCATTCAATGGGAAATGCAACCATGTACCAATGTGAGCACATACTTTCATTAAGTTTTTATTCACCTTCCAAATATGCGGCTTATGTCCTAAAACGTCACACATTAAAATAATCAAATCATTCGTTGATAAAGCTTCATCATCACTCATGTGATAAATACCACTTGCGACTTTTTTAGTAAGTAACCCCTCTACAACATAACAAAGATTATCTATCGAGGTAAAAGATCTCCTATTTTCAAAATCACCCAAAGGCCAAGGAATACCCTTCTTCACCACACTGTAAAGCAGATTTAGATTTCCTTTATTACCGGGTCCATGAATCATACAAGGACGTAAAATATATACCTGCTTTCCATTTCCTTCGCACGAATTTAACCCCTCATTATTATCCCATTTCGAAAGAATGTAATTTTCAGCTTTAATCTTACTTTCTCCATAAGGCCCTATCGGCATTGGCACTACTTCCTCCGTCAGTATTTCCCCTGCCACACTGTCAGCAGCAGCTTTTACCGAGCTAAAAAAGATAAACTTCTTCGCTGTTGATTCCAGAAAAAAATCGAAAATCTTTTGTGTCAATCCCGTATTAACGTCAAAATAGACCTGAGATTCAGACCTTTTTTTTGTGTCATGTGCCTTGCCTGCTAAGTGAATAATTGCATCAAACTGTGGTAACTGTTGCATGGAAGAAGTAGTAGTCTCAAAGTCTTTCCAAGAAAATGTTTTCACAACTCCTTCCTTTTTGAGATTCACAATATCCAAGCCATAAAGAGTATGATGTTCTTTTAGAAAAAAAACAAGATTAGCCCCCACAAAGCCATGAATGCCTGTAATAAGTATTTTCATAAAGATTCAACTAAATCCACATATTTTTGAGTTACTACATTTTTTGCATACAAATGCATTATTACATCCATACCATTTCGACCTAACATATTCATTTCTTCTTTTGAAACGGAATTCAACCAATTTGCCATTTCTTCTACCTTTTTTTCCAAGTTCTTTTCTGTAACCAACTTTGCACAATTATGTTCCTGCAAGAAATTCACAATAGGAGTACGCATTCCAGAACATACCAACAAAGGTTTTCCACATGACATAATTGTATAAACCTTAGAAGGAAAGCCCTGCATTTCCATTTCAGGATTCATGAAAATAAACTGAATGTCTGAATAAGCGATAATAGTTGGCATTAACTTTCTAGGTTGATAAGGTAAAATATATACGTTGTCCAACTGAAATTCACGTACTTTTTCTTCAAGATATGGTTTCATTACACCTTCACCAATTATAAAATATTCAATCGGCTTTCCCTTGGTTCTTTTTGCCAAACAAATCAAAGGTTCCCAATCTTGAGCAAAACCAATATTCCCAGCATAGAGCAACTTTAAAGAATTTGTAATTGGGAAAATATTAGAATCTAAAGCACCCATATCCACATTCTGAGGATTATATAATTCCGTATCTACAAAATTAGGGATTATATGAAGCATGGATTTATTCTTAAATCGTCCAACTATCACATCATAAAAAACCTGATCAATCGTTACTACAGCAGTTGAATTATTATAGACATAACGTTCCATTTTATGTAGCAATTCTATAATAACCCCCTTTTTTTGTTTCAGGATATCCGGATATATCTCTTGCACATTATATATCGTTTTACATCCTTTAATTTTAGCCAGCCAAATATTAATGACACCTATAGTTAACGGTGGAGAAGGTGACAGTATAACATCTACATTTTTTTGAAACAGACCTATCAAGAAAGACACAATATGCCAATAAGCAAATCCCAATAGGCGTAAAAATGTATTTCTAAATTTTTTTTGAGGTATATGAAGGACTCTAATCCCATGGAAACAACTTTCTTTATAAATTCCCCAAACTTTCCACCTTAATGGTTGTGTAACTAATTGTGATTCCACTACATTATAATGGGGCGTGGTTGTCAATACAACCACCTCATAACCTTTTTTTTGAAACCGCAAGGCTATATCATTATAAAGATATGCTGTTGAGACCCCATCTGGACTAAAAATCAGGCTATGTATCAAAATTTTTCCAGGCATATTTAACTACTATTTTCTCCAAACCATCCGATTCACTATCCCCGTATAACTCTGTATCAACTTCACCACTTTTGTTGACACATTCTCATCCATATAAGTCGGTACAGGGATACCATAATCCCCGTTATTATTCATTCCTACAGCAGTATCCACAGCCTGTAGCAAAGACCTCTCGTCTATACCGGCCAAAACAAAAGTACCTTTGTCCAAAGCCTCAGGACGTTCCGTACTCGTACGAATACATACCGCCGGGAAAGGATGTCCTACGGAAGTGAAAAAAGAACTCTCCTCAGGTAGCGTACCACTATCGCTCACTACAGCATATGCATTCATCTGGAGGCAGTTGTAATCATGGAAACCAAGAGGTTCATGCTGAATCACACGATAATCCAGTTCAAACCCGCTTGCTTCCAAACGTTTCTTGCTCCGTGGATGACAGCTATAAAGAACAGGCATATCATATTTCTCAGCCATTGCGTTGACAGCCTTAAACAATGAAAGGAAATTTTTTTCCGTATCGATATTCTCTTCCCTATGTGCAGACAACAAAATATATTTACCCTTTTGAAGTCCCAGCCTCTGATGAATATCCGAAGCCTCGATTTCCACCAGATTTCCATGCAACACTTCAGCCATCGGAGAACCGGTCACATAAGTCCGTTCCTTTGCCACTCCCGAAGCATTCAGGTATCTTCTTGCGTGCTCCGAATAACAAAGATTCACATCTGAAATTACATCCACAATACGGCGGTTTGTCTCTTCCGGCAGACACTCGTCAAAGCAACGGTTACCCGCTTCCATATGAAAAATCGGAATATGAAGACGCTTGGCACCTATTACGCTAAGGCAAGAATTGGTATCGCCCAACACCAGCACAGCATCAGGTTTGACCTGTACCATCAGTTTATAACCGGCATTGATGATATTACCCATCGTAGCACCCAAATCATCACCTACCGCATCCATATATACATCAGGATCTTTCAGCTTAAGGTCACGAAAGAAGACCCCGTTCAAGTTATAATCATAATTCTGTCCCGTATGAGCCAAAAGGCAATCGAAATACTTCCGGCATTTATTGATAACGGCTGCAAGGCGGATTATCTCCGGACGGGTACCTACAATAATCAACAGTTTCAGACGTCCGTCTTCCTGAAACCTTATATTCGAATAATCTGTTTTCAGTTCCATTATTTATACTTTTTCAAAATATGTATCAGGCTTATGGGGATCAAAACACTCATTGCACCACATCACAGTCACCAAGTTTTCCGTCGCACTCAGATTGATGATATTATGTGTATATCCCGGAATCATTTCCACCACTTCAATTCTGTCACTGCTTACCTCAAACTCTATGATTTCCTCACTTCCTATTTTGCGGAGCTGAATCAATCCGTGACCGCTTACCACCACAAATTTTTCATTCTTAGTATGATGCCAATGCTGCCCTTTGGTAATGCCAGGTTTGGAGATATTGACAGAAAACTGTCCCCTGTCGGCAGTACGGATTATTTCAGTAAAACTACCGCGCTCATCCACATTCATTTTCAAAGGATAAGAAAACTTCTCTTTCGGCAAATAAGAAAGATAAGTAGAATAGAGTTTTTTCGTAAATGCATCACTGAAATCAGGAACGCCAAGATTACCGTGCATATCCTTAAAGCTCGTTATCAGTTCCACGATGCCGCCCAAAGTTATAGTATGTACCACAGGTACTTCACAATAATCACCGGTACGATGTTCCTCTCCGCCCAATGCCGCAATCAACTCGTCAACCACATCATCCACATAAACCAAGTTCATCACCACATTAGGGTCATTCACCTGAATTGGCAAATCATGGGCTATATTATGGCAGAACGTAGCTACGGCACTGTTATAGTTCGGACGGCACCACTTTCCGAACACATTCGGAAAACGATATACCAACACTTTCGCCCCTGTCTCCCGGCTATAGTCGAACAGCAACCGTTCTCCTGCCCGTTTCGATTCTCCGTAAGGATTATCCAAAACAGCTTGTATGGAAGAGGAAATCATGACAGGACAGGTATTATTATATTTCTTCAATGTATCCAACAACACCGAAGTAAAACCGAAGTTACCCTCCATAAAATCCTTCTGATCTTTGGGACGATTTACTCCTGCCAGGTTAAAGACGAAATCAGCCTGTCGGCAATACACGTCCAATTCCGCAGGTGTACTGTCCATATCATACTCAAACACCCTCATCCCCTCGCCTGCCATTCCATAATTCCGGGCTTTCCCCGATTGAATATTATGCAGTTGGGATACTAAGTTTTGTCCGATGAACCCTTTGGCACCGGTCACTAAGATATTCATAAAATAATGTGATTGTCTATCACAGAAAAAGAAAAAGGAAGAAGATTACAAAGAATGATAGAAATCATCCAAACCTATAAAATCCACTTTAGGAAAACTATACAGTTTCAATATATTATAATGGCGATCTTCTGTAACAATAAATTTGGCATTAGCCACAACAGCACAATCCACGAACTTATTATCATCCAGATCGGACTTTATCAGATTAAAATTATAAAACGGAGTAAAAAACAGCGTATGAGGATTATTAAGAATAACATCAATAACCAACTTGGCAATCTCCACACCCGCCAAACGTTCTAATATCTCCTCATACTCATTTAGAATTTCATTAGATACACATAGCACATTCGTCCCATCCAAAAAACAATCCCAAATCTTGCGATATTTGCTTTTAGGGGAAATACACTGCACCAAGCTATTTGTGTCCAATACTATTCTGCTCATTACCGGGAAAGTGTGCGTATATCAATCTTCCTCAACTCGTCAAGTTTCTCTTGATTTAAAATTCCCGAGTCCCACAAATCATTCAAACGTTTGTCCAGTTTCTGAGAAAAATACTTGGTCAACACCTCTTTTACTTCATTCAACCGTTCCTCCGAACCGTCAAAAGCAAACATCTTCAGAAGATGTTGTTGAACTGAATTCAATACTGTTGCCGCCATATGCATAATTAGTTAGTTTCAATATACAAAGATAGAGTTTTTTTCTAAAGAAACTATATATTCCCCTTTTTCTTCTCTGTTATACTATTTAATTAATGCTTATTCACTTTTGATTTCCGTAGATTTGGCTATTCTTTCCAGTCCAAGATCCTCGCGGATAAACCGAAGCTTCAGCAGAAGCTTTTTCATGCCATCCACATCCAGGCGGACGGTATTGTGAGAATGGTAATCTTCTATTCGTGCAATATCCTCATTACCTTCTGTAAAAAACTTGTCATAGTTCAAATCACGGGTATCACAAGGTATACGGTAATACTCTCCCATATCAACGGCTTTTGCCATTTCTTCGCGTGTAACCAAAGTCTCATACAGTTTTTCGCCATGTCGGGTACCTATGATTTTCACTTCCGTCTCACCATAGGCTGGATTTATCTGCGCATACGTCTCCTTTAGAGCCTGTGCCAAAACGTCCAATGTGGCTGCAGGAGCCTTTTGCACAAACAAGTCACCATTATGTCCATGCTCAAACGCATACACCACCAAATCCACCGCATCATCCAGCGTCATCATAAAGCGTGTCATGTTAGGATCTGTTATCGTAATGGGCTTTCCATTCTTTATCTGTTCCACCCACAAAGGGATAACGGATCCACGGCTTGCCATGACATTACCATAACGGGTACAACAAATGGTTGTCTGCGCACCATCGCCTAAAGCACGACCTTTGGCAATAGCCACTTTCTCCATCATACTTTACCAACCAAGCGAATCTTCAACTCTGATTTTTCGACATTGTTTTGGGAATTTGAATGTGTTTTTCATTTTGTGGAGTCTTTGGATTTTGGGGCTGTTCTCTCTAAGCCTGTTTTGCCAAAGACAACAATCGGGACCGCTCGTGATGAGTAGTCCCGATTATTATTTTATCTCTGTTTGATGGGGGCATCTAACTCTTTTCCCTATCCTAACGCGAGCTTACTCCTCTGTTTAGCCCTAATCAGTACGACCATCGGAAGTACCTTACAAGGTCAATTTTTGAACCTTGGGATTAGGCTCCCAAGTTTTCTACTTGAGCGTCATTTCAAGCGCAAGCGCTTCGTCGAAAAAAGTCATTTACACTTCAAAAAAGCAGCCTCAAAATATCAAAACGGCACGTTTTGCGTTAAAAATGAATAAATATATATTACTTCTGTAAGAGAAAAACGGAAAATACTAAATTAATTTAGTACCTTTGCATTCTCAAAAACGTTGCTACAAGCCAATGAAAACTTTAGAACAGGTAAAGAAAATAGAATCCGTAGTGCTCTATGTGCTACGCAATTTTCCTGAGGGGGTTGATTATATCAAGCTCTTCAAGATAATCTATTTTGCCCAAAAGGAATATCTGGTAAATTATGGCAAGGTATTATGCCCTGATACCTTCAAGGCCCGTACCTTCGGTCCTGTTCCTGCCTTGTCTGACAAGGTTATAAAATTGGTCGAACTAGAAGAGGAGGATATAGAGTCGTATCCCGACCTCAAGAACTTCTTCAGCTCTATCCGAGTCCATAACCAGCTGGTATTTGCATTACAGGAGCCCGACATGGACTATCTGTCAAAAAAAGAGTGTGAGTATCTCGACAAATGGTTTCTCTATTGCAAAGACAAGGATTCCAAGAACGAATTGTCTCCTGAATCCCATGACGAGGCTTACAACAGAGCATTTGCCAGATACCAGGAGGATCCTCAGCTGGGCACATTAACCAATATAGAGATTGCCAAAGCAGGCGGAGCAACTGAGAAGATGGTTGCATATATCCGTGAGAAAGAACTAATCGCGACCGAGCTTTCTTGATGGATCAGAATGCAAATGACCTGTTGGCACAACTACAGGAGCGGTTACGGCAGGAATCCCTCGTGAAAGGGATTGAGGATTTGAACGTAGGTGACATCATATACTACGATATGGATCGTGCTGACGGCATCGTTCCGAACTCAGGATATGATACACGTCTGAAATACGTGGTAGTAGCTGGTGCAAAATCCAATGCAAAGGAAGTATGTGCCGTGCTGATCAATTCTGACAACGACCACTCCCTTGCACCAGACTGGCAGGCGGAACAATACCTCATTCGCCAAACAGATTATCCAACCATCCTCGATCACGACAGCTGGATTGACTGTACTGACCCCAAGGAACTGAAAGTCTCAAAGATCAAAGCCAAGAATGCCGAAAAGAAAGGATGCCTTAATGACCAGGATTTGGCGAATATCATGAAGCATCTCAAAGAGAACGACTTCATCGACTCTCACACCCGAAAAGTGTATGGTATTGACAAGTACCAGATCGAATAAAAGAAAACATCCAAAAGACAAAACCATATCTCCTCGCTACTGGCATCCAGTAACGAGGATTTTTTATATGAAAGAGACACCACATCATTCTAAGTCCGTCTCCGGACTTCCCATAGTGCAGCAGAAGATACTTTGTGCTATGGCATACCTTGGAAGGAACTATCATCTTCACCTTCCTCTTGACCAGATTCTCTCATGGGTAGAAGTTGAGGAGCCGCTCTACAAAGACCATATCAGGATACTATGCTCAAAAGGGTGGCTCGTGGAAGAAAAAAACTACCTTGATGGCACTTCTGTTCTGCTTATCAATCCAAGGAAATTGCCTGAAGTCCTCGATTTCCTATTGTGCATTCACACTGAGTGGAAGGCAGAGATTGAATCTTTAACGCCACATTTCTCCCCCTTCAAGGCATTCGAGGACCTCCTAATGGCATTCTTCAATGCCGACATCATTGACTCATGTAATATCCTTCCCCGAGTCTGTCAGTCCCTAACGGGGCTCAATCCGAAATTCCGGTGCATTTGTTAAATTACCAAGTCAGTATTGTTAAAGTCAAGCGTATAGTTTAGCAAT
>ERZ808024.272-NODE-272-length-30105-cov-7.684927_pt1 | contig 30105 bp, 29 predicted proteins | sample MGYA00380181_ERZ808024 | MGnify/ENA primary metagenome ERZ808024 (study PRJEB31490, sample SAMN06133413) | mouse gut metagenome | isolation source: Z2_1 | host: mice | place: China: Chengdu | collected 2015-05 ...
AGGCACAGGGAATCCCGTGCCAATTAAAAGAAACACTATATGTTGTAGTTGATTGAGTTAGGTTGTTAACATTGATATCTTTATAGGTCAATTCCGGACGAATGGTTTTTATGATTTCTTTCCCCGCCATCAAACCTTCTATCTCTCTCTTTGTTGTTGCACTTTTCGACTGTCTGATAAATTCCTTAACTTCTGCATTACCGCTCGTATTTACCCAATAATTCTGTGGAATAGCTTCTTTATTTGTGCGAAGACTACGAAGATAAGAAACCACATCCCATGGACAATATACCTCTACATTCCCAAAGCGATATCCATCATACCATTCTTTGATACTTCCATACTTATCAGTACATTCATAATACGTTAAAAGGTCACATACCTCTTGATCTGTAAATCCAAAATATTCATCGAAATCAACATCTGTAATCGTGAAGGTGGTAAAATTATTAAGACCGGTAAAGATACTCTCCTTTGAGATGCGCATACATCCGGTCATTACTGCAAATTTCAGACTGTTGTTTGTTTTTAGCGTCTGTTCCAGCAGATTACGGATTAGAAATACCATTTGATCATAATACCCATTTTCAAACGCTTTTGCTAATGGGACATCATATTCATCAATTAAAAGAATTACTTTTGTTCCATAATGTTTCTCCAATAATTCCGATAATATTTTCAATCCACTGCAAAATACGGCTTTACTCATTCTGCTATCTAAAAGTTTCTTATATTCTGACTTATCAAAATCACTTAAATTCCTGCTTTCCAAAAGGAACTGGGTTCTACCTGCTACATTCTTCATAATCTGAACTGCAAAATCAAATGCATCCTCATAAGCAGCAGCATTGATTCCTTTAAGGGAAACTGAAATCACAGGATATTTCCCCATATAATCTTCACACAGCTTTTTATCTTTTGAGATTTCCAAGCCATCAAATATATTCTTATCGCCCCCTATGGAAAAAAAGTGTTCCATCATACTCATATTTAAAGTTTTTCCAAAGCGTCTTGGTCTGGTAATGAGATTTACCATTCCGCCATTGTGGAACAATTCTGAAATCAACTTTGTTTTATCCACATAATAATAGTTATCGTTAATAATCTGCTCAAAATTTTCTACTCCCACCGGAAGGCGTTTCTTTTCTTCACCCATGTTACCCACACTCCTTCTCTATTAACTATATTATAACAAAGATATCCTCAAAAGCCTATACCTAACTTTCCCTTGCTTCACGCAGTTTCCAGTCGTCGTTCCTTTTCACACCCACGCTTTCAACATCTCTCTGGAAGAAATATTTTATAATCTGTTTGGGTAAATTATGAAAATGAGCAAGGCTTTCTTTACAACACGTAAAATACGTGTTATCATGTGCTTGTAAGGAGGAAACATACATGAGATTCAGAATAAATCCATACGAAATCAGGCGGGGCTGAAATAAGACCCTGCCCTTGAAGTAAATTGTAGGAAGGAGCATTTGATTGATGAATTATGTGTACCCGGCTGTTTTCTATGAAGAAGAAGGGAAGATATCCGTCATTTTCCCTGATCTGGGAAATCTCGCAACCTTTGGGGATAATGTGGCGGATGCTATGCGCATGGCGGTTGATGCCTGCGGTCAGTATCTCTTTACCGCCCTGCGTGACAGTGAATCACTCCCCGTTCCCAGTGCATTGGGCGAGATCGATCCCAACGTCATCCTGAAAGATTTTGAAATGGAATCCGCTGCTGACAGCGCTTTTGTCAATATGGTACTGGTGGATATGACCGAATACGCAAGGCAGCACAGCGATAAGTCAGTGAAAAAGACTTTAAGCATCCCCATGTGGCTGAATACTCTTTGTGAAGAAAAATGCATCAATTTTTCAAAAGTATTGCAGGAGGCGCTTCTCTCTAAAATTCAGAACTAACACCTATTAGCTACCCCAAATTTCATACGAAATTGGGGTAGTATCCAGAGATATCCGAAAATAATAAGGTAACTTAGTTCATCTCACTGATAATTTTCATTAGAAACGGCATGATTTAAAATCTTTGATACAGTTTATCACCATATCCTGCTCCTCAGCCTCCATATACGGATGAATCGGCAATGCCAATATTCTGCGGCATAATTGTTCCGTCACCGACAAATCCGTTTTCACACAATCCATCTCCTCAAATGCCGTCTGCCTGCTCATCGGCTTAGGATAATAAATCATAGAAGGAATTCCCCTCTCCTTAAGATATGCCTGTAAACCATTGCGTTGTTCTTCACTATCCAGTAAAATCGAGTATTGTGCCCAACTGGAATAAAAGCCTTCCTTAATAAAAGGAACTTTCACATAATCTGCCAGCTGACAGCTATATCTTTCGGCCGCATAATTCACGTCTCTTAACTCATATTCCCGGAATGCCTTTAACTTCACCTGCAGAATTGCAGCCTGCAGTGTGTCCAGCCGTGAATTTATCCCAATGCGTACATTATCATACTTGTCCGATCCCTTACCATGTATACGATATGATCTAAGCAATGCCGCCCAATCATCATTGTCGGTGAATACTGCTCCGCCGTCTCCATAACATCCTAACGGTTTTGCCGGGAAAAAGGAAGTTGTAGAGATATCACCGAAGCTGCATGCCATCTGCTCCCCTATCTTTCCGCCAAAACCTTGCGCTCCGTCTTCTAAAATCAGAAGATGATATTTGTCCGCGATTTTTCTGATCGCAGGGTAATCTGCAGGCTGTCCGAACAGATCTACCGTAATAATTACTTTGGGAACCAGTTTTCCTTCTTCTTTTACTTGCAGAATCGCCTGTTCCAAAGATTCTGCGGAAATATTAAAGGTATCTTCTTCCACGTCTACAAAGACAGGCACGGCTCCTTCGTATGCAGGTGTCTCACCTGATGCAAAAAAGGTAAAATCCGGTACAAATACAGCGTCCCCTTCTCCTATGTTCCAGGTCATCAGCGCCAATGACAGTGCGTCCGTTCCGTTGGCACAGGTAATACAGTGTTTAACGCCTGCATAGGAAGCCAATTGCGATTCCAATTCCGTGACTTGTGAGCCGGATATGAAATTTCCTGCGTCTAGGACTTGCTGAATTGCATAATCTATATTACTTTTTAATATTTTGTATTGCTTTTGTAAATCTCTGAATTGCATTTTCTATTCTCCCACATCAGTTTAAATTATTATAAAATACACCTAAAAAGAAGTATCAAGATACTCAAACGCCTTCTGCAAAATGCTTTGACGCTGATACGACAAAGGATCATCGCTATTACATATTCCAATCATTCCGATTGTATTGCTCAAATCCATCTGCATAGTTGTAAGATCTCCCCTTGACACCCCTTCAGCAAGAGATTTACAAATAACTTGATTCAATTCGTTCCCAAGTTCGATAAGTTCTCTTTGATTTCCTGTATGCCATATATTTTGCATAATTTCATAAGCTTTTAATACATATTCATTATCATCAAGATATTCTCTGCTGCTATTTCCACTTCCGTTATATTTTTTTCTTCCAAACATATTACAATCTCCTTTCACTATTCATATCGAAATCCAACATCTCCCTTATCAAAGATTTTGTACCGAACAGTATATCTCTTTGAACATCCATTCAATCGGAATTTTATGACTTTTGCACATCTTTCCATAAGTTTCTGCCGCTCTGGTTCATTAAAAAAAAACTCCTTTCCATCTTTTTTCCAATTACTTCCATCTATCAAATCGTCTACCTCAGCCCGCGTTAACACAGGAATCCAATACTCTTTCTTTGTATAATCCATATATCTTTCTAAATTTCTAGAAATTTCTTTAATATCATCTTCAGAAAATAATTCTCCCGCTTCATACCGTATTTCACTGCCAGCAAACCAGGCACGTCCCATAATCCGCTCTACCGCTAATTCAAATTTAATATTTTCATCTTTTTTTGTCTCTTTTCTTTTAATAATCGGTTTTTTAGGACTTTTACCATAGAGTGTATTGATCAGATCGTCATAATTGCTTTTAAAATTGCTTTCTTCACTTAAATCGATATAGTACTTTCCCAATAATGCAGATGGTGCGGCCTCCACCCATGTTCCTCGACGTAAAATAGGGATAAACTTATAATCGTTCCTCTTATTCAACATTTCTGCTGTAATAAGATGTCCTTCTTCGCCACTTCCACATTTCCTTTGATTGAATCTTTCTTTATATTCAGGAGTACATATAATCAATACAAAGTCATTCTCACGAATTGATTTTTCCATAAACTCCGGCAATTGATCTCCAGGATGAACGTCCCACTGATCCAAATATACTTCTATACCATCTTCACAAAGCATTGTTGCAAATTCTCTTACCCATGCTTTATGTTCCTCATCTTCCCAGGCATAAGAAATAAAAACATTCATTTGTATTCACTCCTAGTAAACAATTTCATACTTAGTGCACATGCTCTGAACAATAAAATTATTATTATTCTAATCACAGAAAAATAATTTATATGTTGCTATAACATTTATTGCTTGAATTTTATTCCATGCGATTTTACTTACAAAAGTTTCAGAAATCTCATTTTTCAAACTTTTATCCGTTATTATCTTACTATAATTTTGATAATAATTGTTTATAAATTCTCGAAGTGTATCATTCGTCATATACCAAACTTGTATTGGATGCATTTCATGGTACAATGGTATCTGTAGATGAATATCAATTTCTCTTGACAATTTATTTATTATTCTTTTACCAAAATCTGATAATGAATGCAACAGCTTGGGAATATATACTTTATTATTATAATGATAATTAACAGGCATCTTTACAGTTGACCATAAATATTCCGCTGCCTTCGGATATTTAGAAATCATCCATTTTTCAAAGATTCTGTAATTTCTCCTGTATTCCAGTGGTATGCTATATATGAACTCTAGCAAATCAACGTCCATATTCGGGGAAAAAGCTTCCGTAAAATCTTGACGCGCAATAATTGATGATATAATCAGCGGTGCACCATATTCATAGAATCCCTCCTGTTCATATGTTTCATATTGTGCTGATATATTTTCTGGAAACTGAAATGGAATTACATTTGAATAACGTGTAGTAACATTTCCGGGCATATGTGTTTCACCCCCCCCCCCATAACTCTGCCTTTAATGCTTCCCCCCATAATCCCATTGCCATAATCCCGACATTTTTATCTTTAATTTTTTCAATGGCTTGCACAGCTCCTGTGCAAATTGTATATGTTTCCTGTCCTCCAAATTTACGGCACGTATCTTCTATCTCCATTAGAAAGGATCCTCCATCAAGAGGAATAAAAATATATTCATTTCCAAGATCTGACGCTAATTTTTTAGAAACCTTATGATCAATACTCTTGCTTTGACAATAGCTTATATTAATAATATTTTTAAAACCCAAGTCATTGGCAACCCAGGCAACCATGCGACTATCTAATCCGCCAGACAAGTCACATTCCGAAATATAACCATACTCCAAATTCTTTGAAAAAATACGTTCAATAGCATCTCTATACTTAGTATCTAATAAATCGATACATTCATCAATATCACCGGTAAATTCGGGATAATTTTTGAACCTATGATAACTATGTATTTCGATATTCTTTTTATTGATTTCTAACATTTTTCCAGCAGTTAATCTTTTAATCTCCTGGATAGGTGATTTGTCTGATAAGATTTCTCCTATACAAAGCAATTCATGTAATGCGCTTATATCAGGTGAGTATGATAATCCCAAACACTTCATTGCTTTAATCAGAATAACTGCATGACTTGCCGCTATAAACTTTCCTTCTTGAATGAAATAATATATTGTTTTTTCCCCTGTTTGATTAGTAAAAATTTTTATCTTATCGGAATCAAAGTCTATAACTGCTCCTCGAAAAGATCCCCGTAGTTGATTGATTCCTGTTTCTATGCCATCTTTGATAAGTTCACAAAAACACTCCTTCCAAGAGTTTGTAGAACTATCAGAAAGGAGTTCTTTCTTGTTTAAAATAACACCGTCAAGTACCACAAAATATCTTTTATCCTCTATAAATAAGTGGTCTTCTGAAAACTTATTGAGTCCTTTATATTTAATATAGTAATTATCTGTTCTAAATTCCAATCCACCATTCAAAATCTCTAAATTAGATACAGACCCATTTGATATCATATTTGTAATTATTAATCCTGTTTCCACTTTTTTCCTTCCTAATACAGATTTAGTTTATTTTAGGTTCATATTTTTGTAATTCTTTCCAGATCATATTTGCAGTTTGTTTTGCTCCGAGCTCTGTTGGATGAATATTATCAATGAAGTACTGTGGCGTCCTGCTATTCATGTTACCAATAGAATATAGTTTGACGACCGGTATTCCCATAGAGCCAGCCACCTTAGCAAGTTCCTCATAATAATCATACTGACTCCTGCCGCATTTTAATGACAGTTCAGAAGTTTCCTGTGTTCCGATTGGGTCAAATATAACAATCACTGTAATCGCAGGATTTATCTCAAGTATGTAATTTATGGCTGTACGCAATACTCCGCATACTGTCGTTACATCTGTATCAAGGTATGTCCCTAAATTTTCATTGTAATACCAATCATTTACAAACCCTTCAATCAGTACCACATCTATATCATCATAATCATGACTTTTAACTTGATTTAAAATATTTAGTCCTGACTTCTCTGTAAAAAGCGCACCTGATCCAACACCGCTATTTTCAATCTTCATGCCTGATAATTCAGGAAGATATCTCAGATAACCTCCTGTATCATCAGTTCTGGACCTGTAAGTTAAACTTGTCCCAAATGCAACTGCAGATAACCCTTTCCATTTGTTACTTTCTGAATTTTTACCCCCCCCCCTATAACAACCGTTATTGAGATCAGGGAAAGTAATAAACTCAAATATATCACATATTGTCTTTTATTCATCATAATCTCTCCATAATTCTTTTATTTTCCTTGCTGGATTTCCTGCAATTACACAATAACCTTTTTCAAAACTTTTCGTAACTATCGTTCCAGCACCTACCACCGTATGATCGCCCAGAATAACTCCTGGTAAAATCACACTATTCATGCCAATCCAACATTTTTTACCAATTACTACATCTTTCCCTAACTGATGGTTTTCTGGATGCATCAAATCATGATTTGACGTAATTATCCCAACATTTTTGGCAATCCATGTTCCTTTACCTATAATAATCTTTGCGTCAAATGTTTGAAAATAATTCCCTTCGCCACAAAAATTATTTATATCATCTTTATCAAAAATAATATTTTTACCACAATCTGTTGTCGGTGAAACTGGCCAAGGGACATCAATATTCTTCTTAAACACTAGTCGATTCCATATATCCCGGTACGCCCATCTCCATCCCCACTCGTTTGGGCTCTGAAACCATCTGCTTTTAAAAACTTCTGATTTATAATAATAACGTCCGAAAGCATTCACAAATAACCACCGAAACAATATTCCTAAGATACTAAACAACTTTTTTATCATTTCTTTTTACCATACTCCCTTTTTTTAAAACCCATAGAACAAAAGAAAAAGATGCTATAGATGCCAGTATTTCTACAATAAATGTGGCGTACGCGGCACCTATCATACCGTATTTTTTTATCAAAAAAAGATTTAATACAATATCAAAAATTCCAGTTAAGACACTGATTACCAGATTAAAGGATACCTTCCGCAGACCTGCAAGAATGTTTACACTCAAATCCCGAAATGTACCTGCTATCATATATCCTAGAACGAGTACTCTAAACGGATACACAGAATCACTATACTGTGTTCCGGATATTAATATAATTATAAATCGTGCAAAAATTATCAAAAAAATACCAGTCCCTAAATTTAATAAACTTATTCCAAAATATAATTTTTTAATCTTACTTTTTAACCATACTCGGTCATTATTATGTGCAACTATTGTCGGAAGAATTACGACTATTATACTACTTGGAATAAAATATAATGAATTCGGTATCATCGTTGACACTTTATAGACAGCGACATCAGAAGCGTTCATCGCTAATGATGCAATCATAGATACATCTATCAAATAAAGCACTCTATTTAGAACAGAACTCAATCCAGTAAATATTGAATAATGCCATATTTCTTTTTTTTGATTTGCACTTATCCATGCACTTAAAATTATTGATTTTATTTCTTTTTTAGTAATCTTTACAATATGTATTACAGAAAAAAGAACCGCAAGATACTTTCCTACAATTATACCTGTAATATTGAAAAAAGCACCCAAGCACGTCAATACTGCTATTAAAATTGTATTGACATTAAGAATTCTAGCATATTCTATCATTCTTCCTTCGCATCGAAGAACTGTCAATAAAATATCTATTGTATACTCTACTAGCAGAATAGGTACATAATATCGAATATATACACTTGAACCTTCTATATGAAACTTAAAAAGAAAAGAACCCATAATAAAAATAATGGATATGAAAGCATTAACAATCAGCCCAAATGACAAACAATATTTATAATATTCAAATCTTTTCAGATTCCCACGATTCTCTGAACCAAATTGCAAAGCACCAGAAGCTAACCCTAATCCCGTACATAACGATGCATATGAGTATATATTAAGCACATAACTCCATAAACCAAAGCTACTCTTGGTTAATATCCTCGTTATAACCATGTTACTGATCATTACTATAATCTTATTAATAACATTAGCAGTAAAAACTTGTAGAATACCTTGTTTTAAACTTAAAAGCATAGATGAAACTTCTTTCTTTATTTTATCTTGCATTTATAAAATTCACCCTTTATTCTGTAATCCATTTCATCTTAAAACATCTGTTAAATAAATATTAATTAGACTTGTCCGAAAAATCTATCTTCAAGCATTAAACACCAGCAGTGATAAATAGGAAGATGAAGTTCTTGAATTATATATGTTTCTATTTCTGGAACTTTAACAATCACATCCGATACATCTTCTAATTCTCCCCCTCTTGCTCCTGTTAAGCCAATTACTTTAATACCAATCGCCCTCGCAACAATCGTAGCATTTATCACATTCCTACTATTTCCGCTTGTACTAATACCAAGAAACACATCTCCTTTTCTTCCAAAACCAAAAAGCTGTTGCGCAAAAACACCTAACCCATCTACATCATTGATATACGCTGTGGTTAATGCTTCGTGTGCCACCAACGGGATTGCCATAAGACTTTTCTCAAGATGCTTTGCTAATTCTGCACCCCATACTGGATCAATTCCTCTCAACTTCTCTGCAAACTCTTTACCCACAGGACGCGGCACCTTAAATCTCTTCATTAATTCACCAGCAATGTGTTCGGAATCTGCAGCTGATCCGCCATTTCCTGCCACAAGAAGTTTCCCATCGCGTTGATATGATTCTTCCATAATCATATATGCATCTATAATTTCTTGTCTTATTCCCCGCAATTGTGGGTAACGATATAATAATGAATCTAGATGTTTCGTTAATCTTTGATCCAATACACTCATACATATTCACTTCCTATAATATGATTTATTACTTCCAAAAGGGAAGTTCCTGTTAATTTCTGCCCAAAGTTCTCACTTCCAATCAATGCTGTTTGACATCCTGCATTAAGACCAGCTTCAATATCATTTTTACTATCTCCGATCATCCATGACTTTCTAAGATCAATATTAAAATCTTCTGCTGCATTTAATATGAGACCTGGTTTGGGCTTTCGACATTCACAATCAATTTTTAACTCTGACACTTCGCCAATAAATCCTTTTTCCGGATGATGAGGGCAAAAATAAATTGCATCAATATACCCCCCTTCTACCCCGAGTAAAGTCTCCATTTTATTATGAATACGTTCCAACTCTTTATATGTAACTTCACCCCTAGCAATCACTGGTTGATTGGTAATGACAATAACAAGATAATCTGAATTGTTTATATATTTGACTGCTTCCACAACTCCCGGTAAAAATTCAAACTGATCAGCATTACGCAAAAATCCAACATATCTATTTATTGTTCCGTCACGGTCAAGAAATATTGCTTTTTGCTTTCTATTAAGATTTTTGGCCTTTACTTTTCCTGAACTAAAATCTCTACATACTATTTCATATCGCTCTGGAGTCCCCATATCTTTCACATATTCGGGACTATCATAACAAAACATCTTTCCTGTTCCTGCAAGCGGTTTCAATACATGTTTATCTAAGTCAAACCTTATTAGTTTCCCTTCGGAATCAATTTTACCAATATTATCAACATCAATGTCTACCGTTTCAAATATTTGAGGACTTAAAACATGAAGTCCTGCATTAACACGATTCTTATAGAAATCTGTTCTCTTATCTTCTTTCGTCAACCATTGTTTTACCATACCATTCTTTTCTGCTACAATTAATCCACTATCATATGGATGACTATTTGGATGCGTAAATATTGTAGCTAATCCAGAATTTTTCTTATGAAATTCAATAAACCGATTAAAATTTACATCAAATATTGCATCTGCATTCAAGAGAAGGAATGGTTCTGATAACTTTTCTTTCAATTTAAAAAGTGCGCCCGCATTCCCCAAAGGAATTTCTTCATTAAAGTATTCAATTTTTACATCAAATGGTTGCCCTGTTACCGGAGAAACACCGCTTCCATCACCAAAGTATTCCATAATAAAAGATCCTAAATGTGATACTGTTATAATAATATCCTTAAACCCTTGATCACGTAAACACTCTATTTCATGCTCAAGTATTGGTCTGCCGTCAACTTTTATCATTGGTTTCGGTATATCTGAAGTTATAGAACTGATACGTGTTCCCTTGCCTCCTGCCATTATTACTGTTTTCATAATTCTTATTCCAAATCTATTATTGGTGTATATATTTCTGGTGTATAATGTATTACAGTAGTTCCATTTGTCTCAAATTCAAAAGGAATATATAGCAGATCTTTCATAGCTTCCTTAACTGCATTTTGTTTTTCAGGTTGTACATAGAAAATGAAAAAGCCTCCTCCTCCTGCACCTAGAAGTTTTCCGCCTAGTGCGCCGGCATTCATTCCTTTTTCATATAGAATATCGATATTATCCATAGACACCGATTTTCCAGTCTGCCGCTTTAACCGCCAGGTACAATCAAGCAACCGACCAAAATCATCAAGATCTTTTGTACTATCCGTAAGCAGGCATTCCGCATCATCTACAAGCGAACGCATTTCTCTTAATAAAGAATTCTTATCAGAACAAGAAGAAGCATTCTCTCTTTGCACCTCAGAAGAAAATCTGACAAATCCTGTAAAAAACATCAAAAGATTACTTTTGAGTTGCTCTTTTCGTTTCGGTGATATGATGACAGGCAAAAGCTCATAACCAGATGCATTAAAATTTATCCTATTTAATCCCCCATAACTTGCAGCAATTTGATCTTGCCATCCTCCTGCCTCATCACAGAGAACACGTTCTAAAAAAATAGCTTCATCTGCAAGCCTCTTTTTATCAACATATTTCCCTTTGAGTGAATAAAATGCATTCAGCATTCCAACAGCAAAAGAAGAACTTGTTCCAAGACCAGAACGCGCTGGAAGATCAGAATCATAAGTTAATCGCAATTCATGCATATCCAACATTTTCATTGCATTACGGATTAACGGGTGCTCTATCTCATCATACGAATTTATATATTCCGTTTTAGAATATGTCAGATGTGTTTTGTAATCAAAAAATCTGGGTAGATGGCGTACAGTAACATAACAATATTTGTCAATTGTTGTCGAAAGTACTGCTCCTCCATTTTCTTTGAAAAAACTTTCTATATCTGTTCCGCCACCAAAAAATGACATTCTAAATGGTGTTTTTGTAATAATCATTTCCGTTCTCTCTCCTATTGATGATCGTAAGTATATCTAATCCCAAGATTGAATATACTCAAATGTCATCCTTTTCAAATCATCTTTTGATGATGCTGACCAATATGTTTCAATCGCACCTTTTTGCAATGCTTTCATAGTATCACTATTTTCAAGCACTTCTATCAGAGTCTTCCCCATCCGTTTCCAATCCTTATTAGGAATCAGTCTTCCATTATACCCATTCTTTACTGTATAAGGCATTGCACTATTATCAAATGCAATAACAGGCACTCCTCTTCCCATAGCCTCAATTATAACTAACCCATATCCCTCTAACATAGACGGAAATAAAAAAATATCAGATTTTTCATATAATACTTGTAAACGATCATTAGTTACACGGCCCTCAAAGCAAACAGATTCAGAGAGATTATTAGCTTCTACATACTTTACTAATCGTTTATAATACTTAATATCTGCATCCGTTCTACCAGCTATTATAAATTCATATTCATTATGGACTTTATGCAATATATTAAATGCCAACAATCCATATTCAATACCTTTTCTTGGTTCTACTGTTCCTACAAAAAGCAATTTTTTATTATTTAATGTTGATTTCGGATATTCTATTTTTTCAAAAGACGATGGCAGAAATTTAATTGATGTTATTCCTTTAATCTTCGAAAGACTATCTATAATATATTGATTAGGAATGATTAATTCTGTTGCCATTTTCAACAATGCTAACTCATAATACTTATGGATTATTTTTTTTAATCTAACATTATTCATATAATTGTTATGATGATGTATGACTATCACTTTTACACTTTTATAATAAAATCTTACTTTTTTAATATTTATCATCACAAATCTAGTATATATACGACTATTCATGATTAAATAGTCGCAATCAAATAATTCATTTATCATATATTTGTATAATTTATTAAATTCAAACAAACTAATATTATCTTTCTTACATATTTGTTTAAAATACTCATCATCATATAAAGTAATATCTGAATAAGAAATTTTTAGCATTTCATAAAAAGTTTTATCATACGCTGCTCCTCCGCTTTTATCACTTATTCCAGTAGTCAAAAAGTTTATCTTCATAAAAAATTATACCTTTTATGTATCCTCCTATTGAATATAATGTATCAAGAAAAATTATCCTTTAACATATTTAATAAAACTTTCATATGCTTTTTCTTCTTCAAATACATTCATTACTTTTAAATAGCCTTCTCGAAGCGATTCCCTATCCTCAAAGGAATACTCTAAACACTTTTTTATAGTATCTGAAAATTCTTCTTTACTATTCACACAATAAAATCCATGTATATCTAAATAGTTTTTACTGCACGTTGCAACTATAGGGATTAAATATCGCATATAATTAATTATTTTACGAGTATATCCAACCGCTATCCCCAAGTCAGTGTTAATCATATCTGGATTTAATGGATTAATTCCAACTGATGCATTTTTCAAAAATTCTTCGTACTCATTCTTCTTCAAGCTTCCTGTATAGATAACATTATCATGTGATAAATTTTTGAATGGCCCGATAATATAAAATTTTACATTCTTGTTATTTTGTGCTGCGTATTCAATAATTTTTATATCTATACAAGAAATTCCAACATAAACTACAGTTTTTTCTTTCTTAATTGAAGGTCTATATTTTTTTAAATCTTCAATATTTTTACGAACAGTTAACGGATTTCTCTGAATAGAAAGTATTGCATTGTTCCCTACTAAATTTCGATAATAACTCATACAAATTTCGTCCACACACAGTGTTAAATCAGAAATTTCTATCATTTTCCGTTCATATTCATCAGGGTTCTTTACATTTGATAATGTACTAAGAATATCTGACGGACGATATAATATTCTTGCACTTGGAAATTCTTTTCTCAGCTGTTCTGCATATTGACATCCTACACCTTCAACAAGAATAATATCGTAAGTATCTTTCAGTTTTCTTCTGATTTTTTCCCACTTTGGCCAATATTCATCTCCTAATTTCATTCCGACTTTTTGAGCTAATTTTGCCGGAATCCATAAAGGTACCGTAAAGTGGTAAACAGATGAAACTCCTTCTTTATATTTAATACCTTTCACAAGATCAATAAAATTTTTCTTATTTTCTTTGTCATTTTTTCTATATAGCCACGTAATACTCACAGGTGTTGTAAACCAATCCACGTCATATCCTGCATCAATGAGATACTTAATAAAATAATGAAATCCTCCAACTCTTGTACAGTTCTTTAAATGATAAGTTATTACTAAAGCCTTTTTATTAAACTTCATATTATAATCCGTCTCCATTTCCCCATTTAATGATAATGCTATATTTTTTATCAATATAAAAGAGCAAATAAAAGAATCCACCTATAAAAATTATGTTATAAATTACAAGTTCAATCGAATACATAACCATGTATACTGCTATATTTACAGATAAATAATCTATAATTATCCTTTTTATTCCACTACTCTTTTTTGAAACATAATCATTTCTAATCACATACTTTACTATTAATGCTAATATCACAGGAGCAAATATTTTAAAATATTGAAATAGACCTATAATCATTGGAGTCCACAGACTATAACCTGCCGCACCACATAACTCCTGTACATATGGCTTTACTGTAAAATTTCCAAATATTCCAGTTAAAACAATACTGTCATTAAATAGTAATTTAAAAAAGTCTAAAATCGATGGTGTATCATTTATCAAAATATTTATTCCTATTGCAGTTAATGTTGGACCTGAAAAGTAACGCTGAAATTTTCTTGCTACTAATGATGGAATAAACATATCTGATGAAAAACAAAAAAATATGATTCCAATTATGCCAATTCCCATAAAAATATATAATATTTTTTTTATAAGTTCCTTTTTAATATAATACATCACTTCCATAAAGCATACAAAACCTATCAACACAGAAATTATTCTTCTGTCTGTCATAATCAGGATATTAAGAAGAGATACCATTAATGCCAATATAACACCAAGTTTATCCTTCCTATTTACAAATTTATTTATAAAGTAAAAAGAAAAAACTGGACGAAATAATATATCTAATAATACTAATATATAATATTTCGCTCCATAAGTTTGTAAAGATGACGCCATACTTTCAACTTTACTACTATCTGAAACAAGAATTAGGTTATAGTAATTTTTAAACTCTCTATTTGTTACAAACAAAATACATACACTGATTACTACTATAATTAAAACAAAAATAAGTATACTTTCTTTTTCTTCATAATTAATTGAATTTTGTTCTTTAGTGAACTGATAATCGTACTTCTTGCTAAAGTAACTAATACAGGTAAATACAAAAAAATTTTCACACACCATGAGTACAATAGCCCCAAAAAAATATTGGATATACAAATCTTTACTTGGCTCAATCCAGAAATTTCCATAAGCACAGAGAACTGGCAATAAACACATACGAAATGCGTATGCCAATATCAGTATTAATCTTCCCAATCCACAACCATAATCGTTTTTTATAAACGCCACAACGCTTACCATATACGCTATAGGTAACATCACTACACTCTTAAATTCAAAATCATACTGATAAAACGAAAGAAAAAGCAAAGACATTACTGCAAAAATATACAATATTTTTTTTATAAATCTCATATCAATGTATTGATACTTATATGCCTCTTTTTTCGCCTCTATCAATTTCATATCAGTATTTTTCATATAATTTACTCTCTTCTACAAATATAATCTTCACTAAACTTTATCCCTGATTATTTTATCGAAAAAATCCTTTAAATTGCTAAAACAAAAATCAATCTCATATCGATCAGAAACATATTTTCTTCCAACTTCTCCCATTATCACTCTTACCTTTTCATTTTGAAACAAATGAAGAATTGCTTTTACTATTTTTTCTATGTTTCCTCGAGAAATAACTATACTACTTTTCCCTGGAAACGTTGCTTCTATCAATCCCAAAGCATCTGAAATAATAACCGGCGTACCGCAAGCCTGTGCCTCTACTGCTGATACACCAAATGACTCCTGCAATGATGGTATAATAGCAATATCCATATTTGCCCATTCTTTTGCCGCCTCTTCCTGTGATATAAAACCAAGCCATTTCGTATTCTTTTCAATTCCAAGTTCTTTTGCTAACTCTTTATATTGCTCCTCCATCGAACCTTTTCCCGCTATTCTAAGCTGAATAGGAATATCAGGATATTTTTTATGTAGTATAGCGACTGCTTTAATAAGATACTCAATTCCATATATTGACTCAAGGGATTTTATCGTTCCTACAATAAAAGGTTCTTGAAATGGACATTTAAAAATGCGGTTTCTTCTCATTGGAGAAAAAGCTATTAAATTAATATCTTCCCCCCCCCGCATTTTATCAAAATCATCCTCTATATTATAAAAACAAGAATCTATCCCATACTTCTCAGAAATATATTCTCTTCCAGCTTTCCCCATCTTTATTCTTTTCTCGTTATCCTGAAATAACTCAATAATTGCTTCTGCAATGACTTCTGCATTATTTCTCGGAACAACTACACTACTTTTCCCTGGAAATGTTGCTTCCATCAGCCCTGGAATATCTGATATGATAACTGGAGTACCACATGCCTGTGCTTCCACCGCCGAAACTCCAAACGACTCTGATTCTAACGTAGACGGAATCACTGCAATATCCATATTCGCCCATTCTTTTGCTGCATCATCCTGCGAAACATATCCCAACCATGTTGTTATACCATCTATTTCTTCAATTTTAGCCAACTTTTTATATTCACTTTCATATTCTCCTTTACCGGCAATTCGCAATTCAATAGGAATTTCTGAATGATATTTTCTTACCAAAGAGACCGCTTTAATCAAGTATTCAATTCCATATTTGGGAGACAGTGTTTTCACTGTCCCAACAATAAATCTTCCATCCTCTATCACATGATATGGCCTATTCCGTTTTGCAGGAGTAAACATTTGTACATCAACACCGAATGGAGTAATCTTAAAAGGCTTATTTGTATATTTATGTGCTTCATCCGCCATAGCCTGACTGGTAGAAAAAAGATATGAAGCTTTTTTCAAACTATATTTCAGCATTATCTTATGAAACACACTCTTATTCGGAAAATCATAAATATCCGACCCCCAAACTGAAAGCACATATTTTTTTATTCCTGCCAAGGCAGCCACCGTACCATAACTTGTTGCATAATGCACATTTACTATATCTGGATTGATCTGAGTAATTATTTTTTTAACTTTTCTTGCTTTAAATAGATATTTTATCTTACTGGAATCGCTTGCATTGGCATCAACACCAGAATCAATGTGATAGATATATGTACCTTCTATATCATCTTTCACAAATGACACAACATATGTCTTGTTATCGTGCTCATTAAACCATTTGCACCATTTCTTAATATGCGCGCTATTAGCAGGTGCAAGAAAACAAATTCGCATTCTACTCAATTCTCCTTAATAAGAGTTTTGCCTTTTTCATCTATTCTTCCAATTATTTTAGCAGGAACCCCCGCCACCAGCGCATAATCCGGCACATCTTTCGTCACAACTGCGCCCGCCGCTACCATAGCATATTTACCGATGATATGCCCGCAGACAATCGTCGCATTCGCTCCAATACTCGCGCCTTCTCTTATCAATGTCTTCTTATATCCATCTCTTCCTTTCGGATATCTGGCACGCGGAGTCAGATCATTCGTAAATACACAAGACGGACCACAGAATACTCCGTCTTCCAATACTACTCCTTCATAGATGGATACATTGTTCTGCACTTTACAATCATTTCCAACAATTACATTGTTAGAAATATTCACATTCTGCCCGAATGAACAGTTTTTTCCAATTCTAGCACCTTTTTGAATATGACAAAAATGCCATATCTTCGTTCCTTCCCCAATCTTTACATCCGCATCTACATAACTGCTCTCATGTACAAAATAATCCATTAGAATTCTCCTGCCATTTCAGCCGATGCAAAATCATCAAGCGGTAACTTCACCGGTTTTCCATCTTTCTGGCTCTTATATATTGCCAATACCAATTCCAAAGCATTTCGCCCTGCCACCGCATCCACATAAGGTCTTCTGTCATTTTTTACCGCATCAATAACATCTGTGTACAGGCTGGTATGCCCATTCCCATATACATTACTGGTTGCTTCTTCCAGTCCTTTATTCTTATGGTCCGCTTCCGTCTCATCTGCAAATTGCCATACATCAATATTATTGGTAGATGTTCCTCCCAGCTTAACTGTGCCATTCTCTCCAAAAAGATACAATGTTTCTTCAAGATTACGCGGATACACATTTGTTGTACCTTCAATCGTTGCAACAGCTCCATTTTTAAATTTAATTACCGCCATCCCAACGTCCTCTGCTTCCAGATAATTATGAAACTGCTGACGTGTCTGTCCGTAAACTTCTTCTACCTCATCCCCCATCATCCATCGTAGAAGATCAATTCCATGAATACATTGATTCATCAATGCGCCGCCGTCGGATGCCCATTTTCCTCTCCAAGGCGCCTGCGTATAATAATCAATATTCCGATTCCACCGTACATGAACAGACCCATGCGACAATTTTCCAAATCTCCCCGCTTCTACAGCCTTTCTCATTTCTTGTACTGCTATATTAAAACGATTTTGATGACAAGCCGACACCTTCACACCTTTTTCTTCTGCACGCCGGATAATCTGGTCTGCCTCCTGAATACTCATGGCTATTGGCTTTTCAATAATACAGTTAATACCATGATCGATACAGTATAGAGCAATTTCCGCGTGATTCCCGCTCTCTGTTGCAATTGCAACCAGATCCAGTTTATTTTGCTCTATCATCTTCTTATAATCTATATAATGCTTGATCGTCGTATCTTTATCCAGTCCATGCTTTGTAAGTAAATTATTAATTTGTGATTCTTCAATATCACATACGGCAACAAACTCCAAGTTATTATTGAGTACGGCCTTTATATGGTTAGTTGCAATCCTGCCACAGCCAATCAATCCATATTTCATTTTCTTTCACCTCTCTTTACATAGCTCAAAAGATCACATATCTTCTCTGATGCATGTCCGTCTCCATAATAATCTTCCTTCGCTTTTGTATCCGTTTGTGTCTGATATATTTTATTTAAAATATCTTCTTTATCTGGTTTGGCCAAAATATTGTAGTTTCCCCTCAAAGTTTCTACCCATTCTGTCTGATCCCTTACCGTTATACAAGGAGTATCTAATATGTAGGTTTCTTTCTGTAAACCTCCAGAATCCGTAATCGTTTTCATTGCGTGTTTTACAAGATAAAGCATGGTCAAATAACCAACCGGTTCAATAAATATGACATTCCGATAGGCATATTGCTGGTGTAATTGTTCCACCATCCCCTTTGTGCGGGGATGAACCGGAAATATCACCGGCGAATCCAATTCCTCAAATGCACCTAATATTTCCCGGATCTTCTCGATCCGGTCCGTATTCTCCGCGCGATGGATCGTTGCCATATACCAACTGTCTAATACAGGAATATTTCCAAATAATCCGGCAAACCGTGCAAAATAATCCTTCCGGCCATGTGATTCCATCATTTTAGAATAGTACAAAACAGCATCACACATCACATCTCCTACCTGATACACCCCTTCTGTAATCCCTTCATTTTTTAGATTCTCTACCGCTGTATCTGTAGGGCATAATAACAAGTCAGAGATATGGTCTGCCAACACACGATTCTGTTCTTCCGGCATATTTTTGTTATAAGATCGCAGTCCCGCCTCTACATGGACTACCGGAACATGTACTTTAGAAGCGGCAATAGCTCCGGCCAATGTAGAATTGGTATCTCCATAAATCAGCAGACAGTCCGGCCTTTCATCTATTAACGCCTGTTCAATGCCTATCATCATCTCTGCCGTCTGTTTGGCATGGCTTCCTGAGCCTACGTTCAAGTTCTTATCTGGCTTAGGAATACGCAACTCATCAAAAAATATATCCGACATATTATTGTCATAATGCTGCCCTGTATGAATCAATATTTCTTCGTGTTGTTTGCGTATTATTCTGGATACCGCTGCTGCTTTTATAAATTGTGGTCTTGCGCCCACCACCGTTACTATTTTCATATTGGATTCCTTTTCCTATGTTACTTATAAAACTTCAATATTTTCCCGTTCCACAACATATTTCATCACATTCTTTGTATCAAATACAGCCTTCGCATGTTTCTGAAGCATTTCATAATCTACATTTGAATGCGCCGCTGTTATCATCAGCAGATCATAGCTCTCTATCTGCTCCGGTGTGATCTCTGTTAATCCCTTTGTCTTTTGTCCGTGATATTTGTACTCTGTCACCCATGGATCATAATACTCTACGACAGCTCCGGATTCTTTTAATACTTCAATCACCTCTAATGCAGGACTTTCCCGATAGTCATCAATATCCTGCTTATAAGCAACTCCCACTACCAGAACTTTGGAACCCTTCAATGACTTCTCAAACCTATTTAAGATCCTGGCTGCACGGTCAACACAATACTCCGGCATCTTATCATTTATCATCATGGAGCTTTCGATCATGGATGTATGGAATCCATATTCCCTCGCCTTCCATGACAGATAATAAGGGTCTAACGGAATACAATGCCCTCCAAGACCCGGTCCCGGATAAAAAGCCTGGAAGCCATAAGGCTTCGTCTTCGCCGCATCAATAACCTCCCATATACTGATCCCCATACGGTCACACAGAATCGCCAACTCATTGATCAGACCAATATTAATATTCCGGTATGTATTCTCCAGAATCTTTTCCATCTCCGCAATAGCCGGGGACGATACTTCCGCAACATCGCCGTCCAAAACAGTTCGGTACATAGCTGCTATTACTTCTGTGGCCTCCTTTCCAATCCCGCCGACTACTTTCGGCGTATTCTTTGTCTTATAAATCAAATTTCCCGGATCTACCCTCTCCGGTGAAAAGCCGAGATAAAAGTCTTCCCCGCATTTTAACCCGGAACCCTTTTCCAAAATCGGCCTTACCAACTCCTCTGTAGTTCCCGGATAAGTCGTAGATTCTAAGACCACCATTGTCTCCTTCGTCAGATGTTTAGAGATGGCTTCTGTAGATGACCGTACATAGCTGATATCCGGCTGCTGATGCTTGTCCAGCGGTGTCGGCACACAGATTGCAACAAAGTCCACATCTTTGATAAATCCAAAATCCGAAGTTGCTTTAAACATCCCGTTCTCAACCAGGCCTTTCAGATCGCTGTCAACCACATCACCAATATAGTTATGCCCCTCATTCACCAGATTCACTTTTTCTTCCTGAACATCAAACCCTATCGTTTTAAATCCTGCCTTTGCTTTTTCAACTGCCAATGGAAGGCCAACATATCCAAGGCCGACCACACCGACCGTCAGATTCTTTTCTTTGATTTTTTTCAGTAACTTTTCTTTCATCATTTCTCCTGCCTAACTCATAATATTTATAAAATCAAGTGCTAATTTAGATATCAAATATTTCTCTTCTATTATTTTTTTTCCATTAGCACTCATCTTCATTTTTTCTTCATTTTCCATACTGAATAAATCTTCTATTTTTTTCGCAATTTCTGCCGGTTCTCCTTTTGAAACCGCACCGCAATGATATTTTTCAATCAAATTTCCATTTGCATGAAATGCTAAAAGTATCGGGACTCCGGCGTATAAAGAATCGTAGATTTTATTTAAACTAATCCCGTACTGATAGAGCGCAGATTCCTTTGCCCCGCAATATGAGATATCAAAATATTTCAATAGATTCGGGATGCTTCCTTTCTGAACCGCCGGGAAAAAGGATATATTCTGAAGCCTGTGCTCTTTTGCATAGGTCTTAAGTTTTTCTTTTTCTATTCCTTTTCCGACCAATACAAAATGGATTTTATCATTATGGATTTTCTCCGCCGCTTTTAAAAGATTGCCCAATGCATTAGACAATGCATGTCCTCCAAAATAGCCTACGATGAATTTTCCGTCTTCTTTCAGAACTGTTAATTCCTTTTCCATCCCTTGCGGAAGCGGCAGCGGATTCTTCCAATCATCATCTACTACTCCATTTTCAATACATATGAATTTATCCGCCTTCATCCCATGCCTGACCATATAATCTTTTGCACATGGCAGCAATGAAACTACTTTATCAGATTTCCTGTACGCCGAATTTTCGCCGATCTGAATCATCTGTACAAAAGGGTGGTATTTGGACATACCGCCCAATTCAATTAATGTAGCAGGCCACATATCATGTACTTCATGAATTAATTTTGCATGACACTTTTTTCTCATATACTGCGCCGGGAAAGTATCTAACGGATAGGTTGATGATGTAATGATTACATCCGGCCTTGCCTTTTCTAAAATCCTATCCGCATACTTCCGAAGCTTATAGCAGAATCTAAACATCGTTAATGCTCTGCTAAGACCGTTTCCTTCGTATCTGCCCGCCTTTATCCAGCAATATTGGATTCCATCCACATCTTCATACTGCAGGTCCTTTTCGACCTTAGGATTTTCTTTTCTCAAATGTGAAAAATCTCCTGCAATAATCTGAACATGATGCCCCGCTCTCACCCACTCCCTGGCAAAATAATAAGGGCGGAACTCCATTCCCATCTCCGGCGATCCGGCATAATGATTAATCAATAATATATTCATCTCGTCTCAGTCCCTAAGCTACTGCAATCACAGTTCTGATCATTGTCTTTAATTCCCTGAAGAGTCCAAACCTCCTGATACTTTCAAGGTTATATTCCATCTTTCCAGGCAGTACCTTTTCTATATATATTCTGTCAACATCCTCCGCCCCACTGAGCAGATCCGCCTCATCCTTATAACGGATACTGGCTTCTGAAGTCACGCCTGCCGGCAATAGTAAAGTCGCCCTCATTTCCTTCGTATATGCTTTCACATATTTAACCACTTCCGGTCTGGTCCCCACAAATGACATGTCACCAATCAATATATCAATCAATTGCGGTAATTCATCCAAACGATATTTTCGTAAAAACTTTCCTATTTTTGTAACTCTGCTATCATTTCTTGCTGTAACTTGCGTTCCTATCGTATCTGCATTTACTACCATTGTTCGGAATTTATGTATCATAAATCTTTTCCCATATGCAGTTACTCTCTCCTGCCGGTAAAAGATACCTCCAGAAGAATCGATTGCAATGGCGGCTGCGATCACCAGCATCGGCGCTGCCGCTATAATCAACAGAATAAATGAAATGACCAGATCAAAAACACGTTTAACTATCAGACTTTTCTTTCGTTTGGAAAGAATCTCATAGTACTCTCTGACTTCTGGAATCTGCATCCATTCAGGCAGTTCGCTCCAATTTCGCCACATATCTCTCTAATAACCTCCCGCAGCCCTGCAGCCACATACTCCACGTCTCCTTCCGTCAGCCTTGTATGCAGCGGCAGCGTCACCTCATTCCGATAATAGCCATAAGCATTCGGAAATTCCTCGATCCTCCACCCCATCGCCTTATAAGCGCTCATCATGGCCAAGGGTTTATAATGCACATTACATGCAATCCCCCTCTTGGCCATTCGAAGGATCATATCATTTCTCTTGGCCTCATCCATTCCCGGAAGCCTTGCCAGATACAGATGTCCCGAGCTTACAAAATCATTTCCATAGTGTTCCATATGAAGAATACCTAATTCATCGCAAACCTGATCATACCTGCTGATAATCTCCTGTCTTCTATTCAAGATTCCCGGATACCGCTCCAACTGCTTCAAACCGATTGCCGCCATGATATCTGTCATATTACATTTATAAGCCGGCGATACAATATCATACTCCCATGCTCCAAGCCTGGTCTTCGCCAATGCATCCTTCGACTGCCCGTGCAGGGAATACAGCATAAACTGCTGATAGATCCAATCGTCATCGATCCCTTCAATCGGATTCCAGGTGAGCGCCCCACCCTCCGCTGTAGTCAGGTTTTTCACTGCGTGAAAAGAGAAACTGGTAAAATCTGCAGCAACACCGCAGTTTTTCCAGCTCCCCCTTACCTTCCGCTTTGCACCGAACGCGTGAGCGCTGTCCGCTACCACGGCCACTCTTCCGATGGCTTCCTGGATCTCATTTTTCGGATGAAACAGCGCGCGTTTCCTCTCCACAATATCAAATATCCGGGAATAATCGCACATCACCCCTCCCAGATCTATCGGGATAATTGCTTTGGTCTTCTCCGTGACCGCCCGTTCCAACGCATCAAAATCCATCTCGAAACTGTCTTTTGCCACATCTACAAGCACCAGCTTAGCCCCCACATGGCATACCGGGCTGGCGGATGCCGTATATGTATATACAGAAGTGATCACTTCATCCCCTTCGCCTATACCTAAGAATCTTAAAGCTGCTTCCAGGCACGCAGTAGCAGAATTCAAAGCAGCCGCCCGCTTCACCCCGCAGTATTCGGCAATTTTCTGTTCAAATAATTTCGTTCTCGGACCGGTGGTGATCCATCCGCTTTTCAGCGTTTGGATTACTTCCGCAATCTCCAGATCCGTGATATCCGGCGGCGAGAACGCGATCTGCCTCTCCTCCATCTGTGAACCACTCCCTTTTCTTAATTAATTTGTTACATTTTTTCAGTACTAAATTCTTTTATTTGTTCTCTATCCCACGGTGAATTACTGTTTTCCGGATACCCTCCGCTTATATCAACAATAAATATATAAAATAATTATGGTAATTCATCCATATTTTTTACAAATACCAGACTGCTAATCCGCTGCACACTCTTTAACACAATCCCTTTAACACAATCCCAGTCCACGCTGAACGCTCCTCGTCCTTATGCAATACTTTTCTGAACTGTCTTTTGACTCCCCCAGTCCATCCCAATCTCATTCAACCTCCGCACCTGATCCTCCCGCAGCGTCTTCCCGCCCCGGTTTCCTGCGTATATGTGTTTCTGCTCATTGACCCATTTTGCCAACCACACCCCATCCGCTCGGTACTTAAGCGGAATCTTCAGATTCCCATGCTCCTCATAATAGGCTTTCGCAAGCTGATAACGAACCTCCCAGGGATCCGGCTTCACCCAGACCATTCCAATTGCGTCAAGCATCTCCCGCCGCTTTGGCAAATGCTTCTCTTTGCCTTTCTCTCTTTGATCTGCGATCCATCCTCCAAGCTTATATCCAGCCGGACTGACATAAGACGCCGGAACATTCAGATTCCCGTTCGCCTCATAGTAGAGCTTCGCCTCCGCATAACCCTTATCCCACTTCTGCTCCGGCTTTGTTTTCCAGACCATTCCAATAGAATCAAGCCTTGTGATCTGTTCCTGGCTAAGCTTCGCCCCGTTGGTCTTTCCATTCCTCAGAAGCCTCTGCCGCCTGATCCACCCGCCGATCTTAAGTCCCTTCGGCGAACAATAGGCATTGGGGATATCAAGATTCCCATGCTCCCTGTAATACTCCATACACTCTGTGAAATTCTCTTCCCACAGATAGTCCGGTACATCCCAGATCATCCCGATCTCATCAAGCAGCCGGATTCTCTCTTGTGACAAATATGCTTTCTGGATCCCGCTTTTGCGGTAAGTCCGAAGCTGGCAGATCCACGCGCCCAGACGGACTCCCGAATCTGTTACCGTGTCAGCACTGGTATTCAAGTTTCCATGCCCGGCATAATATTTCCTCGCCTCGTTATAATATCTCTCCCACGCAAGGTCCCGGCTGCTTTCCCAGACCATACCGATCTGATTCAGCTTACGGATACGTTCCTCTCCAAGCACACCGTATTTTTCACCGGCATAGACCCTTCGCTGTGTACAAATCCACCGGCCGAGCCCATAGCCCTCTTCCGTCTGATATTTCACCGGAACTTCAAGATTCCCGTGCTTCTGATAATACTGCTTCGCACACTCATACATCAGATCCCAGGAAGCCGTAAGAGTCTCCTCCAAACGCCCGAACAGCGAGATACAATCCCGCACCTCATCCATCACTTCAAAACGCTCATTTACAATCTCCTCATCCTGATGCAGGAAATGATAGTAAGACACAGCGATCTTCGTCTCTTCCTCAACAGTTCCGATACTGTAGAGATTCTCTATATTCAGCACAATATCGAAGATAACCGCATCCTTCTTCTTGCTCGCTGACAACGCCCTCCCGATCTGCTGCTTGTATATGATCGGCGACACAGTAGGCCGAAGCAGGATCACTCCGTCAATATCCTCCACATGCACTCCCTCGTTGAGCATATCGATGCAGTACAATAATTTTAAATGCCTGCTCTCATCTGCTTTGAAGTCTGCAAATGCCTGACTCGCCCCGGGATCCTCGGAATATGCAGAATAGATCCGCGGCGACGCATCCACCTTCGCAAACCATTTTTTTGCCTCCCCGATCATTTCCTTCATATGCTCGTGATCGGCACAGAATACAATATATTTCCCTTCGGATTCCTTCATATGCTTATGGAAGATCTCCTCCGGCCCGTCCGCCCGTGACAACGCCCGGCGCAAAGCCTCCAGAATCTTCTCTCCCTCGTCGCGGACAACCTTGTTTCTTGCCGTCCGTATCCGCTTTTCATACCTTTCAAGCTCCTTCTGATAAGAAAAAACAGACAGCACATATTTCGGAGGATTCAGAATTCCCCGTACAATAGCCTCTCCAAGAGACATTTCCGAGGCGACATTTCCGTCAAATAACTCATCCGACATATCCCGCTGATTATCCAGATAGCGGATCGCCGTTGCAGACAGCCCCAATACCGGGGCATCAGAATACATTGCCAGAAGGTTACTCACCCCATGCCCCCAGGAATTTGCCCCGCATCGGTGGAATTCATCCAATACGATGTAGTCCGGGCAGATATCCCGAAGCTCTGACTCCGGCATAGACATCAGCTTCGCATACGTGAAGAACCGTATATTTCCCGGTTTCATCGCGCCGCTCGCCGTCAGATTCTCAATCTGCGTTCTGAAAATATTCTCCGACGGTGACAACCAGCAGACTGTCTTTTCCGGGAAATCTTCACACAGCTTGAAGCCAATGAAGGACTTCCCCGTTCCGGTCGGATGGATGACTGCCGCTTTTCCTGCAGTTCTCATCATACCAAGAGCCGCATGGTAGGCTGTCTGATTATGTTCGAATAATTCAATTTTCATACCCACGGCCCCCTTCCTGTCGAAGAACTGCCGCCGGCAGATTCTCCATATATTCCGGTAAAATGTAATGAAGCATCATACTTCATTACATAATACTGTTTTTTCCATATTTTCCGCCTTTCTTATTTTCTTTGACCAGAAATTTGACGGCAGTGAAACAGGAATCTACAGACCAAAAACATATTTTTATGGTTTATTTCATTTGTTTTTATGGAAATATACATTGCACTAGAATTTGACTAGAATTTTGACGGCGATAAAATGAAAATCTCTTGATTTACTTGATTTGACGCCAAATTTAGAAGCGAAAGGGCACAGACTTTCTGGAATCTGTGCCCCTTTTTAGGAATTATTTGCAAAAATACCATTAGAAACCGGCGCGCAATCGGCCAAAATGTTGACAAAACGATTTTCACGTGGTAATATAACGTAGATAAATGAAGATTTTAAGAAAATTTGCAATAAAAAAATGTAATGAAGTATGATGATTCATTACATTTTTTTCACCATATTTTTAGTCATTCCTTTCGCTTCGCTCAAGGCACAAACAAGTCATGAAAAAGCAAGTTGTGCTGATATCCACAAAAATTCTATCGTTGCTACCATTGTAACTACCGACAAGTGCGGCATTTCCCAATACCAACAGAAAACTTTTTCCACCATTAATTCTGATATCCTCCGTTTTCATGACTGGCTAATTGAACACCACTGTTATCATGTTTGTATGGAATCCACAGGAAAGTAATGGATTCCTATTTTTAATTACCTCGAACATGACATCCATGTATGCCTTACCCATCTCAAGTATGCTAAGGCCATCAAAGGCAAAAAGACTGTTTCCAATGCAGGTATTGCCAATGTTCTGTCCGACCCCTTTGGCAAAACAGCAACCAAAATCATGACCTATCTACTGGCTCATACCTCCGATTCCATGGATGAAAAAGCTGTCCGCAAGCTGATTAAAAAAGGGGCGAAGGCCAAATCAGATGAAATCATTGAAGCCATTAAAGGGTACAACATTGAAACAGACCAGGCAAAGAAGCTGGAGCTTGCCCGCGGGCATCTTGATTACCCTGATGTTATGATCACCCAGACGGAAGTGGAACTCTATGTCCGCATTAAACCCTACTATGAGTTTGTGGAATATGTTTCTACCTTGCTTGGCATGACCTACGAAAATGGGACCAGAAAAATCCCTCTTGATATCCTAGCTGAATATTATGGTTGCTCTACAGATTCTTTAATCCCTTTACTCAAATTACACATCAAGAATACCTCATCCTCAAAATCATTTTTGAAGTGAAATCTCATCTAAGAGCTTACTTCTATAAGCCTTGTCTTCGGTTGCTCTTCTGGCATCCTCCATCCGGCCATTTGACAACAAATATTTCATCAAAGATAAAATTGTATCCTCGCCTTTTTCTATCCCTTTTTCTATCCCCTTCTGGATTCCTCTGTTCTCTACGCGATCTAATACTTCACACATATTCGTTGGTCTCCTTTCCATATCCGGACTATACACGTCCTCAAAACGGTTATCACGTGTCATAACTGACATCAACTGCAATAGTTCATGCACATGATTAATCGTAGTCTCCGGCGCTATATAATTTCTATTCTTCCGCATCTGCACAAAATAATCCGCCACGATCCTGAAATCACTTGTAAACATCTGCACCTGTTCATCAGATAGATATGCGATCTCATACAAATTCATGCGGTAATCATTTACATACGGCTTTATTTCTTCCGGAATATTAAGACAGTCATACAGTGTCCTTGGCGTTTTCCAATGTTTCTGATATCCAAAATACAAAACCAGTGTCACTACAGGATACCTCGGCGCGGCCTTTCCTGTATTTTCTTTCGTCTCCTTATCTGCAAGAAGCTGTCCCCTGTAAGCCGCCCCATCATAAGAAAATAACCGCAGCGGCATATCGCTGTCTATATCCGTCTGGTTTTCCAAGCCATATAATGCAATCCGTACAAGTCCTTTGCGCCAATATTTAGCAACATCCCTTTCCTGTGCATGTAATTTCCCATCTGCTTTATAACTGGAATTGGGACTCTCTTCTTCCAATTCATCCTCTTTAACCTGTTGCTCGCCATTAAACAGCAATACATTGATAATATCGGCAAACACATCATTGTAGGCTTCTAACGTCTTTTCCGCAATGTCTTTCTCTGCCATAGCATCATTCCTTTCTGCTATTATCACTCCTGCATTTCTTAAATTAATTATACTCAAAACGTCTGCCCTTTACAAGTTGGAACGTAATCATTTTTTTCATCTAAATTTCTCTTTGCATTCATTACTATCCAAAATGTGCCATTGGATAGGATATATCACTTTTGCTCCTTAACCGGCTTACTAAGCCAACAGACACAACAGCCTTTTGGAGCTGCTGTATCCCATGAAATCCATTCCATCATATGTCCTCACCACGCACCGCAAACGACGGATTTCCCTCTGACATAAAATTAAATTATTACTCATATTTTTAGTCATTCCTTTCGCTTCGCTCAAGGCACCAACAAGTCATGAAAAAGCAAGTTATGCCTCTCCTCGATTTCGTTTATAATCTTCTTAAGGATAGCAATGCACTACAGAGCACGGAAGGAGAAGTGGCGAAAAAGGGTTGTGGCTCTTATGATGAAAATTGCCTACCCCATCTGCTGTGGTGCTGATATCCACAAAAATTCTATCGTTGCTACCATTGTAACTACCGACAAGTGCGGCATTTCCCAATACCAGCAGAAAACTTTTTCCACCAATGCATCCAAAACTGTATGACTGTTTCCAATGTAGGTATTGCCAATGTTCTGTCCGACCCCTTTTGGCAAAACAGCAACCAGTTATTTCTGGATAATCGGAAGCATGTGGAATTTTTCTTCATCTTCAAGTTCTCCTAATATCCAGAACTAGTACACCGAAAAATAAGTTCCTAGCCATATAACGCAGAATGATTTTTTATATGCAAGGCGGAGGAATGAGGCG
>ERZ808024.273-NODE-273-length-29979-cov-9.319979_pt1 | contig 29979 bp, 30 predicted proteins | sample MGYA00380181_ERZ808024 | MGnify/ENA primary metagenome ERZ808024 (study PRJEB31490, sample SAMN06133413) | mouse gut metagenome | isolation source: Z2_1 | host: mice | place: China: Chengdu | collected 2015-05 ...
AAATATAATGCCGCCAAGAACAGGACCTAACAAGCCGGATAATGTATTTACTTGATTGATTACGGCATTACCTGTCATAAGTTTATCCGCAGTTACAAGTAGCGGAATACTCGCCTGTACTGCCGGTTGGTAAGTGCCGGAAATTCCATACAGTAGCATTAAAACAACAATAAACAGAGGGATTGTCGGCACATTTCCTAATGAAAAATAGAAAATGGCAATCAGTATTGCTGTGCAAAAATCCAATACCACCATGATATTTCGTTTATTGATACGGTCTGCCAACACACCGCCGACCATTGACAAGATAACCATAGGGGCAAAGGAACAGGCGGTAACAATACCAAAAAGCGTTTCAGAGCCAGTTTCCTTTAGCAGATAAAGCGGCAAAGCAAAACGAAGTATTGCGTTACCAAATAAAGAAATGATTTGCCCTATAACGACCAACGCAAAATCCCGCCGAAAAAGTTTCGTGTTCTGTTTCATAAAATAGTCCTCCTCTCGAACAATAAACCAACCGTCGGTTTGTGATATTGTTAAAATAAGCTGCTCTCTTTGGAGCAGTTTATTTTATGCTTTGTTATGTCTACAAAAGTTGATGTAGCCGTCTATCATTTCATCATCTAACAATGCAAAAATACCCATACCACGCAACAATTCGTTAAAGGTAGTGCAGCGGTTACGCATACTATCCTCATCAGCTAAATTGACAAGTGGATTAAGCCACACATTTGACAAAACCATAATCGCTTCTGCTAATTCGCGAGGATTATCGGTTTGAATTGTTCCGTCCTCTATTCCCTGTTGCAAAATCGGCTGAATGAACTTTGGAGCGACGATTTGATAAAGCTGTTTGATTTGCATTGCCAAAAAACGGGGATTGTCTAACAAGCAAGGCGTAACGGTCAACATTAGACTTTGATTAGAATTAAACAGTGCTGCTTTGAAAATACACCTTAATTTTTCAAGTCCATTCAAAGAATTATTATCTCTTACCTTTGCAAGTTCTATCGTATTTTCTTCCCCAATACGGCTGATTATCGCTTCAAATATTTCTTCCTTTGATGCAAAATGATGATAGATTGCGCCTTTGGAAAGCTTCGTTTCATTGATAATGTCCTGCAATGAAGTTGCGTCATAACCTTTTTCTGTGAATAATCGGGTGGCAACTTCCACAATGAGTTTCACCGTTTCCTCTGGGTACTTGTTTCTTGCCATGTTCCACCTCCATACAAACCGTTGGTCTGTATAAAGGATAGCATAGAAAAAACTTTTTGTCAATAGCAGATTTTCTGCTATTATTTTCGTTCTCTATCCTGGCTTCGTTCTGCTATAGGCTCGTCCAGCAAATACTTTACATTTTCCCGGACATTATAGAGTTCTTTCATATCAGCTCTGGCCTGTTTGTAAGAAGAATAGGTTTTCCGTTTCTGTTCCAGAAGTCCGGCATATTCCTCCCGCAGAGATTTGACTGAGGGCAGCTTTGTGATCCCAACTTCGTCAAAGTGTTTCTTCGCCGCCTGGTGCAGAAGGATTTCCGTCTCATGCGCCGCGCGGAACTTTTTGCTGTACCCGGCTTTCCGGTACTCCACATAGACCGCCCGCGTCTTGGCATAATTTACGATCTGTTTCTGTAGCTCCCCGTTGGCGGCCATCTGTGATTCCAGTTCCTTGATCTGTACCGACAGCGCATTGAAACTGGCGGTAGCGGCATCTGATCTTTTCTGCAAATCCTCATAGCTCATATCGCCATGTTCTTTGAGATAGATCACCGCCTGGGAAAGCTGCTTTAAGTTGAATACCTTCGCCCAGCGTTCATACCCTGGACCTTTGCCGGAACGGATCGCCGCCTCAATGTCCACCAACAGACCAACTTTGGAAACCTGATTTTGGAGAGAGGTACGGCGCAGCTTCACCGTCCGGGTGCCGGCGATCCGTTCTTTGATGGCCTGCTCGGTATAGTCGCCCTTTAGCGTATCACACCGGGTATATCTATCTTCCGGTGACAGGCGAAAACGGAGGTACTTCCGCTCTTGGTTGACTTCAATCCCAGCCGCCTCCAGCTTTTTCAAAAGTTCTTCAAAGTCCTTCGGCTTTTCTTCCAGGGCAGCATCGATAGCCCATCGTAGCTGCTCCTGGTGGGAAGGCTGTTTCTGACTTCCCATCCATGTGCCGTAATGGTCGCGGCTGGGTTTCGGATTCTCTACAATAGAAAGCCCATGCCCCAGGCAGAGCTTGTCATTCATACGCCGGATTGCCCAGGTGGAACCCCAGAAGTTGCGGAATTTTTTCTGACAATCCAGTGTGGTAGAATTTATGATGATGTGATTATGAACATGGTGTTTATCCACATGGGTGCAGATAACAAAAGCATGGTTTCCCTTCGTCAGCTTCAATGCCAGCTCCCGCCCGATCTGGTTCGCTTCTTCCGGCGTGACCTCGCCGGGCTTGAACGCCTGCCGGAGATGGTAGGCAATCACATCATCCGCGCCCCGGTTACGTCCGGTCAGGTTCGCATACTGCCGTTTGGATAAAAGAAACTCCGCATCAGAGGTCCGGGTGTCACACTCATAGCCATAAATGAATTTTCCAAAATCGGTTTTCTGCGGATTTTCCACATAGTCAATGATGTCCGCAATCGCCGTGGAGACATCCCGGCCTTTCCCAACGTGCAGCGGCATGAGCCGTGTGGTCGCCATCCCATCACCCCCCTACTGTAAAACCGGCTCTGTTATCGTGCTTGCTCTTTTTTCATTTTCGGTTTATCACTATGCGCCGCCTGCTGCCCGGCGCTTTTATTCAGGCTGTCACGAATGGAAGGTTTCTCCTGTGCCAGCGCACACTCCCGTCTTGCCTGCGTGAGAAATAAATCCATCAGCCCTGTATGGCTGCGGTCTACAACAAAGGAAACATTCCGGTCATATCCGAAACTGTCCTTATCCTCACAGACCGGGATTGTCTGCGCCCACGCCTTGTTGTCCCGCGAAATGCGCCCATCGTAGTCCTTCTGCCGAACTGTGTTGGCAAGTACATAGAAAATCCGGTCAGGATCAAATTGCTGTAAGACCTGCTGCACACATGCGGGGTCTAAACGGTTGTCCCGGTAGTTGTCCGCAATGGCCTGTTCGATTGCCTCCTTACACGCAATGTTTGCTTTGTGGGAAGCGCGGTACTGATCCAGTTCCCCATGCTCATGCGCATAGGCGGCAGAATGAAAATAAATTGGCGTTGTATCTTTCAATCAAATCCCTCCAATCAAAAAGCTGCCATAGCAGACAGCCATAATTATAGAAAAAGGGCGGGGCTGCCAATGTGCCCCGCCGAAACTGTTTAACCAAATACAAAATCCTTTAGTGCGTTGTTTGCCCCGCCGATAATCCCCACTAGCCAGGCCGCCGCCATTGGCAGACCGTAGGGGCTGATCAGGAACGCGATCACCATCCATGAAAGCCCCGGCCAGAACCCGGCTGCGAAGAACAGCACCAGCGCTGCCAGAAATACGATCCCCGATAGAATCCCCAGCACAGCGCCGGAAACGACCACCAGGAATTTACACACCAGATAGAGAATCCCCGTAACCAGTACAAAGGGAAGTGCCACTAATTTACCAATCAGACGCATACGCCTGCCTCCTTTCCTTTTCCATGTCCGTTTTTTCAGGACAATCAGGTATGCCCGAAGGGTGTTTCAAAGAGAAACATATTGTCCCTCTATCAAAATTCTACCGTACCGGTTTCCGGAAAGCAACGGTGTTTTTTCCTGTTTACGAAATGTTCGCAAATCCCCGCAGCAGCTTATCCATGCCATCCCACAAACTGTCCAGGCGGGTGCGCAGATCGTCCACGTCGGCAGCGTAAATACTGCCGGTCTCATTGGCACGCCGGGTGTACTGGTTCAGGTTATTGGAGCAAATGCGAAGGAGCCGTATCATTTCCTGAATGTCGCTCATATCCAGATGGATGATATAACCGTCCACCGCCATCTTGCGCAGGTATGCGGAGAGGTTGGTAACGCCGAGCTCCGCCATGCGTTCCTTTACCAGTTCCGCCTCCTGTTCAGACATGACGAATTCCACCCGGACGGATTTTTTATCATGCCCGGCCTTCATCGTTCCGGCTCCTTTTTATGTGAGGGCGGTTTAGGGGTGGATGTGGCTGCCGTCTTTGCCTTTTCCAGTTTTCCCCGCATGGTGTCTTTTTTCAGGCTGTCCATATATTCCTGAATATTGCCGGGCTTTGCATGGTAATCCCACTTAACGTGTTCACGCCGCAGGATCGTTTGTAATTCCTGCTCGCTTTCCGGCAGCCAGGTCACGCATTTGGAAGTTCCATGCTCTGCCTTAAGCCTGCTGATCTGCTGTATATAGGAATCATAGGGGAATACCGCCTGTGTACCATCCTGGAACAATACCGATACTTTTTCAATCGCACAGGACAGCAGCTTGACTCGTTCCACATGGGCGTGATAATCGAGAGGCCAGATACAGCCGGTGACTTTCCCGTCCTGTATGCCATCCAGCCGGATTGCATATGCCAGGATAGAATCTTTCGTCTGCTCATGGTAAAACCGCCACACCTTATTTTCGTGGCTGTCCTGCAGGTAAACATCCCTTTCCCATAAACAGTAAGTGCCGCAGATCCTGGACATCCATAAGAGCTGTTCATTCTCTCCATTTCTGCAGGCTGCAAGATTTTGTATCAGTTCTTTGTCAATATCAAAATCGTCCTTATAATGCTGTGTGTGCAGCTCTACAACCTTCCCTAAAAAGTCCAGTACGTCCACGCCCTCGAATTTTACCGCCGCCATCAGCGTTCCCTTTCCAGCGCAGGAGGGGCAATCTGCCTGGCCTCATGTTCCGGGCGGTCTGCTTTCAGCTTTTCCATGAGAGAGGTTTTTTCCTCCGGCAACGTCTCCGGGGCAAGCTCCTGGATTTCCTCATACGTCTGCCCGTCTGTCAGGTCAGGGCGCACAGGCGGTTCATTGTTGAGCCTGCCATCCAGCATATTATAGTTTCCGGTCTGTCCTTCCTCGTAAAGCTCCGCATTGCGCAGATAGCTTTCCGGCGGCTGGAAGGGCTGCCCGGCGAACAGGATTTCCCGGCTCGGTGTGAACAGTGAGAGCACGCCGTCCCGAAGCCTTGCAAATTCCTCATACTGGCGCAGGGTAAGGCCGCGCTCCAGCATTTCCGCCTGGGTATGCGCCCAGCCCTCACCATAGAGAAAATAGTACATATCCGGCTGGTCGCAGACAAAGCACAGGGAGCCGTCCTGATTGTCATAATAAGACGCCTGCATATCCTGATAGTGGCAGCGTTCCTCACGCCCCAGGTACACCCGGTTGTCCGCACCCAGCATGGCAACCATGCCCACATAGTTGCTGTGGACCGCAGAGCGGATTTCCACCAGCGGGTCCGCCTCCGGCATAACCTGTCTGCCGGGAATCTCGTTCTGCTTTTCTGCCGCGTCATTTCTCGGCATCACTTCGTCATGGGCGCGGGCATCCAAATCCTGCTGCACCTGTGCGGAAGTCTTTCTGACGGCGCCCGGCTCCGGTTCTTTCTCCTGTGCGTAATAATGGACATTGGTGGAGGTTTTGCTGTTCATTTCCCTGGCGTAAGCCTCCGCAGCCTCGCGGGTGTCAAATTCCAAAGGTTTTCCATCCTCCTTGCACCACGCCTCGGCATGGCCGAAGATGGAAGCTCCGCTGCGCACCGCCCATACGCCGTAGGTTGTTTCTTTTCCCATTCTGATCCTCCTTATCGTTCCTGCTGTTTTGATGGTTTCTGCTTTTGGGGCATCTCCGTCTGCTTTGCGTCTTTTATCTGCTGCCGGAGAGAAGGCCTGTACTCCGGCTCCGCTTCGGAATCCGTGATATTGACATACTCGCCAATGATACAAAGCGCCTCCCCGTAACTGCCGCAAGCAAACACCCGGTCTTTCATTTCCTCTGCATGGTCCTTCAGGTCATGCTCCCGCAGGGTACGGGCCGCAATGCCCACCAGATTGAAGATGTTGCCGTCCTGGCCGATCAGCGCACAATCCGGTTTTTCCGGCTCCGGCGAAGGATCCCCGATAAAGCCGCCTAAACGGTTCGGCACAAAATCGGACAGCCATGTGCCGCCGAAAGTATCATGGGTCTGCAATCGCCACATAGCAAGTTTCCCAATGTCCAGCTTCACATCCTCGAAAGGATAGAGCAGACAGGTAAGCTCCCCATACTGGAAAGCGGAAACATCCTCAAATCTACTGCCGTCCTTCAAAATGCCCGCTTCGGTGAACATCTCATTGATCCCGTCCACCCATTCCTTCAAATCCCCGCCGCAGCCCTGCAGGATCAGGCCGTCTTTGCCCTCCATGTGCCGCAGATCATCGGTTGTGATCGTATTGATATTCAAAAAATCGCCTCCTATCGTTCCTGTTGATGGTTGGTTTTCTGCCGGGTGGCTTTTGCCCCCGGCTGTTTCTTTAGCTGCCTGCGGACAGAGGGTTTCTGCTCCGGTTCCCGCATATCCGTAAAAATATCGGATAACGGCTGCTCCCAGCATTCCCCGAAGCCGCGGACCACCGTGTCCGCCAGCGCGCCGTTTTCCTGAAACATTTTCAGTGTGTCAAAAGCCCGGTCAAACAGCTTGATATTTCTCTTATCCACACAGGGGGCAAAGTGGATCACCCCTTTTGGATAGCCCCCGCCAGTGCCGATCCAGCCCCGGACAAAATTGTCATAGCCTTTTGTGATCCCGGCATCGGCCAGTTCGTTGGCATGGCTGGAAACCATTGTACTTGTGGCTGCATACTGATAGCCTAAGACTAATATGCCGGTTTTCGGGTTATACATAAAGCGCCGGTTATCAATCTGCTGTATATCAATCACCTGCCTCCTGGTATCAATCCGTATAAGCTCTTTTGTAATCGCTGTCTTTTCTATCTGCATCCCTCCCGTCCATTGATTTGTCCGCAACTTATACCCGTTTCGGGGCGTCAGAGTATTCTTATACAGCCGCCCCTCAAACCGGGTCCCGAAAGCCTTGAAAAGTAAGCCTCTTTTTGGTTAAGTTGCGGACATATTATCCTTAATTTCTCCTGCTCCGGCGCTTGCGTTCCCGCTCGGATTTCCGTCTGGCAAAGGCGCGGCAGGAATCCGAACAATATGCCTGGCTGGTAGTAGGCAGATAGGCTTTCCCACAGACCGGGCAGGTTTTCTGTTTCAAGGAAGTGTCCTCGCCGGTAATGGCAGATTCCAGCGCCGGGTCCACCGGCAGCACCGCCTCCTGAAAGTACCGGCAGAAAGAGCCGGCCCACCATTTATGCAGCATGTAACAGGGGCAGTCTAAGGGGAGGCAGAGCCTATCCTGATTGTCATGGTTGGCGCACAGGTCTGTTACCAGCCTTCGGATCGCTGCCCGTTCCTGCCTGGTTAATTCCCGTGAGGGCTGCCCGTTCATTTCCTCCTGCCTTTCTTAGCCGGAAATTCCAGCTTGAAATTCACATATTTTCCGCCTGTATCATCCAGCAGCACCACAGCGTCATAAGTCTTTCCCGTCTTTTCGCTGTAAAGCCCGGACATGGAAACGCGGCCCTCTTCCAGAAGGGCCGCCGCCACGGGTTTTGTTATGGATTTCTTCTTTCCGGAAAAGAATTTATTGTCTTTCCACAGTGCAAAGGAACAGTCCCGGTTATCACAAAAGAAGCCTTTTTTGCCCTCATATACGGTCCCGCCGCAGCGTGGGCAGGTGCCAACAGCCTCACGCCCATTTTTCTTTGCATCTGGGAACAGACCGGCAAAACATTCCTCCGGGGCGGTATGGGCCTTGACAAGCGCCCGGCTCATATCTGCGATCCCATCCATGAAATCTTTTGCCGGAACTTCGCCGCGCTCCACCTGCTTTAACATGGATTCCCATTCCGCGGTGAGCATGGGCGATTTGATGTTATCCGGCAGGACCAGAATCAGGTTCGTACCTTTTTCCGTGGGGATAAGCTGCTTTTTCTTCCGCTGCACAAATCCGGCAGAGACCAGTTTCTCCAAAGTAGCCGCACGGGTGGCCGGGGTGCCTAATCCTTTGCGCTCGGCGTCCTCCGGCATGTCCTCGGTGCCGGCGGTCTCCATAGCTGCCAAAAGGGAATCCTCCGTATAATGCTTCGGCGGGGAGGTTTTGCCCTCCCGGACGCTGGCAGAGACCGATTCAAAAACCTGCCCCTCCTGCAGCATGGGAAGGGAGGCATCCATATTTTCGTCATCCTCCGGTTTGGATTGTTTCAATCCCATGCGGTAGAGGCATTCCACTTCCTTCCATCCGGCCTGCAATACGGTTTTTCCCTTTGCTGTAAAGGAATTACTCTGGCAGTCCAGAACCGCCGTCACCGCCTCGAACCGGTGCGCCTGGGCCGTGGCAGAAAGCAGCCTTGCGGCGATCAGCGTCAGTACATCCCGTTCCCCGGAGGGAAGCTCCGATAAATCCGTCCGGGCAATCTCCACCGTAGGGATAATGGCATGGTGGTCGGTGACTTTGCTGCCATCCGTTACGCGGTCAATATCCGGTTCCCCTGCGCAGCCCTTTCCAAAAGGCATATGATCCCGCAGCCAGAGAACCAGAGAAGCGGCGGTTGCCTGCATATCCTCGGTCAGATACTGGCTGTCCGTCCGGGGATAGGTCGCCAGCTTTTTCTCATAGAGGGATTGCACATAGTCAAGGGTCTGCTGCGCCGTATAGCCATAGATACGGTTACATTCCCGCTGCAAAGTCGTCAGGTCATACAGGCGGGGCGGCTGCACCGCCTTAACCTGCTTTTCCACGGACAGCACTAAGGCACCCTGCCCGTCACAGTCCATACGGATTTTTTCAGCTTCATTTCTCCCAGACAGCTTTTCGCCGGAGGCAGTAAAGCCGCCGCAGGTGATCTCCGGCACATAGAAGGGCTTGCTCGTAAATGCCTGAATATCTGCCTCCCGCTGTACCAGAAGGGCCAGCGTGGGCGACATGACGCGCCCCACATTCAGCGTGACGCCATACAGAACAGAGAAAAGCCGGGTGGCGTTAATACCGATCAGCCAGTCAGCCCCGGCCCGGCAGACCGCCGCGTCATAGAGCTTATCGTAGTCGCTGCCAGGACGCAGGTGCTCAAACCCGTCACGGATTGCCGCGTCCTCCATACTGGAAATCCAGAGGCGTTCCATCGGTTTCTTACATCCGGCGTGTTCATAGACCAGACGGAAGATCAGTTCGCCCTCCCGTCCGGCATCGGTAGCACATACCACCGATTCCACCCGTTTGTCTTTCATTAGCCGGCAAAGAAGGTCAAGCTGCTTTTTCTTATCCTTCGGCACTTCATATTTCCATGTTTCCGGCAGGATCGGCAGATCACCATAACGCCATCTGGCATACCGTTCCCCATAAGCCTCCGGCTGCGCCAGTTCCAGCAGGTGCCCCACGCACCAGCTCACCAGGTAGCCGCCACCCTCTATGTAGCCGTCTTTTTTCTCATTCGCACCCAGGACCGCCGCCAGAGACATGGCGACAGAGGGCTTTTCTGCAATTACTAACTTCAATGTTCAGACCTCCTTTGCATATCTTCAAATTCTTCATCCGCCTGCTTTCCTGTCTGCAAAAAACACATTAGCACAACGCCGGCAGACATTCCTCCGGTGAATGTAAGAAAGTGTGTAATCATGTTCCACATAAAAATCGCCTCCTTATTGAGTTTGGTTCATAAAAAACGCAAAGGCTTTCAACACCTTTGCGTTTTATTACAAAGAAAAAGCACCACCAAAAATAAGTGGCGCAGTTTCAAAGATATTTAATTGGGGGAAGGGAAGATTAAATGATCTATAAGCATTGATCCATGTGTAAAAATCATAGCATATTCAAATTATCCCTTTTTCTTATGGAGCTTTAAGTCAATATTTTTCGCTGCCGCTGCATCCTGCAATAATCCGGCAACAAAAGCGCCTTTTTCTTTGAGCGTCATTGTTTCCATATCAGGTTTACGGTCAATTTCTCTAAGTATCGTTTGCAGCTCTTGCAGTTCCAGCAGATTGACGGCTACACAAAAGAGTGTCTTTTTGCGGCCATCATTATAATTGGATAATAAAACCTCCAGGATTTTTGCTTTTTCCGTCTGTTCTGCATTATAAGTGTCTATCCCGAATTGTTTGGCTTTTTCCATATCAGATCTTCGATTTCGATGTGTTATAAAGGAATCAAAATCGTCAATATGACCGTATTTTTCACAAGGGTATTCGCTGCAATGGAAACAATATTCAACACCGCCATGTTCCATGCTGCACCTTGCGATTTTGCAGGACTGGTTCCCCTCACCGCCGCCGCAGCCGGGGCAGTTTTTATTCAAGAACATGGGGCAAAGCCCGCAATTCAAACCGCAAAGGGAAAATAATTGATTTTTCCGGTTAAATCCTTTCATGGAACCTCCTTAAACAGCCTACCTGCAAACGGTTAGGATAAGCTATAATAATACTTGACCTAACACAGTAGGAAATTTGAAAATTTAAAATTCATATCTTGTACCATGCGAGAGCAACAGGTCATCTGTTAATTCCACACGCAGAATGATGGTGTTTTCATCGTTAAAATCAGTATGACCGTTATCAATCCATTCAGCAAAGACTTTTTTCAGCTTTTCAGCAATCACACAGTTTTCTTTTTTTCTGAAATAACCCAGGCTAGCGCCTTTTCCATGCGCTGTAAACCACTCGCCAGCGATTGCAACAACAGGATTCTCCTTTATATGTTTCATTTTATTCGAGAGTGCATATGTAATAATGTAAAATGCACCATCTTCGTAATAAGCATTTACATATCGCACATAAGGCATTTCATTTTCTGTTGTTGCCAATGCTATAATTGTGTCTTTTCCAAAGCGTTCAATCATTATCTGTTCGGCTTCTCGACTAAATTGTTTCATTAAATTATTCTCTCTCTGAATCACGGTTTGCTCTCTGTTCAAAGTTCCGACAGACTGTAAGTTGTCAAACTGATATGTAGCCTATCCCCTCAGATTTTTTAGAGCGTCGGGGTTATTTGCGATAATCTCTCCAACTGTCTGACATATTTCCAGGTATGGGCAGTCGCCACATGTCGCCACACCCTTTTTCAATGCACATTGACGAATACCGCAAAGACTATCGCAGTATACAGTTTTAATTCCATCAACACGACAGCCTTCACAGTTGATATGTTCAGGCAAAATGGGAGCATTATTTAACTCGGCCCATCGTTTTGCAGTTCTCTCACGCAACGCCTGGTCGTCATTGATTGTTGCTAGATATGCGTCACACTTTTCACAGTCCAGTCCGCAGTATGCAATCCTATCCTTCATAGATATGTACCTCCTAAAATATTTTAACTTATTTTCTTAGATGTATTATATACAGTAACGATTTTTATTGAAAAAAGAATCATCACAGCATTTGCTGCAATCGTTCCCGTCCACGTCATCAGTATGGAACTGAACAGAACGGATTGAGCAAACATACTTGTGTCAATATTATCTTTAGCATTTTCATAAGTTCTTGTCCGTCCAAAGACTGGAAGCTATCAGTCATATTTTTCGATATTTACAGTGGCAATCGACTGGATATGATGACTTAAAATACTGCGGAAAATCTTTTCCTATCTCTATCTTCATGATTGTACCTTCTAATAAAAATTTTGATTTACCTTTCTACATAGTTACCCCACAAACTGGGATTTATTGTTCTTAACTTTTCTGTCGTTATAAAGCTGACTTACGCACATTAACCTCTGCACAGACCAGCCCAGCTATATGCTCCGCTGTTTCATTTGTCAGTACAAAGAGCATTCCGTCATTACGGCATTTTTTATGTGTGTCGCCATTCAAGGCATAAACAAAACCTTTCACACAGGTATCACTACAGGCATTAGGGTCAATCAGTCTCTTGCAGTCACGAGAAGTAGTCATTTTCTTTTGCATATCAGCAGGAAGCGAAGCGATTATATCCTCATACTTTCCAGCGTTGTCTCCGTAAATCCGTGCAAAAACACCTGCCTTGCGAAACACCCAATTCATTACTGTTTTCTTCTCTAGTTGGTATGAAGCGGTGTAACCGCTTTTTGCTTCCTTTATTACAAGGTCACAGCCCTGCTCAATAAGTTTGGTATTAAGTTTCTCGACAAACGCTTGGTGTTCTGGCGCGATTGCCGATAGAAATTCTTTGAATGAACCTTTTTCTTTTGCCATTATCTTTTTCCTCCACAAATTCTGATTTGTTCAATTCTATAAACTGGGATTTATCCTATTGCCTTTTTCATCCAGACATCTAAAAAGGCAAGTTGTTCGTCTGTATGAAACCAATGCTCCCCATTTTCCATTACAGTAAGGTGTGCATTGTGGCTACTGATAAATTCATTTACTGTTTGACGGGATACGAGATTATCATTTCCTGCATATAAAATTTCTGTGGGAACATTCCATGTTATAGGATTTTCCCTAACAAAGCATAAATATTTCCATGATAATGTTTCCCCAAAATCCGTAGGGATTTCTCCCTTCTCACGCAAATCCTTCTCTGATACATTTGTCCAACTCATCATGTCCAGTATAAGACGTTCCATGTCAAGTACAGGCGATATAAATAAAGCTTTTGCAATATCACAATCTTGCAATGTGTGCATTGCAAAATAAGCGCCTATACTGTTTGCAATCAAATGAATACAGTCGTATCTTTCGCGAACTTTGTCATAAACCGATTGAATTTGATTTTGCACAATCCACGGAAGATAGTCATTGTACTCTATGCCAATCATATCAAAACCCGAACAATTTTTCTTGTATTGTTCAGCTTCCAAATGGCTTCCACCTTTTCCATGAATATATAAAATTACTTTTTTCATAATATCACCTCTACAAAAAAATTCCGATTTGTTTATTCGTCCGTCATATATTAGCTGTTTAGAAGTTTTGTCAAATCCTCAATAGAAGCGTCCATTTTCACAGAGACTTCTTCCATTGTCATGCCAGAAGCAAGAAAACGCTTTATCACCATTTTCATATCCTCGCCGACCTCTATGATATGCCCGTCCAAATCGTAAAACCGAATCACCCGCTGGCCCCAGCTATGCTCGGTCACTTCTCCCAGATATTCAATATCCGGGTATTCTTTCAACTTGTTCAGAAAACTGTCAAAGTCCTGTTCTTCAAAGACGATTTCCGCATTGTTGGATTTTTTTAATACCTTTTCTTTTGGCAGATCTATAAGCCAGTCAAAATCCTGCTGCAATGCCAGGCCGCAGGTAAAAGCAATGTTTCTGCCATAATCCTGGAACACCTCTAATCCAAACAAATCCTCATAAAATTTTCTTGCGGCGTTAATGTCGGCCACCGATATAAGCATACATACATGTTTCATGCAAATACTCCTTTCAAACTGTGGTTTCCCACTTTCACAAAAGGTTATCTATAATTCTCTGTAAGTCCAACCGAATTTGTCACTGGCCTTCACGGTTGAATATTCATTATACCATAGAGCAGCCTGTATCTCCACTTTTTCATATCCGGTTTTGTCCAAGATTTGTCCTGTTTTTGTCCAAGATTAACCCTACGGGTATTTCCCGCAGTTCCTTCCGAAATTGGTGCGCATAACGGATGGTCTTAACTGTACCGCCTTTTTCCCGTCCGTCATATACCGCGATTACACGGTCTGCATGTTCCACCATGTAGCGGTTGCGTTTGGAATAGACGTTGGGCCTGTATTCTTCCTGAATTATGATAACCTCTGCACAGGCATCCAGCAGGATGTTTGTGTGTTCCCTCTGGCACAGGCTGTCCTTCCGTTTTCGGTATGGAAGCACTGCGATTAGCTTCAAATCTGGATTTTTATTCTGCAGCTCCAGAATAATCTCCGCAAAGTATTGATCCACGCCATCCGCAAAGCCGGAGAGAAAGACAGTGAAACCATCGTTTACTGCTTTTCCAATTTCCTGTCGCAGAGCCACCTTTACATGGGCTGTTTCATCAGCAGGTATATCTCTGTGTCCTGTGACACAGCAAGTCTTTCCTTCCATCAGGTTCCTCCGATTGATAGATTTGTTTTTGTATCACTCCTTATTATAATAGATTTATTTTTTCAAGTCAACGCAAACACCCCTTTTAATTTTGTGAATAATGCATCTGCGTGAGGTACAATCTATTACAGAATGGGAGGTGAGGGTGATGTATGAAGAATTCGTCCCGGAACGGCTGGCAAAGCTGAGATTACAAAAGGGCGTATCTGCACGCGATATGTCATTGTCGTTGGGGCAAGCGAACAACTACATCAATAACATTGAAAACAAAAAGTCACTTCCTGCCATGCAGTCCTTCTTTTATATCTGCGAATATCTCGGCGTAACGCCGAAGGAATTCTTTGACGAAGAAAACCTTTATCCAGAAACCTTGCAGGAATTTATTGCAGAGGCAAAGAAACTGGATTCCAAATCAATGACATATATCCTCGGCATTATGAAAGAATTGAACAGCAAGAAGTAAAGCGGTCACGGAAAATGACCGCTTTCTTCTTATTATTTCCCATACTGTCCTAAATTAAGTCTGGAAACGCTCTATATTTATCCTGATTTATACCCCGGTACTCCCAAAGCCTCCGGTTCCACGCTCCGCACCCAAATCCGTTACAAAATCTGCAATCACAACAGGAGTAATTACAAGCTGCCCTATCCGCGTTCCTTTGGAAAGTTCCTGCGGTTTGCTGCTTACATTACTGATAATGGCATGGATTTCCCCACGGTAGCCGGAATCCACAGGAGGCAGCTCACAGACCAGCCCCTTTATTGCCATGCTGGTGCGGGGAAATACGAAGCCAGCGTACCCGTCCGGCACTTCAATCCCGAACCCAAGCGGGACCTTTGCGATTTCTCCCGGCTGCAAGGTGCAGTCATAGGGCATATACACATCCGCACCGGCGTCATTCCCGTGCGGACGGAAAGGGCGGCGGCTCTCCGGCACTCCAAAGTCAATCAATTTGATTTTCATGCACCGCCTCCTTCCAAAAGTACCGGGTAGTCGTTTCTTAAAATGTCCTCAGGTGTCATAGTTGCCGCCAGTTTCTGCCCACAGGTCATTTTTCCCTCCAGACATTTGTCCATCTGGCAGAACGGTCCGGTCTGGGAAGGGGAGAACAAAGCCGGGCTGAGTGCGTAAAGCTCCTCCCAGATTTTCAAGAGTACGATCCGGGTTTCGTCCGTATTGCGCCGGCATACCCGCTGGCCGATGATGTGTTTCCACTGATAGGGCGTGGCGCTGATAATCAGCACATTCCGAAGGCCCTGGGGTGTGGCATAGCCCGCCGCGTCATGGCCGATTCCTGCGCTGCACAGCTTTTCGTAACAGTCCATGCCCTCGTGACAGCTTTTTAAGTATAGTTCCCGGACTGCGGCCGGGGCGGTTAAAATCTCATAGGGTACCGCAAAATCCGCCTGTCCCGTATAATTGCTGTATTGCAAAGAAGCACTCATAAACTTTACTTCGTTCTGGTGCCTGGTGATCTGTGCCAGAAAACGCCTGCTTGCCCCTACAACGGCCACAGTGATCACCGCAAATTTTTGGACCGTGGGGTGAGGGAGGCTGCTGATGGCCGCCACGGTATTCTCGCTGAATGACTTTTCATAGAGTGCCAGCAGATCATCCATCGTGGCGATCTTATGCCCCCGCTGGGTAAGCCGCGCTGCAAAAACCATGTTTTTCTCGGCCTCGGCAACCGCCTGGCAGTTCAATATTTTTACTTCAATTCGGTTGATTGGTATGTCCCTCCTTTACAATGGCTTTCAGTAAAAACAGATAGTTTAAGCTGTCTGTAATCTTTTCGTCCCATGTGCCTATGTCATAGCTCGCACCATCGTCAAAGCACATGTCATATAGGGAAACGATATGCTTCGCCAGCATCCCGGCAAGTGCACGTTCCGGCGTGGTGTGCTGCAAAGCTGCCGCCGCCTTAAAAGCCCCCAGCCGGTCCGTATCGTCCCCGGTATATTCTTTGGTTTTTCGTTGCAGGATTTCTCTGCATAGCGCCACCTGTTCGTCAAAGGCAGCATTGACTTCCTTTTGTGTAATGTGACATTCCTCCTTTTTGAAAACAGAAAGCCGGCTATCCTAAAGCATCTTAGAATAGCCGGCAAATAAATGGTTATGTAGTTGTTACAGGATATTGATCTCTTTTTCCAGTTCCTGGACCGCCGCTATGACAGTATCAAATGTAGGGACATCACCATACAGCATATCCTTCATGGAATCATAATCCGCCTCTAACGCTGCGAACCGGTATTCCGGCGGGATCAGCTTTAAGGTGCCTGGCACAGCCTCCGGGTACTTTGCCCATGCTCTTGGATAAAATTTCATTTTAAAATCCACAACCTTTTTAAGCAGGTCGAGCTGAGAGAAAGCGGCTTCTTTTACCGGGGTCAGGGCCATGCGGTACAGATCGTAATAATGCCTGGAATACCGCTGTGGCATTTCCAGATGTTCCGGCCTGTTGGCCTCATGGTGCAGGATCGTAGCTTTTTCCCAAAAGGTCCGCTCCGGGGCAACCGTCAGAATATCCGTTCCTTTCTGCTCAAACACATCAGGGTAATACTCCGCTGCATACGGCGTAATCTTCGCAGACTTTGCCGGCGTCCATGCGGCCAGTGCGCCGATTTCCAGCCGGATCACCTGCAAGGTTCCTGCATTGGTAAACAGCTTTGGATAGGCAAAAATAACCGTCTGCTTTTCTTCCTCGTCCACGTGAATATCAGCTTCACGGCCAAGCTCCTGAGATAATCCTTCTTTGATAGCCGGGCAGAAGGTTTCTACCAGAAAGACCTCTGCCCGTGCATTTGCCTCTTTGTTGAAAGCGTCCTGCTTCGTGTTGGAACGTTTCTCCCAGGGTTCATCTTTTCCATATCCCAATACCCGCCAGTCCAGGATCAGGTCAATATCCTCTGAAAACCGACTGATCAGATGGAAGGCTTTTGACAGGCTGGTACCGCCCTTAAAGGTAATCGAATCTTTCCAGGGGGAACGTTGAAACAGATAATCCAGCGTAAAGCATACCCAAAAATCTTTTTCCACAATGGCATCATTAAGCCCCATCTTATCTGCTGTGTTACGGAACAGCCCCCGCTTATCATTGTCTGAAAATCTTGCAACGTTTTTCATCTCTATTGTACCTCCCCGGCAATCTGCCGTATCGCATTATAAACCCAATCCGTAGATTCTGCCGCCTCTCTTAGCATAGCGGCTTTATCGTCCTCATTCAACCGGGAGCTAAGCGTCTGGATCGTTTTGGAAGTGACATTTGTTTTCCCCAAAGTTTTCAATGCCTGAATCACCAGAACCGTCATATAAGAAAGACCTGTAATCTCTTTATTGGTCCTGTGCTTAAATTCCAGCTTTGTAGAATTCCACTCATAGGTCTTATATGGACCGTCGCTGATATAGGACCATACCGCCGTTACCTGCGTGGAAAGCCCTAACAGGTTCAGCGCCGTATTCCCACAGGGAGCAATCGTCCAGTGGTAGTTCCGGGCCAGCGCCTTTGCTACCGCCTCCGGATCCGCCGCTACATATTCTTTCAGCATTTCGCTGTATTCCGGCTTTTCATAAACACCTTTCAAAATCCGCCGGAGCGTACCTGCCTGTGTAAGCCGGTTCAGGTTCCGTCTTATGGTTTCCGTATCAGCAATATCAGCAAAATCAGAATTGACAAAAACGGTTCCTTCTGCCGCTGCGCCAATCCGCTCCTGAATCTGCCTGGAATATCCGTTTGCCACTTTGCTCACCTCCTTTTGTCCCGAATATTATATATTATTCGGGACAAATTTTCAATAGGCTCCGAGAGTTTTGTTTATAGTATTCCCATGCAGATCAGGATTTATACAGCAATCTCAAAAAAGAAGAGAACCGCTGCCGGGAAAGGGCAGAGCATATACTACTTTTTGTCCCAAATTTTATGTATTATTCGGGACATTTTTAAGCAGAGGGCAGATAAATCCAGTCGTGCATCAGGCATACGCTGGGTTCGTCCTCCCTGGGAACCAGGCGGTAGGTGCATTCCCCGTACACGGTCCGTTTGTCCTCAATCTCCATGCCATACGCCTTATAGAAGCGGTATTCCAGGTTGGAAATGATACAGCGGAGCGTCTGCAGCGCCTCCCGCTGTGAGGTCACGATCAAATCCCGGTCAATGCTGCGCTTTAAGAACAGCAGGGATTTATAAAGCTGTACCTCTGTACGGTAAGGGCGGCAGTCCTTATGTTCCAGCCAGTTGCTAAAGGCTACCGGCCCGCTCTGGATCACATCACGCTCCGGGTGGTAATACTCGTAGCAGTCCAGGTTTGCCGTGTTCAGAAGATAGAGCATTTCCCGGACCTCATTTTCCGGCATATCATAGAACCGCAAAAGGGAGCGGTACAGATGGACGTAGCCGGGTATCGAAACAATGGCATTCACCATAAAAAAATCCTCCTAAATAGCGGGTGCGGGAGCTTTTCCCCCCGCACCGGTTTCTTAAAAATATTCGGTTATTCCACTTCCAACAGTTTTCCCATGACGATGAAGCGGCTCGCGCCTCCGGGCGTACAGGTGGAAAGGGTCAGCACCTTATCACTGGAAGTCACCGTAACATCGGTTTCAATGACAGAACGGCCCGCCATTTCAGAAAGCCATGTGGTGTAGGCCCCGTCATCCTTGAAGCTAAGCCTCCAGGGAGAAGTGTCGCTGCCGGACTCGCTGGGTTTTGCTACAAACGCCGTGAAAATTTCCACGACATAGCCGCCGCCAGGGGTGGCAAGGTACATCTGCGGGTGTCCGTCAAAATAGCTCTGTTCGTCATACTCATTCAGCGCAGCGAACATGGAGCCGTCCCGCATATTGTGGCCGTAGATAATGGTATTGCGGTCCGAAAAATCCTCCTGATTTTCATAGTCTGCAAACAGGCAGCCCGTCTTATTATAGGTGCCGTCATACAGATGGCGCAGGTAATACTCGTTATCATCTGCCTGCGTGACCGGGTAGTTGATGGCCGTATCAGGAAGGTTGAGCCACCCGATGATGTCCGGTCCTGTCTCCCTGAGAGCTTCAAAATCCACAACAGGGAGGACCGCACTTGAATCCTCCCCGCCTGATTCTTCCTCCGCTCCGGTTTCGTCCGGTTCCCCGGCCTGCTCCGGCACTTCCACATATTCCGCCAGCCCGTCATAGACCCCGGCGCTCTCGGAATACTGGTTAAGGTCGCGTACCATCAGGAACCCGCTGCCAAGTGCCAACAACCCGCAGAGGGAAACCACCGCAATACCAACAACTTTTCTCTTTGGGGTATTTCTGCTGTACTTGCCCTTTTTGAAATAGACTGCGGCAAACAGTCCGCCGCCAATCACCGCCAGTGCCAGAAGCCCGCCATACAGGAAAATGAAATTGTCATCCCCAGTCTGCGGTACCGCTTTATCAGGATTAGATGGTGTGGACGGATTGGACGGTGTTTTCGGATTATCCGGGTTATCCGGGGTAGCCGGTTTCTCTGGCTTTTCATTGAAGAACTGGACCGTTGCGGTTTCGTCTGCCTTGATCTCCACGGTGGCAGCGTCAGGAATGATATAGTCCTTGCTTGCCCGGTTGGAGATTTCTGTTACGGTATAAATGCCAACGCGCAGCCCCTTGACCTCGATCACGCCGGATTTTGGAGAAGTGAAAGTTTCACAGTAGGAACCGTCTGCACTTTTCACCTCAAAAGCAAATCCATCCTTGCGCCCGTCGCTGGAATCCTTTGTAATCTTCAGGTTCCCGCGGTACGCCTCATTGGTAAAGCCACGTCCGGCCTCGCCATTTTCCACAACCGCCACCTGGCCGTCCTCTGTGATGGCAAAGTAGTAGGCGTTCTCGTCAAGCTGGTAGCCCTCTGGTGCCTTGCTTTCTTTCACAAAGTAGCCCTTTGCCAGAAGGCCCTCCGCGGTGTGGTAGCCCGCCTCCGATTCTTTCAGGGTACCGATCTTCATATCTTCGGAATCAAATTCCTTGTTGCCATTGGCATCCTCATACAGATCGAATACCGCGCCGGAGAGGAAACGCAGGAAGGTGTTATTATCTTTGTCCTCTTTCTTCACAGAAGAAGGCTCGTCTACTGCCTCGGTTTTCATCACCTGCACGCTGCCGCGGATCAGGGTATTTTCCACTTTGATTTCAATGCGCTGGCCGTCCACACCGATATAGATATGGTGCTGCTGCGGGCTTACCGTATAAAGTGCCGGAGAGGAAATTTCCTTTACGATCCAGTGGCCGTAAGGGATATTCTCAAAAGAAAAGCTGCCATCCTCGGCAGTGGTGACAGTAAGCAGTGCGTTTTCCCCGGTAAATTCTTCCGTGTCCGGCCTGAATAATCCCATCAGTGCCCCGGACAGCTTCACATCTTCGCCGCCCTCCGGGTTTTCGCCGACTTTTACGCCGTCCACACGCCCGCGCAGCAGGTCGTTGGAAACAGCCCCGCCTTCATTTACAAGAATCTGCACCAGCGCCGCCTCCTGGCCTGCGTATTCAAAAATAACCGGATATTCGGTATCAGAGAGGATATAGGCGTTGTTTGTGGTGCGTTCCTTCACATAGTAGCTGCCAAAAGGCAGGTCGGAGGCAAAGGAAGCGTCATAGCCGCCCGCCTCATTCGGGTCAACGGAAACCACTTCCAGGAGCCCGCCCGCCGGAATGACGCTGCCGTCAAGAGCCGTCAGGTCAGCGGACGCATACAGCCCGAAAGAAATATCTTGATATTCCTCATTCATGCCAAGCCCAAAAAGATCGTCCGTTTCCAGTGCTTTGAACAGGCTCACATCCACCTTTTGGCGCTCGTCATAAAGTCCGATGGCGGTCTGCGTCACTTCCACAGTTTCACCCGCATAGGTAAGCTCGGCGTATTCCGGCTGGGTATTTAAGACCATCCCCTCCGGCGCCTGGCGTTCCTCCAGTCGGTAGCGCCCCAGATAGAGAAGCCCGCTCTGGGCGATTCCATCCTCCCCGGTGGTAAGGGTTTCCACAACGGTATCTTTTGCCGCCCTGAGCGTACCGTCGCCGGTATAAATATCTTCATCCGCGATCACGTCATAGACCGCACCCGGAAGCCCGGCCACTTCATACACCGGCTGGTACAGGCCATCGTTCTCCTGGACGGAAGCGAATACCTCGCCGGTCTTGGTGATGACAAACTGTCCCTTCTGCGGCATATTGTACTGTGTAACCGTGACAACGGCCTCGCTGCCGTCAATGGTAAACGGCACCGGCTCACTGGATAATACATACCCGTAAGGCGCCGCCACCTCGTAAAGCTCATAATCCCCGGTGTGCAGAGGCTCCGGCAGCATCAGCCAGCCTTCATCCGAAACATAGAAAGTATCAAGGGTTTCCGGGTTCGGATAATAAATATCCTGGGTGACAAATTCCCCGGTAGACAAATCCTTGATCTGGAAGCCGGTACCCGTCATCGGGATAATATTGCCGGTCTCCGCGTCGCATTTCTCCACTTTCAGCCGTGCCGTGATGGTACGGTTATTCAGGATATAGCTGTAAGTCTGTCCGTTAGAAGAAATAAAGACCGTAAAGTCCGGGATAAACGCTTTGCCTTCTTCGCCGGCTACCTGGTGAACCGTATAATGGCCATAAGGGAGCAGTTTGGAGGAGGCAAAGCCGTCACCATCGGTGGTGAGCAGATCACGCTCACTTTCCTTTGCCGCGTCATAGCTGCCTGCCGCCTTTAAGTAGACCTCAAAGACCGCGCCGGCCTCCGGGCGCTCAATGATGCCTTCATTGGGTTCATCCGTATTTTCATCTTCGGACACATCCGGGTCCAAGTCGTCCGTATGCTTCACAAGCTGTATATTTCCATAAATGACCATCTCCTTGACCTGGTTTTCCGTGGTGTTCAGTTCCACTTCATACAGGGTCGGGGAAGCGCCCACCTTATAGACCGTATCGTTTAAGAGGTAGCCGGTGCTGGGATCAATCTCCCTCACCGTCCAGTTATCACCGCAGACATAGTAGCGGGTCATAAAGCTGCCGTCCGGCCCGGTGGTGTAGGTGTCTACCAGCTCGCCATTGTTATAAATCCCATAAGTCGCCCCGGCAAGGGTCGCATCGCCCTGGGCGGTGCCGGTATCAGCGTCGCTCTTTACCGCATGGACGCGGAATTTTTTCAGGATATTGCTGAAATGCACCGTGGAAGTCTGTCCGCTTTCAATGGTGACATACTGTGCGGAAGGGGTCACATAACGGTCTACCGGCAGCTCTTTCACCAGATAGGTGCCGGGCAGCAGCTTTTCTTTAATCTGCCCGTTTTCTCCGGTAGTGACAGTTTCATCTACTTTATTTCCCAGAATGTCCGTGCCGGAAATGTTGAAAGGAATACCAGACACAATGCCGTCCTCGCTGGTCTTGACGATCTTTGCGGTACCGTAGGTTTCGGTCTTGATCTTTACAAAGAAGGAAACCGGGTCGCTGGCACCGGTCATCATAGTCTGGTAGCCAGGACGGCCCCAGATCAGCATATCGTTGGCAACCGGAATATTCTTTCGGAATTCAAAGGTGACAGGATCCATAATCATGTTCTTACTGGTGAACGTGTACTTGTTCCCGCTTCTTGTGACGGAAACGCCGCTGCCTTTCAAAGTCTCCAGGTCGATTTTCAGGTTATTGGTGTCCGTGACAGTCAGGGTATAAATCTTCTTTTCCGTGTCCCATTTCAGTTCCAGCTCTGGTGCCTCGCTTTTCTTCGTGGAAGTAAAAGATGGGATCGTGGAATGGGAGGCAACCTGTGACAAAATCCAGTTGTAGGCTTTTTCCGCAGGACGTCCGGCAATCACGCTGAAATACTGGTTGGCATCTGCATGGCCGTTCCCGTGCCGGCTGTATGGGTCGCTGCGAAGCTGCTGCTGGTATTCCCAAAGGATGATCTGCGTCGCCATTTTGTAATCGTCCTCGTTAATGCCGGACACAGGGAGGGAGGCGCCGGGTTTCCAGCCGTAGATTGCCGTGAGGGTGATCCCCCGTCTTGCCTCGGAAGGGAGCAGGTTTAAGTAATTGCTGTTGGTGCCGCTTTCCGATGTATAGGTATTGTCGGAAGTGTTATAGGCAATGCCGCTTTCCACGCAATATACCTGCTGGCTGCTCCCGTCCGAAGCTGTCAGCATATAGTGCCGATAAGCGTTACCCCCGGAACTGCTGCGCACATCCATCGTTCCATCAGAATTGTAAACAAGGTAGGTGTAAGGCGCCGGCGCATAATAATGCTGTCCGTCAGACCCTACATATTGATCGCCCAGCCAGGAGCTTGCTTTCTGTCCCGGCGAAAATGCGAACGCCTGGGTAGGGATCATCCCAAAGACGCATACTGCGCAAAGCAGAAATGCCAGCAGCCGCTTTACGCCGCTGCGGTAATGGGTATTTGTTTTCTCCATGAAAAATCCTCGCTTTCTTAAAATAGTAAAGGACAGCTTTACTCGCTGTCCTCCTGTTCATCATCGATCCTGTCGTCAAAATCATCTTCGGAGAGATATTCCGGCTCTCCATAGGCTTCATCCGGGTCAAAGCCTTCGCCGTACCCGTCATCCTCGAAATCTTCGTCATCCTCTGCCTGCTGCTTCGGACGGACGATCTTTACATAATAGCCAACGCCGCCTACCGCAAGCAGGGCAACGATAATAAAGATAATCGTGCCGGCGCTGCCGTTGTCCTTTTTCGGCGGTTCGGTCTGTGCGGGTTCCTCTGTTTCCGCAGGTCTTTCCTTTCCGGTGCAGCCTTTGAGGTCATTCTTGCAGACCGGGCAGGCGGTATTGACTTCGCCGGCTTCGCATTTATCCGTACAGGTGCAGACGTCCTCTGTTGGAATCACGCTCATGGTTCCCTCGTTCTTTTCCGCCAGGGCCATCAGGTCAGCCTCGGTAACACCGTTCAGGAAGTAGACGTTGTTGTCGTCACGCTTGCCGTCAATGATAAGATAGAATACATTTCCGACCTCGGTGGTAATCGTGTAAAACTGCTTATCGTCACCCTCGCCAGTAGCTTCATCCAGCACTGTGCCGGTTCCCTCCGGGGTAAACGCGCCATCCGGGATAGAGGAAGTGGTTCCTGTTTCTTCCTGGGAATTGGAGCTGCCGCTATTTGTGCCGGAGGCTGTATTGCTGCCGCCATTGGTGCCTGTATTCGTACCCGCATTAGAACCATTCCCGGAAGCATTACTGCCTGAATTGCTGCTTTGGGCGTTATGATTGGTACTGCCGGAAGAAGCAGCCTGAACCTGTGCCGGTTTTACCGGCTTGCTGCTCTGGTTCTGCTGCACCGTTTCCGCAGGTTTTTCCGTGGGCGTCGGTTCCTCATAATAGGGATTTTCAAACTTCACGGTCTTTGAGCGGTTCCCGGCATAATCCTGGGCATACACGCTTACCTGTTTTCCTGTGCCGGCATAATCCTTTAAGGTGACGGTAGCCGCCCCATTGGTCAGGGAGTTGATACGGTTCCCGTCCACAAAGACCGCCTCCACGCCGGAATGATCGTCGCTGCTTTCTATTTTCAGCGTACCGCCGTCCAGAGAAGCCGCAAGCTCCGGCGGTGTGGTATCTTTGTCCCCGGCAGCATAAGCCGTCAGGGGCAAAGCGATGGCGCTTATGACAAGCACAAGCGCCAGTAGCAGAGAGATTTTTTTAGTCCTCATTCATGTCCTCCTGTTTCTGCAGCGGGCCATCCCCGGACGGAGCGGCCTGCTGCGATTTCAGAAATTCGGCCAACTGCTGGGGCGTCAGATGAAAGCTGCGGGCAATCGCCACATAGTCGGTGTTCTCCAGCTCCGTTTTCTGTTTTTCCAGGTCGCGGAGCCTGGCCTGCATCTCCGCAATCTTGTTTTTCGTCTTGTCGATCTCTTTCTCCAGTTTTTCAATCTTAGGGTTCAATTTATTACCTCCAATCTGTCAGGGCAGACGCCCAAATGTATAAAAGTGCTGCTGCCAGTAGCTTGTGTTGATGTTCGCGTAGGAGATCGGGTCCCCGCAATGGATCATCATCCCGTTACCCACATAGATTCCCACATGGCTTGCGCCGCTGGTATTGTAAGTCCCCTGGAAGAAGATCAGGTCGCCGGGCCTTGCATCGGCGCTTGATACAGGCGTACACACGCTTAAAAGCCCGTCTGCGGTCAGGCGTCCGAAATTCCAGCCCACGCCGCAATGATTGACTACCCAGGAAACATAGCCGGAACAGTCAAAGGAAGTGGAAGGGCTTGCGCCGCCCCACACATACGGATAGCCTAAATACTTTTCAGCCTCCGCAAGCATAGCCGCAAATTTTTCATCCGCAAGGGCCTCCGGTGGAACATCATAGTCAAAATAGTTCCCTCCGCCGCCTGCGCCTGCTGCCGGCAGATGCCGCTCGCTGGTATCGCCGGTATCGGCAAAATATAAGGGGTTTAGATACTGTCCGTCAACCAATACCTCCAGGTGCAGGTGCGGCCCGGTGGAGTTTCCGGTGCTGCCGACCTTTGCGATCACATCCCCGGCCTTTACCTCCTGTCCGGCAGATACTAAGATTTGTGAACAGTGGCCGTATTTGGTGGTAAGGGAGTGCCCCTCGTAAGCCTCGCCCTCAATGGCGACGCACAGGCCATAGCCGCCCGCATTTCCTGCCAGCGTGACCGTACCGTCATGCCCGGCCAAAATCTCCGTGCCCTGGGGCATCCCGATGTCAACGCCGGTATGGTAGTTCTTTTCCCCACTGATCGGGTGTACCCGGTAGCCGTAGTAGCTGGTGACATAGGGCAGCCAGTTGGTGCCAAACACATTTTTCACATACTGCCGGTTTCCTTTGGTCTGCAATAGAATCTCGCAGATTTCTTTCTGGTCTGCGTCCATGCGTGAAACCACCAGGTTTTCAAGCGGCATGGAAGCAAGCGTTACATTTAAGATGTGCCACTCATAAGGCACTTTTTCTTCGGTTTCCTCGCCGGTCTCCGGGTCAATGCTTGTTTCTGTCCGGTAGCGGATTTCCGTTTCCTCCGTGAAGGATAGGGAATACTGCCCGTTAAAAAGCTCGCGGAGGACGCTCTCGATCTGTGCATAGGTGAAATCCTGATACGCAGAGGTGAGATACCCCATTAAAACATAAGGATCATGCTCAATGGGGCCGATATTATAGCGGTACTCGTCATAACCGGGCCGGTCCGATTCCACACGGTTGATCTGCATCTGCAGGTCCGTTTCCCACTCGGTATATATAAGCTCCGCATTGTTGATGTCCGCATCGTCCGCCAGATAAGTAGAGGCAGCAAGGCTTCCCAGCCCTCCGGTTCCGATATTGGAAAAGGAAGAAAACAGGGATGTAATCAGGAAAAATACCAAAAGGAGCAGAACCACGATTCCGCATAGAACCGGGTGGCGCTTGATGGCATGAACCACGCCGGCAGCGATCTTCTCCGTGGTAACGGCGGTGTCCTTTGCACGCTTTCCCGCTTTTTTCGCTTCCCTGGCTGCTTTGGCATACTGGCGTTTTATTTTCTGTTTCTGCCACATCCGGGCAAAAAGATTTTTCTTCAGCTCCGGGTTGTCCTGTAATGCCTGCCGGTAGGCAAGCCGGGCATTGGCCCTGGCTGATTTCTGCTGTAATTTTGCCACCCTGCGGTATGGCGCGGTCTTATGCCTGTGATATGCCATGCGCAGCCCCGACTCGCTTACAAGCTCGGTGCGGTGGGCCGCTTTAATGCCGACATTTTCATTCTCCGCCTGGTAGATTTTTTTGTGGGCGTAGCCAACCGCCATGTTTGCACCGGCCTTTACCGGACGCATCGGAACAGAGCCCTTTACATGGGCCCGTTGTGTTTTAACCTCCTTTTCAAATTTCAGGCGTTTTTTGGCCTTACCCGTATCAGGATCAGAAGATGTTTCCATCCGCAGCTTACGGCGGGCAGGCAGGCGGTTTTCCGCCTGCTCCAGTTTTTCCGCTGTCCGTTCCGCTTTCCTCCGGGCTTTGGTGAGCTTTGTATCTTTTGCCTCTGGTGGGAGTTCGTCAGCGGTAAATTCCAGCTTGGAAGGCCGTTTTGGCTCTCCTTCGGCTGCCTCCGGTGGTTTCTCCTTTGGTTCCTCGGCTTTTGCCGCCTCCTGGAAACGCTGCTGGTATTTGTTGCCGTGCTGGTGCATCCGGGAACGACGTTCTGTCTGGCTGGATTCTCCCTGCGTGGAGTGCCCTATATCAGAATTGCCGCTGTCAGAATCCTCACGCCGGGAATCCACATATCTGAAATCCCTCCGGCGCGGTTCCGGTGCAGAAGTTCCCGGCTCCAAATGGTTCTGTGTTTCAGGTACCCGCACCGGCTCATGATCCATATCCCTGCCTTCCAAATGTTCCGGTATGGAAATATCCGCCTGTTGCGGTATATCCGCTTTGAAAGGCTGTGTATCATCCGCTGCCTGCTGTGCTGCGGTTTCATACCTCCGGGCCGTTCCCAAAGAAGAAGGGGCGTCCCTGACCCGCAGCAGGTTAAAATCCTGTTCGCTCTGCCGGGTGTCCATACGCTCCTCCCCATGAGAATCACGGACCGGCATCCGGGCATCTTTCTTTTTCCTCTGAAATTTTTTTTCCCGCGGCACTGTTATCACCTCCAGTCATTTTTATTTTCGGGAATTTATGCACCTGCCACTTCATCAGGCCGTGTTGTGAGTACGCTGTATAACAGGGTGTCTTTCGGAAAATGATCGACAAAGGGGATAATCACATTCCCGAAAAACAGAAGCCCCTCGCCGGGGCCGGAATGGGTCACATAGGAAAGCTGGTGCGGGGAAATCCCCAACTGCTTCGCCAAAATCTGCCGGTCTCCCTGGGCCTGGTTCAGCATGTAGATAAAATCCGAGTTCTCAAAAATATTCTCGATCTCACGGGAGGCCAGCAGATCCTTTACATTCTGTGTCAGGCCGCTCGGTATGCCGCCCCATTTACGGAATCTTTTCCAGATTTCCACGCTGAAACTTCCGGTCTGGCCTTTCAAAAGGAGATGGAATTCGTCGATATAGAACCAGGTCGTCTTATGTTTGGAGCGGTTGGCGGTGACACGGTTCCACACGGCATCCTGCATAATGAGAAGCCCGATCTCTTTCAGGGCCTTGCCCAGAGACTTTAACTGGAAGCAGAGTACCCGGTGGTTGTTCATGTCAATGTTGGAACGGTGATTGAACACATTCAGGGAGCCATTGACGTAGATTTCCAGCGCCGTAGCGATATTCTGCGCCTCCGGCTCCGCCTGTTTCAAAAGCAGCTCATACAAGTCGCCCAGGACAGGCATATTTTCCGGGCGTGGGTCCTGCAAATAATCCCGGTACACAAGCCTCGTGCAGCGGTCAATGATGGTCCTCTCAATCGGGGAAAGCCCTTCCTTGCCGCCGATAATCAGGTCACACAGTGACAGGATAAAATCGCTTTTCAGTGTGATGGGGTTTTCATCATCCGAATAGTCCAGGTTAATGTCCATCGGATTGATATAGTTGGTGGAGGTCGGGGAAATGTCAATGACCTGCCCCTGGGCGCCGAACTGCTGTACCAGAGGCCCGTACTCATTTTCCGGGTCCGCAATAATGATGTCATCCTCCGTTAAAAGGAACACATTGACGATCTCACGCTTGGCAGAGAAGGACTTGCCGCTGCCGGGCGTTCCAAGAAACAGGCCGTTTGGATTCTTTAAGTTCTTGCGGTTCGCCATAATCAGGTTATTACTTAAAGCGTTCAGACCATAATAAAGAGCTTCGCCCTCCTGGAACAGCTCGCAGGTCGTAAACGGCACGAAAATGGCGGTGCTGCTTGTCGTAAGCCCACGCTCAATTTCAATCTGGTTCAACCCTAAGGCAAGAGAGGACATAAGGCCCTGCTCCTGCTGGAAGTCCAGACGTTTCAGGGCACAGTTATACTTCTGCGCAATACCGGAGGCAGACAGAATATCATTAAACAGCTTTTGCCGTTTGGAAGCGATATTCTCCACCAGCACCGTCACAAGAAACATGCGCTCATTCCGGCTCTGCAAATCCTGTAAGAGATTCTTTGCTTCTTCGCCGTAGGTGGCAAGGTCGGTAGGTATGATGTCCATGTCATACCCGGCACGGACCGCTTTCTTCTGTTCCTCAATGGTCATTTTCTGCAAATCGGACATCTTGCGCTTGATGTTCTTGATCGCCTGGGTCTGGTCAATGGACTGGATATGCAGGTTCACCGTCACGGCGTCGTCCAGGTCCAAAAGCTCCGCCAGCAGCCGGTCCGTCAGTTCCGGCGCTAAAATCTGCAAAAAAGACACCGCCCCGGAATGGTCGGCCACCCGGAAGGTCTTTCCGTCATTCGAGAACGACAGGCCGGAGGGCGCAATAAAATCCTTTGTGGAAAGCCCCGTTTTCGGCAGGTCCGCCCAGGTAAAATGAAACTTTTCCTGCCCGTCCGGGTGTAGCTGGCTGTGAAGGAGCTCCAGGCGTTCCAGCCCGTCTAACGGCTTTGCCTGCGCTCCTAAGGCTTTGAAATTTGCCAGCACGTCGGCCTCGATCCGCTCCAGGCGCATCTTCGCGGTGCGAAGGTCGTCAGCCTCAATGCCGAAGGTGATATATTTCCGCTTGGTAAGGCCGTTGTTGCCTTTTTGGAGCTGGCCCTTTAACATATCCCCATACTCTTTGCGGATTCCGTCATATTCGTCACCGCGGATGGGGATGTCGATACTGCGGGCAAAATCCTGCATGTTGGCCCGCTGGTTGATAAAGGTAAGCTGCACATGGATCGAAGCGTCAAAATAATTGAGGAAATCACAGTAGCCCTCAAAAATCTGCGCTTTGTCATCCGCCTGTGCAAGCTGGTAGTTAATATCAAAAAACTGCACTGTCTTGGTGTAGAGCTTATCCGTCAGCCGGCAGATTCCATCCCGGTACATTTCCTTATAGGGAATACTCTGCTGGACCGTCTGCGGGGCGTCCGTTTTCAGCCCGGCAAAAAA
>ERZ808024.274-NODE-274-length-29701-cov-12.221071_pt1 | contig 29701 bp, 21 predicted proteins | sample MGYA00380181_ERZ808024 | MGnify/ENA primary metagenome ERZ808024 (study PRJEB31490, sample SAMN06133413) | mouse gut metagenome | isolation source: Z2_1 | host: mice | place: China: Chengdu | collected 2015-05 ...
TTCTTGGATTTGATTAAAGCATTTGCAACTTGCACCAAAACTGGTTTAAAATAGGAACCAGCACGGGAAATCCTAGTGGATTTGATTTTGTGATTGCTTTGATCATTACGAGGACAACATCCGGCCCATGATACGAGGTTTTTAGCTGTGGGGAAGACAGACATATCACCTCCGATTTCAGATAGCACCTGAATAGCAGTCAATGGGTTCTTATCGAATCCTGGTACGGTTCGTATAAGAGTAAGGACATTTTCGTATTTATCACTGAGACGAAAGATTTCCCGTTCTATTTCTGCTTTGTGCAATTCTAATTCATCGATGTGATTCAGACATTCTCTGAGTTTCACAGCCTGTTCCGTAGAGACAGTACCATCAACAGCAGCCTGTATTTCTTCCATAGGAGTTTTACACCTGCTATCAACAAAAGGTGCTACATCAAAAGTTTCCCCAGGGTGTTGTAAAATTTGTTCCGTAATGGAACGAGATGATTTGCCGAATATATCGGAAAAGACATCGTCTAGTTTTAAGTTAGATACAGTAAGACAGTTATGAACACGATTCTTCTCGCTGGTAATCATACAGGTGAGTTTGAAACGGTATCTTACAAGATCTCTTAATTGACGGATGTCGGCAGGTGGAATAAAGGAAGGCTTAACCATACCACACATGTATAAATCACAAATCCACTTGGCATCCTTGCGATCTGTCTTGTTGCCTTTTTGAGGCTTGGTATATTTGGGGTGAGAAAGAGTAACCCAGATGTTATTCTTCTCTAAGACATTAAAAACTGGGATCCAGTACTTGCCGGTAGATTCCATGCAGACGTCAGAGCAGTTATATTTAGCAAGCCAGTCACACAACTCCTGCAATCCTTTAGTAAAGGAAGAAAAGCGAGCCTGTTTATATTCTGTACGACTGTGAGAATCGGTGATACCGATGCAGGCAAAGATCCAAGTTTTATGGACATCAAGTCCACAACAGTTATTTTTGAGAATTTTAAAGGACAATAAAATAACCTCCTGATGATTTATAGTTATAAAACTGACAGTGACTGGTCATCCGGCAAAATCGAGTCGACTTTGGAAGAGATAAGTTTACGGGCTACTGTTATGCGCCAATCATTGATGCCTTAACGGATGACCGACAACAAATAATTATGCGAGGTTGCCGCTATACAGCCCCGCCACTCACCTCCACGTGTTCTGTAGTGTGTCAGTCTTATAAGAAGATAATAACAGAAGGAAGATAGATTAGAGAAGTGAAAGGTAGACAAGATGTTTCATGGCGCATTGGTGCCTTTCGCAGAAAGGCGGATTATAATTATGAAACAAATTGACGATACCGTAATTCTCACAAAGATTTATATAGTGGCAAAGACACATCTTGAAATTTTGCAGGAGAAAGAGGGTGTTGCTAATGAATGAAAATCCTAATCCCCCAGCTATGCTGGGGAGAATGGAGTAAGCAGGGGCGTGTAGGATGACAGAAAAAAGCCTCCTATGTTACGATGAGAGTGGTGTTGCAAGCCATACTCAAAAATAGGAGGCGGTCCCAATGGACAATAAAAGTTTATCACATGTAACATGGAAATGCCAGTATCATATAGTTTTTATTCCAAAGTACAGAAAGAAAATACTGTACGGGCAATTAAGACAGGATGTCCGTGAAATAATCAAAACATTATGTAAATACAAAGATGTTGAGATTATAGATGGAGCAGTATGTGTGGATCATATCCATTTAAGTTTGGCAATACCACCAAAGTATAGTATTTCAAATTTTATGGGATATCTGAAAGGGAAAAGTACACTGATGATTTATGACAGGCATCCCGAGCTGCAGAGTAAGTGGGACAAAGGATTTTGGGCGAGAGGTTATTATGTCTCGACCATCGGTAATATCACAGAAGAGGCAATCAGGAAATACATAAGAGAGCAGGCAGAAGAATCAAGAAAAGAAGACACAAGAAGTACCTCTTTATAGAGGTACAGTAACAATGCTTGTGACACCCGCCTTTAAGGCGAGCAAGTAATCAGCCCTTTGGAGGGCTAATATTAAACCACCAGTTGAACTGGTGGTTGCTAACTTAGAACCGACATAGCAAAGGCAATAGCCGCAGATTTACTGGATAACGATGTACTGGACGAAAATAATTTCTCTTATGATACTGCTGCCATTCTTGAATATGTCCAGAATATCATTTTAGATCATTTAAAGGATTACTCATTGTTATCTGGCACAGTGTTTTAGGGGGGTTAGTATGGCGGGAAAAAGAAAAGACAGTAAAGGCAGAGTATTGCGGAAAGGCGAGCATGAGCGCACAGATGGAAGATACCATTATTTATATCTGGATGCATCCGGGAAAAGATGCTATGTGTATGCAAAAGATTTATTATCATTGCGTGAAATGGAAAAAGAGATAGAACGGGATTTACTGGACGGAATCAGCAATTCAAGTGGAAAAACAACGTTGAATCAGCTTTTTAAGATGCACATGGAATTGAAGAATGATTTAAGGGCAACCACAAGAGAGAATTATAATAGAATGTGGCACAACACTGTGGAAGCATCTGCTATTGGAAAGAAAAAAATTTCGGATATAAAGCAAGTACATGTCAAGGCGTTTTATACCGATTGCGTCAAGGCAGGATTAAAGCGGAACACAATCAAACTAATTCATAATCTGATTTTTTCATCCTTTGAATTGGCGGTTGATTCTGATTTTATAAGGAAGAATCCGGCAAAGGGCGCAATGGAAAACATCAAGCAGGATGCCAGAGAGAAGATACCGTTGTCAGAGGATGAAATAAAAAGGTTGATGGATTTTTGTATAAACAGCGGTACATATTCCGTTCATGTTCCATTCCTTACAATCGCAATCGGCACTTGTTTGCGGTGTGGGGAACTTACAGGCCTTACATGGAACGATATAGACATGAAAAACCGTACAATCAGCGTAAATCACCAACTGATATATAAAAACTTTGGTGACGGATGTAAATTCCATGTGAGCGAACCCAAAACGGATGCGGGGAAAAGAACCATACCAATGACGGAAACGGTTCACAGGGCATTTGTGGAACTGAGAAAGCAGAATTTGATATTAGGCAGACGGAGTGATGCGGAGGTGGATGGATACAGTAATTTTGTATTTGTTAGTGGCAACGGACAGCCATTTGCTATAAATGCAGTCAATAGTTTTCTGCTGAACATGGAGAAAGCATATAATAAAGCACATCCAGGAGAAGCAATACCGCACCTGTCGGCGCATATTCTAAGGCATACCGGGTGTACCTTGCTTGCATCCGCAGGAATGGATATAAAGGCATTGCAGAATGTCATGGGACATTCTGATGCAAGTATCACAATGAATGTATATAATCACAGCAGCTTTGAGAGAACCGAAAAGGAAGTGCAGAGAATTGACAATGTAATCAATTTTTAAGTAAGAATCCACCGTCAGCAATATCGGCGGTGGGTTTTTGTATGTCAGAAAAAAATATGTCAATCGTATGTCAAAACGGGTAAAATAGAAATATATAAACACTGGAAACCGCATAAAATCAACACTTCACAAAATTTTCACACAATTTTAGCACTCACCTATTGACAGTGCTAACAAACCGTGCTATAACTCAGTTAAACAGAAAAACAACCGGTTTCAAACCACTCACCACATGAATTTCTGCAAAACTGCATATCTTACATTCATGCGGTGCAGCTTTGAAACCCACCGATAGAGCAAGAGGGAGGTACGCTTATGAACATTCAGAAATTTACCCAGAAATCCGTAGAAGCCATCAATGACTGTGAAAAGCTTGCCTACGAATACGGCAATCAGGAAATCGAGCAGGAGCATCTGCTGGTAGCTTTGCTGCAGCAGGAGGACGGGCTGATTTTAAAACTGATTGAAAAAATGGAAATCCAGAAGGAGCATTTTATTGACAACGCCAAACGCCATTTAGCAGCCAGAGTTAAGGTGTCCGGCGGTCAGGTGTTCGTGGGACAGGATTTGAATAAGGTATTGATTCACGCAGAGGACGAGGCAAAGCAGATGGGGGACGAATACGTTTCCGTGGAGCATTTGTTCCTCTGTCTGTTAAAATACCCCAACAAGGCATTAAAAGAAATCTTCAAAGAATACGGTATCACCAGAGAGCGGTTCTTACAGGCATTGTCCACTGTAAGGGGCAACCAGCGGGTGACCTCCGATAACCCGGAGGCAACCTACGACACATTGGAAAAATACGGTTACGACATGGTAGAGCGGGCGAAAAACCAGAAGTTAGACCCGGTTATCGGGCGTGACGCGGAAATCAGAAATGTAGTCCGTATCTTATCCCGGAAAACTAAAAATAATCCGGTGTTAATCGGCGAGCCCGGCGTCGGGAAAACCGCCGTTGTGGAAGGGCTGGCCCAGAGAATTGTCAGAGGAGATGTGCCGGAGGGGTTGAAGGATAAAAAATTATTTGCCCTTGATATGGGCGCATTGGTTGCCGGAGCAAAATACCGGGGCGAATTTGAGGAACGTCTGAAAGCAGTGCTTGACGATATCAAAAATTCTGACGGACAGATTATTCTGTTTATTGACGAGCTGCACACCATTGTGGGAGCCGGAAAAACCGACGGCGCCATGGACGCAGGACAGTTGTTGAAACCAATGCTGGCACGGGGCGAGCTGCATTGTATCGGTGCCACCACCTTAGACGAGTACCGAGAGTACATTGAAAAGGATGCGGCATTGGAGCGCCGTTTCCAGCCTGTGACCGTAGATGAGCCCACGGTGGAGGATACCATTTCCATTCTCCGTGGATTAAAGGAGCGCTATGAGGTATTCCACGGCGTTAAGATTACGGACGGAGCGTTAGTTTCCGCAGCGGTACTTTCTAACCGCTATATTTCCGACCGTTTCCTGCCGGATAAGGCAATCGATTTAGTGGACGAAGCCTGCGCCCTGATTAAGACGGAGCTCGACTCCATGCCCACGGAGTTGGACGAGGAGAACCGCCGTATCATGCAGATGGAGATTGAAGAGACTGCGCTGAAAAAAGAGACGGACCGTTTGAGCCAGGAACGTCTTGCCAATTTACAGAAAGAGCTGGCAGAGCTTCGTGATGAGTTCAGCAATAAAAAGGCAAAATGGGAAAATGAAAAGAAATCCGTAGAGCGGGTGCAAAAGCTGAGAGAAGAATTAGAAACCACCAGAAACGAGATAACGGCTGCCCAGCAGAATTACGATTTAGAGAAAGCGGCAGAATTGCAGTATGGCAAACTGCCCCAGTTAGAGAAGCAGTTGGAGATTGAGGAAGAGGAAGTGAAAAACCGTGACCTCTCCCTGGTCCATGAGAATGTCAGTGAAGAGGAAATTGCCCGCATTATTTCCCGCTGGACGGGAATCCCGGTGGCGAAGCTGACGGAGAGCGAGCGGAATAAAACCCTGCATTTAGACGAGGAACTCCACAGACGGGTGGTGGGACAGGACGAGGGCGTCACCAAGGTGACGGAAGCGATTATCCGTTCCAAAGCGGGCATTAAAGACCCGAGCAAGCCCATCGGTTCCTTCCTGTTTTTAGGGCCTACCGGAGTTGGTAAGACCGAGCTGGCAAAGGCGTTGGCGGCAAGCCTTTTCGATGACGAGACGAATATGGTGCGTCTTGATATGAGTGAGTACATGGAAAAATATTCCGTGTCCCGTTTAATCGGAGCGCCTCCGGGATATGTGGGTTACGACGAGGGCGGCCAGCTGACGGAGGCAGTCCGCAGGAAACCGTATTCCGTGGTGTTGTTTGATGAGGTGGAAAAGGCACATCCGGACGTATTTAACGTATTGCTGCAGGTATTGGATGACGGACGTATCACGGACTCCCAGGGGCGTACCGTGGACTTTAAAAATACCATTATCATCATGACGTCAAACTTAGGTTCCGCTCATCTGTTGGAAGGGATTGACGAGAACGGGGATATCAATCCCGCCTGTGAGGAAGCGGTGATGAGTGAGCTGCGGGGACATTTCCGTCCGGAGTTTTTAAACCGTCTCGATGAGATTATTATGTTTAAGCCGCTGACGAAGGGTAATATCGGAAATATTATTACGCTGCTGATGGCAGAGTTGAATGGAAGGCTTTCTGACCGGGAGATTACGGTGGAGCTTTCTGATGCGGCAAAGGATTTTATTGTGGAACACGGCTACGACCCGGTTTACGGTGCAAGACCTCTAAAGCGTTTCCTACAGAAACATGTGGAAACCCTGTCTGCGAAATTGATTCTTGCGGATAAGGTGCGGGAGGGAGATACCATTCTGATTGATGTGGAAAATGATACACTTACTGCCAGAGTAAAATAAAAAAGAGTGAAGGAAGTTGAAAATAACAAAAAGGATATTTGTTGTGCGTAATGTACAATAAATATCCTTTTTATAGATTTTTGATTACAGTTTATCTGCGTCCTTATGAAGTAGCTGCCTATAAGATGTCCATAAGTGATTTTTCTAAAAAGATTAAAAAGTGATGGAGTTGCTTGTGTTTCTATGGTAAAATTTTATCCCATAAGTTTACATTTTATGATATAATGAACGCAAAACCAGCGTTCCTATGCAAGTTTCTGTGAAATTTGAGATGCGCAAAAAGCGTGCGCAGTAATTAGGATATAATGAGCGCAAGAGAGAAGAACATGCTTGCTTGGCGAACGGCGAATGTCAATCATGTGCCGTTTTTGCACATGATATACTGTATATGAAAATAAAGGAAAGGAAGTGGCTGAATGGAAATGAACCTTTATTTGAAGGTGAATTCGAGGGATGGAAGTATGGTCCGGTATGTAAGGAAATACGCAATTCAATTACCCGAGATGGAATAATAGATTATGACAGCGATATTTCAGACGAGTGTAAGTACATTATGAATAATATTATTCTGGAATATGGTTCCTTAGCGTCATGGAAGTTAAGTGAACTGTCACATAAAGAAAAATCATGGAAAAATGCAAGAATAGGTTTAGCAGATGGTGAAAATGGCAGTAAGAAATTAAAGTTAGAGGATATTCGGGAAGATTCTAAGAAGGTACGTCCCTATGACCATGTGTGGGATATGTACTTTGATGAGTTTGAAGATGCGGAGGTACTTACATGGAACATGAAAGATGATTATGAAGATTTATATTTAACGGTGTTGGAAAAACTCGAAGAATTTAACAGTAATACATTGAATAGCGCATTATAATGACCGGAAAGAGACAGGCAGTTTGTGTCTGTCTCTTTTAAATGCACACGGGTGTCCAAAGGAAGAAAGTCAGCAGAAGCTGACGGACGCCCGGCGCACGAGCAGTGGAAGAAATCTTCCCTACTCGATTGTAGCCCGAAAGGGGAAAAACAGAATTTAAGAGGGAGGCAGTTATGTACACAATCGCAGTCATTGATGACGATGTTTATATCGGAAACATGCTAGAAGAGGTATTAGCAAGGGAGGGCTATCAGGTATTGCGTGCCTATTCCGGCACAGAAGCGCTGCTGCTGTTAGAGCAGAGAAAAGCAGACGTAATACTCCTTGACTTAATGCTGCCGGGACTTTCCGGCGAGGAAATTCTGCTCAAATTAAAAGAGACACCCGTCATTGTGATTAGTGCCAAAATAGATGTGGAGGACAAGGTAAAGGTTCTCTTAGACGGTGCATCGGACTACCTGACAAAGCCCTTTGACACAAAAGAACTGTTAGCAAGAATCACGGTGCAACTGCGAAAACAGGAAAATAAAAAGGACAGCAGGGAACTTATTTTCGGGGAACTGCATTTAGACCTGCTGTGCCATGAAGCGCATATCGGGGAAACGGCGGTGAAGCTGACGAAAACGGAATATGCCATTTTAAAGCTGCTCATGCAAAACAGCAGACAGGTAGTGCCAAAATCCGTGATATTGGACCGTATCAGCGAAGACACCCCGGACTGCATGGAAAGCTCCCTAAAAGTCCATGTCAGCAACCTGCGGAAAAAACTGCGGGAGGCAGGTGGCAAAGATTACATAGAGGCAGTCTGGGGCATTGGCTTTAAAATGGGGGAGGAATAGCATTTACTTTTAAGAAATAATCTTTACTGTTTCGAGAAACAATCTTTACCGTTTCTTTACCATATTCTTTATCGTTTTCTTAACCCTTGCAGTATAAGATAGGAAACGGAACAAAAAAGCTGTCCGGACAAAGTTTACAGGAAAGAGAGGACATGATATGGAATATGTGTTAGAAACAAATGCGCTTTCGAAACAGTATGGCGGCTTTCGGGCGCTAGACGGAGTGACCATGCACGTGCCGAAGGGAAGCATTTACGGTTTTGTGGGAAAAAACGGTGCAGGGAAAACCACGTTAATCCGCCTGCTCTGCGGCTTGCAGAAACCCACCGGGGGTGAATTTACCCTTTATGGAAAAAAGAGCGGGGACAAAGGGATAAACGAAGCCCGCAGAAGAATTGGAGCCGTGGTGGAAACACCCTCCATTTATCTGGATATGACGGCGGAGGAAAATGTAAGGCAGCAGTACATGATTTTGGGTCTGCCCTCCTTTGAAGGCATACAGGAATTGTTAGAACTGGTGGGATTGGCAGATACCGGGAAAAAGAAGGCAAAGCATTTTTCCTTTGGAATGCGGCAGCGCCTTGGCATTGCGGTGGCTTTGGCGGGCAGCCCGGATATGCTGATTTTAGACGAGCCGGTAAATGGTTTAGACCCGCAGGGAATCATCGAAATACGGGAATTGATTTTAAAACTGAACAGGGAGAAACAAATTACATTTTTGATTTCCAGCCATATTTTAGACGAATTGGCACGGCTGGCAACCCATTATGGATTTATTGACAACGGACATATAGTAAAAGAAATCAGCGCCGAAGCCCTGGAACTTCAGTGCCGGAGCTGTACCCGTATGGAAGTGGAGAATACGAAGAAGTTTGCAACAGTTCTTGACAAGAGGAATTTCTCGTACTCAATTCTCTCAGGGACACAGATTGATGTTTTCGGGAAAATCCATGTGACGGAATTTATTCTGTGGCTGGCGGAGGAAGGGTGTCAGGTGATATCTATGCAGCAGCAGGATGAGAGCCTTGAGAGCTATTATATTCGTCTGGTAGGCAATGAGGAGAGAGCTTTTAAATCGAAACTGCACTGATGGTGGGGTTCCGAAGAAGTTTTAGTTCCACATATTAATTTTAAGCCGCTTTGGCGGCGGAATGGGAGGAAAAAATGGGTAATTTGCTTCGCGCCGGATTCTGGCGGGTAAAAAAAGATAAATGGCTGTGGACAGGAATTTTCATTATTCTTGTTAGTGGTATCTGGGGCTGTATTTCGCAGTACCATGATATGGTGCAATATCAAAGGGAGAGAACGTTAGAGAGTGTGGCATTTTTGCATATCCTGTTTCCGGCGATTACGCTGGCGGCATCGCTTAGTGTATTGGTGGGAACGGAATACAGTGACGGAACGATACGCAATAAAATCGCCACGGGAAAAAAGAGAAGCCATATCTATTTATCAACTTCGGTTTTATGCGGTACAGAAGCGCTGCTTACTTATCTGATACCTGCGTTTTTGCAGTTGACGGTGGGGATTCCACTGTTTGGATTTTTCAAAGAGTCCCTCGGGAAAATCGGGTATGAATATCTGCTGATGTTTTTGGTGTTTCTTGTATATGCGTCCCTTTATCAGATGGTTGCCATGCTAAATCAAAATAAGGCATACACGGCGATTATCTGCCTGATAGTAGGTTTTCTGCTTTTGCTGGCAGGCTCCTATCTTTATCAGACCATGGATTCACCGCAGTTTTTTGAATATGCAGATATTGTAGACGGGCAGGCAAAGATGGTAACGGAGAAAAATCCTTATTATGTCACCGGTATGCGCCGTACGGTTTTCCGATTTTTGCTGGATGTACTGCCCAGCGGCATGGCAATGCAGATGATGACAGGGACAATCACCCATCCGGTACGGTTGATTGTCTGCGCCGTCTGCGATATTATGATTTTTAATGGAATTGGATTGTATTTTTTTCAGAAAAAAGATATTAAATAACGGGAGGGGAAAATGGCTCTGCTGGTCTGTTGCTGCATTCTGTTGTCGGCGCTGGTTTTGGTTTTAGTCGGAAAACTCATGTCCGTGCATCGGGCGGCGAGGGAAATTTCGGCTTTGTACCAGAAAAAAATAAAAGAAGAGACGAACGTGGGTATCTCCGTATCCACCGGGGATAAAACCATGCGGCAGTTAGCGGCGGAGTTAGACAGCAGCTTAAAGCTCCTGCGGAAAGAGCAGCTGCGCTACACTAGAGGCGATATGGAATTAAAGCAGGCGGTTACCGGGATTTCCCATGATTTGCGGACCCCGCTGACTGCCGTCTGCGGTTATATGGAATTGCTAAAGCAGGAGGAACTGACAGAGAAGGCAAAGGAATATCTTTCTGTTATGGAAAACCGGGTGGCGGCAATGCGGGAGCTGACAGAGGAGCTGTTCCGTTATTCTATCGTGCTTTCCAAAGAAGAGTATGGCGTAAAAGAACAGGTGTCTTTGAACCGGGTATTTGTTTGACCGCTATTTTACGGTGGCTTCTGCGGAAAATTCCACCGGGCTTGGGCTTTCTATTGCTAGAAAGCTGACGGAGGAAATGCAGGGGGAGTTAGAAGCGGAGATTAAGGAGGGAGTGTTCCGGGTTATTTTAAGCATTTAGAAAAAGGAATCCGGCAGGCGGTTTTGCCTGTCAGATTCTTTTTATGCACAGCCCCATGCAGAGGAAGTATGCCGCTGAAGCGGCGCATGGGGCGCGCAGCGAGTAGGGGAAAATTCTTCCCTACTCGATTTTTTTCGAAAAAATTATGTTTGCAATGCCATAAAAGATTTGAATAATTTCAATATCCATACTATAATAAATCGAGGAAAGATAGGATAGAAAGGTAAGTTGTTTGAATGTCGTTTACACATTTACACGTCCACACAGAGTACAGTCTGTTAGACGGTTCGAATAAAATTAAAGAATACGTTGCAAGAGTCAAAGAACTTGGTATGAACAGCGCCGCAATCACCGACCATGGTGTGATGTACGGCGTTATTGATTTTTACAAGGCGGCAAAGGCGGCGGGTATCAACCCCGTTTTAGGCTGTGAGGTATACGTGGCACCCAATTCCCGTTTTGACAGGGAGGCGTCCCACGGGGAGGACCGCTACTATCACTTGGTGTTATTGGCGGAGAATAACCGGGGCTACCAGAACCTGATGAAAATTGTGTCAAAGGGCTTTGTGGAAGGTTACTATTATAAACCGCGTGTGGATATGGAGGTGCTAGAGCAGTACCATGAGGGAATCATTGCCCTAAGCGCCTGCCTTGCGGGAGAGGTGCAGCGGTATTTAGTCCGGGGCATGTATGAGGAGGCAAAAGAGGTAGCCTTCAAATATGAGAAATGTTTTGGAAAGGGTAATTTCTTTTTAGAGCTTCAGGACCATGGCATTCCTGACCAGAAGACCGTCAATACCCAGCTATTGCGCATGAGCCAGGAGACGGGGATGGAGCTGGTTGCCACCAATGATGTCCATTACACCTATGCGGAGGACGCAGAGCCCCATGATATCCTGCTGTGCTTACAGACAGGGAAAAAGCTGTCTGATGAAAATCGGATGCGCTATGAGGGCGGACAGTATTTTGTGAAGTCGGAGGAAGAAATGCGGGCGCTTTTTCCCTATGCAGCCCAGGCGATTGACAACACCCAGAAAATTGCGGACCGCTGTCATGTGGAAATTGAGTTCGGCGTCACAAAGCTGCCGCATTTCGATGTGCCGGAGGGCTATGATTCCTGGACTTACTTGAATAAACTCTGCCATGAGGGACTAATGGAGCGTTATCCAAAGAACCATGACGAATTGCTCCCCCAGCTTGACTATGAGCTTTCCGTCATTCAGAAAATGGGTTACGTGGATTACTTTTTGATTGTGTGGGATTTTATCAATTTTGCCAGAACCCATGGCATTCCGGTGGGGCCGGGAAGAGGAAGTGCGGCGGGCAGCCTTGTGTCTTACACCACAGGTATCACCAACATTGACCCTATCCGTTACAATCTGCTCTTTGAGCGTTTCTTAAACCCGGAACGTGTTACCATGCCGGATATTGACATTGATTTCTGTTATGAGCGGCGTGGAGAGGTCATTGATTATGTGGTGGAAAAATACGGTAAGGACTGTGTCACCCAGATTGTAACCTTCGGTACGTTAGCCGCAAGGGGAGTGATCCGTGATGTGGGCCGTGTGATGGATTTGCCCTACAATTTCTGCGATACCATCGCAAAAAATATTCCCAACGAGCTGAACATTACCATTGACAAAGCCCTGGTAATGAATCCGGAGCTGCGGGCGATGTATGAATCAGACCAGCAGGTGCGCGCTCTGATTGACATGTCAAAGCGCCTTGAGGGACTGCCAAGACACACCTCCATGCACGCAGCGGGCGTGGTGATTTCCCAGAAGGCAATGGACGAATATGTGCCGCTGTCCCGTGGTTCCGACGGCACCATTACCACCCAGTTTGTCATGACCACCATAGAAGAATTAGGGTTGTTAAAGATGGATTTCTTAGGTCTCCGTACCCTGACGGTCATCAAGGACGCAGCGGATTTGGTGGAAAAAAATCATGGTGTGCGGATTGATGTGGATCACATTGATTATATTGGGGAAAGAGATGAAAATGTCCGGCTCATTGATTACAATGACAAAAAAGTGTTAGATTCCATCGGTACCGGAAAATGCGAGGGTATCTTCCAGTTAGAAAGTGCCGGGATGAAAAACTTTATGAAGGAGCTAAAGCCCCAGAGCCTTGAGGATATCATTGCGGGAATTTCCCTGTACCGTCCGGGGCCCATGGATTTTATCCCGAAATACATCAAGGGAAAAAATGAATCCGGCAGCATTACCTATGTCTGCAAGGAGCTAGAGCCAATCTTAGAGCCTACCTATGGCTGTATCGTCTATCAGGAGCAGGTCATGCAGATTGTGCAGAATCTGGCGGGCTATACCATGGGGCAGGCGGACAATATCCGCCGTGCCATGAGTAAGAAAAAGCAGTATGTTATCGATGCGGAGCGACAGAACTTTGTTTACGGCAATGAGGAGCAGGGCATTAAGGGCTGCGTCAATAATGGTATCAGCGAGCAGGCGGCAAATGAGATTTACGATTCCATGGTGGATTTTGCGAAATATGCCTTTAATAAATCCCATGCGGCAGCCTATGCAGTGGTGGCGTACCAGACCGCTTATTTCAAATATTATTATCCGGTGGAATTTATGGCGGCACTCATGACTTCCGTCATTGATAATGCCAGAAAGGTGTCGGAGTATATTTACACCTGCCGCCAGATGGGAATCAAGGTGCTGCCTCCCGATATTAATGAGGGAGAGGGAACCTTCAGCCCGTCGGCGGAGGGAATCCGCTACGGCATGTATGCCATTAAAAGCATCGGACGTCCGGTAATTAACCAGATTTTAGAGGAACGGAGGGCAAACGGAAAATATACGACTTTGCAGAGCTTCCTAGAGCGGGTGTCCGGCCGTGAGGTCAATAAGCGGGCAGTGGAGAATTTAATCAAGGCGGGAGCCTGTGACTGTTTAGACGGAAACCGCCAGCAGATGATGCAGGTTTTTCCCATGCTGATGGACAATCTTGCACAGGAAAAGAAAACCTCCATGGCAGGGCAGATGTCCCTGTTTGACCTGGTTTCCGAGGAGGAGAAAGAAGCCTATAAGGTGCAGTACCCTAATGTACCGGAATTTAAAAAAGAAATTAAATTAGGGTTTGAAAAAGAGGTGCTTGGTATCTACTTGAGCGGCCATCCTTTAGAGGAATATGAGGAAAAATGGAAGAAAAATACCAGTGCCGTCACGTCGGACTTTCTGTTGGATGAGGAAACGGGCGAGGTAAAAATCAGGGATAACCAGTCCGTCACCATCGGCGGCATGATTACGGAAAAAACCATCAAATACACCAAGAACAATAAAACCATGGCGTTTCTGACGGTGGAGGATTTGTTCGGTACGGTGGAAGTGGTGGTTTTCCCCAGAGATTATGAGAAATATCATTCGTACCTGATGGAAGATGAAAAGGTATTTATCAGTGGGCACGCCAACGTGGAGGAGGACAAAAACGGAAAGTTAATTTGTGAAAAAATTTATTCCTTTGATGACACCATACGGGAGTTGTGGCTGCAATTTCCCACCAAGGAGGAATTTTTAGAAAAGGAGCAGAGACTTTATTCCATGCTGCAGGAATCCGATGGGAAGGACGAGGTTGTGATTTACATTGCTTCCCCGAGAGCCATGAAAAAATTAGGAAAAAACCTTACGATTCGGATAAATCCTGAGATTGTGAACAATTTAACTAACTTTTTGGGCGAAAATAATCTAAAAGTTGTAGAAAAGAGCATTGAAAAGAAAGCGTAAACAGATTAAAATAGTATAGATTAAAGAGATAAATGGGTATATTTTTTTAGGAGGAATGGATAAGAATGGCAAAAGAGATTAACACAATCGGTGTATTGACCAGTGGCGGTGATGCTCCCGGTATGAATGCTGCAATCCGTGCAGTAGTAAGAGAATCGATTGCAAAGGGAAAAAAAGTAAAAGGTATTAAGAGAGGTTATGCAGGTCTTTTACAGGAAGAAATCATTGATATGGAAGCAAAGGACGTTTCCGATATTATCCAGAGAGGCGGTACGATTTTACAGACCGCACGCTGTATGGAGTTTACCACAGCAGAGGGACAGCAGAAAGGCGCTGAGATTTGTAAAAAACACGGCATTGACGGAGTTATCGTTATCGGCGGTGACGGTTCCTTTAAGGGAGCACAGAAGTTAGCAGCCCTTGGCATTAATACCATCGGACTTCCGGGAACCATTGACCTTGATATTGCATGTACCGAATACACCATCGGATTTGATACGGCAGTAAATACTGCAATGGAGGCGATTGATAAGGTTCGTGATACTTCTACCTCCCATGAGCGATGCAGTATCATTGAGGTTATGGGACGTGGAGCAGGCTATATTGCATTGTGGTGCGGTATCGCCAATGGTGCGGAGGATATTTTACTTCCGGAGAAGTATGATTATGACGAGCAGAAATTAGTGAATCACATCATCGAGAACAGAAAACGCGGCAAACAGCACCATATCATCATCAATGCAGAGGGTATCGGACATTCCTCTAGTATGGCAAAACGTATTGAAGCGGCAACTGGCGTGGAGACCCGTGCTACTATTTTAGGACATATGCAGCGTGGCGGCAGCCCAACCTGTAAAGACCGTGTATATGCGTCTACCATGGGAGCTTTGGCGGTGGATTTACTCTGCGAAGGCAAATCAAACCGTGTTGTAGGATACCGCCATGGAGATTTCGTTGATTTTGATATTGACGAGGCACTGTCGATGGAAAAGGGCATTGCCGAGTACCAGTATGAAATCAGCAAGAACCTTTCTATATAAAATAAAAGCTACATAACAAATCATATAACAGCATACAGCCTAGATTTATCATGAAACAGAGTTGTAATTTTTAAAGAAGTCCGCTATACTTGGAAAATAAGTGTGGCGGATTTTTTTGTTTCATAGGGAAAATACTGTTAAATTAACGTGTGAAAGCATTGGCTTTCCTATGAAACAAAAAGCACTTTGTGCAGGATACGCATTTGCACGAGCGGAATTATGTCGCAAGCGAATGCGCCCGGGTTTTATGTCTTATTGATATTTTTATTGATTCTTAAAAGAACATAGGTTCCCATGCCTTTTGTGCTGTGGAAAGTAAGTCCGTATTCCATGCCGTAATACAACTGTATTCTCTGATGAACATTCTTTATCCCATATCCCTGGCTGTCCTTTGTAAGAATCTGCCGGCATTCATCGTCGGACATGCCGCATCCGTTATCCATAACCTTAAAAACAATATCCTCCCCTTCCTGATAACAGGAAACAGACAGAATCGCCCTGCCGGGGAGTTCGCGATGATCCAGACCATGAATGATGGCGTTTTCTGCAAGGGGCTGAAGCAGCAGACTGGGAATCGGGTATTCCAGTATGCTCTCGTCAATATCATACACTGCATCAAAGGACTGGGAATGCATCATCTGCTGAATGGAGACATAGGATTTTGTATTTTCCAGCTCGGAAGCGATTGTGGTAATCTGCTGTCCCTTGTTCAGCATGGTCCGGTAAAAGGTGGAGAGAAGCCTTGCCATCTGACTGATATCATTTTGACCGGAGATAATGGCTTTGCTGTTGATTAGAGAAAGGCTGTTGTACAGAAAATGGGGATTAATCTGGGACTGTAGCAGTTCAATCTCATATTTCTGCTGCCGAATCTTTGCCAGAAGCACTTCGTTTACCAGATTATTCAGGGTATGCACCATTTTTTTGAAGGAGGTGATTAATTGTCCCACTTCGTCTGTACTGTTGGAAAAAATATCAATCTCGTAATTTCCCTGTTCCACCTGCTCCATGCTGGAAGTCAGCTTTTCTAACGGTGAGACAATAATTTTTGAGAGCAGGGTGCTTACAAAGAAGATGAGAATGATACATAACAAAATCATAACAAAAACGATGGAGGTTATATTTAAGGCAGCTGCGGAGACAGAACGGGCGGGACGATAGAGAAAGGCAGTCCAGCCGCAGCTTGGCAGGGTTTCGGTTTTTACAATATAACCGCCATTTTTATTATGGAGAAGGGCATTGGATGAGAGGGAGGAGGCGGAGGTATCTTCTGCCAGGTCGGTGTAACGGTATATGGTATTTCCGGAGGAATCTGCCAGTAAAAAGCCGTAATTATTGTTAAAAAGATTGTTGGCAGTCATCATGGCAGACTGCAGGTGGATGGTCATGCAGATTAAACTGGTGTAGGGGACATAACTGTAGTGCATCTGGGACACCAGATAGAGGGTTTCTCCATCCTCGGACAGGGAAAAAAACGGCGAGGTGGTACGACAGGCCTGCTCATACCATATTTGATCCTGGGCATCGCTCAGGGGACGCAGGGTGCTGCCGTGGGGATAAATGCTGTTATCCGTGTAGAGGGTGATGGCTGTGATGTCAGTATTTAAAGAACGAATCGTCAGGAAAAAGGGATCGATGGTATCACGGTAGGTCAGATACATTTGAAAATTGGAATCATAATTCTGGGCAAGGGCAAGGCGGATATTTTCATTCCAGGTAATGAGATTCATGGTGGAAAGATAGGAATCCAGCTTATAATCTAATTGCATGACTTCCTGATGGAGGGTTTCCTGAAGGGCAGTTTCTTCACGCTCAATCAGCAAGGAACGCATTTTTGTGTAAGAAAATAATCCAAGCAGCGCAATGGGAATTAAGCTAATCATCACGCTGATACCAATAATTTTTTTCTGAAAGCTCAGATTGCGAAATTTCTGTTTTAAATTCTTCATGACATAGCTCCTCATCCGTTTGCATCTCCATGGCGAAACCGCTCCGGCGTTGTGCCGAACAGCTTCTGAAAACTCTTGCAGAAGTAAGATACATTTGGGTAGCCTACCGCCTGGCTGATATCCGTAACCTTCATGTTGGTGTTCAGCAGCAGCTCCTGTGCCTTTTCCATGCGGATCTTTTTAATGTATTTGTTCAGGGTGCATCCTGTAATCTGGGCAAATACATTGCTTAAGTAATTGGGATTCAGATAGACCAGGTCCGCTAGGGTATTCAGAGTTAAATCCTCTCCGTAGTGCAGGCTTATGTATTGTTCCACCTGATAAACGGCATAATTGGGAGCGTTCTGCTCCTGCTTATATGCGGCCACCACAAGGGATAAATGGTACTCAATCAACTGGACGATATCTGAAAAGTGGCGGAAGCTGTAAATTTCCTTGGCGGCATTCTGCAGGTCCTCATCCGATTGACCGGGAAGGGCGGTCATCAGTAGTTTCAAAAGTGTGGTGCAGACATAGCGGATATAGATGTGGGAAAGAGCCGGACTGTCTGCATATTGATCCAAAAGCGTATGCACATGTAGGGATAATTGCTCCGGCTGTTTCATTTTGATATCCGTCTCGATATTGCGCAGCAGGAGACTGGTGGCGTCATCCATGGATATCGGACCGGAATTTTGAACCGGCATCTCAGGCACAACGTCATGAAAATGAGCTTCTATATATTCCTCTGACTTGGAAAATTCAATTTTGCGTGAATCCAGACGTTCCACTATTTCAGTGAGAATTTTATGAAATTCGTCGGGGTCCACGGGTTTTAGAATATAGTTTACAGCCTTTAGGGATAAGGCGGCTTTGACATACGCAAAATCATCATACCCGCTGAAAAATAATACTTCGATATCAGAATTTTTTTCTTTGATCCGGCTGACAAGATCGATTCCGTTTATAAAGGGCATCTGGATATCGGATAACAGGACATCCACATGATTGCCTGTCAGCACTTCTAAGGCATCACGCCCGTTTTGGGCTTCTAGGACATGAAACACAGCTTCAAAATCCTTTAATAAGAAGCGGACGAGTGTGCGCTCGTCTGCCTCGTCATCTGCGATTAATAGTGTATACATACAGAAATTCCCCCCATTGAACCGGTTATTTTATATTGTAAAAGGATTATAGCACAGGAGAAGAAGGGGGACAATTAGAGGGAAAGGAAGAACTGTAAAATGTTCTGCAAATGTGAAAATTGTTATATTTACACTTACGGGTTTCAAACTATATACTAGGTTTATCAACGTTGCAACGGTTCGGTAAATGAATGATGGAGGAAAAAAGAATGAAAAATAGATTTTTATTTAAACTGACAGGAATGACCGCAGCAGTTTCACTTTTATTTTCAATGACTGCCTGCTCAAATGAGGAAAAGACAACAGTGGCAGGAACGGAGAGCGGAGAGGAGACAATTACTGTTTCCATGGGAAGACAGACGCTTCAGAACGTTACTTTTCCGAATGGAGACACCTACGAGGACAACGCTTACACCAGAATGGCGGAAAAGGAGCTTGGCATAGATATTGTTGATGAGTTCGAAGCGAATGGAGATGACTATGACAGACAGGTTTCCCTTGCATTATCCGCAGGCGAGCTTCCGGATATGATGAAGGTTGGCACCCTCGATGAGCTGAACGAGCTTTACGAAAATGACCTGATTGCAGATTTGACAGAGGTTTATGAGGAATATGCCAGCGATTACCTGAAGTCAGTCTATGACTCCTACGATGGAAGGGCACTGGCAAATGTCACCATCGACGATAAGATGATGGCGCTGCCGGGCACAAATACGGATGCGGGGCCAAGCATTGCGTGGATTAGAGGTGACTGGTTAGAGCAGACCGGGCTGACCCTGGACGAGGATGGGGATGGCTGTATCACCATCGATGAACTGGAAACGGTGGCAAAGACCTTTATGGAACAAAATCCGGAGAATGCGGAGGACGTGGTGGGGATTGCACTGGCGCCGTGGCTGACAAGCGGTGATCCGGACGGCACATTCAGCATGAACTCCATAGCCTACGCATTGGGAGCTTTCCCCAAAACGTGGATGGAAAAGGACGGGGAAGTAACCTACGGCTCCATCTCCGATGAGATGAAGCAGGCCCTTGCGGTGGCTTCCGGATGGTTCCAGGATGGAATCCTCGATCCCCAGGTGGGAACTAGAAGCTGGGACGACATTACAGCGCTTCTGGCAAACGGACAGTGCGGAATCGCCTTTGGTACCTGGCATATCCCGGACTGGCTGCTGAACAACGTCTATGCCCTGAACAACAAAGCAACCTTTGAGGCATATACCATAGCGGACGCCAACGGAAAGGTAAACTGCAAGCACAATGACGCCACAAGCGGCTACATAGTGGTAAGCAAGGACTTTGCACATCCTGAGGTGGCAATTAAGATTGCAAATCTGTTCTATGATGATCTGGTAAATTCATCAGAGCTCCTGGAGAAATATCCGGATGTGGCTGATTATGTTACAAACGGCGTGGATGGTTCCAGCAGACCCTTTAACATTGAGGTAAACTCTTATACATCACTTTTGGATGATTATGCGAACCTCGAGCAGTGTATCAACGGCGAAATTACGATTGATGAAGTAAAGACCTCAGAGCAGAAGGCAAATGCCACCGGTATTCTGGCGTATCTGGACGGAAACGGAGATGCTACGGGCTGGTCTAAGTATCATTCCAGATTAAAAGGCGTGGAGTTAATCCAGACCCTGACCGAGAATGACCAGTTCAACTGGCTGACACCGATTTTCCCTCAGACCACACCTACTATGGAAACCAACCTGGCAAACTTAGAGAAGTTAGAGGAGGAGACCTTTATTAAAATCGTAACAGGCGAAATGGATGTGGACAATGGTTTTGACCAGTTTGTGACAAGCTGGAAAGAACAGGGCGGCACACAGATTTTAGAAGAGATTTCAGAACAACTGCAGTAGGCTGCAAACCACAGCCATGTCCCGGCGGCATGGCTGTGCTGTTTTAAAACATGAATGATGACACATTGTGCAGAATGGAGAGAGCTTATGGAAGTGAAAAAAAATAAAAAAAGTTCGGCGGCGAAAAGGCGCTCCGAGTTGTCATACCATTTGATGGTACTTCCGGGGTTGTTTTTTCTGATATTGTTCAGCTATGTTCCCATGGTGGGCGTTATCATGGCTTTTCAGGATTTTGTTCCGGCAAAGGGATTATTCGGATCTGAATTTGTAGGTTTGAAGCATTTCATCTATATGTTCCAGCTTCCGGATATCGGCAAGATTATTCGGAATACGGTGGTCATTGCACTGGGAAAAATGCTGTTTGGCATGATTATCGCCATCGCCTTTGCAATTCTGCTGAATGAAATCCGGTTAAAATTTATGAAAAAGACGGTGCAGACCATCGTCTATCTTCCCCATTTTTTATCCTGGGTCGTACTGGCATCCGTGGTGACAAACCTGTTTGGACTGGACGGTTCTATCAATCAGTTCTTTCTGACCCTTGGACTTGACAAAATCAATTTCCTTGGAAACAGTAAAGTCTTTCCGTGGTTGATTATCGGAACCGATGTATGGAAGGAGTTCGGCTATAACTCTGTGGTGTATCTGGCGGCGATTACAGCCATTGATCCGGGACTGCATGAGGCGGCCACCATGGACGGGGCTTCCTGGTGGAAACGGGTGTGGAACGTGACCATCCCCGGTATGCTGCCCATTATTCTGCTGATGACTGCCATGAACCTCACCAGCATACTCAGCGCCGGATTTGACCAGATTTACAACCTGTATTCCCCCATTGTCTATGAGACGGGAGACGTGTTAGACACCTATGTATACCGTATCGGTCTGGTGGGAAGACAGTACAGCTTCGGAGCTGCGGTGGGCTTATGCCGTTCCGTGGTGGGAATGGTGCTGCTTCTGTCGGCAAACGGATTAACCAAAAAATTAACGGATCAGAAAATTTTCTAGGAGGTGGAGCAGATGGTTGAGAATAAAAGCTTTCATTCGAGAGTCAGGAATATAGTGATATACGGTATCGTACTGCTGTTAGGTGCGGCATGTCTGCTTCCCCTGCTGAACATCCTGGCAATCTCATTCAGCGGCAGTGCAGCGGTCTCTGCCAACCGGGTAGGGGTGCTGCCGGTGGACTTTACGTGGACTGCTTATCATAAAATTCTTTCCGACAAGCAGTTCTGGCATTCCTTTTTGATTTCCGTCATCCGGGTAATCCTTGCGCTGATTTTAAATCTGGCGGTGACGGTGCCTATGGCATATGCCATGACGAAACACAAAAGAGAATTTCGTGCCAGAAATATATACATGAACCTTCTGATTTTTGCCATGCTGTTTAACGGTGGAATGATACCTACCTATATTTTGGTGAAGAACCTGGGGCTGTTAAATTCCATCTGGGCGCTGGTGCTGCCCGGTGCGCTCCCTATTTTCAATGTGATTTTGCTGATGAACTTCTTTTTGGGGATTCCAAAATCCTTAGAGGAGGCGGCGCTTATTGATGGTGCCAATCCCTTTCAGGTTCTGGTCAGAATCATGATACCCTGTGCAAAGCCCTGTCTGGCAACGGTATCACTGTTTAGTATCGTGGGAAGCTGGAACGATTTCTTCAGCGGATTAATTTATATGCAGAAGGTTGAAAATTATCCAATCATGACCTACATACAGTCTTTGAATGTGGATATCCAGGAGCTGCTGAAAAGCGGCGCCACAAGCAGCGCACTGGAAAATGTGACGGAGCTTTCTAACAGAAACCTAAATGCCGCTAAGATTGTGGTGGCAGTCATTCCGCTTTTGCTGATTTACCCGGTGCTTCAGAAGTATCTGATTACCGGAATGGTAATGGGTTCTGTAAAAGAGTAAAGGTAAGAGGGGGTTGGGATGCACTTACATCAAAAATGGAAAATACCCGGGATAGGCATCCTGCTTATCATTCTCGGGCTGATTACCGTCTTATGTATCAACAGCAGGAAAGGGAAATTTGAAGTGGGACAATTGGAAATATGCATCGCCGGGACAGACAAAGCAAGGTATGCGCCGGGGGAAACGGCGGAACTGACGGCAGCCGTCAGGAATCTGACGGAGCAAAGGGCGGAGGGGCTCTGGCTTCAAATGGAGGTGTATCATTTGGAGCAGACCGTATATTCTTCCCGGCGTGAGCTGGATATTGAGCCGGAAGAAGAAAAAAGTATATCCTTAAGCTGGCAGCCTCCCGAGACAGATTATCAGGGTTATTTGATTTGTTTGAAATTGACAGATAAGAAAGGAAACTGCATTGCCCGGGACACCATAGGCGTGGATGTCTCCTCGGACTGGATAAAGTTTCCCCGCTATGGATATCTGTGCGATTATGGGGAGACAGAGGACACAGAAACAAAAATCGCACAGATGAACCGGTACCATATCAATGCCATTGAGTACTATGACTGGCACGCCCTCCATCATGAGCCGCTGCCGGCGGACAGTACCGAAAAGTCTCCCGGGGTGTGGGAGGACTGGTCAGGACGAAAAATTTATGGGGAGATCGTTGGGGAGTATATGAAATATGCCCATGAAAAAAATATGGTCAACATGGCATACAATATGATTTATGCCGGGACAGACAGCTTTGTAAAGGACCCGGAGGGAAATCCCACCGAGGCGTCAAAGTGGCAGCTCTATTTTGCATCGGATAATGAGCGGGGAGAGGGCGCATTTACCTTTGAAATGGGATTTTCTCCCTCCGGGAACGGAAATTTATATTTTATGAATCCCTTAAACCGGGAGTGGCAGAATTATATCTTTTCTCAGGAAAACCATATTTTTGAGGTTCTGGATTTTGACGGATGGCATGGAGACACGGTGGGAGACTGGGGGAAGATGACAGACGCAGAGGGAAATCCTCTGGGAACCGATGAACAGGGTGAGCCGATTTATGAGGTAAAGGACACCTACAGGCAATTTCTGAATGCTGCAAAGGAGGCATTAGGAGATCATTATTTATCCTTTAATCCGGTGGGAGCCCAGGGAATCGAGCAGGTAAATACCAGCAATGTGGATGTGCTTTATACAGAATTCTGGCCCTGGGATAAGGACAGGAACGGTATGCTGTATGACACATATCAGGGGCTGGTCACAGAGGTGGAGCGGACCATGGAGGAGAGCAACCCCTACTCCGTGGACGGAAAGGGAAAATCCCTTGCGGTAAAAGCGTATATCAATTATTATAAGACTACAGGAACCATGAACCCTCCCGCCGTACTGCTTTGTGATGCGGCGGTGTATGCCGCAGGCGGTTCAAGGCTTGAAATAGGAAATGGCAGCCACATGCTTCATGTAGAATATTATCCCGACGATGAGATACCCATGGGGGAGGAGTTAGAGGAAGCCATGGTGAAAATGGCGGACTTTACGGTGGCTTATGAAAATCTCTTAAGAGACGGACAGGCCACAACGCAAAACCGGGTGGAAATTGCAGAATATCCGGTCAGCCGGGAGGGAAAAAGCGATACCATCTGGACTTATACCAGGTCTGATGACAGCTATGAGATACTCCATCTGATTAATTTGCTCGGAACGGACAATGAATGGCGGGACGAGAGGGGAAAAAAGGCAGCCCCGGCGTACACGGGGGAGCTGACGGTAAAATATTATACCGATAAGGACATCAGCCGGGTGAATCTGGCATCCTTTTCCATGGATGACGGCATCAGCAGAGAACTGTCCTTTCAAAGGGGAGAGGATTCCCAGGGGAGCTATCTTGTATTTACAGTACCGGGGCTTGAATACTGGGATATCATCTACATGAAGTAAAAGATAGAGAAAAGGCAATGAAAAGGAGAGATGTAAGGTGACGGAGCAATATAAGGCAAATGGTGAAAAATGGTGGAAAAGAGCTGTAATCTACCAGATTTATCCCCGCAGTTTTGCGGACAGCAATCAGGACGGAATCGGAGATTTGCAGGGAATTATATCGAAACTGGATTATCTGGAGGAGCTGGGAATCAATGCAATCTGGCTCTCCCCGGTATGTAAATCCCCCCAGGATGACAACGGATATGACATCTCCGATTATCAGGACATTGACCCGATGTTTGGCACATTAGAGGATATGGAAAAACTTATCGCGGAAGCGGAAAAGCACCATATCCGTATCATTATGGATCTGGTATTGAATCATTCTTCGGATGAACACCGCTGGTTTCAGGAGGCGAGAAAGAGCAGGGAAAACCCCTATCACGATTACTATGTCTGGAGGGACGGCAAAGAGGGAGTTCCTCCCAATGATATGAAGGCAGCCTTTGGAGGCTCCGCATGGGAATGGGTTCCGGAGGTGCAGCAGTATTATTTCCATCAGTTTTCCGTCAAACAGCCGGATTTAAACTGGGAGAATCCCAAGCTGCGTAAGGAAATCTACGATATGATAAACTGGTGGATTCAAAAGGGCGTAGGGGGCTTCCGTCTGGATGTGATTGACCAGATTGCAAAGGAGCCGGACCGGTTTATTACCAATAACGGACCAAGGCTTCACGAATATTTAAGGGAATTGAGCAGGGAGACCTTCCAGAAGGCAGATCTGGTTACGGTGGGAGAAGCATGGGGCGCCACAACAGAGTTAGCAAAGCTCTACAGTAATCCCGATAACAGCGAGCTGTCCATGGTGTTCCAGTTTGAGCATATCTGTCTGGATCAGATGGAAGGAAAGGAAAAGTGGGATTTGGCGCCGCTGCCCTTCCTGAAACTGAAGGAAGTGTTCGACCGCTGGCAGAGAGAGCTGTATCAGAAGGGCTGGAACAGCCTGTTCTGGAATAATCACGATCTTCCCAGAATCGTTTCCCGCTGGGGAAACGACAAAGAATACCGTGTAGAATCCGCAAAAATGCTGGCAATCCTGCTGCACGGAATGCAGGGGACACCCTATATTTATCAGGGGGAAGAGCTGGGAATGACGAATGTGCAGTTTGAGATAGAAGAGTACCGTGACATCGAGACTTTAAATCTATATAAAGAGCGCCTGGAAAAAGGGTATTCTAAGGAGGAAATTATGCGTTCCATCCATGCCAAGGGACGGGATAATGCAAGAACGCCTATGCAGTGGAACGATGGGAAAAACGCAGGATTTACAGAGGAAGAACCCTGGATTAGGATGAACCCCAACTACCGGGAGATTAATGCACAAGCCCAGAGAAAGGACGGGGATTCCATCTTCCACTGCTATAAAGAGCTTATCCGGCTGCGCAAGGAGTATCCGGTATTTACCGACGGAGAATTTGAGCTGCTGCTGGCGGAGGATCCCGACATTTTTGCCTATACAAGGACGAATGAGGATTCCCGGATTTTGGTTGTCTGCAATTTCTATGGTAAGACCTTAGATTACCCCCTTGAGGCGCCGGATGACTCTATGCGCCTTCTGATTAGTAATTATAAGGACGCAGATAAGGCAGTGCAGCTTCGTCCCTATGAGGCAAGGATATATTTCAAGGAAAAGGAATAAAGGAAATGAAAGAGTATTTTCGGATACAGGCAGAACCTGAGTGCAGAAAAGAAAATATTGTAGAGGGCCCATGTTACCGAATCAGTGTGCTGACTGCGGGGCTCATCAGACTGGAATATTCTAAGCAGGGCATGTTCGAGGACAGACCTACGCAGGTGGTATGGAACAGAGACCTGGGGGATTGTATGTTTCAGGTGACGGATACGGAGGATTTTCTGGAAATTATCACGGACAGAATCCATCTTCATTATAATAAAAAGCGTTTTTGTGCCGAAGGACTTTTTATTGAGGTGAAGGGAGGCGTTCTTCCCACCGGGAATGTGTGGCATTATGGAGATAATGTGAAGTTGCCGGAACGGGGCGGGCTTCCGGGAACCACAAGAACTCTTGACGGTGCGGACGGAGCCATACCTTTAGAGGAGGGACTGATTGCCCGGGCGGGTCATGCGATACTGGATGACAGCCATTCCTTTGTGATTCGGGAGGGCGGCTGGGTAGAAAGGCGCAGGGAGCAGGAAGAGGATTTGTATTTCTGGGGGTACGGTGCGGATTATCTCACCTGTATCCGGGATTTTTACAGACTGTGCGGAAGGACGCCCATGATTCCAAGATATGCCCTGGGCAACTGGTGGAGCAGATACCATAAATATACGGAGGAAAGCTACCGTGAACTGATGGAGCGTTTTTCCCGGGAGGAGCTTCCTTTTTCCGTGGCAGTCATTGATATGGACTGGCATCTGGTAGACATACCGGAGGAGTACGGCAGCGGTTGGACGGGATATACCTGGAACCGGGAGCTGTTTCCGGATCCGGAAGGGTTTCTTCGGTGGCTCCATGGGCGGGGGCTGCATGTTACGCTGAATGTCCATCCCGCAGACGGGGTGAGGGCCTTTGAGGAGATGTACGAACCCATGGCTAAGGCTCTGGGAATGGACGAGGCGGCGAGAAAGCGGAAAGAGCCCATTGCCTTCGATGTTTCCCATGAGAAATTCATGGAAGCTTATTTTACCTGTCTGCATCATCCCCAGGAAGAGGCAGGGGTGGATTTCTGGTGGATAGACTGGCAGCAGGGAAGTGAGTCAACGTTAGAGGGAATGGATCCGCTGTGGATGCTGAATCACTATCATTTTCTGGATAACGGACGGGATGGAAAGCGTCCCATGACATTTTCGAGATATGCGGGGCCGGGAAGCCACCGTTATCCCATCGGTTTTTCGGGAGATACCATTATAACCTGGAAATCCTTAGACTTTCAGCCCTTCTTTACAGCCTCCGCATCGAATATCGGCTACGGCATGTGGAGTCATGATATCGGCGGTCATATGTTAGGAGCAAGGGATGATGAACTCAGCGGAAGATGGGTGCAGTTTGGTGTGTTTTCTCCAATTATGCGCCTTCATTCCAGCAATAACCGTTTTACCTCAAAGGAACCCTGGAGATACAGACCGGAAATACGGGCTGTCATGGGGGAATTTTTAAGGCTGCGTCACAGGATGATTCCCTATCTGTATACCATGAATTACAGGCAGTATAAGGAGGGGCTTCCTCTGATTTTGCCTATGTATGATGTTTATCCGCAAGAGCAGGAAGCCTATGAGGTGCCGAATCAGTATCTGTTTGGCAGTGAGCTGATGGTGGCGGCGGTTACAACTCCCTGCATAAAAGGCCTGTATGTGGCAAAGGTGGCGGCATGGATTCCGGAGGGCGAGTGGTACGATATCTTTACAGGGCTGCGCTATCACGGCGGCAGGAAAATGAATCTGTACCGTGACATTACCTCCATTCCGGTGTTAGCAAAGGCGGGGGCGGTCATTCCCTTTCAGGAGGATTATATGGGAAATGCCAATGAGAACCCCAAAGAGCTCCACATTTATGTCTATACGGGAGCGGATGGCAGTTTTACGCTGTACGAGGATGATAATACCACCAGAGATTATCAGAAGGAGATTTGTGTGAAAACCTGCTATAGCTGGCAGGAAGAGAAAGGGTGTTTTCGGATTCACCGTGCCCGGGGTGAGCTCTCTTTGATTCCGGAAAAAAGAGACTATATCATTACCTTCTGTGGTATCCGGGACGCACAGGTGACGACAGAAGGCAGCAGTGCAGCCCTTCACCCGGAAGCGGGAAGGGACCTCTGCATTATCATGAAAGATGTGCCTGTAAAGGAAGAGGTGGTTGTCTGCCTGAAGAATCGGGTACGTAGGGAGAATGAAATTGCCAATCGGTGCTTTGAGGTGATAGACCGTGCAGAGATGGAGTATGCGTTAAAGGACCGTGTATACAGCCTGATAGAAGCACAGACGGACAAGGAACTTCTGCTGAGCAGTCTGCAGGAGACGGAACTGGAGGAAGATTTATACCTGGCGCTGGAAGAGATTATTACAGCATAAGAGAAAATGCCGGGATATTGTTACCGGACCACCGATAGGGAGTGGACAGTAACAATGCCGGCGATACAGATATCGGAGGAATACAGTCCTGTATTGGCAGGACTGTATTTTTTTGCTATAATGTCCAAGGAAATGGGTATTGTATATAGAGATAATAAGGATAACAGTATGATTACAAGTACAAATAACCAGCAGATGAAGCACATCAGCCTGCTGTTAAAAAAAGCAAAAGTAAGAAATGAAGAAGGCATTTTTGTGGTGGAGGGAAGAAAAATGTTTGCCGAAGCCCCCAAAGACCGGGTGACGGCCATCTATGTTTCTGAAACTTTTATAGGGGAGCCGGAGCATAAAGAAATACTGGAGGGCAGAGAATATGAGGTGGTGGCGGATTCCGTTTTAAAGAGCGTTTCCGATACCCAGACGCCTCAGGGGATTCTGTGTCTGGTAAAAAAGCCGGAATACAGGTTAGAGGATTTACTCCAAAAAGAGCAGCCCCATCTTTTGATTTTAGAGAGCATTCAGGACCCGGGAAATCTCGGAACCATGCTCCGCACCGGGGAGGGTGCAGGCATTACCGGAGTGGTGATGAATCGAACCACGGTGGATTTATTCAATCCGAAAACCATACGCTCCACCATGGGAAGCATTTACCGGATGCCCTTTTTTGTGGCAGAACATTTAGAGGAAGCCATAAAAGAACTGAAAGCCCGGCAGATTGCCGTCTACGCCGCCCATTTAAAGGGAACCCTGTCCTATGATGAGCCGGATTACCGGGGAGGGACAGCCTTTTTGATTGGAAATGAAGGAAACGGATTGTCCGATGAAATTGCAGACCTGGCAGACACCTATATTAAAATCCCCATGGAGGGAAAAGTCGAATCCTTAAATGCAGCCGTTTCCGCCTCATTGCTGATGTATGAAGTAAACCGGCAGCGCAGAAAAATTAATGGATAAGTATCAAACACTGCAGGGAAAAATGGCATTCGAAAAGGAAAAGGCAGGCAGAGGAGAAAGGAACGTACATGAGAATCTGGTTTAAAATAATGAAAGGTACCCATTTACTGCGGGACATGACCGTGAATGACGACACGCCGGACACAAGAACCCATAAAATTTTTAATGCCTTAGAACAGGCGTGCTATGAATTTGATTTGGGAAAACCCATCTGGTTAGACGCCAATGTGGAGGAATTTAAACGCCACGCCAAAACAAGATTTCGGCAGGACAGCTTTATCGAGCAGATAGACTTTGACTATTTAGAATTGCATGTGATAGAGGAAGATTAGTGTACTGGCTCATTCATATTTAGCCAAACTGCACTGCCTATATCGCCATCTGCTACGTTGTCGTCGGTCAACGT
>ERZ808024.278-NODE-278-length-29357-cov-6.466837_pt1 | contig 29357 bp, 29 predicted proteins | sample MGYA00380181_ERZ808024 | MGnify/ENA primary metagenome ERZ808024 (study PRJEB31490, sample SAMN06133413) | mouse gut metagenome | isolation source: Z2_1 | host: mice | place: China: Chengdu | collected 2015-05 ...
TTTCTTGCGGGCATTTTTATTTTATCGGCTGAAAAACAGCCGATAAAATCGTCGTGGCGGAAAATAGAATGATTACGAAAGGAAATATGTATATTCATGTGTTAAACGATTTAGATTAAAGAAAGTATGAAATATTCAGAAATTAGAAAATTTTCACCGAGAGAAGCTTCCCATTCATTAATAGATGCTTTATGTATAACCATTTCTCCATTGTTTACATCTGTTTTTGTAAAGTATAATATTGCTCCTAATACAGTTACGTTATTTATGATATTATTTGGTATCATAGGTTCGTTGTTGCTGTTATTACCCTCTATTTGTTTAAAATCTATAGGGGTATTATGCCTATTACTATGGTATGTAATGGACTGTTCTGATGGTGAGACCGCTCGTATAACTCAAAGGTTTTCTAAATATGGTAAAGAAATGGATTATATGGCACATTTAGTATGTCATCCATTATTTGTAATAGCGGTTTGGAGTAATTTTTATCAGTTAGGGAAATATAATATGAGTGTAATCTCTATTTTGTCATGTTTTGGAATGCGAATTTTGCCTAAATTTTGCGGCTTGACTGCTTCATAAACTACTGAATGTCAATTTAATAGTATCTGTTATTAAGAAACGCTACTCTTCGCCGAAGTAACAAAATAGGAACAAAATCTGTAGGTTGTTACGAGTTTGGACGCATATCGCAGCCTTTTCGGGTAATCGGATACCCTTCTGAGCAGATTTTTTATTAATCGCAAACACAAAAGAGAGAAAGAGTATTGTCTCTAATCCATCCAGAGTGAACCATTCTGTTGGTAGTTTCTCTTATTCATGACATATATCACCCTATTTTCACTTTTTCTCGAAATAAAATATTTCCGAACCTAATTTTATGCACTCCTCCATTCACGTGCATAAAATATGCCGATGCTTGCAAATAACCTTCGGAAATATTTTATTCCTATTGTTTCAATTACAGGTAATGCCATTAAAGGCACGAGGTTCGATTCCTCGTTGAAACACAAATAAACATATTCTTTCGATAATAAAAAAGTCAATATAATAATGGAACAGAAACAACCCAAATTTGATTACTCAGACGTACACTTCCAGGACAATGGTAAGCTCAAACTCATCATTGTCGTGGGCACACGTCCTGAGATTATCCGTCTGGCAGCCGTCATCAACGCTTGCCGCAAGTACTTCGATGTCATCCTGGCGCACACCGGCCAGAACTACGACTACAACCTCAACGGCATCTTCTTTCGTGACCTGAAGCTTGCCTATCCCGAGGTCTATATGGATGCCGTGGGCGATGACCTTGGTGCCACCTGTGGCAACATCATCAACTGCTCCTACAAGCTCTTTGCAGCCACCCGTCCAGATGCAGTTCTCGTCCTTGGCGATACCAACTCGTGCCTGAGCGTCATCGGAGCCAAGCGCCTCCACATCCCAATCTTCCACATGGAAGCAGGCAACCGCTGTAAGGACGAATGCCTCCCAGAGGAGACCAACCGCCGCATCGTAGATATCATCTCCGATGTCAACATGGCATACTCCGAGCACGCACGCCGATACCTTGCCGACTGCGGACTCCCTAAGGAGCGCACCTACGTCACCGGCAGCCCGATGGCTGAGGTTCTCCACAACAACCTCGCCGAGATTGAGGCAAGTGACGTACACCAGCGCCTTGGCCTTGAGAAGGGCAAGTACATCCTCCTCTCAGCTCATCGCGAGGAGAATATCGACACCGAGAAGAACTTCCTCTCGCTCTTCAACGCCATCAACGCCATGGCCGAGAAGTACGACATGCCAATCCTCTACTCGTGTCACCCACGCTCACGCAATCGCCTTGCAGCCAGCGGCTTCGTCCTCGACCCACGCGTCAACCAGCAGGAGCCACTCGGCTTCCATGACTACAACTGCCTCCAGATGAACGCCTTTGCAGTAGTATCCGATAGCGGCACCCTCCCTGAGGAATCCTCATTCTTCACCTCGGTAGGTCACCCATTCCCAGCCATCTGCATCCGCACCTCCACCGAGCGTCCAGAAGCCATCGACAAAGCCGACTTCATCATTGCCGGCATCGATGAGAAGAGCCTCCTCCAGGCAGTCGATACAGCCGTAGAACTCTGCAAAGACGGTCGCCACGGCATCCCAGTACCGGACTATGTTGAGGAGAACGTATCAACCAAGGTAGTTAAGATCATCCAGTCATACGTTGGCATCGTCAACAAGATGGTGTGGCGCAAAGAAATGTAATCTGTAAGAACTGTAAGCTATGCGCATATTAGTAACAGGAGCAAAGGGATTTGTTGGTAAAAACCTTTGTGCTCAACTCAAAAATATCCGTGACGGCAAAGCCAAGTGCTATGGCGACCTGGTTGTGGATGACGTCTATGAATATGACATCGACTCCACTCCAGAGCAGCTTGAGGAATACTGCCAGAAGGCCGACTTCGTCTTCAACCTCGCTGGTGTCAACCGTCCTCAGAATCAGGAAGAGTTCATGCAAGGCAACTTCGGCTTCGCCAGCACCCTTCTCGACACCCTCAAGAAGTATGGCAACACCTGCCCAGTCATGCTCTCGTCCTCAGCACAGGCATCCCTCACCGGACGCTTTGGCAACTCCGAGTACGGCCGCAGCAAGAAGGCAGGCGAAGATCTCTTCCTCGCCTATGGTCAGGAGACAGGCGCACGCATGCTCGTCTATCGCTTCCCCAACCTCTATGGCAAGTGGTGCCGTCCTAACTACAATTCGGCAGTAGCCACCTTCTGCAACAACATCGCTAACGACCTCCCCATCACCGTCAACGACCCATCCGTTGAGCTCGAACTGCTCTACATCGATGATCTCGTTGAGGAGATGATCCTTGCCCTCAAGGGTCAGGAGCATCATTGTGAATTCGAAGGTCTTGACGTCATCCCATCTGCCGAAGGACGTTACTGCTACTGTCCCGTGACACACAAGGCAACCCTTGGTCACATCGTTGACCTCCTCCATCAGTTTGCCGAGATGCCCAAGACCCTCATGATTCCCGAGATTCCTGCCGACTCCTTCGCCAAGCGTCTCTATTCCACCTTCTTGAGCTATCTCCCAAAAGAGAAGGCATTCTTCGACCTCAAGATGAATGTTGACAACCGAGGCTCCTTCACTGAGCTCGTCCACACCCTCAACTGTGGTCAGGTCAGCATCAACATCTCCAAGCCAGGCATCACCAAGGGCGAACATTGGCACCACACCAAGTGGGAGCAGTTCATCGTTGTCTCAGGACATGGCCTCATTCAGCTTCGAAAGGAAGGAACTGATGAGGTAATCAACTATGAGGTTAGTGGCGACAAGATCCAATCGGTTATCATGCTCCCTGGCTACACCCACAACATCATCAACCTCTCCGACACCCAGGATCTCGTTACCGTCATGTACTGCAACGAGATCTTCAACCCTCAGAGGCCTGATACCTTCTTCGACAAGGTGGTCAAGGAATAATTCGTTCAATTCGTGTAATTCGTGATAAAATAAAAACTTACAAATATGAGTATTTTCAAAGACAAAGTCCTCATGATCACCGGTGGTACCGGTTCATTTGGTAACGCAGTATTAAATCGTTTCCTCAAAACCGATATCGCAGAGATCCGCATCTTCTCACGTGACGAGAAGAAGCAGGACGACATGCGTCATGAGTATCAGGCCAAGATGCCAGAGGTAGCAAACAAGATCAAGTTCTACATCGGTGACGTCCGTAACAAGTCAACCCTCAAGACTGCAATGCGTGGAGTTGACTATATCTTCCATGCAGCAGCCCTCAAGCAGGTTCCTTCTTGCGAGTTCTTCCCAATGGAAGCCGTCAAGACCAACGTCATCGGAACTGATAACGTCCTTGATGTAGCCATCGACTCACACGTAAAGTGCGTTATCTGCCTCTCTACCGACAAGGCAGCCTACCCAATCAATGCCATGGGTATCTCTAAGGCACTCGAAGAGAAGATTGCTGTAGCTAAGTCACGCAACTCTCTCGACACCAAGATCTGTTGCACCCGTTACGGCAACGTCATGTGCTCACGCGGTTCTGTCATCCCTCTTTGGATCGACCAGATTCGCAACGGCAACCCTATCACCCTCACCGAGCCAAAGATGACCCGCTTCATCATGTCCCTCGAAGAAGCAGTTGACCTTGTCCTCTTCGCCTTCGAGCATGGAGAGAATGGCGACATCCTCGTTCAGAAGGCACCAGCCTGCACCATCCAGACACAGGCAGAGGCTGTATGCGAGCTCTTCGGTGGTAAGAAAGAAGACATCAAGGTAATTGGAATTCGCCATGGCGAGAAGATGTACGAGACCCTTCTCACCAACGAGGAATGCGCCAAGGCTGTTGATATGGGTGACTTCTATCGTGTACCTGCCGACAACCGCACACTCAATTACGACAAGTTCTTCACCGAGGGCGATCAGAAGCGTTGTGAACTTTCTGAGTTTAATTCTGACAACACAAAGCGCCTGAATGTAGAGGAGACTAAAGCAAAGATTGCCTCTCTTGAGTATATCCAGAACGAGCTGAACGGTATAGCGAATCTTGCTAAATAAGATATGCAATCTCAAGAAATACAAAAACTATTTTGTTAAAAACACAAATATCGATTACTCTCATTTCAAAAGTATTTGATTCTTAAGATTGCACCCTGCGACCCTTGGAGAACATAATGTTGAACCGCACACATCATTATGTGAAGCAGATCGTTTCTGCTGGTCGCACATTTAGATATTAAATTCTCAAATGTCAGAACAAACATTAAAACAACAAACCCTTCATGGAGTAGGTTGGAGCTTCGTAGATAGCATGCTCGGTCAAGGTATTACTTTCCTTGTAGGGTTAGTACTTGCCCGACTCCTTTCTCCAGACGAGTACGGTTTGATAGGAATCATAACCATCTTTATAACCATTTTCAACTTCATCGTTGATAGTGGGTTCTCCAATGCTCTCATCCGTAAGATTGATGCAACAGATAAGGATTACAACACTCTGTTTCTTGTTAATATGGGAATTTCAGTTTGTCTTTTTGGGCTGATGTATGCAGGAGCTCCTTTCATCTCGGATTTCTTCCAACGAACTGAACTAACCAACCTTTGTCGGGTGATGGGCATAGTTATTATTATCAACGCTTTGTCAATTGTCCAAAATACGATACTTACAAAAAAACTTGATTTCAAAACCAAGACCAAAGCATCCTTTTTCTCCAGCGTGATTTCTGGTGTTATTGGTATTGCAATGGCATATTCTGGCCTAGGTGTGTGGGCATTAGTTGGTCAGCAGATTTCTTTTCGTTTATTAAACACATTATGCCTATGGGGCTTCAATAGATGGTTTCCAAACTTTACTTTTTCAGTTACAAGTTTCCGTGAAATGTGGAGTTTTGGCTGGAAACTTCTCGTTAGTGGTATTATCGATCAAGCTTGGACACAAATCTATCAAGTCGTAATAGGAAAGTGTTACACTTCTGCAGCTCTTGGACAATATACCCGAGCGCAACAGTTCTCAAGCATCTGTTCATCTAACTTAACTACCATTATCCAGCGCGTTAGTTATCCCGCTCTAAGCAAGGTACAGAATGACAAATCTCGTTTAAAGAGCGGCTATCAGCGTGTAATTAAAACCACCATGTTCGTTACTTTTTCGCTTATGCTCGGGCTTGCTGGATGCGCAAAATCGCTGATATTAGTATTGATTGGTGAAAAGTGGATAGAATGTGTTCCAATCCTTCAGATAATCTGTTTTAGCGGTATGCAATATCCACTGCATGCATTAAACCTCAACATGTTACAGGTTCAAGGTCGAAGCGATCTTTTCCTTCGACTTGAAATCATCAAGAAATGCATTGCTGTTATCCCACTCCTCCTTGGAATTTTTGTAGGTATCTACTACATGCTCATCTGTAGCATATTCACAGGAATATTCGCACTCTATCTTAATGCATATTATTCAGGACCATTCCTCAATTATAGCATCTGGGAGCAGATTCGCGACATCCTACCATCGCTGCTGATGGCACTTTCGATGTTCGTCATCCTCTTTGTGTTCAGCTTCCTGCCACTCAGTCCGTACGTAATGCTCCCGCTCCAGATACTCATAGGATCAGCTTTCATACTGATTACTTGTGAAATCAAAAAGTCTGAGGAATACCTAGAAATTAAAGGCATCGCTAAGCCAATCATAAATAAAACTTTGAAACGAATTTAAATATAACAAATATGGACAAACTTATCACAGTAACCTCACCGTTACTTCCAAACCTCGATGAGTTCCATGAGATGCTTCAGCAGATTTGGGACTCCAAGTGGATTACCAATATGGGGCAGTTCCACAAGCAACTCGAAAAGGATCTTGCTGCTTATCTCAAGGTTCCTTACGTCAGTCTTTTTACCAATGGTACCTTGCCTCTGCTCACAGCTCTTCAGGCAATGTGCATCACGGGTGAGGTTATTACCACACCTTACTCGTTTGTAGCTACAACACACTCCATCTGGTGGGCTGGCTGCAAACCTGTATTTGTAGATATTGACCCGAAGACCGGCAACCTTGATCCTGAGAAGATAGAGGCAGCAATCACTCCAAAGACTACTGCAATCATGCCAGTGCATTGCTATGGTAAACCTTGCGATGTTCGCAGAATCAAAGAGATTGCAGATCGCTATGGATTGAAGGTTATTTATGATGCTGCCCATGCATTCGCTTTGGAGATTCCAAAAAATGAAGAGGATTACAAGGTGGCTTTCAAAGAGTCACATGATGTTTGGGAGAAAGGCGAACCTGCAAAGCTCGTTGAGGTTGAAACCGAGAATATTCTCAATTGGGGTGACATGTCAACTCTTAGCTTCCATGCAACCAAGGTGTATAACACCATTGAAGGTGGTGCTATGATTATGCACGATGAAGCTACTAAACGCAGAATTGACGACCTCAAGAACTTCGGTATCCATGATGATGTAACAGTTATAGGCCCTGGCATCAATTCCAAGGTTGACGAAATGCGTTCTGCTTATGGTATCCTCAATCTACGTCAGGTTGATGCAGCAATTGCGGAACGTCAGAAGGTTGCAAATATCTATCGCAAAGCATTGCGTCCAGTTGATGGAATTACATTCTATGACGATATGCCTGGAGTTAAGCACAACTATTCTTACTTTCCAATCTTCATTGATGCTGAGAAGTTCGGTATGACACGTGATGAACTCTTCTTCAAGATGAAGGCTGACAATGTGCTTGCTCGCAGATATTTCTATCCTCTCATTTCTGAATTCTCAACCTATCGTGGTCTTGAATCTGCTCGACCAGAGAACTTACCAAATGCTCATAAGATGGCAGATTCTGTTCTCTGTTTGCCTATGCACCACCAGCTCTCTGAGGAAGATCTTAACCGCATTCTTTCATACATTGTTAAATAACTATGGCACAAAAGAAACTCATGCTCCTTGGTGGCTTGCGCTACCTGCTTCCGGTCATCAAGGCAGCACACGAACAAGGCTATTATGTCATCACAGCAGATTATCTGCCTAACAATATAGCCCATAAATATAGTGACGAGTATTGTAACGTCAGCATTATCGATAAGGAGTCTGTTCTTACCAAGGCTCGCGAACTCCAGATAGACGGTATCATGTCATTCGCATGCGACCCTGGAGTTGTTGCCGCTTCATACGTTCAGAACCAGATGGGGCTCCCTTCATTTGGTCCTTTCGAGTCTGTAGAGATTCTCCAGAACAAGGACAGGTTCCGTGCATTCCTTACTGCTAACAGCTTCAATGTGCCTTGGGCATTCGGTTTTGCAAGCAAGGAAGAGGCATGGGAGTCACGCTCTAAGTTCTCTTATCCTCTTATCGTCAAGCCAACCGATTCAGCAGGTTCCAAAGGCTGTACCCGTGTAGATAATGAGGACGAACTGATGGCTGCCATCGAATACGCTTTCAAATACACCATCTCGGGTCATATCATCATTGAGGAGTTCCTTGAGAAGAAAGGCTGTTCGTCTGATACCGACAGCTATTCATACGATGGCAAGTTGAAGTTCGTCAGCTTCTGTGCACAGCGATTCGATGCCAATGCAACCAATCCCTACACTCCAGCTGCCTACTCATGGCCTTCTACCTTCACACCAGAGGAAGAGGCTTATCTCACAAGCGAGATTCAACGTCTCATCACGCTCCTCGGCATGAAGACATCAGTCTTCAATATCGAGACTCGTGTTTCGCCAAACAACAAGCCTTACATCATGGAACTTACTCCTCGTGGTGGTGGCAACCGCCTCTGTGAGATGCTTCGTTATGCTACAGGTGTGGATATGATTACTGCCATCACTCGTGCAATGGTGGGTGACGAACCTGAGCCAATAGAGCAGAAACCATACAACGGTCATTGGGCAGAGGTCATCCTTCATGCAGATAACGATGGCGAGTTTGTAGGTCTTCAGATTGACCCTTCACTTCCTGCAGAGGTTGTGGAAGAAGACCTCTGGGTAAAGCCAGGAGATCACGTTCACGGTTTCGAAGCTGCCAATGATGCTATCGGAACCCTCGTTCTCCGTTTCGAGAGTGCAGAGGAACTTGAGAAGGCTATCACTAACCAGAGCCAGTGGCTGAAAGTCGTAACAAAATGATCAAGGCAATAGGTGGCTATTTCGAGTTGGCTGACCGTGAGGCAGATGGCAACTATCCCGTGGATGGCGTTCGCCTCAATACCTCACGTAATGCACTCGAATATATAATAAGGTGTCTGCCCGATTGCAAGCATGTCTATCTGCCGCTCTATACTTGTGAGGCTGTTGTTGAACCATTCAAGCGTTTGCCTGATGTGGGATTCTCTTTCTACCATATCAACAATAAGTTTGAGATAGTAGAAGACATAACCCTTCATTATGGTGAATACCTGATAGCCAACAACTACTTTGGTTTGAAGGATGCATACATTGCACAACTCGCTCAGAAGTATGGCGACCAACTTATAGTAGACAATGCTCAGGCTCTCTTTGCTCCAGTTCTCCTTGGTATCAAAGCAGCCTATAGTGCTCGCAAGTATGTGGGTGTGGCAGATGGAGGCTTTGCGGTAGGTGTTGATGGGCAGGATGCTCTAAATTATGAATTGGATGATGCTTCCGAACATGACTCTCACCTCCTTATCCGTAAGGAGCAAGGGGCAGAAGCAGGCTTCAAAGATTATCAGCAGAACGAGTGCAAACTGGACAATCAACCTATCCGCAGAATGGCATATCAAACGCAGGACATCCTCCTGCATATTGATTACCAGAATGTCATAGCAAAGCGAAGAGCAAACTTCGAGTACTTGCACAAGGCACTTGGCTCTCACAATCAGTTAGTGCTTCCCGAACTTGACACATTCGCATGTCCAATGGTTTATCCTTTCGTAGGTCCTGCCAATGTCGATTTGAGGAGCAAACTGATAGCTAACAAGATTTTCGTCGCCCGATACTGGCCAAACGTCACAGATTGGGCAAAGCCAGATGATCTTGAATATTCTTTAACAACACGTCTTATCCCTCTGCCCATAGACCAGAGATATGGTAAGGAGGATATGAATAGGATAATAGAAATTATATATAATACAAGTGAATAATATGAAGAAAATTGTTATTCTTGGAGCTACAGGTCATGTTGGTTCATACATGACACTTTACGCAAAGGACTATTTTGCAAACAAGAGTTTTGAAATTATCGCATCCGGCAGAAGAAAGGAAGCTAAATGTTTCGCAGAAATGGGCGTACAGTACATTTCTGTAGATATGACAAAGGCTGAAGACTTCAACAACCTCCCACAGAAGGATGTGTATGCAGTCATTCAGCTTGCTGCAGAAATTCCTGCTTACATGGATGGTTATGAGCCAAAGAAGTATCTTGACTCTATCATCTATGGTACTTACAATGTGCTTGAGTATTGTCGTAAGGCAAATGTTGATCGCCTTCTCTTCTCTACATCATGCTTCGATGTATGGGAATATCCAAAGGACAAGGTCATCATGCCAAACGATCCTCTCAACTACAGCTATACTGGCGACCATGCAATGTATGTCATCTGTAAGAATACAGCCATTGAACTGATGGAGCATTATCATCAAGAGTACGGACTCAAGACATTTGTCTTCCGCTTCCCAACTATCTATTCTTACAGCTCTAACCAGTATTACTATCCAAAGGGAGTTAAGACACTCCGTCCAATCTATCAGATGATCAACAAAGCAATGAAGGGTGAGGACTTGGAGTGTTGGGGTGATCCTAACTACTCTAAGGATATGATTCACGTGCGTGATGTAAGCCAGATGTTCTTCAAAGCAATCCTTGCCGATCGTGATCATGGCTTCTACAACTGTGGTACCGGCATTCCTGTACGTCTTGAAGATCAGTTGATGGCTGTCATCAAGGTATTCTCGCCAGCCGATAATCCCTCTAAGATTGTCTATCGTCCAGAGAAGCCATCTGGAGGTGGTTTGCTGATGAATGTGGATAATGCCAAAGAGGAACTTGGATATGAACCAGAAGTTGACGTTGTAGGTCTTTTCGAAGACTACAAGAACGAAATGCAACTTGACCGCTTCTTGGAGCTTCGCGGTAAATAAAGCATAATGGTTTTCTGGGTGCACAGGTGATTGGAAACGATGTGTTTCGATACCACCACTCAGAGCTAACGAATTCAATCATTATGAATAAAGAATTAACAATATCGACTCGTGGATTGGAAATGCCAGAGTCGCCTATTCGCAAACTCGCTCCTCTGGCCTACAAGGCAGAGGACGAGGGAGTGAAGATATATCGACTGAATATCGGACAGCCTGATCTTCCGTCTCCTCAGAAGGCTTTGGATGCACTCAAGAATGTTGGCCGTTCTACTTTGGAGTATTCACCATCGCAAGGCTACCGGTCTTTGCGCAATGCGCTGGTGAACTATTATGACCGGTATCAGATTGAGTTGTCGGCAGATGATATCATCATCACTTGTGGCGGTTCGGAGGCGGTATTGTTCGCATTTATGAGCTGTCTGAACCCTGGTGATGAGATTATTGTGCCTGAGCCTGCATACGCTAACTACATGGCGTTTGCGGTATCGGCTGGTGCTGTGATACGTACTATCACAACGACCATAGATGAGGGGTTCTGTCTGCCTAAGGTGGAGCGGTTCGAGGAGCTGATCAACGAACGCACGAAGGCTATATTGATCTGCAATCCGAACAATCCAACGGGTTACCTCTACACCCAGAAGGAGATGAACCAGATTCGTGAACTTGTGAAGAAGCATAACCTGTATCTGTTCTCAGACGAGGTGTATCGTGAGTTCATCTATACTGGTTCTCCATACATCTCGGCTATGCACCTGAAGGGAATCGAGCAGAATGTGGTGCTGATTGATTCGGTGTCGAAGCGTTACTCGGAGTGCGGCATCCGCATTGGTGCGCTCATAACGAAGAATGAGGCTGTGCGCAAGACGGTGATGAAGTTCTGTCAGGCTCGACTCTCGCCTCCGCTGATTGGACAGATAGTGGCTGAGGCTTCGATTGAGGGTACGGAGGCATATTCGCGTGACGTGTATGAGGAATACGTGGAGCGCAGAAAGTGCTTGATTGATGGTGTGAACCGCATACCAGGGTGTTATACGCCATTGCCGATGGGCGCATTCTATACAGTGGCTAAGCTGCCGGTGGATGATGCGGAAAAGTTCTGTGCATGGTGTCTTTCGGACTTCAGGTATAAAGACGAGAAGACGGCATCGTTGAAGCCTTCGGGTCATGTGGCTGAGGTGAAGGCTGAGACGATTATGATGGCACCGGCAGCGGGATTCTACACCACACCTGATTTGGGCAAGAATCAGGTGCGTCTGGCATATGTGCTCTGCAAGGAAGATATACAGAGGGCGCTGATGATATTAGAGAAAGCAATTGAAAAATATAACAATCAATAATAATGAAAACTATATACCACATATTTCCTGCGCATATGTTACATCTTAGTGCGCAGATTATCAAAGCGTTTTCAACGCAATTGATGATGTTTAATCATGCATTTATTGTTTACTCTGCTTCAGAGAAAGAAAAGGATGTATATTCAGAATTATCAAAAGTTATAAATTATTCTCTAATGATTTTGCAATCGCCATCAGAGGTACGAGCATATCTGAAAAAAAATGACAATATTTTAGTACATTCATTAATTCCCCCTGTTACTAGAACACTAATACTTCATCACTATAAGAATGTATCTGTCGTATGTTGGGGTAGTGGTATCAAACTTAATAGTTTTAGGAATTATTTGCTGTATCCTATTAAGTTTTTGTTATATCATTCATTTAAGAATATGATAACATTAATGACACCTGACGCAGATTATTTGAAAAAGTATTATCTGATTAGAAATGTTCATAATCAGCCTTATATAGGTGAAAGGGAGCTGGAACTGGAAAGGTATTTAGAAAAACGTGTTCAATCAAAATCTAACAAAAAACCTTGTATATTTATAGGTAATAATCATAGTTGTTTGGTTTCTTATCTAGATATTACGAGGCATTATATGTTGCGATTGGGTAATAGAGGAAAGATATGCTATATGCTAAATTATGACTTAGATACAAATTTGCCGGAATACAAGGAATTAATTGAAGTATGTACCAAGAATAATATAATATATGAAATTGACCAGCATATCTATAATTTGTATGAATATGCAGCCTACATAGATAGATGTGATATATATATATGCGGAGAAATGCGTCAAACTGGGTTAGCTGCTATATATACAGCCTTGCGTTTGAAGAAAAAGATATATTTAAATGGTAATAATTATAATTGGATTAAACAAATTGGATGTTACACTCATCACATTAATGAACTTAAGGAAAACAATGTGGATGACTTATTGAGACCAGAAGAAGAATCAATATTAGAATCAAATTATAAGATAATTAAACAGTTCGAATCGTTAGAACTTAAAAAAAATGGATGGTTTCATATATTGGATAAATTAATATGATAGCAGTATTATTGTATCTTCTTTTTTTTTCTTTTTTTTTTTTTTATAATAAAAAAAAATATGGATATAACGCTTCATCTCTTTTGATCGGTCTATATCTCGCATCAAACTTAGCATTATTTTTTTTATGTTCTATTGGTTATAATGATTACTCATTTGAAAAAGTATATTTAGACGCAACTATCTATCATGTTATAACACTGTGGCTCTTTATGATGCCTGTTGTTCGAGTGGGCAATAAATTGGATGTACGTAATTTAGTAATCTCCGATAACTTACTTTCACAGGTAAGTCTTACGCTTATTGTAATTGGCTGTTTAACGATTTTGTTATCAATTCCTGGAATTAAAGCAGTTCTGTCATTTGATACGTTTGAAGGGGCCAGAGAGGCTGCAATTTGGGGAGACGAGTTTAAAGGTTTTTATTCGTATGGCTTAATTGGATATGTGGCAACTATCGGAATGATAACACCTGCATTTGCCATCTTTGTTGCATTTTATAGGTTATTTATACAGAAAAAAGCTGATTCCATTTTTTACCTTTTAATGATTACAAGTACTTCAGGTGGAATTATGAATTTAACGATTGCAGGTCGCGATGGATTAGTGCGTTGGTTTATGTTCGTGATTTTGAATATAGCCATATATAGAAAACAATTTAATATTAAAATAATACCGAATTTTATTAAGGTGTCTTTCTTGGCTTTAACATTTGCAACAATAGCATTTTTTATTGTAATTACGTTGTCAAGATTTGGAGAGGAAAATGCCCAATTAAGTATTGTTGATTATCTAGGAATGTCGTCGCTTTGGTTCTCGGAATTGTACAAAGGTGTTGGAACAGATTATTTGTTCGGTTTTTCATCTATATTCCCGATATTGCCTGGTGGAATGAATTCACTAGACATTGCTAAAATGAATCTTAATTTTAGCACGTCATCATTTCATACATTTGTTGGGACCTTCGTTTTGGATGTAGGTACTTTTTTCACTTTCATAATGGCAATCTTGTTTAATGTTATATATTCTACTGTAAGTCGATCGAGAAATTGTAAGTTGCACAATTTCTTTTCGTTTTTGATATTCTACCAAATAATTTACATTGGCGTTTTTTATTTTGTGTATGCTCTTTTAGCGTGGCAATGTAGTTTTCTTATTATATACATCATTTCAAAAAAAATATATCTTAAAAAATTAAATATTGTAAGATGATCATTATTTATCTATACACCGAAATAATGCCCTATGTAACGACTGTATTCTCGCAGTTTTCTAAACTTGGGCACACGGTTTATGCATTTTATAAAGACAAAGAAAGACAAACTCCGTTTGAAGCTCCTCCGTTAAAGAATGTAAAATATCTCAGGGAGAGTGAATATAGCAATGAGTCTTTGTTGCAATTTGCAATATCCGTACAGCCAGATATTCTATTAGTTGCTGGATGGACAAGCAAAAAATACCTCAATACAGCACGCTATTTTAAGAAACAGGGACAAATACCTGTGGTTTGCCCAATAGATTCCCAGTTTCTAGGAACGGTGAAGCAACGAATAGGATTTATTTTATCTCCATTTCTAATAAAGCCATATTTTTCGTATATCTGGGTACCAGGTGTCCGTCAATATGATTTTGCTAGACGCATGGGCTTTGATCATCAGCATATAATTTTGAACTCATTAACAGCTGATACAAATCTTTTCCTATCATCAAAAATAGATGAAGCTAAAGGAAAGATTTATCCTAAACGTCTTCTATTTGTTGGCAGATATAATGAAGTTAAAGGTCTCGATTTGTTGTTGAAAGCATGGACGGCAATTAAAGACAAAAAAGGGTGGAAGATTACGCTAGTAGGTAATGGCCCCATGAAGGATTTTTTGCTAAGTCAACCTGACGTCGAGGTCCTCGATTTCATGAGTCAAGATCAACTTAAAGAACTTGCTGAGCATTCGGGTGTATTTGTTTTGCCATCAAAGTATGAACCATGGGCATTAGTCCTTCAAGAATTTGCCGCTGCAGGTCTTCCTATTTTGTGTTCTGATACATGTGGGGCATCTCCATATTGTGTAATAAATGGATATAATGGATTTACATTTAAGTCCGGGGATGTTAATGATTTAGTATCTAAATTAGATATATTGATTAATTTAACAAGTTCTGAGTTGCTAAAATATTCTCATCGAAGCAGAATGTTGTCGGGCTTTGTTACGCCTGAAATTAGTGCAGCATCTCTTTTAGGTGTGCTGGCCAAATAAATTGTTATGTATGAAATTTAACTTAGGTTTTTTAATTCACAAACTCTCAAGGTTATTGCATCCGGCTGCTTTTCGCGATTGCGTTATCGATAATAATGCTAAGGTCGGTAGTGGCAGTTATTGTGTTAAGACCGTGATGGGACGCTATAGCTATATGGGGGATAATTGTGTGGCAGTTAATGCAAAAATTGGTTCCTTCTGCTCTATTGCCGGGTATTGTTGTATTGGTGGTGGGGCCCATCCAACAGATCGATTCTCAACATCACCTGTTTTTTATGAGGGTAGGAATGTGTTTAGAAAGAATTTCTCCGAGATGACATTTGATGCAGAAAAGCCAGTTGTTATAGGCAATGATGTTTGGATAGGAGAAAAGGTATTCATCAAGGATGGAATCACTATTGGTGATGGCGCTATCATTGGTGCTTTATCTATTGTTACGCATGATGTGCCTCCATACGCTATTGTAGGTGGTGTGCCTGCAAAGGTAATACGCTATCGTTGTGATGATGCTACGATTCAGCAGCTATTGAAACTTAAGTGGTGGGAATGGAGCGAGGATGAATTACGTACTAAGAGCGATTTAATTTCAAATGTAAATAATATGTTAGATAATGGTTAAAACAGATATAACAGTTATCATTCTGACAAAAAATGAGCAATTAAATATAAGCCGTTGCATAGATTCCGTAAAGGATTGGTGCGAACGTATTGTTGTAGTGGATAGCGGTAGTACAGATCGAACAGTTGAAATAGTTGAAAATCTTGGCGTTGAAGTGTATCATCATGTACCATTTGTTGATTATGCAAAACAATTTAACTGGGCAATAGACAATACCAATATAAATACGAAATGGGTCTTCCGATTGGACGCTGATGAATGTGTAACAAATGAGCTTAAGAATGAAATCATGGTTGAGTGTGAAAAACATAAGGATGATGAAGTGACTGGTATGATGATGCGCTTCAAGATTTTCTTCCTTGGCAAATTTCTTAAGCATGGAGGTGCTTACCCATTCCTCAAGATTACTATATTCAAATTTGGTAAAGGTCGTTTTGAAGACCGGTCGATGGGCGAACATATTGTATTGTCAGAAGGAAAGTGTATTGATTTGAAGGAAGATTGTGAACATTATGATTTCAAGAATCTCAATGCATTCATCGACAAGCATAATTGGTATGCAACAAGAGAGGTAGCAGATTATTTCGCAGTACGAGATGGAAGGGTAAATGCAGTTCTTGATGGACAGCCCGAAAAAGCCAAGAAACTACGAGATGGCTTATACTACCGACTCCCGCGATACACAAGAGCAAAGTTATACTATTGGTATAAGTTCTACTTCAAGATGGGATTTCTTGATGGCGAAGCAGGACGCATCTGGGCATTTTTACAGGCATACTTTTATCGCTTTGTAGTAGATGCTAAGATATATGAAAAAGAGTTGACTGGGGGGTAAAATATTGATATTCAATATGCTGTCTGATTATAAATTTAACATGGCGGCATAATGGAAACAAATACACATAAGAAAGCACTTGTAATATCTCTCAGATTCCATCCAGGTCATGTGAGCCACATGGTGGCGAGTTATATGCAATGTGAAGAGCTTGGTTACGAATCTATATATTATGTAGATCCTGGCTTTACAACATATCTGCCTAAGGTCAGTAAGATAATATCTTCAGATGCAAACAACAGACCTAAGGCGGACCTTGCTATATTCTTATTCCCAAGTCAGAAAAACCTGCCGCTAATCTGGAAGATGAAGCGTGAGGACACTAAGATAGTGTATATCTTCCACGAGCCTCTTGCACCTATGAAAGTTTATCGGGAAGCTGGTTTCTCGTGGAAGTATCTGGCAAAGCTTTGGGTTGTTGATCATATAAGCGCAATGACTGTCAAGTGGAGTGATATAATCATAGTGCCATCACGTAAGGCTGTGAAGTACTATGAGGAAAACTCGCTATACACAAACAAAAATTATCACTATTTGCCATTGATGTATGCCGATGAACGTGAAGAGCGTCATGCAATGATGCAAGACTGTATTTCAGTTATATAGGAACTGTTGCAGCTGATCATAGTTTTAATGAATATCTTAATTTCGTAGAGTGGGCGATAACAAACAATAAGTTGGAGGGCGTAAACTTCCTTATCGGAACTAAGAGCGATTTTGAAGTTCCTGAAGTTCTTGAAAAATCATCTCGTGTCTCCATCCATAAAGGACAACCTATGACAGATGAGGAAATCGATGCTTACTATAGCAGTACGATGGTTGTGTGGAATGCATACGCGCGTACCACCCAGAGTGGTGTGCTTGCTAAAAGTTTCATGTTTGGCACTCCTGCACTCGTAATGCGTCATAATCTTAATGAGTTCACTCACGATGGTGATAATGTTGTCGCCATAGACGAAAATACAAACTTCGAAGAGATTGAGGCAGCTGTTGCTAATATAAGAGACCATTTTGAGTCTTTCTCAGCTGGCTGCCGCAAGGAGTTTGAGATGTCATTCTATTATAAGGTTTATAACGAACAGTTTAAGAGGATTATCGATGGCGAAGGATAAGGTAAGTAATGTTGAGCTGGTGAAGATAATGGCAATGCTGATGATAGTTTGTCATCATTTTGTTACACTCAACTCATTCAATATTGATACGGACGTTGTAGGTATATCTTGGAATAAGTTGTTTCTTCAATTTATAGGCAACCATGCCTTCGTAGCGAACAATTTGTTTTTCTTGTGCTCAGCATGGTTCTTGTGTGTTAAGACTGATGGATTTGAGTTCAAGCATACTGTGAAAAGACTGTGGAATTTAGACAAGGTTATGTTATTTTACAGTCTTGCTATTCCTCTGTCATTATACCTGATTACAGGTGATATGGGGGGATAATTTGCTGAATTCATTCTTCCCTTTAGCTACTAATCTGTGGTGGTACCCAACAAGTTATGCTGTTTTCCTGATATTCTATCCTTTTGTGCAAAATGGTTCACTGCAAATGCTTCGCTAATCGGGAGATATCGATATTTACCTTGAAGGTGGTTTTGTGAATGAATATGACTATGTGCAGAGGACTAGCCCAACAAAGGAGGTGAATGAATTGGAGATACATTATCACATTCTAAAAGATACGGACGTGGAGATACATTACCGTCCGTTCATAATGCGCAATCCAATCAAGAACAGAAAACTGCAGAAGTTTTTTGCTGAAGAGGGCGTGAAGTGTTTCGAGAATAAGATTGCGTTGCCGAATGGGACTGGTCAGATTTCAGTACCTACTGTAAGGTTCAACCTCGTTCATCAGTTGGTGCATATTTATCATCACTTGTTTACGGAGGGCATTGGGCTTCGTCAACTCATGGATTACTACTTTCTGCTTCGCTCGGTAAAGAATGTAGAGAGTGTAAAAGAGAGTAAAGAGTGTATTCACAGCCTTGGTCTTGATCTTTTCGCCTCGGCATTGATGTGGGTGCTGCATGAGGTGTTCGGCATGAGTATGATTAATGCACCTTGGGTTCCGAACGAGAAAGATGGTCGTCTGCTGCTAAATGAGGTGATGCTATCGGGCAACTTCGGCAAGCAGGACATGAGAATGGATGGTCTTTATGACACGAAATGGAATACGTTCTGGATGGTGAACACCAAGACCTTCCGCTTCTGGAGGTTTGACCACTGGGCATGGTTCTGGAGCACTGTGTGGAGGGGTTACCACTTTATATGGAAGAAAATCAATGGTTTTACGAAATAAATAACTTAAAATAAAAATGGAAAAAGAACAGGCAAGGCTCTGGATTGTGACGGAGCTTTTTCCGCCGGATGAGACTTCGACTTCGTATATCTTTGGCGAGATAGCTAATGCTATGGCAAAGAAATACAAGGTGGGGGTGATATGCGGTCCGGAGGTGTATGATAAGCGTAAGAAGTTCGATAAGAATAATAAGTTCAAGTTAGACGAGAGCATCGAGTTGTATCGCGCTAAGGGTGCTGACCTGGACAAGAATACGACTTGGGGTAAGGGGCTGTCGTTCCTGCTGATGAGCAAGCGTATGATTGCGCTGGTGAAGCAGCATGTGCGTAAAGGAGATAAGGTGCTTATGGTGACGAATCCTGCGCCACTGGTGGTGCTAATGAGCCGACTGAAGAGAAAGGTGGGCTTTGAACTGAATATTCTGGTGCATGACGTGTTCCCTGAAAATACGAAGCCTGCAGGACTGAAACTGCCTATGTATGGTATGTTCAAACGTGTGTTTGACAAGGCATATTCGCGTGCCGATCAGCTGATTGCCATCGGTAGGGATATGGCAGAGGTGCTGAAAGAGAAAGTCGCAAGGTTCCAGGTTTCGGGTTCCAAGTGTCCGAAGATCATTGTCATTGAGAATTGGGCTGACATTGAGGGTATCAAACCACAGCCGTTCCATGATGGTAAGATTGTGCTGCAATATGCTGGTAACATCGGGCGTGTGCAGGGGCTGGATAAGGTGATAGAGAGGCTGACCCCAGAGGTGGAGTTCCACATCTATGGTACAGGATCGATGGAGGAGTCGTTAAAGAAGATGAACCACCCGCAGGTGTTCTTCCATGGGCCTTATTTCCGTTCGCAACAGAATGAGGTGCTGGCGGCTTGCGACATTGCGGTGGTGACGCTTCAGGATGGTATGTACGGACTGGGCGTGCCGTCGAAGACCTACAACATCTTGGCTTCGGGCAGACCGGTGCTGTTCCTTGGTCCTAAGGACAGTGAGATTGACTTGCTGGTGCGCGAGAAGGGTATCGGCTATTGCGAGTGGCCTTCGGCATGGAATAAACAAGAGCTTGCTGCGATGGGTGTTCGTGCCCGCGAAGTGGCTGAGAATGAATATTCGGAAACAACGATATTGAATAAATTTATTGACGCAATATAAAACAGAAAAATGGATAAACTTCTTTTTACCGGAGGAACGGGTTTCCTCGGACACAATGTGATGCCGTTGCTCAAGGAGCAGTATGAGGTGACTACCTGCGGCATTACCAACGATGATATGATTAAGGCGAATCTGGTGAAGGAGGTGCCTGAGTTGCCTGAGCGTTATGACGTGGTGCTGCATGCTGCGGGTAAGGCGCATGTGGTGCCCAAAACGGAAGCAGAGAAGCAGGCTTTTTTTGACGTGAACTACACGGGCACCATACATTTATGCGAGGCGCTGGAGAAAGTGGGCGTAACTAAGGCATTGGTCTTCATCAGTACGGTTGCTGTTTATGGTTGCGAGTATGGCGAACTGATTACCGAGGAGCATCCGCTGGAGGGTGAGACTCCTTATGCGAAGAGTAAGATTATGGCAGAGGAATACCTGACAGAGTGGTGTAAGAAACATAATGTGGTCTTGGGTGTTCTTCGTCCTTCATTGCTTGCCGGCAAGAACGCTCCAGGAAATCTTGGGGCAATGGTGAACGGTGTTCGCAAGGGCTTCTATATGAATATTGCGGGTGGCAAGGTAATCAAGTCTATCTTGATGGCTGAGGATATTGCTCGCATCATGCCTGCATTGATAGAACAAGGTGGCGTGTATAATGTATGTGACACTCGCCAACCTTCGTTTGGCGAGCTATCAGTTTCTGTAGCAAAGCAGCTCGGCAAGCGCAAACCTGTCAGCATACCATATTGGATGGCTTGGTGTATGGCAAAAGTTGGCGACCTGCTCGGATCTAAAGCTCCAATCAACAGCTATAAATTGGAGAAGATGACCAAGAGCCTGACCTTCAGCAACGAGAAAGCACGACGTGAACTCGGATGGGAGCCATTAGACGTGCTGGAGAATTATCGTGTATAAAGCGAATTCTGTCTTCTATGGACAAAAGGGTCTATATAACTTTGTTTCTCCTGTTGCGTAAAGGATTAGAAGGCAACGGTCAACTTGAATATGACTCTGTCAAATGGGAAGAGGTGATAAAAATTGCCTCTGCTCATGGTCTTTCAGCCATTGCTTTTGACGGATTGGAGAAGGCATTGGATAGAAATCCTGAATGGCGGAATGAGATACCAAAGCCTCTGCTGATGCAATGGTATGGCCTTTATGTTCAGCAAACGGCATTGTTCAAGAAGAACTGGAATGTAGCATGTTCATTGGCTTCGCTTCTTGGTGAGAATGGCATAGAGGCGGTTGTACTAAAGGGACGTTCCATTGCACAGTATTATCCCACACCTGAGCATCGCTATAGTTGTGATTTGGACTTGTTCATAGCCGGAGACGATTGGGAACGTGCGTGCGATATGCTTGAAGCGAAAGGCATCTCTCTTGAACGTGAGGTATATAAAGAGGTGGAGTTTTTGTACGATGGCATGAATGTGGAGTTGCATAGATATATTACTCCCGTGAGAGGCAACAAGACATTATTGCGGTTTGAGCGATATCTGAGAGAAGTGCTTAAGGACAATCCTAAAAGGTATTTTGAAGGAACGAGACTCCTGTGTCCTCCATTGATGTTCACCGTGATGCTCTACATTGAACATGCCCTTGGCGACTTGCTTCATGGCAAACTGACTCTGAAGCATGTGGTGGATTGGGTGGTGCTGAGGAAGCAGGAGATTGACAGAACTGAGATTGAGTCCAGATGCATAGAGTTTGGATTCCACAGATTCCTGTGTCTGATGGATGCCTTGGCTGATGTGGTAGAAGGTAAAGCGGAAATGGCGTCACTTCCTTCTTCTTACAGAGAGGTTATAGATTCCTTCTTTGTTATCCCTTCATCTGATCTAAAGGAAAAAGAGAGCTGGTTCGCAAGACGTGTGTCTCTGTTCTTTGATATTATCAGAAACAGACGATACTATAGCAGATTCGGTTACTGCTCGATGGAACGATTTCTTCTGAGTGCTGTCTGGACGCACTTCTTTGAGAAGGAGGTAAGAATAAAGGGTTAAATGTTTAAAGGGTTAAGCGCCTACGGCGGGTTAAAGTTTACTGAAATAAAGGATTTATATGATATAGCCTTAAACAGGATTCTTTTAAAGCAGAAAGCAGCTAATACATTATTGCTCGATTTTGTAGCTGTCGTTACGAAAAAATTCGAAAAAGAGGTTCTTAATGATACAGGATTAGTAGATAAACTTATTTTGCTGTTGATGTTGTATTATCATGATGACCTAAGAAACTATGAATTCGAGGTAGTGGATGCAACTCTCTCTTTCAGGATTATAGCCAACGTATTACGAGATGCTGACAAATCTGATCAATATGTTGATTGGTGGTTGGATGCTGAGGAAAATAACCGATATAACTTTTTTGATGTAGATTAAAATTAATACAAACAATAAAGAATATATGAATATTTACATTACTTACGGAATCATCTTCGTGATTCTTCTGGTCTTGGAACTTGTATATTTCCGCATTGCGGATAAGTGTAACATTATCGACAAGCCAAATGAGCGGTCTTCGCATTCGACCATCGTGCTTCGTGGGGGTGGCATCATCTTCATGCTGGGGCTGTGGATATGGTGCATAACTTCGCTTGTTTCAGGAGGTTTCACTGGATGTCAGGAGGTTTCAGGTATTCAGTACCCTTGGTTCCTGTTGGCTGTCACGCTGATAGCGGGCGTGAGCTTTGTGGATGACATCCGTTCGTTGCCCGACTCGGTGAGGCTTGTGGCGCAGTTTGTGGCGATGGGACTGATGTTCTATCAGCTCGGGCTCTTCGGGACGTTTCAGGTTTCAGGCGGTTCTGCGGTTTCAGGTATTGTTGTTCCTGCATTGATTGTACTATTGGCTATCATAGTATGTGTGGGGGCATCTAACATCATTAATTTCATGGATGGCATCAACGGCATCACTGGCGGATATGCGCTCTCGGTGCTGCTTCCTCTGCTGCTGATCAACAATGGTGCGGCTGGGTGCGACCTGAGCGCTCAGGCGGCTTTCGTGCCTACTTCGCTCATCATGACAGTCATCTTGTCGGATGTGGTGTTCTGCCTGTTTAATTTCCGTCCGAAGGGTAAGGCAAAATGCTTTGCGGGAGACGTGGGTTCGATAGGCATTGCCTTCATCATGCTGTTCATGATTGGACAACTGATTATGAAGACCGGTGATGTGACATATCTCATCTTCCTGCTGGTGTATGGTGTGGACGGCTGCATGACCATCTGCCATCGCATCATACTGCATGAGAATCTGGGGGAGGCGCATCGCAAACATGCTTATCAGTTGATGGCAAACGAACTGAAGATTGGACACGTAAAGGTCAGTCTACTTTATATGGCATTGCAACTGATGGTAAGCCTTGGCTTTATCTATGTGTGCCCAAATAATCTCATTTGCCACTGGATGTACTTGCTCGGCTCATTCGTGGTGCTCGGCATAGCTTACGTGCTATTCAAGAAGAAGTACTATCATTTGCATGAGGAATACCTGGCTTCGTTGAATAAATAAAATAACAAGAATATGATAAAGATTGACAAGACTCTCATATATGAACTTTTTGATAAAGCAGTAGTTTCTGAGCGAAAGCGCATGAACTACGATCTGCGCACAAGTTCGAATGATGGTAGTCAACGAATGCTGAATGCCCTCATGCCAGGAACAGAAGTGCCTGTACATCGTCATCCTTCAAGCAATGAGAATGTTATTTTCCTTTGCGGAAAACTTGTGGAGATAATCTATGATAACGAATGTAACGAGACCGCTCGTTATCATTTGGATCCGTCTGTCGGCAACTTCGGTTGTGTTGTACCTGCTGGTGCATGGCACACGGTAGAAGTACTTGAACCTTCGATCATATACGAAGCAAAAGATGGTAAATATGGTGAGGATGGTTCTGAAACCTTGGAAGAGTACAATGCCAAAATTGCACAGAATCCATCCCAAGCATCTTTTTCCAATAGTCTCGGTGATCTCAAAAAGAACAACGAGTACCTGATTGGTATGGAGCGCCAGTCTGGTAGCATGGATGTTATCTCTCCACTCTACGTTTCTCGTATGCTCAATGTCCCATTAGAGGATGTTGAGAAGAGTATGAAGGAGATGGGACTTCAGTAGTAAGGTCGTATTCAACAAAATTGTTCTTTAGAGACACATAAGAATGATGAGTTTGCATGTAATTGACTGCCATGAAGATAGATATCTGGTTTGATGATGGAAGATGCTCTTGTTGTTATGCGCCATCTTTCGACAGAAATCTTGTCATAGCAAAGGAGGATGAACAAGTATGGGCAGAGTACCTCACAAAGAAAATTGGCGAATTGCTTACTCCGGATGCTATTGAAACTCCTGAGTTCAAGATGGCAGAGGAAAAGGTTCGAAAAGATCGTGAACGAGCATTGAGTTACGAGCTTCGCAGAGAAAAGGAACGTGAAGATTACCATAGGAGAAAGGTGATGGCTCGCCCAAAGATTACCTTCATCCCGAAAGGACTGACTGTTGACTATGAGAAGGAGTATGCTGTTTTCTTTGACCAGGAGGTGTCATATTGTCCTATAGATTCGGATGATTTCTTATACCAGGTTCGCCTGATGAACCGCTGGCAAGACAAGTCTGTGCCTCAGATTATCGAGATGGGCAGACCGGATGCTGCCTATGCGATAGCCATTGAGCTCTGCCGCCACATTCCATTATTCTTGAATCGTGATGATTTGCAAGGTTATATCCAAGAGAACAAACCTCGTATCAAAAAGATGATTGTAGGGAGTTTCTCTGCATTGGTTTCTGCTGTGAGAGCATGGAACAACGAGGAGAAGCGCCTATATGTGAATAACTTCATCTTTGAGCAGTCTAAGCAATATGGGGAGTTCAGAGGATTGCAGAAGACGCTCATTCAGATAATGATCTCAGAACCTTTTATAGGTGAACCTGTGCAGGTGACTCGTGAAATGAGTGATGAAGAAGCCTATCAGGCACGCCAGGAGCAAAGACGTAAAGAGTTCGAGGAACGTGTCCGAATGGCAGAAGAACGAGAAGCAAAATCTCTTATCCCTCTGAACCAAAACTATGAGTCGATGATCTTCAACAGGCGTAATGTCACATGGGATCTCACCATCATTGATATACAGGTAAGCAGGGAAGCCAAACTAATCAAAACTCTTGCAGAAATCGGTGACTATATGACCGCAGCTACAAACTTCTTACAACTGACCAAGTCCATGTGCAAGCACTTCATTGAAGACGAGCACTATAACTACTTCGATGATCTGTATGCTCCCGAATACACTATCCACGACCTTGTAGATTATTTCAACAGGCTCATCACCCAAGGCAAATTGCCCGAAGATGTAAAGAACTACCTCCACAAAAGATGGGCAGAAATCCAAACCTACGAAGCCTGCACCGACTATGGCTTGTTTAGTCATTGTACATTGTAGGTACCAGAAATTTGCTGCGTACACTATTGATTTCTGTAGTTGCCAATCCTGTTGTAAGTAAATACCATAAACTAGCATATGAATTGTTTCAGATTAATTGGTCTCAGAATCTTGCAAGGATGTGACATGAACATTCGGAAGATTCTGAAAGAAAATACGACATTCTTCTTCTATGACGGCTATGAGGAGGGAAATACTCCTTGGAATGTCATGAAGATAGCCAATGTTGATAGGAGTGCTATATCTCACCTATATGATGTAGAAGGTGCGGATCAGCGTAAGGTTTCTGTTAATATCTGCGCGCTGGTAGGTAAAAACGGTGATGGCAAAAGTACTATTGTTGAGGTCATACTACGCATATTGAATAATTTTGCCTTTATACTTGGTTACAGGGCTGATCAGGATAGCCTAAGATGGGTGCAAGGGCTCAGAGCCGCTCTGTATGCTGAAGTGGATGGTCGAATATATACGTTAGCAATACGTGATGGGAAGGTCTTTGCTTTCCGTGATGGGCAGAGACTCCATATCGAATTGGATCCAGTCAACCATCAAGCAAACAAAAAGACGTTTAAGAAATTCTGTGAAGATAATGCTGTTTCGCCATTCTATACGATGGTGATAAATTACTCCATCTATGCATATAATTCCAATCTGCTGAAGCTCGAAACAAAGGATAGAGTAAGTTGGATTGACGAATTGTTCCATAAAAACGATTCATACCAGACACCCGTTGTGCTTAATCCTATGCGTGAAGATGACTCTATTGACATTCAGCGTGAGGAAAGACTTTGCCGACAGAGAATGATGGCTATGTTTACGCTGTCTGCATCTCAAGACAATAAAGAACAGATGGTTGTAAACAAAGGGAAGGAGGCCGTAGGTTATGCCTTTTCGCTCTCAAAATATAGTAAGTTCTTCCACGAGCTGTTTGATGACTTCTATAGACAGCATGGAGGTGATGCGTATTCCTGGGATAGACACAATAAAAACGTGGTCTCTGTGAAGAAGACGGAGGAATGTGACACAGAACGTCTGGACTTGATAAATTGTGTGGCATATGCCTGTAAAGACCTGGAATCATTGTTGCGTAGTGAGACGATTCAATATTTTCTGAAACCATGTAGGGAGGCGTTAAAGGAAACCTTTTATACAGACATGTCAGATATATCTGTCATCCTAACAAATATAATAAATTGGGAGGATCGGTATGGAAATAGGTACGAAAATACTGAAGATATAATAAAGTTTATATCAAACGGAGATTTTACGTGGTTCAACTATGCTCAACTCTATCGTCTGGCTTTGGTTCATAGAGTCTGGGATGCGCTTGTGGAAAAGTATCAGGATGCATTCGATGTAACATTTGATGAAGCGATAAAGGATCGTGAGTCGAATCCACGATGTGCAACTATGCTCTATGCAGTTTATAAGGTCATCTCGATAGCTCAAACATATAGACCATGGAAGGAGGATATACATCTGCAGGATCACGAGTTTACGTTGCTTGAAGAGGGGTGGTCCTCAAATGGGAAACTGAATAATGTAGTTGGACAACTTATGCAAATGTTGGATGATGCCAAGGATAACTATATTACTTTGAAATTCCGGCAGGCTATAAACTATTTGAGGTATGATACTATAGATTATAACGGTACATTCAATACCACTTACGAGGCAGCATTTGATTATGATCATTTTGTGGATTTCAATGCATTGTATGAAAGTCAGAAAAATGATACTCATGGTGATAGACTGAGTGGGATAATGCCGTTTCTACCACCTCCAAGTTTTGATGGCGATATTATACTGAAAGGTGTAAACGAAGATTTTACATTATCATCCCTCAGTTCTGGTGAGTTGCAGATGATAAACACAGTCAGTTCATTGGTGTACCATCTGCGTAATCTTGACGATGTGGTGGCTGGTGATGACAAGATACAGTACAAGAATGTCAGTGTGGTTTTAGAGGAAGTTGAGCTATATTTCCATCCTGATTACCAGAAGCAGTATGTACGTTATCTTCTTGACCAGATTGAACGGACACAATTGAAAGAGATAGAGGCAATCAACATTTTGTTTGTTACTCATTCTCCTTTTATTCTTTCAGACATCATCCGCGCTAATATGCTATGCTTGAAAGATGGTAAAGTTCATGATAAATTTGAGAAAAAGACATTCGGCGCTAATATCTATGATCTCTTGCGAAATCCATTCTTTCTGTTTGATGGTACTATAGGAGATTTCTCGCAGGAAGTGATAAATAGGATACTCGTTGCTTTGGAATTACATCGTGATGTGACGAATCTACAATCAATAGATAAGTTTAAGATTAAGCATAGAGAGTTAGCAGATTATCTTGCTTTTATCGTTACTGATGGTAAATTTAATATGCAACTTTTGAATGATGAATATAATGAGCAAGCTTTATGGGATTTGATCTGTCTCATTGATGAGCCATTCATCAAGAATGCCTTGAAACGGCAATATTTTGAGATTTTCCCGAAGAGTCAAGCATTAACGGATGAGGTTGCGTATCTTGAAGCAAGACTAAACGAATTACGAGGAGAATAAGCTTATGTGGTACTTGGATCCATTATCATCCGCAAACGAAAATGCTTTTTGCGACCAATTCCTTAAAGGGCTCAAAAAGCGCCTAGGTAAGTTGGATAAAGGCATACTTGATATTTTAATGCCAAATGACAAAGACGAACAACTGAAAAAACTTCTAACGGCAAAGCCTGCTGTGCTTTATCCTATGAATGAGAAGTTAGAGAAGGACTTGAATACTAATGGTTTTTGGACGGAAGAAGCGAAGGCGGATATATTTAATGCCTTCAATTACAATGGTGAGATTTCTGGCAAAGCAGACGTGTCGTATTGGTTGGCTAAAATAGTAGGTAGAAATACATGTCCATATTGTAATAGACAATATACGATTACTATTGCAGAAACAGCCACGAAAGAGCATGTGGTTAGACCAGATTTCGACCATTGGCTTGATAAAGATACCCATCCATTGCTTTCGCTCAGTCTTTACAATCTCATTCCAACATGCCAATGTTGCAATCGCTCAATCAAGAATCAGCAGCATTTTACACATGGTGTGCAGGTACATCCTTATATGGGCAAGAAAACCTCGTTTCATTTCGAGTACGTATTAGAACCAGGAAATCATTGGGGTGTGAGGATGAAAGGTATGTCGGACAAAGAAAAGGCAACGGATGAGATACTTCATGTAGAAGACGCCTACCGTACCCATGGTGACCTTGAAGTTCGGGACATGGTGGAGTTCTTTAGGTATAACACGCCCGAATACCTTGATGACCTTTTTGAGAAAGTTCTACATGGCAACTCCGGACAGATGACTCAAGAAGACGCATTCCGATTATTTATGGGTGCCGAATGGGATTCGAAGAATTATCTCGATCGCCCTCTAAGCCAGCTGAAAAAAGATGTATTCTCTCAACTTCTAAAAGATGTGTCATGTATAAAAGCTCATAATGACAATGAATAAGAACAATGAAAACTGGTTGGCCAACTATGAATCTCTCAAAGCTTATATTATAGAGTGCGGTCATCTGCCAGATAAACATGTGGTAGAGAACCGCGCTTTGCTCTCTTGGGCAAAGTATCAAAGAAAGAAGATCAAGGAGGGTACACTGGATAACGAAAAGCGAGAACTGTTTGAGGCATTACGGCTCAATCCGAAATTCCGGTGCATGATATTCTGTATAAATTGTTAAATTTGCGCCATGAAAACCTCCCATGCAT